>PVBE010252670.1_pt1 | contig 76872 bp, 66 predicted proteins | sample 1631181 | NCBI WGS metagenome assembly PVBE01 (sample SAMN08397723, study PRJNA350692) | Marine metagenome, whole genome shotgun sequencing project. | isolation source: water | place: Pacific Ocean | collected 2012-04
CGTATTCGGGTCATTCGGACAGTTGTCCTCGGAATCGGGGAAGCCGTCCATGTCGGAATCGATTTCGCACTGCTCGCCTGGAACCCCCGGCACGTAAATTCTCGAAAGCTCGGCTCCCTTGAGCGTGAGCAGCGGCTGCGCGCTGGGCTCCGTCGGCAGCGTGATCTGCAGGCTGGCGAACGTCGCACCGGAGATCGGCCCACCGGCTCCGAAGTTCAGCGCGACGAGATCGAGATCGATCATGGTATCGGACGTACCCGTGGGCACCGATCCGCACAAACCGCCCTCACAACTGATTTCACCGTACGTCCGGTAGTCCGACAACGCGCTGTAGAAGCTGACGGTCTCGCCGCTGAGTTGGCCGAGATTCGATCCAGCGGAGACCACACCGCCCGGGTTGCCATTCCAGCGAACGTCGGCGATCTCGGTCTGCATATCCGTCGTGACCAGGGTGCCGAGCGTGTCGGTTGTGAAGAACTGGACCAGGTTCAGCTGCACGACTTCGGCCGAGCCGCCCTCCAGGACGTTTCCAGCCTCGCCAGAAGCGTCCGCTTCGAAGCGGATCGTCATCGTTCCGGGCCCGACGAAATGCGACCCGTCCCCGAGTCCCATCGGCGTTCCCGTCACAGCGAATATCGACGCGCCCGGAGGTGTTGCTGCCAGGTCATAGCTGACCTCCCAGTAGCCAGCGCCGCGGTTCGGGTCGCATACGCATGCATCCCCCTCACCGTCCAGATCGCTGTCTTCCTGGCCGGGATCGTAGTCCTCCGGACAGATGTCACAGAGGTCGCCGACGCCATCGAGATCGACGTCCTCCTGGCCGGCGTTGGCGGCATCGGGGCAGTTGTCGACCGTGTCGCTCACACCGTCGCCATCGGTGTCTGCAGCGGGTGTGATCAATTCTACAGTTATCGAAAACCCGCCATTGCTCTGGTTGCCGTAGTACAGCCGGCCATAAGGACCCGTACTCTTCTTGTCATCGTGTGGGGCCGCCCACAAATATTGAGCGCCGGGCGGCACGATGATCTGCACACCGGTGGTGGGGACAAAGAAATCCTCTTCGATATCAGTATCGAACGAAGCCGCTTCAGAGAGACCCATCCACCCTGTGTCGTAATCGGACCCCGCATCGATCGCACTCGAGATACGCGGGGTGTTGGGGTGGGTGTCATCGAGTCCGGCGCAGCTCGACGTTCCGAACCCCGAGCATGGAGTGACCGCAGTGTCCGAAGAGAAAACTGCAACCATCATCGAGCTGACGCTCTGATTGGCTTCTCCCGAAAAAATGAACGGGAAGGGGTTCCAGCGTCCGGTGATGAAGCTGCCGGCCGCGACGAGTTCGATCAGGTCGCCTTCGCCGATGCCGAGGTCGGAGAGCCGAATCGGCGCGTCCGTGCCCCAGACCTCCCCATTGCGCGGGCACAGGCCACCGAACGGACAGGGCACCCACGCCGAAGTTTCGTCGCTTCCGGCACCGAGAAAGCTCTGATCCACGCTCACCGGGAACGTCGTCGGCTCCGCGTGGACCGCCACCGCAGCGAGGATCAGCAGGACCGGGAGGAGGCACGTGAGTGAGCGAAGCCACCGAGCCAATGGAGTTCTCCAGATTTGACCGCAGGCAGAAAAGGCGTCTGGAGATCTATTAGGGAATATACTCAAGATACACAAGTAGTTTCTATGTATACTTGACATATACTAGTTAGATGCCCCAAGGAATTGCCTGGGCAGGGGATCGCCCTGCCGGGCCGGAAGACGCCCGCGTCCGGTTGCTAGATGCAGCCGTGCGCTGCATCCAGCACTACGGGCTCACGAAAACCGGACTCGCGGATATCGCGACCGAGGCCGGCGTTACCCGCCGGACCGTCTACCGCTACTTCCCCGATCGCGACGCCATCGTCGCCGCCACCCTGATCCGGGGTGTCGGGGAGTTCGCGCGCGCTGCGCGCGACCTCATCGCTTCGATCGCTGACCCGGGCGAAGCGGTCGTCGAAGCCATCCTCTTCGCCCTGCGAGAGTTACCCCGCGACCCACTGCTCGGCTCACTGATCCTGGCGGGTGAGGTCAAGCTGACCGATGCGGAATTCCCCGATGCGATGCGGGTTCTCGAGTACGTCCTCGCTCCGCTGTCCGAAGCCGCCCATTGGAAGCCGGACGACCTCGAAGAATGCGGCGAACTCGTCATGCGGCTCGGGCTTTCTCTGATGGCGAGCCCACGCGTCGATCGCAGTGAAAAGGAGCTGCGCGCATTCTTGCACCGGCGCGTGGTCCCCGCGTTGCGGCTCGACAGACAGCAATAGCGGATCTGATTCACCCCGCAGAATCTGCAGGCGGTTCATCTCACGATAGAAAGTAGGGGCTTTCTCGGAGCGCCCCGCTCCACCGAACAACACGAGAAAGCCCCGGACGGAACCGCAAAAACGGGGAAGTTCTCGACCCAGCGGCACACCTCGCCCACTGCGCAGGGGGTTCCGCTAGCGCGTCGTACCGGACGGGATGTCCTTGAACGGCTTCCCTTTGTCGACGCGGGGTTCGCCGGGCATCCCGAGCACCCGCTCGGCAATGATGTTTCGCAGGATCTCGTCCGTGCCGCCGGCGAGCCGCAATCCGGGCATGCCCAGGTAGATGCGCTGCCAAGCGGGATCGGCCGGACCGTCCTCTCCGGCCAGCAGACCGGCCGCACCCTGTAGTTCCATCCCGAAGGCTCCCATTTCGAGGCCCGAGATGGCGGCGACGAGTTTGCCGATCGAGGCCTCCGGGCCCGGCGTCTGACCCTGGGAAAGGGCCGAAAGCCCACGCTGGCCGGTGTACTTGAGCCCGCTGCGACGCACCGCAAAATCCGCGATCCTGCGACGCACGCCGCCGTCTTCGATCGCCGGCTTGTCGTTGAATTCGACTTGCTGAGCGAGCTTGACCAGGTCCCGGATGCCCGCGCCACCCCCGAGGCTGCTTCCGATCGAGGAGCGTTCGTTCATCAGGGTCGTAATGGCGACGGCCCAACCATCGCCCACCGCCCCCAACCGGTTCTCGTCCGGGGTACGGACATCCGCGAAGAAGACCTCATTGAAGTTGCTCGCACCGCTCATCTGCCTGATCGGACGAATTTCGACACCGGGAACTTCCATGTCGACGATGAAGTAGGTGAGCCCGGCGTGCTTGGCCGCGTTCGGATCGGTCCGCGCAACGAGCATTCCCCACTTGCAGTACTGGGCGCCGGTCGTCCAGATCTTCTGACCGTTGAGTACCCAGTCGTCTCCATCCTTCACGGCTTTTGTCTTGAGCCCCGCGAGGTCGGAACCGGCATCGGGCTCCGAGAACAACTGACACCAGACTTCGTCTCCCTTCGCCATGTTGCGGAGAAAGCGATCTTTCTGCTCGTCGCTTCCGTGCGCCATGATCGTGGGACCGAGCATCCCGTGGCCGATCCCGTAGATCGAGGGAGGAAGGTCGCAGCGAGATTCTTCCTGGCCAAAGATCACCGACTCCATCGCGCTGGCTTCCTGACCACCGAACTCTTTGGGCCAACGCAGGCAAGCCCAGCCGGCTTCGTACTTTCGGAGCTGCCACGCCTTGGATTTTTCGACGAGAACCCCATCGGGCTCGTCGAGCATATTCGCCTTCGGCGCGTCAGGGTCTCGAAGGGTGGCGTTGACATCGAGCCAGGCGCGTGCCTTGGCGCGATACGCTGCTTCTTCGGGAGAATCGTTGAAGTCCATGTTCGTCTCCTGCCCTGGGGCCCGTCAGGCCGCCTCTTCGACGAGCCGTGTCACGAGCTTTTCGCGCCATTCGTCGGTGCTTCCCAGCGTATGGGAAAGAGCCTTCGCGCGCCGATAGAAGAGATGGCAGTCGTACTCCCACGTGAATCCGACGCCGCCGTGCATCTCGATCATCTCGACCGTCGTGTGTTCCAGCGCATCGCTGGCACTGATCTTCGCGCTGGCCGCAGCGATCGGGAGCTCTCCATCGTCGTTCTCGAGAGCCCATGCAGCCCAATAGCAGTTGGAGCGCGCGATCTCCCGGTCGGCGTAGAGATCCGCCATCCGGTGCTTAATTGACTGGAAGGACGCCACCGGTCGTCCGAAGGCATACCGGTTCATGATGAAGTCGAACGTGACCTGGAAGGCACGGTCGGCACTTCCCAGCTGTTCGAATGCCATCAGCACGGCCGCCCGAGTCATTGCATCCTGGACGAGCTTCCAGCCATTGCCCGCTTCACCCAGCCGCGCGGCCGGAGCCCCTTCGAAGACGATCTGTGCCTGCGGCCGCGTCGGATCGAGGGCTTCGAGCTTCTGGCGGTCGACCCCGGACGCATCGAGATCGACGATCACCAGGGAGTGACCGTCACCTTCCCTCGCGAGCACCAGGGCGAAGTCGGCCGCGGTACCATCGGCAACGGGAACCTTCGTTCCCGACAGCACCCCATCGGCAAAGGTCGCACCAATCGATCGCGGGCTGAGCGTGCCTGCCTTCTCGGTCGAAGCGAGCGTCCCCTTCAGCTCGCCTTCGGCGATCCCGGCGAGATATTTCTTCTTCTGGTCTTCGCTGCCCGACCGGTTGATGGCCTCGGCGGCGAGGTACACGGTCGAACCGAACGGAACGGGGGCAAGTGATTGGCCAATCTCGCCCGCGATCATCGCGAGTTCGAGGTAGCCAAAACCCGCACCGCCGTACTCCTCGGGAATCGCTACGCCGAGCCAACCGAGCTCCGCAATGCCCTTCCACAGGTCACTGCTGTAGCCGGCATCGGCTTCGAAGACTTCCCGGACATGCGCCAACGATGAATGCTCGTTGAGGTACTCCCTCGCCATGTGCTGAAGCAGCTTCTGCTCCTCTGAAAAATCGAAGTTCATGAAGGGACCTCGTCGGTTGAAAGTGGCTCACTCGTTCGAATCGAAACGGGCGGGATCGGCCGTCTCGAGGCCTTCCGTCCGCGCATTATAGGACTGTGGGGATACTCTTGCTGAATGAGGCCGTACCCAGCGGGCCGCTACCAGACGAAGCGAAGGCCCAGCCCCATACCATTCTCGAAGACGCCGCTTCCGAGGGTTGCGTCGTAATCCAAGTACAGCTGAAAGTATTTCGGTGCAGTGATGGTCCAGCCGACCCCCAGCACCGCTGCATCGCGGGGCCAGCTCACGCTGCTCACCCGCCAGGTTCCACCCGTTAGAGCCCCCGCCAGTCCGGCGTTGATCTCGCGCTCGGTGTCGCCGAACTCGTGCATCCAGCGAGCCCGCAACTCGGGCATGAGCCAGAAACCGTCGCCTATTTCGAGCTGGCCGAAGAGACGAGCCCCCAGCTGCGCGACGATGGAGTCGAGCTTCTCGGTGCCGACGGCAAGATCCAGCGAATCGGCTCCCTTCTCGGTAAAAGACTCGCGATAGAGATGCGTGTAGTCGAATCGGGCCGTTGGCTGGACGACCACACCGCCGAAATCAACGACATTCAGGCCACCGGCGAAATGGGCACCGCAAGAGTAAGCATCGAAGCGCGCCGTGGCCTTACGGCTGAGATCAGAGAAGTCGATTTTTCGCTCGGTATCGATGCTGCTGTAGGCAAAGCGAGTCGCGACGTCCACGTAGTAGAGCGGCGTCACTCGACCCAAATAAAGACCCACCTGCCCCGTGTCTGCATCTGCATCGCCGGCGCGCTGCTTCGGATCGACCCGGGTGCGTGCATAGCCGCCGGCGAGGCCAACCAGATTCTGGCCGAGGAAGCGATAGTCCATCGCCACGTTGCCGCCGGCGATCTGGTAGTCCACCTTGCTCGAATTGCTGTTTCCGTCCAACGAACCCAGGAACCCGTAGGCATCGATCCAGCCGCCGAGCCCGGACTCCCGTGGCGCAGGGGCAAATGAAAAAGCGGGAGCCCCGACCTGTGCACTGGCCACCGCACCCACAGCCAGCGCCCTCGACGCTGCAACGGCGCGGGCAGCGGGAGGAGCCTCGCCCGTGCCCGCAAAATGCTGCTTCCCCGTAAAGGACTCCCATTCGCGCCAGTCCAGGGTCGCCATGCGCGCGTCTACGGCCCGGTACAAGCGCCGCGCAATCGCCAGGCGCTGCGTGGCGAAGGGAGCCAACTGCTCGCCCCCCATCGCATTGATCGCGACGGGGACCTCCGCGTCCGTACCGATCGTTTCCCAGTTTCCTCTCACCACAGCAAAATCTGCGTCGAACTCGGGGTCCCCGATCGCCGTCTCCAGACCGTTGGCCACCGCCAACTCGTTGGACGTCTGGGCAAAATCAACCAGGGTCTTGTCGTTGCGGGCCACGCTCAGATCCACAGCTCGAGCCGAGTATTCAAGCAAGAGATCCAAGAAGGGAGGCTCCACGAGGGGGGCAAACTCGCCGCCCTCAACAGCAGCACCCGCATCGATGATCCGGTAGACTGTAGGAGTCGTGTCGTAACTGGCTTCACCGACTGTGACCTGGAGTTTCGCGCCCTCGTTGATGGTTACCGTTCCAATGGCATTCAGCTGGTCCGCACCATCCGTCTTGTTCACCTCGACGTCGTAGACCGAGCCCGGCTGGAACGTAACGTCGCTGTTCGCCTTCAGGGTGCCCACGGAGGCGCCCGGAGCCAAACGACCGCTGACGTCGAGGTCGCCCATTACCGTCCCGGTACCCGAAAGCGCGCCGTTTTCCTCCACCACCACTTCGCGTTTCAATTCTGCGAGGAGAGCGATCTCTCCCCCGGTAATGGTGGTGCCCCCCGTATAGAGTTGATCTGTGGAAATCTCGAGTGTGCCCGCACCGCTCTTCTTGACCGAGCCCCCACCGCTGATGGTCCCCAAAAATGTGCCGGCACTTTCCTGGGCGAACTCCAGCCAACCTTCCGGGTCGACGTCGGTGCGAACCTCGATTTCCCCTTGGAGACTTCTGGCGTCGCCGATGAGTCCACCTTGCGTGACCGAGGTCCCCCCGCTGTAGTCGTTTTTCTCTTCTCCTGCTTTGACCCTGAGCGTAAGGGGCTCCGCCCCTAGCTTTTCGAGGCTCCCGGCACCGGTGATGAAGCCCTCATACACGCCCGCACCCGCTGCCGCGTCCTGCTTGAATTCGACTACAGCACCGCCATCCAGAGTCAGGGTAGAGGGCATCGTGGCCGCGTTTCCCTCGAGTCGTCCCTGATTGATCTCGGCCGCCATGCCCCTGGCGTCTCCGGTGAGCGTGAGCACCGCATCTTCCATATTGACGATGAGGTTTCCGGTGCCAGTCAAGCTGATGTTTTTCGACGAACCTGGATCCTGATTCAGCTCCAGAGTGGCACCGTCGCTGACCTCTACACCCCCTGGGATCGAATCCGTGTTGCCAACCAGTGTTCCCTCCTCAACCTTCGTGCCACCTTCGTAGTCGTTGACGGCGTCGAACGTCACCGCACCGGCCCCGCGCTTAACGACGTTTCCGCTGCCGATGATCTGGCCCGTATGGGTACCGTCAGTGGCCTGATCGAATACGAGTGCAGCGTTGTTCGTGATGATGCCTGCGCTTGGGAGGCTATCCGTGCTCCCAACGAGTGTGCCCTCGGCCACCTCAGTGCCGCCGGTATAGGAGTTTGTGCCCAGGAGGGTGAGCGTGGCCACTCCGTCTTTTTTCAAGCTACCCGCCTCGCTAATGCTCTCGTCGAACTCGGCATCCCGTTTCTGGAAGAACGAGAAGGTATTGCCTGCACCGATCTCGATCGGTCCGCCGGCCAGGTCGATGTCGATGACCTCGGTCGTCCCAGCCTGCACATCGAACAGCGTTTCCCCGATCGGAGCTTGAAGGGTGATGACCTGGACCGAGTCCGTGCCGATCGTCAGCCCACGTGTCACGGACGGAAGTGCCGTCACGAGCTCGATGGTGCCGTTCAGAGCCGAGTCGAATGTGATCGTGTCCTGGTCCGGCGAGGCGTTGGCATCGATAATGGCCTGGCGGAGCGAGCCTTCACCCGAATCATTCAGATTGTCCACCAGGAGGGGCTCCGCCCCAGCAGACGCAGCCCACAGAAATCCCAGGACGAGCGCGAATCCGGTCCGCCCCAGCTCCGAAACCATGATGCGTACAACGGCCAACCGGTTCGGCCCCCCCCCGCGTGGAACTCTACCACCTGCACGGCGACGCTTCACTCCACTCGGGACACTCCGGCCCAGGCAGCTCCGATTCAAGCCGACAAGCCGCGCCGCCGACGCCCGGCCCGCCCGCGGGGCCAGCCGCCCTGCCGAAAGCCGGCAAAACGTGCGACGAGCATCACCGGAGGTTTCCGAACTGGGGCCGCCCGGGGCCGCTAGAAGGGCACCTCAACAACGATGGCATCGACCCGAGTTCTGCCGGCCGCAGTGGTGGAGATGCCGACCACCAGCTTGCGCGTGTCCTTGTCGGCGATAACGACAGTCCCCGTGGGCGACGAACGCAACTCCGTGGACCAGCCCTGAGCCGCGAGCGTATCGCCGTAGAAACGATTCACCTCGTCCACGGAGTCGTCCGTCTCGAGCTTCACTGTCATCCCGTCAGCCCCGGCGCTGCGCCCCTGCAAAACGTCGGCGCCGGGATACTCGGGGATGTCCGCAGGGAAGCCAGACGGGATATCATTCGTCACGATGACTTCGGACTCTTCCGGGGTCGTCGGCGCCCCGGAGGTGGCCCTGTCCGCAGGAGACGATGTGGATTGCTCGGAACCGCCGCAGCCGACGAGTCCCCAGATGAGTACAGCACCCGCCGCACAGCAGAACGGCTTGCTCGAGATCATGTCCCTTTTCCCCCGGCTCTGAATACGATCACGCAGCATAGCAGGGCCGTCCGATCCCGCAGACAACACGCTTGCCGTGCGAATAGAACGTGTTCTAGGATGACCGGCCACCCGACAGAGGTCCCCCCGATGCACGATGCGGCTCAACCCTATACGACGGAACACGTCGTCGAATACGCGTACAAACGCTCCCTGGGTCCAGTACTGAGTCGCTTCTTCACGGCCCTGCGCGCTGGGCAGATCCTGGGCAGCCGGACGGCCGAGGGCCGGGTGCTGGTGCCGCCCATGGAACACGACCCCGAGACCGGCGACGGACTCGGACCCGACGACATGCTGGAAGTGGGACCGGGCGGCCGCGTCGCGACCTGGGCGTGGGTGAACCACCCCCGCGAGAACCATCCCCTCGACCGCCCCTTCGCGTTCGCCCTCGTCGAACTCGACGGAGCCACCACCGGATTTCTCCATGCCGTTGACGCGGGGGGCGAGGAGCACATGCACAGCGGGATGCGCGTCATGCCTCGCTGGCGCCCCGAGCGCACAGGCGAGATCCACGACCTCGTGTGTTTCGAGCCGGAGGACACCCCGTGAGCGACCCCGTCGAAACTCTCGTAACGCCCGTCCGTCTGCTCTACGACTGGACCGCCACCAGCGCCCAGGCTGAATTCCTGGATGCCATCCAGGAAGGCAGGCTCCTCGGCGAGCGCTGTCCGGTGTGTCAGAACGTCTACTGCCCGCCGAGCGGGAGTTGCGCGCGTTGTGGCGTCGAGACCACTGAGCGTCTCGATGTAGCGGACAAGGGCACGGTCGTGACCTTCTGCATCGTCCGGGTCCCTTCGCAGAATATCGAAGTCAAGCTGCCCTATTGCGCTGCAAACATCATGCTCGACGGCTCGAATATGCCGTTCATCGGCTTGCTCCAGGAGGTCGAGGCCGAGGACGTGCACGTCGGAATGCGTGTCGAGGCAGTCTGGGCGCCGAAGAGTGAATGGGGCCCGACCTTCGAAAACATCCGGTACTTCCGGCCCAACGATGAGCCCGATATCCCGGTCGAGAGCCTGGGGGACTGGGTCTGATGCGCAACGTCGCTGTCGTCTCCTTCGCACAGACGCCGTTCAAGCGGCGAGAGGTCGAGCGCACCGAGGTCCAGATGGTTCGCTCGGTAACCCAGGAGGCCGTGGAAAAATCGGGTATCCCGAAACAGGAAATCGGCTTCACCTGCTCGGGCAGCTCCGACTACATCGCAGGTAATGCGTTCGCCTTCGTCGGAGCCGTCGACGCCCTCGGTGCCTGGCCGCCCATCATGGAGTCTCATGTCGAAATGGACGGAGCCTGGGCTTTCTACGAGGCCTGGATCAAGATCCAGATGGGCTACGCGGAATCGGCGCTGGTGTTTTCGTTCGGACGCGCCTCGATGGGCACCCTGCCCGAGACGCTGACCCTCCAGCTCGATCCCTACACCCTGGCGCCGCTCGGGGTCGACGCCATCAGCGCAGCCGCCCTCCAGGCCCGGGCGCTGCTCGAAGGCACAGACCATACAGAGCGAGAAATGGCGGAAGTCGCCGTACGCTGCCGGCGCGACGCGAAGGACAACCCCTTTGCCCAGCTCGCCGGAGACTTCGAGGTGGAGAAGCTGCTGCAGGAGCCCTACCTCGTGTCGCCTCTGCGCAAGCACGATTGCCCCCCCGTAACCGATGGTGCCAACGCCGCCGTCCTCTGTTCCGAAGATCTGGCGCGCAAGGTCTGCGAGAAGCCGGTCTGGATCCGAGGCATCGACCACCGCATCGAGCCCCACCACCTGGGTTTCCGAGATCTGACGCGATCGGTCTCGACGAAGCTGGCTGCACAAAAGGCCGGCGTCGACCCGGCGGCACTCGACACGGCGGAACTGCACGCACCCTTCACCCACCAGGAACTCATCCTGCGCGACGCGCTCGATCTCGGTGACGGGGTGCGCGTCAACCCGTCGGGAGGGCCCCTGGCCGCGAACCCGATGATGGTCGCAGGTCTCTCGCGTATCGGAGAGGCGGCGAAGCAAATCTGGGCCGGCCGCGCGCAGCGTGCACTGGCGCACGCGACGCAGGGCCACTGCCTCCAGCAAAACCTGGTCTGCGTCTTGGAGGGTGTGTGATGTCGGAACGCTGCGCGGTCATCGGTGTCGGCCAGACGAAGCACGACAGCAAGCGGATCGATGTCTCCCAGGTCGGACTCGTGCGGGAAGCAGCCCTGCGTGCTCTCGAGGACGCGGGGATGACCTGGAAAGACATCGACGCGGTCGTGATCGGGAAAGCCCCCGACCTCTTCGAGGGTGTGATGATGCCAGAGCTCTACCTCGCCGACGCGCTCGGCTGCGCGGGCAAGCCGATGCTGCGTGTGCACACGGCGGGCAGCGTCGGTGGCTCGACTGCAATCGTGGCGGCAAGTCTCGTGGAGGCGGGGGTGCACGAACGCGTACTCACGGTTGCCTACGAGAAACAGTCGGAGAGCAACGCCATGTGGGCCCTCTCGATCAAGCGGCCCTTCTCGCAGGCCGTCGTGGCAGGCGCCGGGGGATTCTTCGCTCCGCTGATCCGCTCCTACATGCGACGCTCGGGCGCGCCCGAAGACACGGGCATCCGCGTCGCCCTGAAGGACCGCCAGAACGCGCTCAAGAATCCCTACGCCCACCTCAAGGTCGAGGACGTGGACTTCGAAAAGATCGCCAGTTCACCCATGCTGTGGGACCCGATCCGCTACCTCGAAACCTGCCCCTCATCGGACGGCGCCTGCGCGATCGTGCTCGCAAACGAAGCGGTGGCGAACAAAGCGGCGCACCCGCCCGCGTGGGTACACGCTACGTCGATGCGCACGGAGCCGACCATGTTCGCCGGCCGCGACCAGGTAAACCCTCAGGCCGGCAAGGACGCGGCTGCAGACCTATACGCAAAAGCGGGCATCCAGAACCCCCGACAAGAAATCGACTGCGCCGAGGTCTACGTACCCTTCAGCTGGTTCGAACCCATGTGGATGGAGAACCTGGGCTTCGCCCCGGAAGGGGAAGGCTGGAAGATGACCTACGAAGGCGCCACGGCTCTCGACGGGGACCTTCCGGTCAACATGTCGGGCGGCGTGCTCTCCTCGAACCCGATCGGGGCTTCGGGCATGCTGCGCTTCGCCGAAGCCGCAAATCAGGTGCGCGGCCAGGCCGGCGAGCACCAGATCGAGGGCGCCCAGAAAGCGCTGGGCCACGCCTACGGCGGTGGCTCACAGTACTTCTCCATGTGGATCGTGGGCGCTCAGCCCCGCTGAATCCCCCGACACGACGGAGCCCCTCATGTCCCAGCTCGGTTTCTGGAATTTCGCCCGGAACGAACCCGATAAGCTCGCCGTCGCCGCACCCGACGGGCGTGAATGGAGCCGCGGACAACTGCTGGCCGAGGCAAACCGGATCGCCCACGGCTTGCGGGCCCTCGGTCTCAAACGAGGAAACTGCGTCGCGGTCGTTCTCGAAAACTGCGTCGAGTTCTACGCCATCAACCTCGCGATCTCCCAGGTCGGTATGTACATGACGCCGATCAACAACCACCTGACCGGTCCGGAGATCGCCTACATCGTGGAGGACTCCGGGGCACGGGTCTTCATTGGCTCGGAACGCTTCGCCGAGGCGTGCCAGATCGCGCGCAGCGAGGCCGACTTTCCCGCCGAGCGGGCCTTCGCCCTCGGCAGAGTCGAGGGCTTCCGGCCGTTTGCAGAACTCACCGCTGGACAGCCCGACAGCCTGCCCGAAGACCGAAGCTCAGGTGCGGTCATGAACTACACGTCGGGCACGACGGGCAAGCCCAAGGGCGTGCGCCGCGATCTCGTGGATCTGGATCCCGACCTGATCTTCGGCATGATGACGGGTCTCCTCGGCATGTTCGATCTCGAGGTCGAGGACGACAACGTCCACATCTGCGGCTCACCCCTCTACCACACGGCCGTCCTCATGTTCTCGAGCAGCTCGCTCCACATGGGACACGCCGTCGTGCTGATGGAGAAGTGGACCCCCGAGCGAATGCTCGAGCTGATCGCGAAGCATCACGTCACCCACAGCCACATGGTGCCGACCCAGTTCCACCGGCTGCTGAGCCTGCCCGAAGACGTCCGGCGCAGCTACGACGTGTCTTCACTCCGGGCGATGATTCACGCGGCGGCGCCCTGCCCCGTCGAGACCAAGTGGAAGATGCTCGACTGGTGGGGAGACGCGGTCTACGAGTACTACGCCGCCACCGAGGGCGGCGGAACCCTCGCCAAACCGGATGACTGGCGCAAACACCCGGGGACCGTCGGCAACGCCTGGCCCAACGCGCAGGTGCGGATCTTCGATGACGGCGGCAACGAGCTGCCGACAGGCGAAACCGGAACGGTTTACATGCACATGGGCCAGGGCCAATTCGAATACAAGGACGACGCAGAAAAAACTCGCAAGAACCGCGTGGGCGATTTCTTCACCGTGGGAGACATCGGCTACCTGAACGCAGAGGGCTTCCTCTTCCTCTGCGACCGCAAGAACGACATGATCATCTCGGGCGGCGCGAACCTCTACCCGGCCGAGATCGAGGCGGAGCTGATCCAGCACCCCAAGGTCGCCGACGTCGCGGTCTTCGGGATTCCGAACGACGACTGGGGCGAAGAGGTGAAAGCCGTGGTCGAGCTGGTCGATGGAGAGACCGCCTCGGACACGCTCCGCGAAGATATCTACACATTCCTGGAGCCCCGGCTCGCAAAGATGAAGACACCGCGCAGCATCGACTTCATCGATGAGATGCCGCGGGACCCGAATGGAAAGCTCTACAAGCGCAAGCTGCGCGACCCCTACTGGGAAGGCCGAGATCGCTCCATATGAACTTCGCCTTCTCCGAGGAGCAGGAGGAGTTCCGCGAAACGCTGCGACGCTTCGTCGACGAGCACTCTCCGCTCCCGAGCGTCCACGCCCGCCTGGAGACACGCGAGGGATACGACCCGGACCTCTGGCAACGGATCGCGCGCGAACTGGGACTCCAGGGAATCCACATCCCCGAAGAGCACGGCGGTCAGGGCTTCGGATTGCTCGAACTGGGTATCGCCTGCGAGGAGTTGGGCCGGGCGCTGGTCCCCACGCCCTTCTTTTCCAGCGCCTGTCTCGCGACGGATGCCATCCTCAGCGCCGGAAACGACAGGGACCGGCAGCGCTGGCTTCCGGAACTCGCTTCCGGTAGCGCTATCGGGACCCTCGCGGTGCTCGACGAGGGCGAGGAGTGGAGCGCTGCGGGCGTAACATTCCCCGCCGAGCCCGACGGCGAAGCGCTGCGTCTCAACGGCCACAAACGCTTCGTGACAGCGGCGGGAATCGCGAGCATCTTCGTCGTGGCAGTCCGCGCGCAGGGAAGCTCGGGGGCCAACGGCATAACCCTGGCGGTAGTGCCACGCGACGCCCCCGGCCTCGGAATCGACGTGCACGACTCCTTCGATACGTCGCGCCGTGTCGCGGATCTCAGTTTCGAAGGCGTTCGGGCGGAGCCGCTCGGCGAAATCGGAGCTTCCGGTCCGATCCTCGACTCGATTCTGGACCGGGGACGCATCGCGTTGGCTCTAGGCTCATGCGGTGGTGCCGGTCGGTGCCTCGACATGGCCGTCGCCTACGCGAAGCAGCGCATCCAGTTCGCGCGCCCGATCGGCTCGTTCCAGGCCATCAAGCACAGCCTCGCGGAGGTGCTCCTCGAGGTGGAGAGTGCACGCTCCATCGCCTACTGGGCGAGTTCGGTGGCCTCCGAGGGGCTCGACGAACTCGCGCTCGCCGCGAGCGTTGCAAAATCGTTCTGCGACGAGGCCTACGCCATCGCATCAGACCGTAACGTTCATATCCACGGCGGCATCGGTGTGACCTGGGAGGCCGATCCCCACCTCTTCGTGAAACGCGCCCGCTCCAACGAGACCCTGCTCGGAGACCCCCGCTGGCAGCGCTCTCGCGTCGCCGACCACCACGGTTTCTAGAGACGGACCTCGATGGCGGCGCGCTGGCTCCAGCGCCCGGAGAGCGTTCCGAACAAGCGGGCCGCCCGCATCTGCCAGCCGTACTTGCGGAAGAGGGCGTCGAGGGCATGGTCGCGCTCGGTGGGATCTTCGAGCACGCGGGCCGTGGCATGAACCCATGCGCCCCGCACGTCACCGCGAACATTGCAGGCTGCGAGGCGTGCGCGGCCATCGCGGCGCAAACGCTTTACCTTGAAGGAATTCACGTTGGTCCAGACGACGAGGCGGTCGCCGTCGGGTGCCACCCAGACGGGCGTGCACACCTCGCTGCCATTGCGCCGAAAGGTCGCGAGGTTGACGTAGCGCTCGTCACCCAGGTCCATCAGCTGCGTGGAAGTTCTTCGAAGGGAGTGTCGCGATCCCCATACGGATCCGCCGGAAGGCCAAGCACCCGCTCGGCAGCCACGTTCTTCTGCACTTCATCGCTCCCCCCGGCCAGGTGAAACGCCGGCTGGAAGAGCCACTGCTGCTGCCAGGTTCCCGACCGCACGAGTCCATCCGGTCCGAGCAGGCGGAGGCCGAGTTCAGTCCCCTTGGTGACGATGCGCGCCATGGCGAGCTTCATCACCGAGCTTTCCGCCGCTGGCATCTCACCGCGCCCAAGCTTGGTCAAAATCCGTGCGTTCAGCATATCGAGCGTTCGTACCCAGGTGTAGAGCCGGACCAGTTCGTCCCGAGTCGCTCCGTCGACGCGGCCGCGGTTCGCCATCACGTGGTCGAGCAGGTCCTCCCACGCGAAAAGGCCGCCGGCGCCCGCCATGGCCATGCGTTCATTGGTGAGCGTGGTCATCGTGACACCCCAGCCCGCATCCACATCGCCCAGACGGTTCGCGTCCGGGACCCGCACATCCTCGAGAAACACCTCGTTGAAATGGGCGTCGCCGGTCATCTGCCGCAGCGGTCGCACTTCGATCCCCGGAGCCTTCATGTCCACGAGAAAATAGGTGATGCCCCTGTGCTTCGGCGCCTTCGGATCCGTTCGTGCAATGAGAATGCCAAAGTCTGCCCAGGTCGCGCCTGAGCACCAGGTCTTCTGACCGTTGACGATCCAGTCATCGCCGATCGAGACTGCCCGCGTCGCCAGCGACGCCAGATCAGAGCCGGCGCCGGGTTCGCTGAAGAGCTGACAAATGCCCTGCTCTGCCTTGATGATCGGCTCGAGGTGCCGCGCTTTCTGAGCATCGGTGCCGTGCGCAATGATCGTCGGACCGGCCATCGCGATGCCGACCATGAAGAGCGATGGTCCAAGTCCAACACGCGCGAGTTCCTGGTTCCAGACGATCTGCTCGATCGGCCCCAGTCCTCGCCCGCCGTACGCCGTGGGCCAGGTGAGTGCGCCCCAGCCGTGGTCGTGGAGCGTGCGTTGCCAGGCACGGTGACGATCCACGAGTTGTTCGTCTTCCACGAACTCCTTGTGGTACTGCGGCATGGGCTCCGCGGGGACGTGCGCATCGAGAAACTCGCGCGCCTCGTCGCGGAACGCCGCTTCCTGCGGAGAATCCTTGAGGTCCATCCGGAGCGGGGTCCGAGCTAACCCTCGAGAGAAATGGCCTGGCGCGGACAAAGCCGGGCGGCCTCATCCAACTTCGGACGCAGGTCTTCGCCCGGACTCTCCACAAGAATGCTGAGCGTGTCGTCGTCCTCGACCCGGAAGCATTCGGGGCACACAGCCATGCAGACGGCATTGGCTTCACACAGGTCATAGTCCACAACGATCTTCATCGCGCCTGGCCTCCTATCGGAGCGGGATTTGAACACGTTTCTCTGGCCTCGGCAAGGGCGCCGGGAGCCATCTGGACATTCTGCCTCGAAAACACGACCATCGCCCGAACTAGAATACGTTTCAACCCCATCCGAGGAAAATGGCGATGCGTTTCGAACTCAGCCCCGAGCATCGAGCCTTTCGAGACGAACTCCGGGATTACTTTGGCCGGGTGATCACGCCGCGGATCGACGAACTTCGCCAGGAACAACGGCAAAACCGCGAAGGTGGCGGGCCCGTCTTCCTCGAGATCCTCCAGCAGCTCGGCCGGGACGGCCAGCTGGGTGTGGGCTGGCCCACCGAGTTCGGCGGCCAGGGCCGGGGGCCCATCGAGCAATACCTCTTCACCGAGGAGGTGCAGAGGACCGGCTTCCCCCTGCCCTTCCTGACGCTCAACACCGTCGGGCCTACGCTGATGCGGTACGGCTCTGAAGAACAGAAGCGGGAATTCCTTCCCAAGATTCTGGCCGGTGAGCTGCTCTTCGCGATCGGCTACTCGGAGGCCGAGGCCGGCACCGATCTCGCGTCGCTCAAGACCCGCGCCGTCCGGGACGGCGAGGAATGGGTCATCGACGGCGCAAAGATGTGGACGAGCCTGGCCGATCACGCAGACTACATCTGGCTCGCTGCTCGCACGGACCCCAAAGCGCCGAAACACCGCGGCATATCGATGTTCCTCGTGCCGCGGCGCGCGCCCGGAGTGAAGGTGACCCCGATTACGACGATTGGCGGGGTGCGCACGAACGCCACCTATTACGAGGACGTCCGCGTACCCGCCGCAAACCTGATCGGTGGCGAAAACAACGGCTGGTCGCTGATCACCGGCCAGCTGAATCACGAGCGGGTATCGCTCTCCAATTACGCACCCATGCAGACGCTCCTTGGAGACGTCGTCGCGTGGGCCCGAGACACGAAGCTCGCGGATGGCTCCCGGGTAATCGACCGACCGTGGGTTCGCGCGAACCTGGCGCGCATCCACGCGCAGGTGGAAGTACTGCGGCTCATGAACATGCGCCTTGCGTGGTCGGCGCAACACCGGACGCTGCACCCCGCCGATGCCTCAGCGGTGAAGGTCTTCGGCAGCGAATTCTTCGTCGACGCCTACAACTCCATGCTCGAGTGCTTCGGAGCCGCCGGCCTGATCCCGGCCGACGCGCCGGGGGCGATCCTGCGAGGACGGGTGGAGGCGGGCTACCGCAACACCCTGATCCTGACCTTCGGCGGCGGAACCAACGAAGTACAGCGCGACATCATCGCGATGGCAGCCCTCGGCCTGCCTCACTACAAGAGCTGAGCACAGGAGACACCCCATGGACTTCACGCTCACCGAAGAACAGACGGCGGTTCGAGACCTGGCGCGCAAAATCCTGGAGGATCTGGCGACGAACGAACGCCTGAAGACCGTCGAGGCGACCGAGCCGGTCTTCGACCGGGAGCTGTGGGGCGAACTCGCCCGGGCGAACCTGCTCGGTGCCGCCCTGCCCGAGACCCACGGCGGCAGTGGCATGGGTTTTTTCACGCTGTGCGTGCTCCTGGAAGAAATCGGCCGCGCGGTAGCACCCATCTCGGCGCCCGAGAGCCTGCTGGCGCCGCTTCCCATCGCCCGCTTCGGAGACGACGCGCTGAAGCAACACTGGCTACCGGCCGTCGCGGCGGGTGAGGTTGTATTGACCGCCGCGCTCCAGGAACCGGGCAACGGTGATCTGACACGCCCGCTGGTCGAGGCCCACAGCGAGAATGACGGCTACACGCTCCATGGCGAGAAATTGCTCGTCGCGGCGGCACCAATCGCCGACGCGATCCTGGTGCCGGCCCGCATCGCAGGCGGGGGTGCGGGCCTATTCATCGTCGAGCGCGACGCGAGCGGCGTGGTCATCGAAAGCACGGCCACGACAAACCGCCAGGCTCACGCAAACCTTTGCCTCGAGGGGACACGCATCGATGCGAGTGCCCGCGTTGGCAACGACGACGCCCCGGTTCTCGCGTGGCTCACCGAGCGCGCGACCGCCGCCGTCTGCGCCGTGCAGCTCGGTGTCTCAGACCGAGCGCTCTCGATGACTGCGGACTATGCCAAGGAGCGCGTGCAGTTCGACCGCCCGATCGGAAGCTTCCAGGCAGTGCACCAGCGCGCAGCGGACGCCTATATCCAACTCCAGGCAATCCGCCTCACAACGTGTCATGCGGCGCTGCTCCTCGACGCCGAAGAACCCGCCGAGGACGCGGTGGCGGTCGCGAAGTATTGGGCCGCCGCCGGCGGGCAGTTCCTCGGCTATGCCTGCCAGCACCTTCACGGCGGGATCGGGATAGACGTGGACTACCCGATGCACCGCTACTACCTCTGGGCAAAGCAGAACGAACTCACATTGGGCTCTGCACCGCTTCAACTCGAGCGACTAGGTGCTCGGCTGGCAGACGGAAATCTAGTCAGCGCGAACTGAGATCCTGACCTGAGGCGACGATCAGCAGCCCCGCGGCCATCCGCGTCTGTTCTACGCTGAACGACGGGCCGTAGAGGCCACCGCTCCAGCCGACGAGGGATGAGAACCAGCCGGCGACAGCCCATCGGCGATCGCTCGCGATCGGTCGGCAGCCCGGATCCAGCTGGATCACTTCACAGCGAGGCGGCAGCCAATTCGCCGGTCTGCGAGTAGAAGGCACCCACCCCTCCTTGCTGCGAAAATGCCGGTACAGGGTGCCCAGGGCGACACCGGCATCCCCCCGGCAACTATGACCGCCCCGTTTCTCTTAATGGAAACAAATTACCCATGGGACCCGGCCGATGTGCAGGCAGCCCCGGAAGGGCCCGTCATTGGGTGCACGGGAACTACTCAGTCCGGGCACGTCGTTTGCAAAAAATTAGCGGAGCAAGAGCATTTCAGAGCTCGAGAGAGCCATGTGGCACCAAACGCCCTTCGCGCTCGCCATTATTCTCGGCCTGGCCGTCGCCGCTGGCGGGGCCGGCGCTGACGGCGCTGACGGCGCTGGGGGAAATCCGGAAACCACGCAGCATCGGAGCGCAGAAATCCTCGACCACATCGACCGCCCCGCCCCGGGCAAGGGCTGGCTAACCGTCCACTTCGACCACATCGCAATCCACAGGAAAGCAGGCGTCGCCTACACGCGCGCACTCGACCTGGGCGAACGCGAAGCGACCTTCAGCGTTCGCGGGCCCGTCCTGGGCCGAAAGAAACATCTGGGCCTTTTGGTCGAACTCCGCTTCTAGCGGTCGAACTCTCTAGCCCCTTTCGCTTCGGCCGGATCGAACCCTGCTCACTGGGCTGACGTCTTCGGCACGCTGCTCGTTGGTCCGGCTCGCTATGAGGTCGGTCCCGCAACGTTGAAGCACCGGGAAAAGTACCGCTGCGCTCACGCGCAACACGGCACAGGGTGCCGGGAGACCCCGAATTGGGAAGCCAGCTTCCCCTTCCCGTGCCCCCTGACACCGGCAAGCGGGACGCAAGAGCCCGCCACAACCCGGCGAGTTGCCCCCCACATCGCACGGCACCCATCGGATCCGCGAGAAGGCAAGAGATTTGCACTGCCATCATCCACCGCTCTGGCAAGCCGGAGAATTCGAGTGCAGATCCGCGCAGCCACGCTCAACGCCTGGGCGCTCCCCGCGCCGCTGGGTGAGCTGGTTCCCGAGCGAATGCGGGCAATCGGCAACGAGCTGGGCCGGCTGGAGCTCGACCTGGTAGCGCTCCAGGAGGTATGGACAGCCGCAGCGCGCCGCACCCTGGTTCGCGCCGGCGACGCCGCCGGGCTGGTCCACGCCTGGACCGATGACGCGGGTCTGGGCGGCAGCGGAATCGTGATCCTCTCCCGACACCCCTTTGCCGCGGCGCGCGTGGAACGCTTCAGCCTTCCGCGGGTGCCCCCGCGCCCAGACCACCCGGACTATTACGTGGGTAAGGGCTTCGTGGAACTCCTTCTGGACCTGCCGTCCTGTGCCGTGCGGGTAATCGCAACCCACCTGCACGCCCGCTACCAGGGTGACGTCGCCCACGCGTACCGCGCCTACCGCACCGGTCAAATCATCGAACTCGCTACGGCTCTGCGCAGCGCAACCGAGCCGGTCATCCTTCTCGGCGACCTCAACCTTCAGGACACCGACGCCGAGTACCGCGTGCTCCGCGGCCTCACGTGCCTGCGCGACGCAGCAGTGGAAATCGGGCGGCGCGAACCCACCGTGGATGGCACGAACCCCTTCCGCAACAGCGGGCGCGAGCCCAAGCGCATCGACTACGTCCTGGTGCGAGATGGCCCCACTGCGGGTATTCACGTCTCTGGGCTGCATCGAATCTTCGATGCAGTTTTCGACGCGGGCGGGCGCACCGCGAGCTTCTCCGACCATGCGGGGCTCGTCGCAGACATCTCCCTGCACGACTCACCCCGGCCGAGCGCAAAAATCGACAGCCGTGCCATCGGGCTGGCCGCGAGCCTGCTGGCGGAAGGCCGCGCCCGCACTGAGATGAACCGCTCGACCGCCCGTGTCGCCGCCGGCGCCGGGTGGGCGGGAGCATTGGTCGCGACGCGTGGCGCGCGTAGCCCGCGATTCTCCCGTCGTTCTCTCCTGCGAACCTCCATTCAGTTCGGGGGCCTGGCCGCCCTCACGCCCGGTGTCGCCTGTACCCTCATCGCCGAGGTATTCAGCCCGGATGAGCTCCTGGCCTTCGACCAGCTACTCGACCGTCTGTATGGCCTCCTCCGCTGACGGGTCGCACCTCCCACCTCGAGGCCCGAGAACGCGAGACACGGAAGGCTCCTCAGGAATCCCGCGCAGCCAATCCAATTTTCAGCTGTGGAAGACGTCGAGGTCCAATCGCCCCTCACCCCGGGCCACGACGCAGGCGACGGCCGAATCCCCAGTCACGTTGACCGCGGTCCGCACCATGTCGAGAAGACGGTCGACACCGATGATGAGCCCGATGCCCTCGACCGGGAGTTCCACCTGGCGCAGCACCATGGCGAGCATCACCAGGCCCACACCGGGCACCGCCGCCGTTCCGATCGAGGCCAGGGTTGCAGTCACCACGACCATGAGATAACCGCTGATGCCGATGTCGACGCCGTAGGCCTGGGCGATGAAGACCGTGGCCACGCCCTGCATGATCGCCGTTCCGTCCATGTTGATGGTGGCACCAAGCGGGATTGTGAAGGCGGCGATCGAGTTGTCGGCGCCGAGGCGCCGCTCGACGTTCTCGAGCGTTACCGGCAGGGTGGCCCCGCTGCTCGCAGTGCTGAAGGCGAGCAACATGGGGTCACGCATCTTGCGAAAGAAGGTCACCGGATCGAGGCCCGCGAGAAACCGCAGGAGCAATGGATACGTGATGAGACAGTGAATGGCGAGGACGCCCAGCACCACGAAGAAGTACTTCGCCAAGGGGACAATCGCGCTGAAGCCCTGCACCGCGAAGACCTTTGCGATCAGGAAGAACACCCCGTAGGGAGCGAGCCGCACCAGCATCATCACGAGACGCAGTACCACCACGTTCAGATCCTGGAACACGATCAGGAGACGCTCACCCGGGTGCCCGGCGAAGACCAGCGCCATACCGAAGAGCACGGCGAAGACCAGGATCTGGAGCATATTGCCCTCGGCCATCGCCTTCACCGGGTTGGTGGGAAAGATCTGGATCAGCGTCTCGGTGAGCGGCGGAGCCGCGCGCCCCGCGTACTCGACCTCGGTGGAGAGATCGAAACCCATGCCGGGTCCCACGACGACCGCAACCAGGATCGCGAAGGAAATGGCGATGGCGGTGGTGAAGAGGTAGAGGGCTAGTGTTCGCCCCCCAATGCGCCCCAGCTTCGTCGCGTCGTCCAGCGCCGCCGTGCCACAGACGATGGAGACGAAGACCAGCGGCACCACCAGCAACTTGAGGCTCGCCAAGAAGATGGCGCCGCCCACGTGGAAGACGCGATCCACGAGGAACTCCCCCAGTCCGCTCTCCACGCCCGCCAGGTTGAGCATCAACCCCGCGAGGGCGCCGGCCGCCATGCCGATCAGGATGCGGATGGTGAGGCGTCGCCGCCCCGCGGCATCTTCCGGCAAATCCCCCCCCTTGACGATCTCGAGGATAGCCATTCCTGGCGCCCGCGGGCTGCCCCCCCGCTGACGGCCCGAGCCTGCTATGCTGGCCACCCGCGGGTTTCACCTCGTCCCCGATAGCGGTCGGCGCCTTGGCGCCCGACGCCCCGGGCCACTCCACGGCGCCGCTCTGACGGGGAACTCGCGCGGTATGCGCGTTTCGCGCTCGGTCGCTTCACGCGGCGCGCGCACGCGCAAAGGAGCGGACCATTCTCACCGCCGATCCCAGGACCGCATCGTGACAGCGCGACGCACGAAGAAGGCGCCCGCGAAGAAGGCCGCCGCCGCGGAAAAAGCCGCAGCCGCGAAAACACCCGCGAAAAAAGCCGCAGCCGCGAAAACGCCCGCGAGCAAGGCCGCCGCCGCGAAGACGCCGCGGGAGAAAGGCCTAACAGCCGAGCGGGCGACCCCACCCCCCAAGCGTCGGCCCCCCAGTCTGAAAGACGCTGCAGCACAGCTCGGAATCGAACATCTCCGGCCCGAGCAGGAACAGGTGATCGCAGCAACCCTGACCGGGCACGACGTCCTGATGATCGTCCCGACCGGCTTTGGAAAATCGGCCTGCTACCAGATTCCCTCCATGCTGCTGCCGAAACCGGTAGTGCTGGTCTCGCCGCTGCTCGCACTGCTCGAGGACCAACAGCAGAAACTTATCGCGGCCCACGTACCCTGCGTGCGGCTGGACGGAACCGTGCGTGGGAAGGCACGCCGCGAAGCGTTCCAGCGCATCGAAGAGGGCGGCTCGCTCCTGGTCATGACTACGCCCGAGACCCTGCTCTCGGTACCGCTCTCCGAAGCGCTTCAAAAGAGCGGGGTCAGTCTCGTCGCCATCGACGAGGCCCACTGCATCTCGGAATGGGGCTACGACTTCCGCCCGGCATACCGCAGGCTCGGAGGACAGGTGCGATCCCTGGGCCAGCCGCCCGTCCTGGCGCTCACCGCCACCGCCACCGAGCACGTGCGCGAGGCAATCGTCCAGTCGCTGCGCATGCGCGATCCCACGCTGGTCGCCGTCTCGCCCCACCGTTCGAACCTCGCCTTCGAAGTACTGCCGGCAGAGGGAGACGTGCGGGCGAGAGTCCTCGTGCGACTCGTGAAGCGACTGCGTCGCCCGGGTATCGTCTACTGCTCCACCCGACGCGAAGTGGACATGCTCTGGGCTCTGCTCAAGCGCTTCCACATCCCGGTCCATCGCTACCACGGCGGCATGACCTCCACCGAGCGAGCCACCGAGCAGCGGCGCTACATGCGCCGCGGCCAGCGCACGGTAATGATCGCAACCAACGCCTTCGGTCTCGGCATCGACAAGCCCGACATTCGTTACATCCTCCACTACCAGTCTCCGGCCTCGCTCGAGCAGTACGTGCAGGAAGCGGGGCGAGGTGGACGGGACGGGAAGAAGGCCAACTGCATCCTGCTCTACGACCCCTCCGACCGAGAGATCCACCAGGCGCTGCTCAACCGGAGCCGCATCCGCCCCGACCAGCTCTTCAAGCTCGGGGCGGCACTCGAAGCCTGGACGGACGAGGAGCGAAGCCCGTCTCTCGAAGCGCTGGCCCTGTCGGCCGAACTCGGCTCACGCATCACCCAGGCGCTCCTCGCCAAGGTCGAGGAGGCCGGCTTCGTGAACTGCGACGATGCGGAGATCCGGGTGATCGACCCGAGCCGCTCGATCCAAGAGGACACCCGCAGCCTCGCCGGCCAGTTCGAGCGACTGCGCCGCGAGGACTCGCGCCGCCTCGACCTGATTGGCGACTACGCCGTGGAGCACGACTGTCGCGCGACCTTCTTGCGCGCGTACTTCGGCGAGGATGTCGACGAACCCTGCGGGTTATGCGACATCTGCCGCGGGAAACCCCGGCGGCCCTCGGGCTTCTTCTCGCCACTCGCCGCACCCAAGGTCACCCAGCGCAAGAAGCGCAACAGCCGCAGGCGCGGCGGACGCCGGCGCACCCGGGGCGGTCGCCGCCGCCGCGGGCGCCGCGGCGGCACGCGACCCGCCGCCGAATAGACCCGCACGGGCGGCACTGCGGCGCACCCGCCCCTCCGCAACCCCGGAAGCGCGGCGCAGCTGAGCGCCCCTCCGCAACCCCGGAAGCGCGGCGCAGCTGAGCGCCCCTCCGCAGAGCCCGGCAGCGCGGCGCAGCTGAGTGCCCCTCCGCAGAGCCCGGCAGCGCGGCGCAGCTGAGTGCCCCTCCGCAGAGCCCGGCAGCGCGGCGCAGCTGAGTGCCCCTCCGCAGCCGTGGGCTTCGGTGTCGACGCGATGCGATATCCGTGTTTCGGTGGCGGGGTTCGCGTCAGAAGTCGACCTGGAAGCGGGTCTCGAGGATGTTCGCCGCACCGCGAATCGCGAAGATGCCACCCTCGTTCACGACTTCCCGCTGACGCACGTCTCCGTAGACGTAATTCACCATCCAACGCAGGTTCGGGAAGAGATACCAGTTGAGCCCCGCCGTAACGTCCCAGAGCTTCCCGCCGTACACGTTCTGGTCGCTGAGATCGAGGACCGAGTAGCGCGCCGCAATCTCCCACGCGCCCCAGTCTCCCTCGGCAGGATTGAAGTCGTGTTTCGGCCTGACCCGTCCGAAGCGACCGTTTCCCTTCTCGTAGTTGCGGTGCTCCCCGGTGAGGAAGTAGCTGGCGAACAGGTAGCCGCCCCAGAAATCCAGGTTCTGCTGGCTGTCGCGGCCCTGTACCCAGTCAAAGGTCCACTCCACCTGGGCGGAAAATGGCCCGTACACCACCGCGGCCTCCAGGTTCAGGAGGTCGGAATCGGACGCTTGAACCCGGCCGTCGCTGCCTCCGTCAAACGGCCCGAAACTTCGTTTCGTATCGACAAATTTCTGGGCCAGGTGCGTCTCGGGACGCTGGCTGAGACCCACGCTGCCCTGGTTGAAGCGATGGATGTAGCCAACGCCCAGGTGCACCAGCTTCGACCCGCCATCACGGTAGATGGGCGCAGCGCTCAAGCGCGCGGCCAGGTCGTATTCCGCTTTATCCCAGCCGTCGAACGCGAAGCCCTGATCGTTGCTAACCCGGAACAACCCGAGCTGCCACAGGAGTCCCTTGTCGAAGGCATTGCCCATCCCCATGACCCCTACGTTGCGGCCGGGGAAGAAGACGTTGTTCAACCCGCGCTCCAGGAACGTGATGTACTTGGAGCTGGTCCACTCCTGGAGCGTGAAGGGCTCCTTGAAGTTGCCCACCTGGACCGAGCGGACCGGGCCGAGCTTCTTGAGCCCCATGTACACGTCCTTGAAGTCCGGGTTATCGCCATCGTCTATCTGGGCAAAGTCGTACTGCACCTTGAAGAAAGCGCGGTCGTAGATCGTCCCCCCGAAGAAAAGCCGTGCCCGACGGAACTCGACGCCATTTCCGTCAGTCGACTTGATGATGCCCGACGCTTCGAACCGGTCCCTCAGCCCGTCTTCTTCCCAGATGAAGCCCGAATCGAGCATGGCTCGGCCTCCGAACTTCAGCTTGAACGCACCATCGCTGCGCGTGAGCCTGAAGCTATCGGACCACTTGAAATTCCAGGCCGGCTCGCCGGCTGCAGACACGGCTTCGGCCGGACTCGGCTCGCCGGCTGCAGACACGGCTTCGGCCGGACTCGGCTCGCTGGTCCCGCGGGCCCTGGCACAGAGCGCCTCGTACCGGGCCTGATCGATATTCCCAGCGTCCCGAAGAATGCCGAGGATCTCGGCAGTGACCGATGTGCCGCAGTCCGCACTGGATTGGCCCACCTCATCGGCCCACACCGCCAGTGGAAAAAACACCGCACAGGCCACCGCAAGCCCAGCCACCCACGTAGAGATACGCACTCCCACCTAGGACCTCCTCCTGGACGCCGAAGCCCAAGCCCGGCTGAGGGAATAGTAGGGCGAATGCGTGGAGGGATGCTCAAGGGAAGGTGGCAGAGAAAACTGGGGTTCCGAACGCGCGCAACGCGTCACCCGCCGGTCACTCGGGCAGCGAAGCGCCCTTTCCAGGGGACACCGTTTGTGGGCCGGCGTCCCGAACGACGTAGAAGAGGCAATCCTCGACCGCACAGCCGGGATCGTTCGTGATCATGATCGCAATGGCCTCGCGACGCGTCCGGACCTCCCCGTTTTCGATGGAGAAGAAACTGTGGGCCACGTCGCTGCCGTCCCCGCGCAACGCCCGCAGCGGCCAGGAGCTCCCAGGTCGCACCCATCCGATCGTGTGGCCCGCGCGAAGCGTGCCGAAGTTGTATTGATCCATGTCTGCGGCCACGGTCAGGTCGGCTTCGCTTTGCGGTCCATCGCCCACGGCGAGCCGGATACCCGGCACCGCCTCCACACGGACCGGGTCGGTCACCACCCGCACGCCTGGGGACGCCACTTCGCCGATGCGAACGGCTCCCAGGAAGCGCTCGAGGCCGACGCCCGCGACCCCATCGGCAGCGGGATCACCAGCGCGGCCACATTCGATGACGACACTCGGAAATTCTTCCGCCGTGGCCTCCACCAGGGCTCCGAGACGCAGATCACTGTGCACGTAGCGGCTGGCAAAGAGCGCCACCAGTCCCAGCTCGGCCGGTCCCGCCGCCGGCCCTACCCCGTACGGGACACTGCGGCCAGTGTTGTTGTGGAGATCGACGAGCGCCTCGGGCCGCGCTGCTCGCAGAACCTCCAACACCTCGCGAGCGAGCGCGCCCTCGCTCCCGGCAAACGGCTCGCGGAAGCAGCGGTTCAGGTCCTGCGCGTCCGGGAGGCGCCGGAACGCGAACCCGGGAGCAGCGAGTGCAGCCTCGATGGAACCGATGACGAAAAGGGCATCGACGGCCGGCTCGAACCCCGCGCGCAGCAGGCCGTGCACGGCCCTCACTCCAGAAGGCTCGTTGCCGTGCAGCAGGGTGGTGACAACGCGAGTCCGAGACCGATCGCGGCCCGGGAGGCGCAATACAGCAGGTCCACCGAGACCGCGCAAAAAGTCCTCGATGCGCTCCGGGACTTCGTCCTTGCCCGGCGCCATGCGCACCGGAACGTCGCCGTCCCGTTCTTCGAGTGTCCATTCGTCAACCGATCGGCCGGAGCCCGCACGAGCGAGATAGGCCCCCAGCATCTCAGCGAGCGCGTGCGGCCGCCCGAGCCGGGGCTCGAGCGCTTCGATCGCACAGCTCTGCCAATGCGCACCGGTACGGCCGCTCGCCGCTCTGCGCAGCGCGACGCCGAGATAGCGCTCGCATTCAGCGGGCTCGACGCCCGCGTCGAGCAGACCGTCGCGAGCCACCGGCTCCAATCGCTCGATCAGCTCCGACGCCCGCATCGGTTGCGCCGCCGCGCCGGGCTCCGAGGGAAAGATCAGCTCCGCGGCGAGTCCGTCCTGGGCCGCTCGGTAGAAGTTATGCTCTGCCACTGCGAAGGCGAGGCCCTCACACCAGGCCTCGGCGTCCCGAGCGATACCGAGCGCCAGCCCGATGAGAAAGGCCGAATTCGCTGCCATGTCGAGCGCCGTCGGCCCCGCTGGAAGCCCACGCATCTCGATGCGCAGGTGGCCACCGCCGCCGGAGTCGTAGACGACGCGGTTCCAGTGCCAGATGGTCCCCTGATGAAGCCGCAGCTCGTCGAGCTGCGGCACCCCGCCGGATTGCACCGTTTCGAGGGGGTCCTCCTCGCCGACTATCGGAAGCAACAGATCGTGCCGAACGACATTGCGCTGGAAGAGCTCGAGCGCGCTCTCACCGACCCAACCCGATCCAAAAGCCACCCGCGACTCGCGCATCGCATGGGCTTCCCGATCATCGACGGCCTGCTTGAAGAGCGCGACCCGGGTCTCCTGCCACAGCCGATGTCCCAGAAAAGTGGGTGAGTTGCCCGCGAGCGCGACGGCGGGAGCCGTGGCCAGCTGCACCGCGTTGAAGACCGGAGCAAAATCCGCCGGGTCGACGCGCAGGTGAAGCTGGAGAGAGGTATTGGCCCCCTCGAAAGTGACGTCGTCGCAGTGCACATCGAGCGGCTCCCTGCCGTCGATATGCATCTGGAACGGACCGTGCCGCACCTGGCGCAGCGCCGCTGAGAGCGCCCGGTAGCGCGGCTCGTCGGTCATGGCGCCGCGCTGGAGGTCCGCCTCGCGGAGCGTAGGGAGGATCCCGATCACCGCGACGTCGCCGTCGTGGGCTTGCGCAGCCCGGCGTACTTCTTCGACCGCTTCGTGCATCTCGCGCTCGAGGTGGGCGAAGGGCCGTCCAGCCAGCGCCGTAGGGCGCAGGTTGCACTCCAGATTGAAGCGGTCGAGTTCCACCGTGAGCCGGTCGTCCAAGCTGTCCGCCAGGACCTCGCGGTTCAGCGGAAGCGGGCGTCCGGCGCCGTCGATGAGGAAGAGTTCGAGCTCCGCACCCAGAGAGCGCGGCCCAACGCCGAAACCGGGACGGTCGAGCAGGCCGCGCATGGCATCGAGGCTCCGCGCGAGACGCTCCGAAAACTGCCTGTAGTCGTCCGCGTCGAAATGCTCGCGCTCGACCCGAAGCCCCATCCATTTTCCCCCAGGCGCCCGGAACATAGCCCCGGCTTCGGTCGCTGCGCACAAGGCTTCCCAATCCAATCCCACTCGACCGAACGGGAGCAGAAGCCGAGCCTCCGGAAACCGCGGGGGTCCCGAGGAGACGCCGGGCGGCGCCTAAGGCGTGGCGGTATCCCGAGAGCTCGACGCGTGGACGTAGACGCAGCTCACCCATCGCTTGCGCACCACGAGCGTGCGGTGGCGCACGGCCACCCGGCAGCGCTGACCGTCTTCGCGGATCTCCAGCAGCCGGCCCTCCCCCGACCAGAAGCTTCCCGCACGCATGTCCACGTGAACAGGCGTCCCGGCTGCCGGCAGCAGGCAACCCGAAAGAACCAGGCAGAGCGAGATCAGGCTGAATCGAAACCTTCGCATGCCCTCCGCATCGGTCCGGAAGGACCCGCGCTGAAGCGGGGCGCGTCTGACCCTCCACCGCTACGCTCCCGGGCGTGCCTCTCGCACCCACGGCGCCCGGCGAGCGCCTCGTCCAGCTAGACGTCCTGCGCGGCCTCGCCCTGTTCGGTGTCCTGTTGGAGAACCTCCAGCACTTCGTGGTGCCGTCCTACGCAGCTTTCGCAGCAGGACCGGACGCGACGTGGCTCGACCAGACCGCCCTCGGTGCCGTGCGACTCCTGTGCGACAACAAGGTCTACGCGATCTTCGCCTTCCTGTTCGGGTACGGCATCGCGCTCCAGATGCGGCGCACCGAATCGGGTTTCGTCGGGATCCACCTCTGGCGCATGGCAATCCTGTTCCTGATTGGTGTAGCCCATTCGATGCTCTGGGATGGCGATATCCTGGCGACCTACGCACTGCTGGGCATTCTGCTCCTACCGCTTCGAAATCGGCGGGACTCCGTCCTCCGCAGTGTGACCGTCGGCGGCCTCGTGGCACCCAGCCTGGTCTTCCTGAGCCTGGTCGCCTGGGCAGGGACTCTCGACCTGACGGCACGCGATGCCCTGGCCGAATCGGTGGCGGCTCATACCTACCCCCTGCGCCAGAGCAGCTTCGCCTTCGCCGCCTTCACGTTGGGACTCGCGAGCGGCCGTCGAGGCGCGCTCGCGGATGCGGCTCGCTTCGTCGCACGCACGCGGTCGGCACTGGTGCCAGCGCTCGTCGTAGGTGGCCTCTGCAATATTGCCGCGCTTCCGCTGCTCGATTCTCCGGGCCAGGGCAGCTTGTCGAAGTCCGGTATCGCAATCGAGGTCCTGCTGGCCATCGCCACCCCGACACTGGCATTCGTCTACGTCCACCTCGCGCTACATCTCTTTACCCGGCCCGATTGGAGCGCCCGCTTGAGACCCATTGCGGACGTCGGCCGCACGACGCTCACGAACTACCTGCTCCAATCGGCGGTCGGCGTGGCTGTACTCGCCCGCACCGGGCTCGGTCCACTCGGACCCATCACCCCGCCCGTGGGCATCGTCCTGGCCGTTGCACTCTTCGCGGCCCAGGTGGCCGCCAGCCGCTGGTGGCTCGCACGCTTCCGCTTCGGACCCGTCGAGTGGCTCTGGCGCGCGGCGACGTACGGAACTCTGCCGCCGCTACGCGTCCCAGGACAGGGTCGCTAGAGCACCTCTTCCCGGCGAAGCCGCTCGATTTCCGGAGGCGGCACCCCACACTCTTGAAGCACCTCGTCGGTATGCTCCCCGTGGAGCGGCGGACAACGGTCGATACGTCCCGGCGTCTCCGAGAGCTTCACGGGAAGTCCTGTGGTGCGGAAGGTGCCGAGTTCGGGGTGGGGGAGTTCGACGAGCATGCGTCGCGCCAGCACCTGAGGATCGGCAAAGACCTGCTCGAGATCGAGCACGGGGCCGGCCGGAACGCCCGCGGCATTGATCCGTTCGACCCAGACACCCACGTCGGCGCCCGCGAGCGCCACTTCCATTTCGGACGTCAGTTCGGCGCGGTGACGCACCCGGGCAGCCGGAGCCGAGAAGCGCTCGTCCTGGATCCATTCCGCGTGCCCCAGGACACCGGCCAGCTTCTCCCACATGGCTTCCTGGGCCGCCGCGATATTGATCCAGCCATCGCGGGCGCGGAAGCGACCGTAAGGCGCCGACAACGGGTGATGCTGACCGGCCGGACCCGGGTGCTCGCCACCCTCGAAGTACATACCCGCAGCCCAGGAGAGAACACCGACCATCGCTTCGAGAAGCGAGGTGTCCACCACCTGCCCGCGACCCGTGCGTTCCCGGACGCGGAGGGCGAGCTGAATGCCGTGAGCTGCAAAGAGCCCCGCGAGCAGGTCCGCGATCGCGAGGCCCGCGCGGGTAGGTCCACTCTCCTCGGTCCCCGTCAGACTCATGAAGCCGCTCTCGCCTTGGGCGATCTGGTCGAACCCGGGCCGATCGCGGCTCGGACCGTCGGCGCCGTAGCCCGAGATCGCGCAGTAGACGAGACCCGGGTGGCGCTCGAGCAGCAATTCCGACCCCAGACCCAGGCGTGTCATGACGCCGGGGCGAAAATTCTCGACGACGACGTCGAACCGCGGGAGCAGGCGCAAGAAGAGCGCCCTGCCCGCATCGCGGCGCAGATCCAACGTCACCGAGCGCTTGCCCCGGTTGCTCGACAGGAAGAAGTAGCTGTCGCTTTTGGCCCCGGCGGGCCGAAACTCGCGGCCTTCGCGCGGCTCTAGCTTCACGACATCCGCGCCGTAATCGGCCAGCAACATCGTGCAGAAGGGACCGGCCAGGTAGCGGGTGAGATCGAGCACCCGGACACCGGCCAGCGGCGCTTCGACCACTCAGCAACCCTTGAATGAAGGCCGGCGCTTTTCGAGGAAGGCCCGCATCCCCTCGCGGTAGTCCTCGCTCTCCATGCAGGTGCGAACACTCGCCTCCAGGCCCTCGGCGTCGCGCTCGGCAAGCGGTCGATGCAGCTCCGATACGATCCGCTTGACGCTCCGCAGCGTAAGCGGAGCATTTTCGGAAATCTGGATCGCGGTCTCGCGCACCGTGGCCTCGAGATCCGCCTTCGCAACCACCCCGTTGACGAGACCCATGCGCAGCGCCTCATCGGCACTGAAGCGCCGTGCCGTGAAGAAGATCTCCTTCGCCGCGGAAGGCCCGACGAGGTCTACGAGAACCTCCAGCCCGCCCGGCGCGTACCCGAGACCCAGGCGCGCCGCCGGAATCGCGAACACGGCATCATCGGCGGCGTAGCGCATATCCGCCGCGAGCGAGATCCCGACGCCGCCGCCGACGCAGAAGCCGTGGATCATGGCGAGCACCGGCTTTTCGAGCCGTGCAAGCGCCCGCATGGCCGCGCCGTTGTCCAGCGCGTAGCGACCTGCCGCGTCGCCGGTCCGCTTTTCCTCGAACTCCGAAATGTCCGCACCCGATACGAAGGCGACCTCGCCCGCACCGCGCAGCACGATCACCCGCACCGCGTCGTCAGCCCCAAGGGAATCGGCGATGTCGGGGATGGCGCGCCACATCTCGACCGAGATCGCGTTGCGCCGCTCCGGATGGTCGAAAACGATCCACCCGATGCCCCCTTCCCTCTCGACGCGAACTCGGCCACCCACGGCGCACAGTCTACCACCGAGTGAGATCGCCTCTCGACGGGCCGGTCCGAGACCGCGCTGCGCGGGAGTGGAATGCCGAATGGATGGGGGCGGAACGCACCCCGCTCCGGAACGGGCCCGGGAGTAGCAATTGGTGGATCGATCAACTGCGAGCCGGGCACGGCGAACGCAACCACCAGCCTGTCTCATGTGCCGAGGAATCCGGGCGTCCAGGAGAATGCGGCGAATCAGGCAGGAGCACGAGCAATTGGAGACCCGGGCGGCAGAGTGCTTCGAGTACCCATTTTCAACCGAGCGAACTCCGGGCAGAAGCAGACCTTCTGCCTTGAATTCGGATTCGTCTGTAAGTGGGGGCGCAGCGCCGCGGATCGCTAGCGTCCAACCTCCAGAACGGAGCGGATTACCTCGCCGGCCTGCATGGCGCGGAATGCCTCGTTGACGTCTTCGAGAGGCATGCGCCGCGTGATCATGCCCTCGAGGTCGAGCTTGCCGGCCTTCCAGAGCCGCAGCAGGCGCGGGAAGTCCACCCGCACGTTGGCGCCCCCGTACATCGAGCCCTTGAGCGTCTTGTCGCCGTAGAACAATTCGAAGGCGTTGAACGTGATCTCTTCCGTAATGCGCCCGACCCCCACGACGACCGCCGTTCCGCCGCGCCGCGCCAGGTCGTAGCACTGCCGGATGGTCGCCGGGTGCCCAACACACTCGAGCACGTAGTCGAATCCCTCGCCAGCGGTCACGTCGTTCTTCACGCCATCGATGTCATCCGGTTTCACCGCGTGCGTGGCTCCGAAGTTCTTGGCGAGATCGTGCTTCGATTCCACCGGATCCACCGCAACGATCTCGGCCGCGCCGGCGATACGCGCACCCTGGATCGCCGAGATTCCCACCCCGCCGCAACCGATCACCGCGACCGACGAACCGGGCGAAATCGCCGCGGTGTTGATCGCAGCCCCCACGCCGGTCGTGACTCCGCAGCCGACCAACGAAACGATTTCGAGCGGAATGTCGGGGTCCACCTTCACCACGGCATTCTCCGGAATGATCATCTCCTCGGCGAAGGTGCCGAGTCCCGTCATCCCGCCCATCTGCTTGCCGTCAACGATGAAGTGCGGCGTGATGGCCATCTGCAGCATGGTTTCGCAGAGGTTCGCCTGCCCCCGCAGACACGCCTTGCAAGTTCGGCACGCCGGTGTGAACGCAAGGATCACCGGGTCTCCGGCCGCGACCTCCGTGACTCCAGCACCCACTTCCTTCACGATCCCGGCACCCTCGTGTCCCAGTACACAGGGAGTTCCCGATGGAATCGTTCCGTTCTGCGCCGACACGTCCGAGTGGCAGACCCCACTCGACACAATTTTCACGTGGACCTCGCCGGGACCCAGGTCGGTCAGCGAAACGTCGTCACGGACGTCGAGTTCCTTGTTCAGATCCCATAGAACGGCGGCCTTCATGCGGTTTCTCCTCGGATACGGGGATACAGGATGCGCTCGAAGCCGAGCAGCCTACCCGAAGGAACCGGAAGGCGGCAAGCCCGGCCCGGAAACCCGCACGGCCGGCTGGATGGCGTAGTCTTGTCGCCTTGTCCCCTCGATACTGGAAGAAAAAACGTGTCTGAACCGCTCTGGCGCTCCCGACCTACGGCCTTCGAGATGCTCCCCGCGACCACCGTGCGACACTCGAAGATCAACGATTTCATCTACCTCTCGGAAGGCAACTCCAACAGCTTCCTGATCGTGACCTCCGAAGGACGGGTCGTCGTCAACACCGGAATGGGCTTCGAGGCGCCGACTCACAAGGAATACTTCGATTCGATCGACAGCGGACCCATCCGGTATGTGATCTTCACCCAGGGGCACGTGGACCACGTCGGTGGAGCCGATCACTTCATCGAAGAAGGCACCGAGATCATCGCCCAGGCGAACAACCTGGAGCACCAGAGCTACGACAATCGCCTCCAGCCCTTCCGCGGCAAGCGGAGCATATTTGCCTTCGCCAAGACGATCGCGGCGGGCTTTGCCTACGTTAAAAAACTCGAGAAGGCGGGTACTCCGGTCTCCGGACAGGCCCAGCCGAAACCGACGATCACTTTCGAAGACCGCTACGCCTTCGAACTGGGCGGCATCGAGTTCGAATTGATCGCCATCAGCGGGGCCGAGACCGAGGACTCCCTGGTGATCTGGCTTCCGCAGCACAAGATCTGTTTTACGGGAAACGCATTCGGCGCGCTCTTCGGACACTTTCCGAACCTGGTCACGATCCGTGGCGACCGCTATCGGGACGCCCTCCGCTACGTAGAAACCCTCGACAAGTTGCTCGAACTCGATGCCGAGATGCTGCTCGTTGGCCACCACGAGCCGGTCGTCGGCCGCGAACTCATCCGGAGCGAACTCGAGCGCATGCGCAACGCAGTGCTCTACGTCCACGACTGCGTCGTGATTGCGATGAATGGCGGAGAGGACGTCTGGAGCGCCATGCGCGACATCCGACTTCCGCCCGAACTCGAAGTGGGAGAAGGCTACGGAAAGCTCCCCTGGTCGATCCGCGCAATCTGGGAGCAGTATTCGGGTTGGTTTCACGCGCGTTCGACGACGGAGCTCTACCCCGTGGCGCCGTGGAGCGTCTGGCCCGACGTGGTGGCCCTAGCCGGTGGCCCCGACGGCTTCGCCGAAGCCGCGAAGAAAAAGCTGGCCGCCGGTGCGCCGGTCGAAGCCCTCCACCTGGCCGAACTCGCGCTCGAAGCCGAACCGGACCACGCGCCTTCGCTCGACGCAAGCCTGGCGGCGCACCGCGCACTCCTGGATCAGAGCGTCAACTTCTGGGAGACCCGATGGCTCGAGAAAGAGATCGCGTCGCTCGAAAACCGCCTGGAGAGTGGCCGCTGAGGCGCAGCTTCCCGCTCGCAGCCGCCTGGCTCGCGACGCTGACACTCGGCTGTGGCGAGACACCGGTGCCGCCGGAAAGCGTTCTGCTCCTTATCGCCGATGACGTGGGTGTGGACCGCATCGGGGCCTACGAGACACATCCCGACCCGAGCACGACACCGAATCTCGATGCCCTCGCCGCACGGGGCGTGCGCTTCGATCGCGCGTGGGCCACACCCATGTGCTCGCCCTCGCGCGCGGCGATGCTGACCGGGCGGCTCCCCTCCCGCAACGGCGTCGGTGCGGCGATCCATCTCGGCCGCCCGGACCAGGCCCGGGGTCTGGAACTCGACCAGACGACCCTTGCGCAGCTGCTGGCGGGCCGCGGTGTGGAAACCTTCGCCGTGGGCAGATGGCACATGGCGGGTGGCCCGCCCCCGTCACTGCACGGGGCCAAGCTTTCGGGGAACCCGCGCGACACGCCGCGCGCCCATTACGACGCGGGACTCGAAGCTCTGGACCGCGAGATCGGGCGGCTGCTGGCCGCAATCGACCCCGACGTGCTGCGCCACACGACTGTGATCTTCGTCGCCGACAACGGAACCTCCCAGCACGGCACCCGACCGCCAACGCACGGACAAAAGCGATCTCTTTACGAAGGGGGCATCCGCGTTCCGCTGATCGTGGCGGGCCCCCAGGTGCCGCCCGCCAGCCAGGGCCGCGCGAGCGAATCGCTCGTCCATGTCACCGACCTCTTTGCGACGATCGCCGAACTCTTCGGCGTGCAATCGGAGGCCGAGGATTCACAGAGCCTGCTCCCATACCTCGCCAATCCCGCGACGCCATCCGCACGCAGCGTGCTCTACACCGAACGCTTTCTGCCCAACGGCGGCCCCCCCGACCCCGAACGCCACTTCCGGGCCGCGCGCGACGCCCGCTACAAGCTGCTCGTCCTGCCGGATCAGCGCGAGTTCTACGATCTGGAGACCGACCCCCACGAGCGGCACGATCTCATCGCCGAGGGAACGGCGCCGGCGGCCGCACTCGCGCGCCTCGAACGAGCCGTGGTGACCCGCGGCGGCACATTCGATCAGGGCACCGGGGAGGCGAAGGAGCGCGCGACGCCCTCCGCAATCACGCGGTAGCCCTCGCCGGTGGGGTGCTGGTTTGCCGAGCGCGGGTAGAGACCGGACCGGGTCGCCGCTGCGCGAAGGTCGGGAAGCACATCGACATGGGCGATTCCGGCGGCGTCGAGCCGCGTGCGAATCGCGTCCGCGACGGTGCGCTCGTTCGCAGTCACCCGCTCCACGACCTCAGTGTCCGGCGTGCGCAGGAGGGCCTCGCGGAAAACGCTCGCCTTGCTCGGGATCAGCACCACGACCAGACGCACCCCCCGCGCCCGGCAGGCGGCGGCCATGACTTCGAGTGCGTCGAGCGTGAGCCGCAGCCCCTCCGCAACCCGGGGGTCTTCGAGGTCGAGGGTCGCGAGGCCCTGGCTCACGTCGACTCGGGTCAGAATCTCGCCCCGAGAGTCGAGTACGGCGCGCCCGCGGGGTGGGGCGTCGCGTCCCCCGTGCAACGCCTTCCACGCCATCCCCGCGAGTACCGAGTGAGACCGCAGCCACTGCACGAGGCCACGCTTTTCGGCCGGCCGGACAAACGGCCGCGCGACGCCCTGCCCGCGAGCGGACGCCAACACCTCGAGTTCCGGTCGCTCGGGATCGCGCAGCCCGGACCAATGCTCGAGCGAATAGGCAACGACGTACGCGTTGAGCAGATCGTTTCCCAGGTAAAGACCCACCACGACGTCACTGGGGGCGAGCGCAAGGGCCCGCTCCTCCACGAGGTGACGATATTGGAGCGGCCCGTAGCCCCCGTGTCCCAGGTTGTAGACGCTGCGGTCCGTGAGCCGCGCCAGTGCCGCGGGCCACGAATCGTCAGCCGGTGCACCGAAGCCGTAGGTGAGCGAATCCCCAACGACGACCACGTCCGCCGTCTCGGGCACCGCCGGATTGCGAAACCCCCAGGCGTCGTGGCCGCCGACACCGGGTTCGACCCGGTAATCGAGGACCGGGTCGGGACGCCGAGCGGCGACCAGGAAATCCCCCGGGTTCACGAACAGACGCACCGCGAACTCGCCGAAGAGAAGCGTTCCGAGCAGCGAAGCCGCGAAGAGTCCGGCGCTGGCGAGTTGATTCAAACGGGCTTCGGAATCCGGAGGATCTGAGCCGCCTCCTTCACACTGGCAATCGGGCGACCCACCTCGGCCGCGAGCGCCGCTGCCCGCTGCACGATCTCCTGGTTCGTGGGCTTGTGCTCCGGGTGGAAGTGCTCCTCGAGACCGACGTGGAGGTGCCCGCCGCGTTCGAGCGCCAGGCGCGCGAGCGGCGTCTCGAAGACGTCGCCTCCCCAGACCGAGACCGACCAGGGCAGGTCCACGCCCTCGAGTAAATCGAGATACGCGAGCAACGCGTGCCGTGTCGGCGCCAACCCGAAGCTCACGCCCGGCTCGGTGGCGAACAGACCGCAGTCGCCGCCGAAGTAGAGCTTCAGCATGGCGCCGGCCGGAAGCCGACCCGCCCGGTGGAAGGCGAGCGTCGTCCGCAGCCAACCGGGCTCATAGATCGCAAGCGATGGGCCGATGCGAAGCCGCTCGCATTGCTCGAGGGCCACGCGCGTGTCCTCGTAACTATTGGCGTAGACCATGCCCACGGGAAGCCCCTCGGCATCCGGCGCACCGATGTTGGTGGAGCCGGGATCGCAGAGCCCGAGCCGCATCTCGACTTCCTCCGCCAGGACCTCGACGTGGGAGATGCTTTCCGCTGCATCGACTCCGACGCCGAGCGTCGGATACCAGAGCGTGTCGGGCCGCTCCTCGAGGATCGGCCGCCACGCCGCCAGGTAGTGCTCCGCCGCCTCCCGCCCGGTGAGTTGGATGTCGTCGGTGTGGGCGTGGATCAGCGTGGCCCCGGCGTCGAGACAACGGAAGACGTCGGCCGTGATTTCTTCGGGCTTGCGGGGCGTATTCGGGTTGCGGTCGGGCCGCGTTTCGCCGTTGATCGCGGCTTCGATGACGAGCGGTGTGTCTTCGCGGGCCATGACACGTACTCCGGGAAAGGGGGTTTCGGGAATACCAGTTTACTGCACGCCCAGCACCGGGCGCGGCGCTCGTTCAGGCCGCGGGCCTGGGATCCTCCCCCTCGAGCATGCGCTCGAGGACGGCGCGGTGCGGAATCACCTCGTCGACATCCTCGGGCCATTCGGCCTCGCCAAAATGGATCCGCCTCGCCGAGACCCGGGTCATGATGATCGCGTGCCGGAGCCCGGCATAGACGTCGTAGAAGCGCAGGTCGCCCGGCGCGCGACCCGTGCGCTCGGCGTAGGTTGCGGCCACGTCCTCGGGGCGCAGGAAATGCGGCATGCCCGGCAGGCCGGTCTGGCGGGCGATGTCGTCGAAGAAGAGATGCATGAAACACAGCCAGCCCAGGTCGAGCTCCCGGGGGCCGAGCGCGGCCATCTCCCAGTCGAGCACAGCGGCCGGCGCAAAGCCGTCGAAGAGAATGTTCCCGATGCGAGAATCGCCCCAGCTCACCACGGCCGCGCCTTCTTCGTCCGGCCAGTGCTGCTCGAGCCACGCGAAGGCGCGCTCGATCACCGGGTGGCGGCGGTCGGCGCGCGCCCATTCGTAGTACCGGCGCTGGTTCTCCACGTGACGGCGCAGCGGTGAGTCTCCGGGCAGATCGAATTCGAGAAAGGCTGCGTCCACCGCTGCGGGGTCGATGGCGTGGAGTTCCGCCAGCACGGCAACCGTGGCGTCCTGCAGGTGCCGCTGTTCCGCGCGGGCCGCCTGGCTGAGCCAGCTGTCGAACGTGTAGGGCATGACGTCGGGCGGCACGCGGCCCTCGACGCGGTCCATCACGAAAAATGCCGCCCCCAGGGCTTCTGGATCGAGTTCGAGCCAACGCGCAGCGGGTACCGGGACCTTGCTGCGCTCGGCCACGAGGCGCAGCGTGCGGAACTGCACCTCCATGTCGTAGACCGGGAACACCGGCGTGTCCGCGGGGTCGGGCTGCAGGCGGGCGACGAACGACCCCCCTCTCCGTTGGCCGGCTTCTTGCCAGCGCGCATCGAAGAGCAGGGTCTCGCTCGACATGCCGGTGGCCGACGGACTCGAGATCTCGGACACCTCGACCCCGGATGCCCCGGGCAGCGTTCCCACCAGCCAGTCCCGAAGCCGCCCGCGCAATGCGCCCCGGTCGCGGGTCGAACGCTTCATCTCCTCGCTGGCGGGCTCGCTCATCTCGAAACCGGCAGCCTACCATGCGCCCGACCCCCTCCGCGTTGGAGTGGCATACTCGGCGCCCCGGAGGTGAGATGACCAGCCCGAGCACAACGCGTGCACCGACTTCGATCTTCTACGGCTGGTGGATGGTTGCCACCGCGTTCCTCTGCCAGGGAGTCACGGCCGGCTGCACGATGTACATCTTCGGGATTTTCCTGAAGCCAGTGGCCGAAGAGTTCGGCGCCACGCGCGGAACCCTTTCATTGGGGATCATGATCTTCCCCGCAGCCGGCGGTCTGATCGCGCCTTTTCTCGGCTCACCCCTCGACCGCGGGAAGATCCGGGGCGTCATGGCCCTGGGGCTCGTCGCGCTCTCCGCCGGCCTGGTGCTGAGCGCGTGGGCCCCGTCGCTCTGGGTGCTCGGCCTCGTCATCGCGACGCTTCTGGCATTCGCTTCCAACGCCGCGGGTCCCCTCAGCGCCTCGAAGCTCGTGGCCAACTGGTTCGAGGGCCTGCGCGGACGCGCCCTCGGCATCGCCTCGACGGGCACGTCGGCGGGCGGCGCGGTATTCCCGCTCCTGATCGCGCTGGGCATCGGCGCCTGGGGCTGGCGCGGCGCTTTGCTGGCACTCGGCATCGGCGTCGCCGCCGTGACCCTGCCGCCCGTTCTGCTGCTGGTGCGCAGCCGCCCCGAAGATCTCGGACTGACTCCCGACGGCAAAGCCCCGGCGCCCAGCCTGGGCGAGACGGCCCCCGCCGGAGTAACCGCACAGCCTTCCATCGGGGTCCGCGAGATTCTCCGGGACCGCAATTTCTGGGCGCTCGGACTGGCGGTCGGGCTGAGCTTCGCGGTGCTCACGGTCGTGTTGATCAATCTGCACGCATACGCCACGGATGCCGGCGTCGACGGCACCGCCGCCGCCCTGCTGCTCACGATCCTCGCGATCTCAGGCATCTGCGGAAAACTCGCATTCGGATTTCTCGCCGATCGCGTGAGCAAGCGGCTGCTGATGGGCGTCGCCATTGTCATGCTCGGGAGCTTCCTCTTCGTGCTGCTCGCGCACCCGAGCTACGGCGTGCTCGCCGCCACCGCCGGCCTCGCCGGGCTCGCCGTGGGAGGGTTCCTGCCGCTGTGGGGCGCCCTCATTGGAGATTGCTGGGGGCGAGAGGCCTTCGCGCGGGTCATGGCCCTGATGGCGCCCTTGATGACGCCGCTCAACATGGCCGGAATGGCCTATCCGGGCCTCATCCACGACCGCACGGGAAGCTACGATGCGGCGTGGCAGATCTCGGTAGGCCTGCTCGGCCTCGCCGCCCTCTGCCTGGCCTTTCTGCGTCCGCCGCAACGCGCCTGACCGCTAGCGCCCGCAGAACTCGGCGACGTCGTCGCACGGGATCCAGTCGCGCTCCTGCTCGGTCCGCTGCCGCGTCTGCTCGACCCAGTCGTCCTGGAACCCCACGCAGCTGTGCTCGAGAAAGGGGTGCCGAGCGAGCCCTACCGCGCGGCGAAGTCGGCGAGCCGCACCGGCTGCCGCCGCGGCCCCCAGGTGCCGGGCGCAGCCTCGAAAACACCCGGACAGGCCGTCCCGCAGGAGCCGCAGCGCCCCTCCGGGTCGAGATTCCACCCGGTGAGACGGTACCAGTCGCGGCCGACGATCAGCGCGCCGCAGGTGTGGCAGCGCGTGCTCCCGCCCGCCTCGTCGTGGACGTTACCGGTATAGACGTGGCGCACGCCGCGCTCCCGGGCGATGCCCCTCGCCCGGGTCAACGTCGCGGGCGGCGTCCGCTCCACTTCGAGCAGCTTGTAGTCCGGGTGAAACGCGCTGAAGTGCCAGGGAACGTCGACACCCAGGTTCTCCACCACCCAGTCCGACGCGAGGCGAAGCTCTCGATCGGAGTCGTTGGCACCGGGGATCAGCAGTGTCGTGATCTCGAACCATACGTCGGTCTCGTGCTTGAGGTAGCGAAGCGTATCGAGCACGGGCGCGAGTTCTCCGCTGCACACCTCGCGGTAGAAACCCTCGCTGAAGGCCTTCAGATCGACGTTGGCCGCGTCCATGTGGCCGAAGAACTCGGCCCGCGGGGCCTCGCATATGTAGCCCGCCGTCACTGCGACGGTCTTCACGCCGAGCGCCCGGCAGGCGCGCGCCACGTCGATCGCGTACTCGAGGAAGATCACCGGGTCGTTGTAGGTGAAAGCAACGCTGCGGCAACCGAGTTCCCGCGCGGCGCGGGCGACGACCTCGGGCCGGGCTGCATCGGCCAGGGTGTCGACTTCCCGGGACTTGCTGATGTCCCAGTTCTGGCAGAACCGGCACGTGAGATTGCAGCCGGCCGTTCCAAACGAGAGCACCGGCGTGCCCGGCAGAAAGTGGTTGAGGGGCTTCTTTTCGATGGGGTCGATGCAGTAGCCGCTCGAGCGACCCCAGGTGGTCAGGACCAACTGGTCGCGCTCGCGAGCGCGCACGAAGCAGAGCCCGCGCTGACCTTCGGCGAGACGGCAGCAACGCGGGCACACATCGCACTGGATTCGGCCGTCCCGGAGCCGACTCCAGTACCGGGTCCCAATGACGCCTGCCTCCGACACGACCCCAAGGTGCGGCGGGAAGCCCCGTTGTCAAACCCGCTTGACTCTCCCCGGCGGAGGCGCATTCTGGCGGCATGAGCACACGCCGCCCCGCTGTGGCGGGGCTCTTCTACCCGGCCGACCCGGCGCAACTCGCCGCGGACGTGGCGCGCCACCTCTCGGAAGCCGTGCAGCCGCACGAGCCGGGCTCGCCTCCCAAGGCCGTGATCGCTCCCCACGCGGGCTACGCCTACTCGGGCCCCGTCGCGGGCTCGGCCTTCAGCGCCGCGGCGCACCACCGCGGCGAGGTGGAACGGGTGGTGCTACTCGGCCCCTCGCACCGGGTTCCCGTCGATGGCCTGGCGGTGCCCCGCGACGACGTATTCGAGACCCCTCTCGGCGGGGTGCCGCTCGACCGCCCGGCGATCGAGGCGGCGCTCGCACTCCCGCAGGTCGTCGAATCCGATGCGGCGCACCGCGAGGAGCACAGTCTCGAGGTGCAGCTGCCGTTCCTGCAGGAAGTGCTCGGCCCGTTCCACCTGGTGCCGTTCAGCGTCGGCCAGGCGCGGGCCGAGGAGGTCGCGGAGGTACTCGACCTGCTCTGGGGCGGCCCGGAGACCCTGGTCGTGATCAGCTCCGACCTGAGCCACTACCACGATTACGACGCGGCGCGCGATCTCGACGCGGCGACGACCCGCGCCATCGAGTCCCTCGACCCCGGCTGCCTCGGCGAGCAGTCGGCCTGTGGAAGGATTCCCGTGTCCGGACTCCTGCTGACCGCTCGGCGCCGGGGCCTCGCCGTGCGCACACTCGACATCCGCAGCTCGGGAGATACAGCGGGAACACGGGACCGCGTGGTGGGATACGGTGCCTGGTCACTCGCTTGACGGGACCGGCGGCGCCCCCCTGGCGGTCGAGCACCGCACGCAGCTGCTGGAGGTGGCGTCGCGCTCCATCGAGCACGGGCTCGGCACCGGTCTTCCGCTCCCCGTGGACCCCCGCAACCATCCGCAACCCCTGCGCGAGCGGAGCGCTTGCTTCGTGACGCTGCGCCGGACGGGTGCACTCCGGGGCTGCATCGGCGAACTCGAGGCCCACCGGTCACTGGTGGAGAGCGTGGCAGACCGCGCCTTTCAGGCCGCGTTTCGAGACCCGCGCTTCGCCTCGCTTCGCGCCGAAGAGCTGCACGACCTCGAGATCCACGTGGCGATCCTGGGTCCGCTCGCGCCACTCGCCGTCCGCGACGAACGCGAACTCTGGGAACAGCTCGAGCCAGGAGTCGATGGAGTCACCCTCACCGAAGGAGCGGCACGCGCCACCTTCCTCCCAGCGGTCTGGGAAAAGCTGCCGGAACCCCGGCGCTTCCTCGCCGAGCTCAAGCGCAAGGCCGGACTCCCTCAGGACCACTGGTCGGACCAGGTTGCAATTTCCCGTTACCAGGTCTTCGAGTTCTCCGGTCGGTACCGTCGCGGCGAGGACTCGCCGGCCTGAGTTTCGAGGTGGTACCACCTCGACATCCACACCGCCCCGGAGCTACCACCAGAGGACGCGCCGTGGCATTCATCTCCCCGGTGCTACCGCAAGCGCACGCGGCATGGCATCGTCTCGCCACTCCACATGCCGTCCCCGATCCCCACGCGTATTGCACCGAGTGCACGATTCGCCCCGTTCACGTCTCCCGAGATCGCCCGGAGTTTCCGGCGCCGGCTCGAGAACGGTGCAATCCTGCGGCCCAGTGGCACTGCACGGGGCAACCCCGGCCGTCTGCTCCGCATGGGCTACACGCCGAAGCATCGGATCGACCTCTTCGACACCACGTTCTACCTCACGAACGTCCGGCAGAACGCGGACATCCGTTTCTTCGTCGGCTACGTGGCCCAACGCGGCAGCGGAGCGATCTTTCCGCGGATCTTCTACAAGGACCTCTCTCTCGTATGGCGCTCGGCCTCTCACTACGCGCGGTCAGCCCGCGAGAACTGGATCGGCAAGGGGGATGTGCGCGAGTACGTCCGGGACGGTTTGCAATACGAATGCTCCGCGGAATCGACGACCGACCTGCCCCTCGAACTCCAGACGGCCTTCGAGAAGCTGAGCCGGCTGGTGCGCCGCGTGCGCTACGACGACGACGCCGTTGGCCTGATCCTGCGCAGGGCACCCGACGACCGGATCGAAGCCTATGAGGACTTCCGCGGCCCACGCCGGCGGGCCCAGGCAGACCCGCGCAACCGCATCAACCGGGGGCGGCCCATCGCGCGCTTCACGCGCCGGGCCGACCCGACCTCGCTCCGCTTCGCTGCGGGCTTCCAGCCCGACTTCGGGCGCGGAGTGCTCGAGGTCAGCGAATCCGTGAGCCGGCTTTACGGAGGCAGACTGCAGCGATTTCGGATCCTGTCGGCGAACCGCAAGATCCAGTACCTCTTCATGGCCGGGCCGCGACAGGTCTGGATCATCCCGGCCCAGGCAACGACGACGCAGCTCTCGAGCTACGGCGTGCGTACCGTCGACGTGCTCGCAGACGACGACCTCTTCCTACCGGGCTACGAATACCACGGGGGCGAGACGGGGGTGGACCAGATCCCCGACGGCTTTGCCGGCGAGATCAGCGAGATCGACCCGTCCCGGGCCGACGCCTCTCCTTGGCTCGAGCGGCTTCCGGTCATCCGCGAGTTCCGCCGCCGGATTCTCGGGCGGCGACGCGGCTAGGTGAAAGCGCGCCGTTCCAAGGCGCGTCCCAAATCTGCGACACTCCGGAAGTGGAAGAGCGCCATCTGCTGATCTTCCTGGTGCAGGTCTTCCTGCTCCTGTCGCTGGCCCGCGGCTTTGGAGAGATCGTGCGCCGCTGGGGCCACCCTCCCCTGGCCGGCGAGATTCTGATCGGCGTCCTACTCGGTCCCACGGTGCTGGGCCGGGCCCTGCCCGAACTCGCTGGAGCGATCTTCCCCACGGACGCGATCCAGGAATCGATGCTCGACACGGTCTCCCAGATCGGTGTGCTCTTCCTGCTGCTCGAGACCGGGCTCGAAGTCGACGCCTCTGCGGCCTGGCGTCAGCGGGGCCCCACCCTGCGAATCGGAATCGTGGGCGTTCTGGTACCGCTCGCGCTGGGCTTCGCGCTCTCGCTCGGCCTGCCGGACCGCTACCTCATCGATGCCGAACAGCGCGTGATCTTCGCCCTCTTCCTCGGAACCACCATGGCGATCAGCTCGATGGTGATCATCGCGCGCGTGCTTCACGACCTCGACCTGGTGAAGAGCGACCTCGGCCTGCTGACGCTCTGCGGCTACGCGGTCAACGACATCCTCGCCTGGGTGATCTTCAGCATCATCATCGCGACCACTACGCAGGGAACGCTGACGCTCGTCTCGTTCGGACCGTTCCTGCTCTTCACGTTGCTGTTCACGACGCTGTCGCTCACCCTCGGAAGGCGCCTGGCCGACCGGGCGATCGACTACATCACCGCACAGCGCCCCGACAATCCCGGGGCCGTGCTGAGCTTCGTGTGTTGCCTCGGCCTGCTCTGGGGAGCGCTCACCCAGTGGATGGAGCTGACCGCGCTGTTCGGCTTCTTCCTGGCCGGGGTCATGGCCGGCGAGGCCCGCCACCTCTCGGAACGCACGCGCCACAGTCTGAGCCAGATGGTGCACTCGATCTTCGTCCCGCTCTACTTCGCCGGCATCGGCCTGCGCATCGACTTCTTCGAGAACTTCGACCTGCTGCTCGTGGTGTTCGTGAGCCTCGTGTCCATCGTGGGCAAGTTCCTCGGCGCCTGGCTCGGCGCGCTCGGGCCCGGCATCTCCCGGGAAGACCGGCTGTCGCTCGGCATCGCATTCACACCGAGCGGCGTCACCGGAATTGTCGTGGCGGGCGTCGCGCTGGAGCTGGGAATCCTCTCCACCCCGGTCTTCGTGGCGATCGTCTTCTCGACGCTCATTTCGTCGCTGCTCGTGGGACCTTGGCTGGCGTGGTCGATCCATCGCCGGCGCGAACTCGACATTCTCGAGTTCCTGCCGAGAAACGCCGTGATTCCCGACCTGCACAGCACCGAGCGTTTCCAGGCGATTCGCGAGTTGTGCGACACGGTCGCCGACCGCACCGACCTCGACGCCCGGAAACTCTCCGAAGCGGTGCAGAAGCGCGAGACGCTGATGGGAACCGGAACCGGCCACGCCATGGCGGTGCCCCACGCGCGCTTAGCGGGGCTGCGGCGCCCCGTGATCGCCTTCGGCCGCTCGATCCCGGGGATCGACTGGGACGCCCCGGACGGACACGAAGTCCACCTCGTATTCCTGGTACTTACGCCGGAAAGCGAGAACGGACTCCAACTTCAGATCCTGGCGGCGCTGGCCCAGGCCATGCTGCCCGCCGAGGCCCGCACCCGGCTGCGTCGCGCCGAGACGAGCGACGCCGCCCGGCGGGCACTCGACGCAGCGCTGCGCTCCCAGGAACTCGTGCGGCTCGCGGCCGACCCGCCGGAGGCCGGTTGAGCCCTCCGCGCGGGCACCCGCCGCGCAACCGACCCGCAGTGATCGCGGCGCTGGCCCCGTAGCGGCGCTTGCGCAGTCGCAGGCAGGCATTCAAGATGGCGTCGAGCGATCCCCTTGATCGCCGACACCGACTCACCCTTCGAGCCCGGCGCCGACTGGCTCGAGCCGTATTCGAGTCTCTCCGGACGACTCCCGAAGCTCGAACCCGCCCGGCACGCCGCCGCAAGAAACCCCAAGAAAAGGAGTGCAATACATGGCCAAGCACCTGCTCGTAGTCTTGACGAATGCAGCGGAGGGCAAGGACGAGGAGTTCAACCAGTGGTACAACGACGTCCACCTGGGAGACGTCCTCTCCGTCGACGGCTTCGTGGGCGCCCAGCGTTTTGCGCTCGACGCGTTGGGCGGCGAACCGCCTCACCGCTACCTGGCACTCTACGAGATCGAGACCGACGACATTGATGCCGCGGTCAAGAACCTCGGCGAGTCTGCGGGCTCAATGGTGATCAGCGACGCCATGACCGACGCGACAGCCCTGGTGGCCTCGCCGATTACAGAACGCCGCACGGCGTGACCGGACTCAGAGCAGCCCCTCTCGGACCCCCACGTCGACCTCTCCGCAGTAGCCGTAGTCGACGATCAAGAGATGGCCGCTCACGAAACGCGCTGCATCGCTGTTGAGGAAGATGAGCGGATCGGCCATCTCCTCGGGCGTGGCGTTGCGTCCGATCGGCGCCAGAAAGAACTGCTCCAGCGTCTCCTTGCCTCCGGCCTGGTTGTGGAAGACCGGCAACATGGGCGTGTCCGTAGGCGACGGAAGCAGCGCGTTCAATCGGATCTCGCGCGAGATGAGCTCCGAAGCCCTCATCTGCGTGTAGACGTTCAACGCCTGCTTCGAGCCCAGGTACCCCGAGGCCAGCTCGGGATTGGCCTCGCACCAGGCACGCGATTGCTCGAAGGATCCAATCGCCATCAACTCCTTCCACTTCTCGAGGTTCTTCTTGTAGCCGATCCCCGCCACCGAGCTGATCAGGCTCACGGCGCCGCCCTTCGGGACCCGCGGCAGCAGAACCTCTATGCAGTGACGCACCCCGACGAAGTTCACCACCATCGTCTGCAGGTTGTCGAAGCCCGGCGGACCCGGCACGCCGGCGCACACGAAGAGCGACGGGATGTCTCCCGGGATCTGCTCGGCAGCGGCTTCGATGGAAGCCGGGTTCGACAAGTCGACTTCGATCGTCTGCTTCACGGGCGCCGTGATCGGCGCGATGTCGAGCGCGATCACCTCCGCACCCATCTCGGCCAGCGTGCGGGCGCAGGCCTCTCCCATTCCAGTCGCCGCACCGACGACCACGCACCGCTTGCCCTCGTAGCCCAGAATATCCCGCATCTTGCTTCTCCTTCCCGGCTCACGTAACCGCGCCGGCCGCCTTCAACCCGATGATCGACTCCGTATCGTACCCGAGTTCGGCGAGGATCTCGTCGCCGTGTTCGTTGAACTCCGGTGCGCGCGCCGTCTCGGTCGTTTCCTCATCGAACTGCACGGGGCTCGCCACCAGCTCGAATTCGACCCCCTCGCGCGTGGCCGTCTGCACCATGTAGCCGTTGGCGCGCACCTGGGGATCCGCCGCCACCTCGAGCGTGTTCTGGACCGGTGCCCACTGCCCGGCGAGAGTCGAAAACCGCTCGGTCCACTCGGCCAGCGTGGCCCCCCCGAGCACCTCGGCGATGATCTCCTTCGCTTCGCCCGCGTTCTTCGAGAGGTTTTCCGCGGAGTCGAAACGCGGGTCTCGGATCAGCTCAGGGCGTTCGATGTGTTCGCAGAAATCAGGCCAGTACTTGAAGCCCTGCAACATCACCACGCTGACAAAGCGAGCATCCGACGTCTTGTAAAGACCCGTCAGCGGATTGCCAGGTCCGCCCGCCGAGGTGGGCAAGCTCCACGGCTCCCCCGTCTGCAGCGAGAGCGCGATGGCCGCCGCCATCGCCCATGATCCCGCCGCGAGCAGCGAGACGTCGATCACCGAGGGTTCCCCCGTGCGCTCGCGCTTGAAGAGCGCGCCCGCGATGCCCCCGGCGATCGTCATGCCGCCCATCGAATCCCCGTAGCCCGGGCCGGGCTGCGGCACCACGAAGGGCAGACCCGGTGGCGTGGCGCTCTGCGCACTTCCGGCACGGCACCAGAAACTCGTCATGTCGTAGCCGCCCCGATCCTTGTCCGGGCCCTTCGGACCAAAAGCAGTTCCCCGCACGTAGATGATCTTCGGGTTGTGGGCGCGGAGGTCAGCGACCTCCAGCTTCAGCCGCCTGAGCGAACTGGGAAGCTTGTTGGTGAGAAAGACATCGCTCGTCGCCGCGATCTTGAAGAGGACTTCGAGCCCCTCGGGCCGGGCGAGGTCGATCCCGATCGAACGCTTGCCCCGGTTCGAGTGCTCGTTGAGCACGTGAACACCCTTCGAGAGGTCGACCACGCCGGTCCGACCGAGGCCGCGCATCGCGTCACCCCGCTCGGCGTGCTCCACCTTGATCACATCGGCGCCCCAATCCGCCAGGACGGCCGAGGCGGCCGGCACAAAGGTGTGCTCGGCGAACTCGAGGACTCGCACTCCCTGCATCACGTCGCTCACGTTCGTCTCCTCCGAGAGGAGACCATACGCGATCGACCCCAGAGTGCGCCGCCGGCGCTGGGCACGGCCCCCGGCGCCGGTGGAGACTCCAGCCGGACGCTAGCGGGGGGTGACCCGGAAGGACCCGAACGCAAAGCCCAGGTTCACTCCCCGCCCCTTGCCCGATAGCGAGAGGCTGACGTTTCCCTTGGTTACCACCCGCGCGTCGACACTCCCACCGGCTCCGGCGTGGGCAATGGCCTCGCCGTAGGAGCCGTAGACGCTGCTGATGTCTTCGACCTGGGAGAACGTGCCCTTGCCCCCGACCACATTGCTGGCCCCGAAACTGAATCCGCCGCCGTGGGTAACGATGTCCACGTTGGCTTCCTGGCCGTTGGTACACGAGACATGCCCCGTGCCCCGCGAGGTCTTGTAGAACGCCGACCAACCCTTCAGCTGATAGGTCATCTGGCACTTGGTCACTGCAAGAGCCGGCGCAACGCCCCCGAACACCAGCAGCGCACAGATAGCCAAAAGCCTCGAAACGAATCGGAGCATTGCCTCCCCCCCTTCGCGGCAGAACACCGCACACCACGCCCGAATGAAATCGCAGTACGAGCAACTCTACGGCGACGCTCGAACTGCCGCCAGCGGTCCCCTGAGCCCGGCGCGTGCGCTCCAGGGGAATGTCGGGAAGACGGCTCCCGTTGTCGCAGGCGATCTCGCACTGCGCCTGCTCGAAAAACGGAAGCTTGCGAAAGGCCTCCCATGGCGTGGGGACACTGGAAGTCGCCGCCTCGCGATCCTCCGGTACGCTCGCCCAGCTCCTCTCCTGCGCCGCCGGCCAGAATGCCGAGTCTCGACTACAGCGCCGGGGTGCCTATCGGCCGCGGTACTGCAATTCGCGTAGGGGAGTGGCGCGATTGATGAAACGAACGCTTGAACTCGACCCGGAAACACCACCGGCCACCAGCAGTTGCGCCGCTTCGGGGAGCCACGCCGCCAAGGGACGACGATGGCGGTTGCGAGTGGTAGGCTTTCAGATCACGGCAATTTCGGAGGGCTCGAAAAAGATGCGATCCATCGTTCTGGTCACGGTTGTGTTCCTGATCGGCCTGGCTGCCCCGCGCGCCGAGGCCGCGAGTTGCTCCGTCTTCTTGGAGATCAAATCCTACGACGTAGAGGCCAAGACGGTCGAGGTCAAGTACACGAAGGGAAGCCAGTCGCGCTACTTCCCGAAGCCCGAGGGATCGACCACAACCACCACGAAGCTCCCGAAGAAGTGCTCCAAGCGGATCACGAAGAAGAACCCCACCCTGCCCTTCAAGCCCACCGGCGGGCGGATGTCCGTGACCCAGTTTCGCACCAACTTTTCGGGCAAGATGCTCAACAACACCGATGATCCGAAATGGGTTACGGGAGAATTCGACAAGCTGATCGCCAGCGAGACCACCATCTCCGCAATCCTCAGGCCGTCCAAGCGCAAGAACGATCCGCCGCAGCTGACCACCATCTACCTGCCGATCACCGATGAGGAGCGGGCGGAGATCAAGCGCATCGAGGCGACAGCCGTCGACGTCGACTGACGGCGGGGCGAGTTGCCAGGCGGAAACCGTCCGACCGCTGGGTCTACCTGACATACCCGGCGTATGTGGTAGGGCTTGCGGCGCTCTAGCCGCCCGGCCGCAGTCGATCCGCCAGCTCCATTCGCACCTGCGACCAGATGAAACGCAACGCACCGAGCGGATGCGAGCGCGCCTTGCGAAGGAAGAGGCGCCGCATATGCGGTCCGCCCTCGATCTCGAGTTCCCGCTGTCCGTGGCCCATGTGCAGCGAGATCGATTGCACATCGACCGGAAGGACGGGCACGTCGAGGGACAGTTTCTCGGTTTTCGGGAGCATGCAGGAGCTGTCGTCGCAGGCCTGGTAGTGCACCATCACTTCGAGCGTCGCCCGGGTCCGTTCGAGCGGGTGGCATTCCGAAGCGAGTTCCGAGGTGGCGTAGAGCGGGACGACAACCTCAAAGGTGCCGTTCCAGACCGGCAGCTCCAGGTCGAGCGCCTCGAGACGCAAAGGCTGAGTGGGCGGAAAATCCGGCTCCCCCACCTTCACACCCGGTGGGCCCGTGACGGAAATGCGCGTCGGCTGCATTCCCTCGGGCACCGGCTCGCCGTAGATGTGGATCCCCTCTCCCAACTCGAAGCGCAGAACCAGCTTGCGCTGCACCCCCTGCTTGAGCGTTCCCCCGCCGCCGTGGAGCGAGGCAGCGATGCGAACGTCTGGCTCGCCACCCACCGTCGTGGGCTCGTCATCTCCCGGCACCAGGCGACCGAGGGCGGCCTCGATCAGATTCTCCGCACTTTCCCGCCTCTTGTAGCTGTCGCGAAAGAATTTCTCGACAACGACTCCGTTCTCATCGGTAACGTAGGCCCCGGGATAGGGAATGCCGTAGAGGATCCCGTCGCTCGGGTTGATCTGAGTGTTCAAGATTCCATAGTTACGGATCACCGCGGAGTCGATGTCCGAAAGCAGCGGGTACTCGATGCCCAGCACCTCCGCCAGCTCAGCCAGCACCGCGCAGTCATCGTAAGAAATGGCGTAGAGCCGGATCCCCGCCGCCCTGAACTTCTCCTGGGCATCGCGCAGCTCCACGAGCTGCGTCAGGCACGGGGGTCACCACACGGCGGAGCGGTAGAAAACCACGGCCGCCTTGGAGTTGCCGCGGTCCTCGTGAAAACCGACCCGGCGACCCGCCTGATCGGGCAATTCGAAATCGGGCAGGCGTTCGCCGATAGCCGGACCGGTAGAGTGTCCCGCCGGGAGCCCAGCGCGGCCCGGGTGCCCGAGCGGCGCGGGCGCTTCGAATCCCAGCTCGTCGGTTTCAGGCCTCACGGCTCCTCCCGCCCATCAGGGCATGTAGGCCTGTCCGCCGTCGACCGCGATGCTCTGTCCGTTCACATACGCGGCGGCGCTGGAGCACAGGAACGCGACGAATTCTCCCACGTCCTCTTCGCACTCGCCGATGCGCCGCATGGGAATCGTAGCCACGAACGCAGCTGCCTCCTCCGGATTGGCCTCGGTCCAGGCCGCCAGCGCCGGCGACTTCGCGTGGGGAAGAATCACGTTGGTGCGGATGCCTTCGCCGCCCCACTCGCTGGCCGCGGCCCGGCTAAAGGCGCGAATCGCCTCCTTCACCGCCGCGTACGCCCCGTAGTTCGTCGCATCCCAGCGGCGTGCCACCGTGCTCGCCAGGTTTACGATGCAGCCGTCGCCCTTCAGGTGCGGATAGCAGAGTTTCATCATGCGAAACGTGGCGCGGGGACCTGATTCCCAGCCAGCTTCGAGAGCCTCCTCTGTGACTCCGAGCAGGGGACCGAGCGGAACCTCCTGGGCGTTGTTCACCAGGATCTGTATGCCGCCGAAGGCCCCGACGACCCGGTCGACGCACGCCTCGAGATCGTCGAGATCCTTGACGTTCCCCTCGATCGGAAGCGCAACACCGCCGCGTTGCCCGATCAGGCGACAGGTCTCCTCGACCTTCGATCCGGTGCGGCCCATCGCCGCCACCTTCGCACCGTGGTTGGCGAGGGCCAGCGCGATGCCTTGCCCGACGCCCTGCCCGGCCCCGGTCACAATGGCCACCTTTCCCACCAGCATGCTGCGTCCTCTCGGGTACAAAATGACGTTGCGCGGAGTTTATCTTACGATAACGGGCCGCATGAGCGCAGAGGATCTCGTCGAGACATCGATCGCGTCCGTGGGCAGCAGCAACGAAAGTCCCGCGCGGATTTCCGCGTCCCGCTGCACCTCGCGAGAGTTTGCCGAGCTGGAGCGCGCGCGGGTCTGGCAGCTCGCGTGCAGCCCGAACCCCGGGTGCGAGCCCTGCGACCGCGGGTGGCCCGGCTTCTGGCCCCGCTACGCGGCCCTCTGGTCCGAGGAGTCTGATCTTTCTGCGGACCCGCATGCGACCCGCCGAAGGCGCGGTATCCGTGCGGGTCCGCTGAACCTGGAGAGCACCCAGACATGACGACGAGCCGGAGATTCGAAGACAAGGTGGCCCTGGTGACGGGTGCTGCCTCGGGCATGGGACGCGCGACGGCCGTACGCCTGGCCAACGAAGGAGCGAGCGTATTCGGATTCGACGTCGAAGCCCAGGGGCTTGCCGAGACCGAGGTGAACGTGAAGGAGGCGGGCGGCGAGATCACGGTTTGCGTCACCGACGTCACGAGCCGCGAGCAATGCTTCGACGCGGTGAAGGCGGCCCTCGAGACCTACGGCCGCCTCGACGTGGTTGCCAACGTCGCGGGAATCGTCCGCTTCGCCCACTCCCCGGAAATGCCGGCCGAGGAGTGGAATCGGGTCTTGGCGGTCAATCTGTCCGGCCCCTTCTACATCTGCCAGGCCGCACTCCCGCACCTGATCGAAACGGGTGGGAACATCGTAAACGTCGCCTCCAACGCGGGGCTGATGGGACAGGCCTACACGGCGGCGTACTGCGCCAGCAAACACGGATTGATCGGAATGTCGAAATCGCTTGCGATGGAGTTCATCAAGCACGATGTCCGCATCAACGTGGTGGCACCCGCCGGAACCGACACGCCGATGAACGTCGGTATCTCGTTTCCGGAGGGCGTGAACCCCAAGCTGATCAAGCCCTACATGGGCATGCGCGGAATGGGCCGGGCCGAGGACGTCGCATCCCTCATCGCCTACGTCGCATCCGACGAGGCCCGCATCATCCACGGCGCCGTGCTGTCGGTGGACAACGGAGTGATGGCGGGTTAGCCCACGAGCTCCGGGTGGCGCGCGGCAATCATGCGCTCCACACCCTCCCTCCACGGCACGCGACAGGGTCCCGCGAGCTCGCTGCGCCGCGTCCCAGCGAGACGGTACTGGTGGATGCCCTCGGGAGACTCGACGAACTCGACCCGGCGCCCCACACGCTCCGCCATGTAACGGCACATCTCCGGAATTTCGACCGGCTCGTCTCCGCCCCAGTTGGTGATCGTGGCCGGAATCGATGCCGCGGCGAGCAGCCCGGGCGTCTGGGTAAAAATATCGTCTTCGTGGATCGGGCTGCAGACCGAGGCCCGCCCGGCGAGAAGCGGGATGGGATGCCCGGCCAGTATCGCGTCCAGGAGCATCGCCGGTAGCCCTCCGTTGTCCCCGTAGGCCGCATTCATCCGGGCCAATATCGTCGGCAATCCATATTCGACCGCTGCGAACCGGGCCACCGCTTCCTGCGCAATCTTCGAGACGCAATAGGTCGGTGCGTAGGGCTGGGGGCTCCCGCCCAACGGGTCCCCTTCCGCGCACGCGTGGTGCGGATCCGCCGGGGACGCGTAGACACCGCAGGTCGACATCACGAGACACGCCTTCGCGCCGCGGAAACGGCTCATCACGTGGCCGGTCCCCTCCGCGTTGATGCGCAGCGCCGAATCGAAGTCAGTGCCGGGAACGATGGCGGCCGCGAGGTGCAGCACATAGTCGAAGCCGTCCGGAAGATCCCCCCAGTCCGGATCCGCCAGGTCCACCCGGCACGCCCGAATTCCCGCTTTCTCCACCCGTTCGCGCCCGGCCGGGTCGCCAAAGCGCGCGATGCCCCACACCTCGTTCTCCCTGGCCAGGCGGGCGGCCAGCGGAAAGGCAATCTGCCCCGCCGGTCCCGTCACGAGGATCTTGTTGCCGGTCAGTCTCGTCATCGGTCCTCCCATCGCCGGGTCCCCCGCAGAGCTCACCCCGCCGGAAGATCGCGGTATGACCCGCTTGGCCCGCCTCTTCCCAGGTAGAGTACTCATCCGGTCGCAGCGCAGTTAGCCTGGAATGGCGAAGGAGACGCAACGATGGGACGCCTGGACGAAAAGGTGGGGATCGTGACGGGTTCGGCATCTGGGATCGGGCGCGCCACGGCCATTGCCCTGGCCCGCGAGGGCGCCAGCGTGGTCGTGGCCGACATCGACGAGGCAGGCGCCAAGCAGGTGCAAGGGGAAATCACGGAAGTCGGCGGGCACGCGATCGCATATGCGACGGACGTGTCGAGCGAACCCGACGTGAGAGACATGGTGACCGCAGCAATCGACACCTACGGCGGCCTGGACATCCTGCACAACAATGCAGCGGCCATTGGCCGGGCCCGCGCGGGCGACGACACGGATGTCGCCTCCCTCGACGTCGATGTCTGGGAGCGCACCATGGCGGTCAACCTGCGCGGCGTGATGCTCGGCTGCAAGCACGCAATTCCCCGCCTGCTCGAGCGGGGTGGCGGATCGATCATCAACACCTCGTCGGGCTCCGCCGAGCGGGGCGACCTGACGCTTCCCGCCTATGCCGTCTCGAAGAGCGGGGTCAATACCCTGACCCTCTACGTCGCAGCACAGTACGGAAAACGCGGAATCCGCTGCAACGCAATCTCACCCGGTCTGATCCTCACACATCCCGTCGAAGCTTTTGGCGGTCCCCGCTACGTGGCGATGCTCGAAGAGCACCACCTGACGCCGCGCGTTGGCCGGCCCGAAGACATTGCCAACGCCGCAGTATTTCTCGCCTCCGATGAGTCGAGCTTCATCACGGGCCAGGTCCTTCGCGTAGACGGCGGGATCCTGAGCCACGCCCCGCCCGTCGCCGACATCCGGCGCATGGCGCGAGATTCGACGTGAAGCGACCCCCAGCGGGCACCGAAACGCCGCGGCCTCGCAGTCCGGGAGGACAGCTGCGCAGGCGGCGGCGCGAAGTTCGAGGGCGTCGCCGACCGCCCGGCCTCGCGCGAGCAGATCCTCATTGTGTCGCCCGACGACCGATCGCCTCCCCTGCAAGAGCGCTCCGAGCGGCCGCACGACATGCCCCGCCCCGGGTCGTGCGCGTCGCACCGGGATCCGGTAGTGGATGCCGGGGGCTCGGGGGGGAGTCGCCGACGCGAACGGCACGTTTCGGGCACACGCGCTGTTATGATGGCGAACATCCCAACAGGGGAACGCACGAATGTCCCGATGCCACTCTCTCGAATCCGTGACTCCCGCGCTCTCGATTCAACCCTTGAACTTCGCCGCGAAGGACCCCGGCGTCGGGGGTTGGCAGCCGCTTCTGGACCAGGCCCGGGCCGCCGACGCAGCGGGAATCGACCGGCTCGTGGTCTCCGATCACGTGATCCTCGGCGAAAACCTCGAGGCTTACGGAAACCCGAAGCTCGGCGGAATGGAGGGCGGCAGACAGCCGACGGGGCCCGATGGGCACTGGCTCGACCCGCTCACCGTGCTCTCGATGTGGGCCGCCCTCACCTCGCACACCCGGCTCATGACCGGGATCTTGATTGCCGGCCTGCGCCGGCCGGCGAACCTCGCCAAGACCACCGCCACGCTCGACGTCCTCTCCGAAGGCCGGCTCGACCTGGGCGTCGGCGTCGGCTGGCAGCGCGAGGAGTACGAGGCAAACGGCGTTCCCTACGAGCATCGCGGCGCGCGGCTCGACCAGACACTCGAAATCTGCCAGACGCTGTGGCGGGAGCAGCGGGCCGCCTACCGCTCGGACGAGGTGAACTTCCAGAAAATCCACTGCATGCCCAAACCGCTTCAGCCCGGCGGCGTGCCGCTTTGGATCAGCGGCACACTCAACCCGAACGTCCTGCGGCGCATCGTCCGCTTCGGTACCGGCTGGATTCCGTGGGGGCCCGACGCGATGAATCCAGTGGCCGGACTGGCGCGGGTTCGCGAAGCGCTCGAGACGGCCGGCCGGGACACCGCTGGCTTCCAGGTCACGAGCTACCTCCGGGTCGCAACGGAGCCGGACGGGTCCATCGACATCGACAAGACGCTGGCGAGTGTGCCGGCGATGATCGAGGCGGGAATCACCGACCTGCGGGCCACGCTGAACCTGCCCGCCGAGTTCACCGCGGCGCAGGACATCCTCTCACCGCTCGTCGAGTCCTTCCGAAAGGCCGCGGGGCGCTGAACGGGCGCTCCGAGCCACACGACGCAGCGAGCGCGCGGTTTTCGCTGGACTCCGCTCACCCCCCGAGATGCCGGACGGATCTCGTAGCGCCCGGACGGCGCCCTGCCTCAGCCAGGCGGTGCCAGCTCTCGCTTCAACTCGCGCTTTAGAACCTTGCCGGCCGGATTCCTCGGCAGGGCCCGGTCGCGGATCCACACGTGCGCCGGAACATTGTAGGCCGCCATTTGTGCAGCAACGTGGTCCCGGATGTCCTGCCCGGAAAACACAGCGCCCGGACGCGGCACGATCACCGCCCCGACCTCCTCGCCGAGAACGCGGTGGGATACGCCGATGACCGCAGCATCGAGCACACCCGGGTGCTCGAAGAGCACTCTCTCTACCTGGGTGCAGTACACGTTTTCGCCCCCGCGAATCACCACGTCTTTCGCCCGATCGACGACGTAGATGAATCCCTCGGCTTCGATGCGGGCGAGGTCGCCGGTGTGAACCCAGCCATCGGTGAAACTCTCCGCTGTGGCTTCCGGCTGGTTCCAGTAACCCTTGACGACGTTGGGGCCGCGAATCCAGAGCTCGCCGATCTCGCCCCGAGGAAGCTCTCGACCGTCCGCATCGACGACGCGCACGTCGCATACCGGAACCGGGACCCCGACACTGTCGGGACGCTCCCGGTAGTCCTCGCCCGCATTGGTGCTCGTGATGGCGGATGTCTCGGTCATTCCATAGCCATTCGATGGGATCCTCCCGGGCAGGCGCGCATCGATCCGCCGCACCAGCTCGGGCGGTGCGGGCGCCCCCCCGTACCGAACGCTGCGCAGGCTCGAAGTGTCGTGCCGCGCGAATGCCTGGGACTCGAGTACCTCCCAGGCCATGGCCGGCACCCCGCCGAAGGTCGTGATGCGCTCGCGCTCGATCAGCTCGAGAGCCCGCTCTGGACTCCACTTGTGCATCAAGACGAGCTTGGCACCGAGTGCCGTCGTGCTGAGGAGGATGCTGTGGCAGCCGGTGGCGTGGAAGAACGGCACCGAGAGCAGGAACGCCGGATTCTCTTCGGGTTGATCCAGTGCGGACCGCTGCGCCCCCGATCGGAGGTGTGTCCGGGCACGCGCGAAGCCGACGCTCCAGAGGTTGGTGCAGATGTTGCGATGGCTGCCGACGACTCCCCGGGGCCTCCCCGTGGTGCCCGAGGTGTAGAAGAGCGTCGCGTGGTCATCGGGCCGGATCGCTACCTCGGGCAAGTCGATGCCCGGAGGGGGGGCGCCCGCGAGGTCTTCGAAGCGCCGCACGTGCTCCGGGAGCGCCCCGGCCCGCGCAACGACCAGCGCCTCCACGCTACCGAGAGGCAAACGCGGCGCCAAACACTCCCAGCGCTCGGCGTCGGCGAACAGAACCTTCGCCCCGGAGTCGGCCAGGCCATACTCGAGTTCCGCTCCGGTCCACCAGGCATTCAGGGGCACCACCACCGCACCGGCCGCCGCGATGGCCCAGAAGGCAATGGGCCATTCCGGGAGATTGCGCATGGCGATGGCTACGCGGTCCCCGGATCGCACCCCGAACTCATCGCGAAGACGATGCGAAAGCCAGGCGGCCCGGGCGAAGTGTTCGTCGAACCGGATTCGCTCGTTCTCGTAGACGAGGAAGGTCTTTTCCCCGTGGGCCGCGCTGCTGCGCAACACGCGGGTCAGGTCCGCCGGGGCGTTCTTCCAGAACCGGACCCGCAGGCCGTCGACGGTCGTCTCGGCCATCTCGTAGGTCTCACCGGGTGCCGTGAGCAGCGTGTGGACTTCTTCGATCGACGGCCTCAACGAAGTCCACCCCCGTGTATCCGGCTGTGAGAAGATATCCCGAGATTAGCCGACCGGCGCCGCCGCAACGCAGGCTCCGGTCCCTTGCCGGAGAAACCCGTGTCAAACGAAGCGAATAAAAGAACGGTCGAGAAGATGTGGCTGGCGCTCAGCCAGATGGACTGGGAGACGCTCAAGAGCTGCCTGCACCCCGAGGTCCACTACGAGGACGTTCCCACCGAAGATCCCGGCGCCCGCGGCCCGGATAACGTGGTCAAACGCCTGAGCATCGCGTGGGACCACCTCGAGAGACAGGACCAGACTCTGCACCATATTGCCGCGGACGGAGACGTCGTCTTCCTCGACCACACGGAGACCTGGGTGTTCAAGTCGGGAGAAACCGTCCAACACACCTTCGCAACCATGCACGAAATGAAGGACGGAAAGATCTCCCGCTGGAGCGACTACTGGGACGTCCAGAACTTCGTGGGCCAGTTCCCCAAGTGGTTCCTGGAGGAGATGGCCCGGCACAACGCTGCAGAGTTCACGGACTAGCACGTCGGGGCCATCCGGACTTCAGCCAGCAGAAATCGACTCGAAACCGCCCGCGACGGTGCAGTCCACGACCTGGCTGAAAGACCCCACGAGGCGGGTCCGCGAACAGAACACCAGCTCTTCGCCGGCCGGACCCATTGGCCGGACAATCCCGCGGCCAGCGCATCAGCCCTCGATGTGTTCGCTGGCGAAGCGCTCCATCGCCTCGAGCTTCGCGTCCAGGCTCTGGTAGGCGGGGTCCTCGGTGGGCCACGCCATGACCACGGCGCCATCGAAACCCCAGTCCTCCAGCTTTCGGTAGACGTCAGAAGACGGAATGGCCTCCGGAAGGACGTAGCGCCGAAAGGGCCGGCCGCCGTCCCCGTGTCGATCGACGTGGCGCTGTCGCTCGCCATCGAGCTTGGCCACCAGGGTCTGGATCTCCTCGAGGGGATAGTTCATCCCGAGCCAGCCGTCGTGTCGGGCAGCCCGCTTCAGGGCGACGTCGGACTTGCCGCCCACCCAGATGGGAACCCGGCGCTCCGGAACCGGAAACTGACCCACCGGGCCGAACTCGTAATGAGCCCCTCGGAACTCCACGACTCCCTCGTCCCAGAAACCGCGAATGATCGACAGCATCTCGTCCAGGCGCTTGCCGCGGCTCCGCGGGTCGTAGCCCATCAGCTCGATTTCCTCGATGTGCCAACCGGCTCCCACGCCCAGCGCAAAGCGGTAGTCCGACAGCATGGCCACGGTCGCTGCCTGTTTGGCCACGGAGAAGGGGTCCCGCATGGGCACGACATAGACGTAGGTCATGAACTCGAGAGTCGTCGTCACGGCAGCCATGCTGGCAATCGCGATCAGGGCGTCCGGATACGGCGTGTCGTATTCGAGGATGCGCCGGCCCGAGGGATGCACCGACTGGTAGCTCCTGGGAATCGCCACGTGATCCGGTACGGCCACGCCGGCAAAGCCGAGCCGCTCCGCCGCCTGGGCCACCGCTTTGGTGTGCTCATTGCCCGCGTGAAACCAAGCCAACCAGTACTCCACAGGGAACTCCTTTCGGTATCGGTGGGATCCCGCCGCCATTGTGGCGAAGGCCGCTGCCGAGCGACACGCCGGGCCCACAGACACGCCGGACCCACAGACACGCCGGACCCACAGACACGCCGGACCCACAGCCAGAAGGGCCCGGCCCGCTTGACCCGGCAAATTCCGTCGGGAAACCTATCGAGGCAATGGAGCACGGTTGCCCCCCCCGGCCGCTTCGATGAAGGACCTCCTCGCGGATCTCCGCCGCTGGCGGCAGCGGGACGAGAAGATCGCCCTGGCCACCCTGGTTGCCGTGCGCGGTTCGGCGCCGCGGCTGCCGGGTGCCCGGCTCGGACTCACCGGCAGCGGCAAGCTGAGCGGCTCGGTGAGCGGCGGCTGCGTCGAAAACGACGTGCTCCACCACGCGATGGACGTGCTGGCCACCGACCGCCCCGCGCTCGTAACCTACGGCATCTCGGACGAGCAGGGCTTCGAGGTGGGACTGAGTTGCGGCGGGTCGATCGACGTCCTGATCGAGCCGTTTCGCGACGACGAGGCCTGGCGGGCGCTCGAAAAGGCCGTCGAAAACCGGGAGCCGGCGACCTGCTGCATCGGCCTCGCGCCGGACCGGCTGCTCGCCCGCAAGCTCGTCATCGCAGGCGACGGCAGCGTGCTGAGCGGCATCGACCCAGGGCTCGATCCCGATCTGGTCACCCAGGCGCAGCGCCTGCTGCCGGAAGGGGCCGCGCGCGCGCTGACGCTTGCCTGGGAAGGGGGCGAGGCCCGCGTGTTGATCGAGACGTTCGCACCGCCGCTGCGCTTGTTCATCGTTGGGGCAACGCATGCGGCGATCCACCTGTGCCGGATGGCCCGGCAGCTGGGCTACCGGGTCAGCGTCGTCGACGCGCGCAGGGCATTCGCTACCTCCGAGCGCTTTCCCGACGCCGATGAGGTGCTGCGTGCGTGGCCCCAGGAGGTTCTCGGGAAGGAGAGCCTCGATACCTCCAGCTACGTGGTGACCCTGACCCACGACTTCAAGCTCGACATCCCGGCACTGGCCTGCGCCCTGCGCTCCGACGCGCACTACATCGGCGCCCTGGGCAGCCGGGCCACCCACGCGCGACGCAAGGAGCGACTCATCGAAGAGGGCTTCACAGAGACCGAACTCGCGCGGATCCGAGCGCCAGTGGGACTCGACCTCGGCGGCCGCACCCCGGAGGAGATCGCCCTTGCCATCCTGGCGGAGATGCTGGCCGTGCGACACGGGAGAGAGGGCGGGCCGCTCAGCGCCAGGAGGGCATCCATCCATGCAGACGGCTGACGAGGAGGGCGGCACCTTCCTATCCGGCGTCGTCCTGGCCGCCGGGGCTTCCCGACGGATGGGCCGTCCCAAGCTGCTCCTGCCCCTTCGGGACCGGCCCCTGCTGCAGCACGCGCTCGACGCAGCCGCCGCCTCGCATCTGGACGAGATCGTCCTGGTCCTGGGGGAAGGGGCCGCGCAGACCCTCGAGGCGCTCGAGCTCTGCAGCGAGACCCCGGTGCGAGCGGTGATCAACGAAGACCCCTCGGCGGGCCAGAGCAGCTCCCTGCGCCTGGGCCTGCGCGCGACCGACCCGAGAGCGGTCGCTGCGGCCATCCTGCTGGGCGATCAGCCCCGGATGACCGGCGCGCTGATCGACCGGGTGACGCTGGCCTTCCGGGCCGCCGGGACACCGGTGGTTCGCCCTGTATACTCCGGCCCCCACGGCGACCGCATCCCCGGACATCCGGTGCTGGTGGCACGCGGGATCTGGCCGGAGGTGGAGAGGCTGCGCGGCGACGAGGGCATGCGGAGCCTGCTGGACCGGCGGCCGGAATGGCTGCTGGAGTTGCCCATCGAGGGCGAGCCGCCCGGCGACATCGACAGCTGGGACGATTACCGGAACGCCGCCAAGGCCGCCGACGCCGGCGAGTGAAGTAGAGAACAGAAAATGGCGATCGAGATCGCGGAACGCTTCTCCGTCCACGCACCCATCGATGCGGTGTGGCGGTTTCTGCTGGACCCGCGGCAGGTGGTGAGCTGCATGCCGGGAGCCTCGCTGGAAGAGGTGGTGGACGACCGCACGTTCCTCGGCAGCGTCCAGGTCAAGCTGGGGGCGATCACCACGAGCTACAAGGGCCGTGTGCAGCTCACCGAGGTCGACGAGCAGGGGCACGCGGTCCACATGCTCGCCGAGGGACGCGAGACCGGCGGCGGCACCGCGAAGGCAACCCTGTCCAGTCGGCTCAGCCTCCTGCCCGACGGCGACACGGAGATCCTGACGGAGGCGAAGATCGATCTCACCGGCCGCATCGTGCAGGTGGGGCGCGGCATGATCCAGGGCGTCTCCCACCAGCTCTTCCAGAAATTTGCGGCGTCCACCAAGGAGCGTCTGGAGCAGACACCCGGTTCAGTCCCCGTGGCTTCGAGCGAGCCCGAGGCGATCCGGCTGGTTCCCCTGGTATTCCGGACGCTGTGGTCTGCGATCGTCGGCTTCGTCGGCCGCCTGCTCGGGCGATCGCGTACGAAAGGATAGTACTCGCGATGGCTCGTTGTCTCGCAGCTCGTGACGCAGGCAGCGCGATTCGGTAGGGGCGGTATGAGGTGGCCATGGGCGCGGTACTCGAGGACGTCGTAGTCGTCGATCTCACCGGCGAGTTCTTCGCATCGCTCGCCGGCGCAATGCTGGGGGACTTCGGGGCGACGGTGATCCGGGTCGAGGATCTCGCCGATCCCCGCGAGGTCGATCACGATCGCGACGGGATGCACCCACGCGAGCGCTGGAACTCGCTCGACGAGCTGGCCCACCGCAACAAGCAGAGTCTCGCCGTGAACCTCGCCGAGCCGGCGGGTCGCGAGATCCTGCGCAAGCTGATCGGGAAGGCCGACGTCTTCCTGACCGACCTGCCGTTCGCGGTCCTGGACGAAGCGGGTTTGGACTACGAGAGCCTATGCGAACTCAAGGCAGACATCGTGGTTGCTCGCGGCTCGGGCTTCGGACCCGAGGGGCCGGACCGCGACCTGCCCGCCTACGACGAGCTCGCGGCGGCTCGCACGGGCGTGATGCCGACGTTGGTCCAGCCCGGGCAACCTCCGGTCTACACCGGTGTCGGCCAGATGCAGACAACGGTCATGCTCGCGTTCGGCATCGTGATGGCGCTTCACCATCGCGACGAGTCCGGCGAGGGGCAGATCGTCGACGCATCGCTATTCGGCGGCAACATGTACTCCCAGAGCCTGGACATGCAGGCCTATCTCGCCATGCGGGACGACCGCTTCCTGGAACCGGTCTCCCGGCTGGATTCGGGCAATCCGATGAGCGGGCCGACGTATCCCTGCGCCGACGGTCGCTGGGTGACGCTCGCCATGCCCGATACCGACAAGTACTGGCCGGCCTTCTCCGAGATCGTGGGTCTCGACATCGACGACCCGCGCTTCGACACGCACGAAAAGCGCTGCGGGGAGCATCGGCTCGAGATGCTGCAGGCGCTCGAGGAATTGTTCAAGAAGCGGCCCGGCGCTCACTGGAAGCAGGTGCTCGACGAGAAGCAGCTGCCGGCGGACGTCATCCAGAAGTACGATTATCCGGCCTCCGATCACAACGCCGCAGCCAACCGCTACATCCTGAGCCTCGAGCACCCGAGCCACGGTGCGATCCAGAGCCTCGGCTTTCCGATCCACATGAGCGAGGGTCCGGCGCAGCTTCGCAGCATGGCGCCCGCCAGGGGCCAGCACTCCGCGCAGATCCTGCAGGACATGCTGGGATACCCGAGCGCACAGGTCGAAGGCTTCGAGGCCGAAGGAATCATCCACACCTAGCAGCTCTCCTTTGGAGCTGGAGAGCAGGAGTCCACGACGTGGCCAAGGCATTGGAAGGCATTCGCGTTCTCGACCTGACCCAGTGGCTCCAGGGACCGGTATGCGCCCAGTACCTCGCGGACTTCGGTGCGGATGTCATCCACATCGAGCGCCCGGTGACCGGGGACGGCGCGCGCGGCGTGCGCAGCATCAAGGCGTTGCCCGTCGGTGATTGGAACCAGTACTTCCTCGTGATCAATCGCAACAAGAAGAGCCTGGCGATCGATCTCAAGAAGGAGGCGGGCCAGGAGCTCCTGTACAAGCTGGCCGAAAAGGCGGACGTCTTCCTGTCGAACTTCCAGATGGACATCCTGAAGGCCTGGGGGCTCACCTACGAGAAGCTCAAGGAGGTGAACCCCAGGCTCATCTACGCCACCAACACCGGCTACGGCCACGCGCTGGAGATCAACCGGCCCTCCTACGACATCAACGTGCAGGCGCTGACGGGCATCATGGCGCGCCAGGGAGAGCCCGGCGAGCCTCCGATCTATCTCGGCATGGGCTCCGGCGACACGTATGGGGGCATCATGTCGGCCCTCGGCATCATGCTGGCGCTCTACCAGCGCCGCCGAACGGGAGTGGGCCAATTCATCGATGCCTCCCTCTACGGTGCCCAGCTCTTCATGGGGGCCCCGACGCTGCAGCCCTTCCTCGCGTCGAAGAACGCGATCTACTCGACGCAGCAATCCCGCGCAGATGCGCGCAATCCCCTCTGGAACCGCTACCGGGCCAGGGACAAGTGGCTCTTCCTCTGCCAGGAGAACACCGACGACAACTGGCGGAAACTCTGCCAGAGCTTCCGCCGGGACGACCTCGCCAACGATCCGCGCTTCGCGAGCGCGGAGAGGCGGCGCGAGAACAATTCCCAGCTAGTGGCCATGCTCGACGGCATCGTGAACGAGCACTCGGCGCAGGAGTGGATGGACACCTGGACGCCGCTCGGCATCGTCGCCAGCCCCATCCAGAACCTGAAGGACGCGGCCGAGGATACCCAGGCCTGGGCCAACGACTACTTCCTCAAGATCCACTGCGACGAGGTCGACCGCGAGGTCGAGATTCGCGGCCTGCCCGTCACACTCAGCAAGACCCCGGGAAACGTCGAGACGTTGGGGCCGGAGCTCGGCCAGGACACCGAGCTCGTTCTCCTCGACACGCTGGGCTGCTCCTGGGAGGCGATCAGCGAACTCAAGGCCAAGGGAGCGATTCCGTGAGCGTCGAAGCGAAACAGAGCCCGAGCGCAGGGCCGCTGGAAGGCCTGCGCGTCTTGGAGATGTCCACCATGATGGCCGGTCCCTATGCAGCGACCCTCCTCGGGGATCTCGGTGCGGACATCATCAAGGTCGAGTCCCACTACGGCGACGAGAGCCGTCACCTCGGACCCGAGCGCGACGGGGAACGGTCGGCCTTTCTCAGCCTGAACCGCAACAAGCGCGCCATCGTGCTGGATCTCCGTCGCCCCGACGCCCAGGAGGCCTTCGCGCGCCTCGCCGCCACGGCGGACATCTTCATCACGAACATCCGCGAGCCCGCGCTCTCGCGTCTCGAGATCGACTACGAGCAGGTGCGCCGGCACCGCGAGGACATCATCTGGGTCGGTGTGACCGCCTTCGGCGCCGATGGACCCTACGCTGGCCGGCCCGGGATCGACTTCCTGATCCAGGGCTACGCCGGCCTGCTCGCGCTCAATGGCGAGCCCGATGGACCGCCCGTGCGGGTGACGGTTCCACTGATCGACACGCTCACCTCGGTGCTTGCCAGCACGGCCGCGCTGGCCGCCATCCACACGCGCGCGGCGACCGGCGAGGGACAGCGCATCGACATCTCGCTCCTCGACGCCCTCATCCACGCCCAGGCTGCCGGCGTCGGCAGCTACCTGGTGACCGGCGAGGAGACACCGAGAACCGGCAATCGCAGCCTCTACTTCGCGCCGTCCGGAATCTACGGAACCAAGGACGGCAGGAAGGTGGTCATCACCTGTCCGTCGCAGCGCTTCTTCACCAAGCTCTGTACGGCGCTGGATGTCGACTGGACGAGTGATCCGCGCTTCGAGAACCTCGATATCAGGGCGCGTCACCAGGACGAGCTCGACGAGCTGCTCGAAGCGCGATGCAACGACTTCAGCCGCGACGAATTGATGGAGCGCCTCATCGATGCAGACGTATTGACTGCACCGGTGAACACAGTGCGTGAGGTTCCCGTGGATCCGCAGATCCGCCACAACCGCATGATCGTCACCACCGAGCACGAGAAGCTCGGACCGGTGACCGTCACCGGAGTGCCGATCCAACTACGGGGGACACCCGGGAGCGTACGCAGACCACCTCCGCTCCAGGGACAGCACACCGAAGAGATCCTCTCCGAGATCGGCTACGGGCCCGAACGGATCGCCGAACTCGTGAGCAACCGCTCCGCCGCCACCAGCGCCGAGTTTGCAACGGGCGAGGACGACTAGGAGATCCCGTTACTCGGCGATCATCTCCTCGGCGAAGCGCTTGATGGCTTCCTGCTTCACGGCCAGCGAAGGCTGCTGTTGCATGATGGCACCCACACCCATTTCAGCCAGGATGCGCTCGCTCCACGGCGTGACCTGGAGATCGGTCACCCCAAGGTCCTCCAGGCGCCGGACGTCGTCTCTGGTCTCGACGTCGGGGCAGTGCATCATGACATCGAAGGGCTCCTTCTCGCGCCCAAACTCCCGGCGAAACTCGTTCAGCTCGGCCATGAGCCCCGGGACCTCATCCATGCCATGAATGACGCTGACCCAGCCGTCGCCGTAGCGCGCCGCACGCCGCAGAGCGGGCCTGGTCGTACCGCCCACATAGATCGGAACGGGCTTCTTGGGCACCGGCGCCATGATCAGGCGGTCGAAGTCGAAGTACTTGCCGTGGAACTCCACCATGCCGCCGCCCAGAAGCAGGCGAATGACTTGAATGGCCTCATCCTGGCGGGCGCCGCGGGTCTTCTTGTCCATCTTGAGCCACTTGAATTCCTCGGGCATCCAAGCCAGTCCTACGCCCAGGGCAATGCGGTCGTTGGAAATCGCTGCCACCGAGCACAGGCTCTTGGCCTCCAGCAGGGGCTGGCGGACGGCCAGCCGGAGTACCGAGGGAAGGAAGCGGATGCGCTCGGTCACCACGGCCATGGCTGTGATCGCCACCCAGGGGTCCAGGACGGGTTGATCGAGGGGCCAGAAGCGAGTGCCATCCGGCGTATAGGGATAAGGGACGGAGATCACCTCCGGGAAGAAGGGAGCGTCGGCAACCTGAATGCTGTCCCAGCCACACGCATCGGCGGTGCGGGCGACATCCGGATGCTCGGCGGGATCGACCATGAACAGGTGGAATCCGAACCTCATGAGTCTTCCTTCCTGAACGAGGAGTGAATTCTCTACACCGTCGAGGTATAGGGAATCCAAGGCGATGCCGGAAGGATGAGGGCGGTCCTCGTGGAAAACGAGGCCGCTTGTCCAGATTATTCCGAAGACGTACCGTAGGGTGCGTTGAATCGCCGTCTCTGGCGCTTTCGACACGCCGTCGTCAAAAGAACGAAGAAGAGGACTCCGTGAGCAAGACGCAATTCGAACACCTCTTTTCGCCCTTGCAGGTAGGGCCGATGCTCGTGCCAAACCGCATCTGCGAGACCACCAATTCCATCAACTCATCGCTGATTCCCGGCGAAATCGACGACAACTTCGTCGCGCATCATGCAGCCAAGGCCCGCGGGGGGACCGGCTGGATCGGCAGCGAAACCTGGCTGCTCAACCTTCCGTTTCCCTCGGAAGCGCCGGACGAAGTGGGGCTGGGTGTGGGATTCGCCTCGCATTATGCAGCCTATCAAAACCCTCCCTTCCTCGAGGGCATCAAGCGCTTCTACGACGAGGTGCACGACGCCGGCTCCGTGGCGATCACCCAACTGACCCACCTCAGTGCGATGTGGTCTCCTTCGGCCGTGCCCATCATCGGGGCTCAGGACCACGTGCCGCATGCGATGGGTGAGGAGGAGATCGAATTCTGCATCAACAGCTATGCCGATGCCGCAACGGCTGCCAAGGATGCCGGAGCGGATGGGATACAGATGCACTGCGCCCATGAGACCATGGGCTACTGCTTTCTGTCGCCGGTGACGAATCGGCGTACCGACCAATGGGGCGGTGGCCCCCAGGAGCGCATCCGCTTCGTGGTGAAGGTGCTCGAGCGCATCCGCGAACGTATCGGAGACTCGCTCGCACTGGGGGTACGCGTTACCGGCAAGGAGTTCCGGCGGGGCGGTGCCGATCATCTACAGATGCGCGAGATGATCCATCACATCGGCGAAACCGGGCTGCTCGATTTCGTGGATATCGACGTCGGTCACTGCTGGGGTGCGCCTTCCTACGTTCCGTCGTCGTATTACGATGAGGCGGAGTTTCGCGAGGTCGGCAAGGCCGCGCGCACGGATCTGGATCCGAAGATCGCCGTGCTTTTCTCCGGACGCGTCAACGACGTCGGTGTGGCGGAGACACTGCTCAAGGACGGGTATTGCGACCTGGTGGGCATGGTGCGAGCGGGCATCGCCGACCCCGAATTCGCCAACAAGGCGCGCGAGGGCCGGCTGATGGAGATCCGTCGCTGCGTCGCTTGCACGCGCTGCATCGACGAGGCGTCGGAGCCGATCACCCTGCCTTACAAACCGAGGTGTTCCATCAATCCGATGGTCGGCAACGAACTGCGCTGGAAAGAACTCTTCCGGCCAGCGGACGAACCGAAGCGCGTGGTGGTCGTGGGTGGCGGTATCGCGGGATGCGAAGCTGCGCGGGTGGCAGCCATGCGTGGCCACCAGGTGACCCTGCTCGAGCAGGGCAAGCGCGTGGGAGGTCAACTGCTGATCGCCAAGAAGCCCCCCGGGCGCGACTCTTTCGAGGACCAGATCTATTTCGAAGAAAACGAGCTGGCTCGGCTGAAGGTCGACGTGCAGCTCGACACCCGGGCGGACATCGACGTCATCAAGGCCCTGTCGCCAGACGCAGTGGTCATTTCAACGGGCTCGGTCCCGCGCGTGCCCAATGACATTCCCGGCATCGACCTGCCCCACGTGGTACAGGGCTGGGACGTGCTGGCGGGCAAGGCCGCCACCGGGGATCGGGTCGCGATCATATCGATGGAAGACTATTACGAAACGCCCTGCGTGGCCGAGTTCCTGGCTGCGAACGGCAAGCACGTGGAGGTCTTTCACAAGTCCACCCATCTGGGCTCGGAGATTGCCCGGTATTCGGTCAGCATGGTCTTGAGCCGGATGGAGCAAGCTGGCGTAATCGTGCATCCGAACTTGCTCTTGAACGAGGTTCATGCCGACGGGTTCGAGCTCCGGTCGTCTTTCGGCGAGAAGACGTATCACGAGAAGGGGTTCGACAACCTGGTCCTGGTGTGCGGGTCCCTGCCGCAGCACGATCTCTACGATCAACTCAAGGCCGAGGGCAGCATCTCGCAGCTCTACATCGCCGGCTCGGCCTGGTTGCCGCGCTTCCTGGCAGAGGCCACGGAACAAGGGGCCAACATCGGATTGGTGATTTAGATCGACACGATCTCGGAGTGAGGGGCTGAACATGAAAAATCGCGAACAAATGGAAAAACCGGACTTCCTCTCCGATGAAGACTGGGAGACGTTGAAGGCCCAGACTTCATCGCTGGAGCGCATCAGGGGGGATGCCAAAGGGGATGTCGCGGCCTACCTGGCCAATCCCGAGGGCTGGTCGACAGGCGGCGGTCCGTCGGGCCTTCCCACGCTCTTGCTGACCTGTGTCGGACGGAAATCCGGCGAGAAACGCACCACGCCACTCGTCTTCATGCAAAACGGTGAAGAGATGGTCATCGTCGGATCGCTGGCCGGGTATGACACGCACCCCGCGTGGGTCTTCAATCTCAAAGCGAACCCGGAGTGCTGGGTACAGCGTGATCGCGACAAGGTGACAGCAGTTGCCCGTGACGCTACGGCTGAAGAGCGAGAGGCATTGTGGCCCAAGTTGACCGCGATGTTCCCACCCTGGGGCTATTTCCAGGAGCAAACCGATCGCCCCTTTGCGGTCGTAATCCTCTCGCCGACTGGCCCGGCGTAGCTGAAGTCCGCGGGGCGGGGCCGAGCCCGGCCAGCCGGTTCGGCTGTGGGTGGCATCGCGCCTACGTGCCGCTGTCGTCCTCGTACCTCTTCTTCAGCTCTTCCCGCATCTCGCGCTCGCGCTCGCGGAGACTCCAGAAGCGGGGCGTGCGCTTCTCGGAGAAGGAGGCTCCTCCCTCCTTGCCCTCGGGCATGTCGAACCAGTCGGGATAGAACTGGCTGGAGATCACGCCCATTTCTGAATAGCCGTCCATTTCCTGGTCGAAGGACGCCTTGAGGATTTCCAGGCAGCCGGGACTGACCGCCAGCAACTCTTCGCCCCAGCGGTCGACCGCCGCCTCCAGCCCATCGAGCGGCACGACCTCGTTCACCAGGCCCATTTCCAGCGCCTGCTGCGCGGTATAGCGGCGACACAGCATCCACATCTCCCGCGCCCGCTTGGCGCCCACCACCTTGGTCAGGTAGGGGACGAAGAAGCCGTCGGCCGGGCTCGAGACCTTGGGGCCCGCCTGGCCGAACTTGGCGTCCTCCGCGGCGAGCGTGAAGTCGCAGCAGTAGGCCATGTGGTTGTGGCCACCCAGGCAATAGCCCTGTACGGCGGCGATGACCGGCTTGCGCGAGAGCCGGATCAACCGGTTGTGGGGGTAGCGGTTGTAGAAGGCCTCCCGCAGGCCCCACTTCTCCCATTCTACGTCGCCTCCGGCGCCAAAGTTCCGCCCGCTTCCCGCCACCACGATGGCGCCGATCGAAGTGTCGTGGTTCGCGTCGTAGAAGGCGCGAAACATCTCCTCGACCGTTGCGACCGTCATGATGTTGTACTTCTTCGGCTTGTCGATGGTGACCCGGGCCATGCCCCCCTCGAGTTCCGAGTGAAATTTCTTCTCGTAGACGATCTCCTCGAAGGCGAGGCCATCGCCCTCGACCCGCTGCCAATCGCTCCAGCCCATGTCGCTCTCCCTTCCCGGACCGGGGTACCGACGACCCGCCCAGTATTCCGGTGCGCGCGAGACTACCGGTATCCGGGTGGGCGGGCTAGAAATCATCGTGCACCGAGCGGCGGCCCCACCGGACCGTCGCCGGTCGAAAACCGCTTCCAAACGGGTATGATCCCGGCGACATTGGGCAGCTCAAATCGCGGGATGAGCGACCGCCCAGCGGAACTCCGGGGAAAGCCGCCCGAAGGACCGGGGACTCAGCGTCCGGAATCCAGCGAAAGGTCGAGATGAAACCGGCCCCCTTCGAATACCTGGCGCCCACGACCGTCGTCGAAGCCGTCACAGCCCTGCAGGAATTCGCCGGCGAGGCGAAAGTCCTCGCCGGGGGGCAGAGCCTGATGCCGATGCTCAATATGCGGCTCGCGCGGCCCGGTCTGATCGTAGACCTCGGGCAAGTCCAGGATCTCGACTACATTCGGGAGAGCAGCGGCCGCCTGGCGATCGGCGCCATGACGACCAAGCGGAGCGTCGAACGCTCTGCCCTCGTCCAGAACCACCAGCCCCTGCTGCACGCCGCGACGACCTCAATCGGCCATCCGCAGATCCGCAACCGCGGTACCGTCGGCGGCTCCATGGCCCAGGCCGATCCCGCCGCCGAGTACCCGGCCACGGCTGTGGCGCTGGATGCCACTCTCCGGGCAATCGGCCCCAACGGCGAGCGGAGCATCCGCGCTGAAGATTTTTTCGTCACTTATCTCACCACAGCGCTGGAGCCCGGCGAGCTACTGACCGAGGTGAGCGTCCCGATGTTCGGAGCGCGAACCGGCTGGGGGTTCAGCGAGATCACCCGCCGGCACGGAGACTTCGCGATGGCAGGTGCAGCCGTCACCGTATCGCTCGACGAAGCGGAGCGCTGCACCGAACCGACGATCGTGCTCTTCGGTGTCGGACCCACGCCGGTGCGCGTGCGAAACGCGGAAGACCTGGTGCGGGACGAACGGCCCGGCGACACCCTCTGCGATAGCGTCGGCCGCCAGGTAAGCGAGGAAATCGACGAACCCCTGGCGGATGTGCACGCATCCGCGGAGTACCGGAGACACCTGGCGGGAGTCATGGCACGGCAGGCGCTGGCGCAGGCCCTGGCTCGCGCCGCAGCCAGCGGCGACGGGGCCACCTAGTGCGCCCTCCGACCGGGAAAGCAGATCGGGAATGCCCCCCATGACGACGACCCTGCCGGTTCGCCTGACTGTCAACGGAGTGCAGCACGTGGCGCACGTCGAGCCGCGCACCACGCTGGCCGATTTCCTGCGGGCAGAACTCCAGTTGACGGGAACCCACGTCGGCTGCGAGCACGGCGTGTGCGGCATCTGTACGGTGCTCGTGAACGACCGGGCGGTGCGATCCTGCCTGATGCTGGCCGTCCAGGCCGATGGCGCGAACCTGATGACGGTAGAAGGGCTGGCTGGGCCCGACGGCAAACTCCACCCGATTCAGCAGGCCTTCGTAGAAGAGCACGGACTGCAATGCGGGTTCTGTACACCCGGGTTTCTGATCGCGATCTACGAGCTGCTGGAGAACAACCCGAGCCCCAGCGAGTCGGAAATCCTGGACGTACTCGGCGGACAGATCTGCCGCTGCACGGGCTACCAGAGCATCCTGCGCGCCGTTCACTCGGCCGCCGCCAAGCTCGGCGCAACAGGCTCGGGAACCGCCCAGGAGAGCGCCTGACCGCGGACGCGCCGGTAGCGAGGCATCGGAGAGACCCCGAAGAAACGAGCATGGTGATCGAGATTCCCAAAAGAGTCGAAGACCTTCCGACGTCCAACCCGCGTTGGGTGGGGCACCGCGTGGAGCGCAAAGAGGACTCGGCCCTTCTCACGGGACGCACCCAGTTCATCGCAGACGTCGTCGTACCGGGCATGCTCCACTGCGCGATCCTGCGCAGCCCGCTCCCCCACGCCCGAATCGCAAAGCTCGACACCACCGATGCAGCGGCCCTTCCCGGCGTAGTGGCTGTGGTGACCGGCGAAGACGCGCTGCGCTGGAGCCAGCCCGCCGCCAGCGCCCCGGAAGGTTGGGGCACCCACTGCCTCGCATCGAGCGTGGTGCGCTACGTGGGCGAGCCGGTAGCGGCTGTCGCCGCCACCAGCCGCTACGTCGCCGAGGACGCCCTCGAGCGGATCGTCGTCGACTACGACCCGCTCGACGCCGTCGCGGACCCCTTCGCGGCGATGGAAGCGGGGAGCCCCCTCGTCATCGAAGAAAAGGGCACCAACGTGATGATGCAGCGCCTCTTCACCTGGGGCGCGGTGGACGACGCCTTTGCCCAGGCGGCGCACGTCTTTACCGAAAAGTTCCGGTGGAATCGCCTGGGGGCCAACCCCATGGAAACCTTTGGGGCCGTTTGCGAGTGGGACCCCATGAGCCTCGACTTGACGGTCTACGGAAGCATCCAGGCCGCCTCCTTCTTCGCTCTCGGCCGAGCCGCCACCTTCGGAATTCCATCGAATAAGGTGAACGTGAAGAGCCAGCCTCACGGCGGGAGCTTCGGCGGCAAAGGCGGCACGCGCGGGACCGACATCACCTGCCTGCTCTCCCGCAAAGCCGGCGGGCGACCGGTCAAATGGATCGAAGACCGCATGGAGTACCTCACCTCGGGCGGCAGCCAGGCGTGGGATCGCCACTACGAGGCCTCTCTCGCCGTCGATGCAAAGGCCCAGGTCACCGGCCTGCGGGTGAAACTCGTCGACGATCTCGGCGCCACGGGAGAGGGCTACGCCGCGATCAGTGCCGCCAAGCCGCTGGCCGCCTTCACGGGGCCCTACACCATTCCGGTGGCCGAGTATGACCTCACCCTGGTGGCCACGAACAAGCTCCCGGCCTTTCCCTATCGCGGCTTTGGCCCACCGCCGCACTTCTTCGTCCTCGAGCAGATGATGGATATCGCCGCGAGGCATCTGGACATCGATCCAGCGGAGTTCCGACGCCGCAACTTCATTGCTTCGGACCAGTTTCCCTACACGATCCCCTCGGGCAACGAATACGACAGCGGCAGCTACGAGGAAGTGCTCGACAAGGCGCTCGCGCTGGCGGATTACGCGGACCTGCGCGCGCAGCAGGCTCGAGCCCGCGAAGAGGGACGCATCGTGGGCATTGGCGTGGCGAGCGCCATCGAGCCCGGCGTATTCGACTGGAACGCCTATCGAACCGTCGGCGTGCCTGGAATCGGTGTACCCGAAGGTGCCACCGTGAGCATCGACATCCTGGGCATGATTACGGTCCGGGTCGGTTTCTCGCTCGAGGGGCAAGGACAGTACACCCTGGCCAGCCAGCTGGTGGCGGATTACTTCGGCACGCACATCGATGCCGTGCGCGTCGTGCAACTCGATACCCAGTCGTCACCGCCCTCGTTCGGCCCGGGAGGCAGCCGCCTCGGCGTAGCCATCACAGGGGCCGTTCTCGGCGCCTGTGAGCGCATCCGCCAGAAGATGTGCGCAGTGACGGCGGCGCTGATGCAGACCGAGCCGAGCAATGTCCAGCTACGCGATGGAAAGTTCACGGTCGAGGGTATGCCCGGCGTCGAGATGAGCGTCGCGGAAGTGGCGGGCACCATGCTCGCGCGCAGCGATCTGCTGCCGCCCGGCATCGATCCGCGTCCCGAAGCCACCCACGTCTGGACTGCCGCAGGCCGCACGGAGCCCGACGAGCAGGGACGGGCCAAGTCGTATCTCACCGCCGCACAGGCCGTGCACGTGGTCATGGTCGAAATCGACCGCGACACCGGCGTGGTGGAAATCCTCAAGTACTGCCTGGCCGACGACTGCGGCACGCGCCTCAACCCCCTGGTGGTACAGGGGCAGACCGAGGGCAGCGTGGCCCAGGGCATCGGCGCGGCGCTCTTCGAAGAGTACGTCTACGACGAGGACGCACAGCCCCTCACGGCGACTTTCATGGATTACCTGATCCCCACGATCAACGAGATCCCACCGACGGAGAAAGCCGAGGTGGTGACGCCCTCACCCTTCACGCCGCTGGGCGCCAAGGGCTGCGGCGAAGGAGCGATCCATACGACGCCGGCGGCCGTGATGTGCGCGGTCAACGATGCACTCGCACCACTGGAAACGATGGCGCGAGAGGTGCCGGCGGCACCGAGTCGGATCTGGAACCTGATCCGATCAACCCAGAGCTGAACCGGGGAGTCCCCCCTTCGGAGGAAAGCAGCATGGCAGACAAGAAGCATTTCGTGGCGCTCTCGGAGTGCCACTTCATGAACCCCCAGTCGATGGAGGAGATGGAGTACTACCCGGGCTTCGAGAGCTGGTGGAAGAGCATCGATGGCGTCATGCGCGCCTGGGGCGGCGGTCGCGATCTCGCCGGCGGAGACGCCATGCCCGAGCCGCGCGCCCACGCTCTGATCGAGTGGATGGACAAAGCCGGCGTGGACGTGTGCTTCGCCCTGCGCGAACCAATGATGGACATCAGCGGGTACGCCACGTGCATGTCTACGAATGCCTTCATGCTGAAGGAAATCGAGCCCTATCCCGACCGCATGTACCTCGAAGCGAACTGCGGTCCGATCCTGCGGCGCGGGGTCGACAACGCAATCTGGGAACTGGAGTACCTGGTAAAAGAACGCAACGCGAAGCTCTGCAAGGTCTACGCCCCCGAGGACGGACCGCTCAACGATCGCCGCATGTGGCCTTTCTACGAAAAAGCCATCGAGCTGGACATCGCACTCACGATGCACACGGGCATGAGCTACGTGTGCCCGCAGCCGAGCAAGTACACCCACCCGGACCTGCTCGACGACGTCTGCCTCGACTTTCCGGATCTCAAGATCATCGCCTACCACATGGCGTGGCCGCACCACGAGGAACTCATGGGGCTCGCGGGGAAGCACACGAACCTCTACCTGAGCCTTTCGGGCATCATCGGCTGGCTCGCCCGGGCACCCTACCGGGGCTACCACATGATCGGCGAGGCGCTCCAGTGGGTGACCGACGACAAGATCGTCATGGGTCTCGATCTCGCCTTCGACGACATGCCCCTCGCGGTGAACTACATCCGCAACCTCGAGATGCCTGAGGAGCTCCAAGAGAAGTGGGGCTACCAGCCAATCAGCGAGGAGACGAAGGCGAAGATCCTCGGCCTGAACCTCGCCCGGCTCGCGAAGATCGACACGAAGAAGCGCGTCGACAAGCCCAAGCGCAAGAAGACCGCGCGCAAGAAGACCGCGC
>PVBE011103137.1_pt1 | contig 76773 bp, 65 predicted proteins | sample 1631181 | NCBI WGS metagenome assembly PVBE01 (sample SAMN08397723, study PRJNA350692) | Marine metagenome, whole genome shotgun sequencing project. | isolation source: water | place: Pacific Ocean | collected 2012-04
CGGGCTCTTCGCTGAAGAGCTCCACCACCGGGACCTCGTCGGGCGGCTCTTCGACCACCATGAGGTCCTCGAGCTCCTTGGTCTCAGGCTCGTCGGTGTCGATATCGCCCCACACGTCGACGACGAGGTCTGCTTCGAGCACGGCGTCGAGCTCCTCCTCGAAGGCGGCGTCCTCGGCCTCTTCGCCGAAGAGCTCCACGACCTCGCGTTCACCGGCTGGCTCGGCGACTGGCTCGGCGACTGGCTCGGTCGGCTCCTCGCCGAAGAGCTCCACGACCTCGCGTTCACCGGCTGGCTCGGCGACTGGCTCGGTCGGCTCCTCGCCGAAGAGCTCCACGACCTCGCGTTCGACGACTGGTTCGGGTGGGTCCTCCAGGACGGCGACCGCCGGCGGGCCATCGTCGCCAGTCAGCGCTGTGACTCGTGCCAGCAGCGGATAGGGCGCCTCGATCGGCTCGAGCGTGAAGACGTGCTGACCGGGCGGCACGGTGATCTCGGCCCGGTCCGCGACCGTGGGCACGCCGCCGGTGGCGTCGAGGATGGAGCCGCTGTCGGGCCCCCCCTTCAGCTTGACCGTCAAGATCAGCATGCCGTCGCCCTTCGCGGCCACCTTGATCGTGTCGACCGGTGCGCTGGCCGTTGGGAGGCGCTGGCGGATGTTGACCTCGAGGGTGACGGGCCCGGTGACGTCATAGGACAGCACACCGTCCGGGGCGATGGGGTGGTAGACGCCGCCGCCCTCGGCCGAGCGCACGACGGTCGGAGCGCTGCCTCCGGTGGGAGAGAGCTCCTCGTCGGCAAAGGCGGGGGAGGTGAGCAGGAACATCAGGGTGATCAGCATGACTACAACCCGTAGATCTCGAGCTCATTGAGCCCGCCGCGAAGTTCGTGGTAGCTGTCGACGTAGAAGCGGACGTAGCGACCCGGGACGGGGTCGCTGAGGTCTACCTGGTGGTGTCTCAGGTCGTCCTCGAGGTCGTCGCTGCCGGTCTCGACGATGGCCTCTTCGCCGTCGAAGTCGCCCGTGGTCGAGACATGGATCTCGAAGTCCTCGGCCGCCGCGGTGTAGGCGGTCGCGTTGTGGGTGTTGAGCCAGCGGATGCGGGTGACGCCCACGACCTCGCCGAGGTCGACCTCGACGTAGCCGGTCGTGCTCGCCGGGAGCAGCCAGTAGGTGACGTTCGTGGAGTCGTCCTCGTCGGTGGCCTCGTCGATGTAGGTGCCGAAATCGGCGCTGGCCGAGGCGCTGCCGTCAGGAGCGAGGTCGTCGCTGATCGCGCACTGCTCGCCCTCGCTGTACATCGCGGAGACCTCGGCCGCCGTCGAGGACAGGGGGACGAAGCGAAGATGGTCGATGAGGCCTTCGTACTCGAAGCCCGTCGCGGAGCCGAACTCACCGATGACGAGGTCGTCGGTGTTCGTCGCTGAGGCCGCCCCGACGCTCACCATGTCCTCTCTGGTGCCGTCCACGTACAGCCGCAGGTAGGTCGTGTTGAAGGTGCAGGCCACGTGGTGCCAGTCACCGTCGACCACCCCGAGGGCTTCGGCCGTGTAGGTCGTGCCACCGGAGTCGGTGGTTCCGCAGTAGAGATCGCTGCCGGTGATGGCGACGCCGTAGTCGTAGGTGCCCTTGTGGAACAGCACCTGGGAGCCGCCTGGGGCGTCGGCCTTGAACCAGAAGTCGGCGGTGAACGCGCTGCCCCCGCTGAGGCGGCTGTGGTGAGGCACGGTGACCGAGGCGCCGCCGTCGAACCACGCCGCGTTGCCGAAGACGCCCACCACGCGATCCGTGCCGGTGCCCGTGCCGTCGCTGCCATAGCTGCTGGCGTCGACGGCCGAGCCGCCCTCGTCCTCGTCCAGGGCCAGCACCATCCGGTAGTCGTCGAAGCAGTCGTCCGTGAAGGTGACCGTCACGCTGTCGGCGCCGGAGTCGCTGTTGCCCACGATGTCCTCTGTCGACACGTTGAAGCTGTTGCTTCCGCTTGCCAGGGACACGTAGGCCACCCACGTCGCGAAGCCCTCGGAGGTAGCGAGGGCTTCAGTGCCGTTGACCGAGACGCTCGTGATCTCCGAGTCGTCGGAGGCCGTGCCTTCGATCGCGACGTAGCCAAGGTTCGTGGAGCTCCCGCTCGCCGGTGAGGTGATGGTCGCCGCCGGTGAGTCGCTGTCGGAGTCCTCTGTGCAGAACTGGGTCGCCGCGGCGTAGCGGTCGGAGATCTCCGCCCCGGACAGCGCGACGTCCCGCAGCACGAGCTCATCGAGGACTCCCTCGAGCTCGTAGCCCGGGTAGGTGGACCAGGCGCCGATCTCGAGGTCGGCGGTGCTGGTGACCAGCGGGACGGACGAGGTGCCCGTAGTGAGCAGCGCGCCGTCCTCGTAGATCTCGATGTCGTCTCCGGAGGTCACGTTGACGACGTAGTGGTGCCACTCACCGTCCCCGATGCTCGCACCGGTGGCCCACGCGTAGTTGGTGCTGCCGCTTGTGTTCAGCCCGTAGAACGCGACCGTCTCGTTGCCATAGCGCCAGAGGCTGTAGCTGTAGGTGGCTGCACCGGCGCTCGTTGGCTTGATGAAGAGGTTCTGGTAGGCGGTGGATGTGCTCGGCTCGGCCTTCACCCAGAACTCGGCGGACCAGTCGCTGACCAGGTCGATCGCGCTGTCGTGCGGGACGACGATGTCCCCAGTGCCGTCGAAGGAGAGGCCACCGAAGTACCAGGCTCCGACCCAGTCGTCGTTGGTGACGCTCCCGTCGAGGCCGTTGGGGCTGTCGTCCACGGCGGTGAAGCCGCTGGTCTCGTCGAGGTGGAGGACCAGCACGGCGTCTTCCGAGTCGAAGTCCAGATCCACCGTGTCGGTGTCGGTGCCGTCGTCGACCTCGAGCTCCAGCGTGTAGGTGCCGAAGGCGTCGGGGGTGAGCTCCACCTTGGCCTTCCACCTGCCGTCGAGATCGGAGTCCGTCAGCGATCTGCCGGAGGGCACGGAACTCGGCGACCACATGTAGGTGAGGGGATCGCCGTCCGGGTCGGAGCTGCTGTTGCCGTTGAGCTGGGCCGCCTCGAGCAGGCAGGGGGACTGGTCGTCACCGGCCTCTGCCGACGGCGGGCTGTTCGCGCCTCCTCCCGTCGCCGTGATGGTGACCAGGTCGCTGTCTTCGTCCGTGCCGTCGTTGACCGTGAGGCGGACCTCGAAGTCTCCGGCGACGTCGGGGGTGAAGCTCCCGGAGTCGGTGTAGCGGTCGGTCCAGTCCGTGTTGTCGAGGCCCGAGCCGCTCGGCACGGACTTGAAGCCCCAGCGATAGCTCAGGGGATCTCCGTCAGGGTCGGAGGAGCCGGAGCCGTCCATGTTTGCGCTGCTGCCGACGCTCACGGTGTCGTCCGAGCCGGCGTCTGCCACCGGCGGGTTGTTGCCGCCGCCGGTGACGGTGACGGTCGCGAGGTCGCTGTCTTCCTCCGTGCCGTCGTTGACCGTGAGGCGGATCTCGTAGTCTCCGGCGGCGTCGGGGGTGAAGTTCCCGGAGTCGGTGTAGCGGTCGGTCCAGTCGTCGTTGTCGAGGCCCGAGCCGCTCGGCACGGACTTGAAGCCCCAGCGGTATGTCAGCGGGTCGCCGTCGACGTCGTAGGAGCCGGAGCCGTCCAGGGTGAGCGCTGATCCGGTGGTGCCCGTCGTGTCGCCTCCCGCGTCCGCGACCGGCGCTGTGTTCCCGCCGGCGGTGACCGTGATGGTGACCAGATCGCTGTCCTCTTCCACGCCGTCCTTGACGGTCAGGCGGATCTCGTAGTCGCCTTCGGTGTCGGGGGTGAACTTGCCGTTTTCCGTGGTCCGGTCGGTCCAGTCGTCGTTGTCGAGGCCCGAGCCGCTCGGCACGGACTTGAAGCCCCAGCGGTATGTCAGCGGGTCGCCATCGGCGTCGTAGGAGCCCGAGCCGTCCAAGGTGACGGTCGCGCCGAGGGTGCCAGAGGCGTCAGAGCCGGCGTCGGCGACCGGGGCGGTGTTGCCGACATCGCCGGCTTCGATGGTGACGGTGTCACTGTCGCAGTCGGTGGCGTCGCAGACCTCGAGGATGACCTCGTAGCGACCGTCGGTGTCCGGTGTGATCTCGGCGGTGACGTCGGTGGCGTCGGCGATGTCGGAGTTGGTGAGGGTGGAGGCGGCCGGGATCGATCCCAGCGTCCACTGGTAGTCGATGGTGTCGCCGTCCGGATCGTAGGAGTCGGACCCGTCGAGGGTGAAGCTGTCTCCAGCGTCTCCGGACTGGTCATCGCCCGCATCGGCGACCGGCGGAGTGTTGCCGCTGTCGATGACGGTGACGGTGACGGTGTCGGTGTCGCAGAGCGGCTCCTGATCACAGGCCAAGAGCTGCAGGCGGTAGGTGCCCCCGACGTCTGGGGTGAAGCCCGCTTCGAAGGAGAAGGCGCTCTCGATGTCGCCGTCGGTCAGCGCGGAGGTGCCGGGCGTCGACAGGAAGGTCCACTCCGCCGTGAGCGGGTCGTCTTCGGGGTCGTAGGAGCCCCGTCCGTCGAGCAGCACGGGGGTGTCGACGTCGCCGAGGAGGTCCTCTCCCGCGTCGGCGACCGGAGCGTTGTTGCCGCTGCCCTGGCCGCCCTTGATGGTGAACTCGCACTGCTCGGACCACAGCACGCCGTCGAAGACGGCGAGGCCGACACGCCAGACGCCGTCGACATCCGGTGTGAGGCGGTTCACGGGGCCGGCGCCTTCCAGCTCCGCGCTGGAGCCCTCTGGCGTGGAGATCAGCTCCCAGCTGTACTGGAGGCTGTCACCGTCGGGGTCGTAGGAGTCGCTGCCGTCGATGTCGATCGCCGTGCCGATCGGCCCCTCCAGTTGTCCCGGACAGACCGCGATGGGACCGGAGTTCGGCGTGTCCGTGACTCGCAGCTCGAGGTCCGAGCGGACGGAGCGGGAGGTGCCGTCGTCGACCTCCAACCCCACGATGTAGAAGCCCTCGGCCGGCGGCGTGAAGCTCGCGTAGGGGATCTCCTCGTCGACGTCCTCCAGGGCTGCTCCGCTTCCCTCTGGGGAGATGATGATGCTGAAGAAGTAGCGGAGGGGATCCCCGTCGGGGTCGCTGGAGGCGGTGCCATCGAGGGTCAGGTCCTCGCCGGTGCCGAGGGTGCCGGTGGCGATGAGCTCCGCACTCGGCATGCCGTTGGCCGAGACCGCGTGGACGTTGGCGACGTCCATCGTCGAGCGGTTGCCGTCGTCGTCCAGGACGACGAGGCCCACGGTGTAGGTGCCGGTCTTGTCGGTCTCGACCGCTGCCTGCGGACCGCTGTCCGAGAGGGTCCAGGTGGCTCCGGGTGGCGTTCCGATGAGCACCCACTCGAAGGTCTCTACGGCGCCATCGGCGTCGGTCCCACTACCGGAGAGCACCCCTTGCTGGCCGGGGGCGACGATGACGTCTGGACCGGCGTCTGCGACGGGTCTGAACTGGGGAGTGGGCGAGCAGCCAGAAAGGGCTAGGGCAACGCTGAGCATGCCGGTCCTCGGAGTGCGAAGACGGACTATACCGCCGCGCCCGACTCCCTCGTGTTCAAGGCGCTGTCAGGGCGGCTTCGTCGCCTACTCGGTGGTCTGCGGCTGGTCGTGGCGGACGACCTCTGCCCTGGCGACGAGGTCGTCGACGTAGGCCACCCAGAACTCCTGCTGTCCGGCGACCCGGGCCTGGTAGCGGAGCATCTCCTTCTCGCCGGCGAGGGCCTCCAGCGTCATGTCCCGTCGGCTCGTGACCTGGACGACGACCCGCTGGCCGCGCACATCGAAGACCTGGTCGATGACGTCACCGGCCTGGGCGTCCGCCAGCGCCGCCATCAGCTCTGGCGCGGGGCCGAGCTCACGGGGGCCGGTCGCGCCGAGCCGCAGCTCGGCCTCGTTGCTGGGCAGGAAGCCGTTCTCGATGAGCTCCATCAGCGGAGGCGTGCCGGACTCCTTCCACTGCCCGAGCAGCAGCTCGGCGTAGGCCTTCGACAGCTGCGGAGCGCGGTCTTCCTGCAGCACCTCGCGCGCGAGCCGATCCTCGACCTCCTCGTAGGGCGTGACCTTGGCCTCGATGATCTCTTCGACCGAGAAGACCTGGATGCCCCTGGAGGTCTCGACGATGCCGGTGCGTGATCCCGGAGCAACTGCGAAGACCGCTGCCGCGACGGTGGAATCGAGCTGGTCCTCGGCCTGCGTTCCGAGCATGCCGCCCTCGCCGGCGGTGAGGGCCTCGCTCCACTTCTTCGCGGTCTCGCCGAAGTCGGCGCCAGCGTCGAGCTCCGCGAGGACCTCGGTCATCCGGGCCTGGACCTCTTCGGCAGAGGACTGTCCCTCCATGTCGGTGCGCAGGAGGATGCTGCGGAGCATGGCCTTGCGGGGCTCGTTGAAGCGACGTTCGAACTGGCTGTCGTAGGTCGCCTGGATCCGGTCCGGGGCCTCTGCCACCAGGGCGGCGACGTCCTCGTCGCTGAGTTCGACCTCGGAGAGGAAGGATGCGTCGGGCACCTTCACGTAGGTGACCGAGACGGAGCTGCCCTCCCGCGCGAGGATCTCCTCGAGATCAGCGTCCGTGATGTGCACCGACATGAAGGTGATGGACTGCAGCTTCTGGATGATCAGCGACTCGTAGATCTCGCCTCTGAAGGCAGCGTCCGACTGCTGGTAGCCCTTGAGGAAGTTCTCGTAGCGTGTCTTGCTGAAGGCGCCTTCCTCGGTCTGGAAGACCGGGATCTGGTAGATGGCGCGCTTCACCTCGTCGTCGCTGATCTCGAGGCCGATGCGTTCAGCCTCGTTCACCAGCACCTTTTTCTGGATCATGCCGGTGAGCGTGTCGCGCGCGAGCTGTTGGTACTCCTCGTCGGTCAGCGTCCGACCGGCGCTCCGGGCGCGTTGGCGGATCTCGAAGTCGAACTCCGTGTCCGTGATGCGACTGCCGTCGACCTCGGCCTTGGCATACGAGTTCGCGCCCTGGTTGCCGATGCCCCAGAAGACGAAGCTGACGACGATGATGACGAAGAGCGCCTGGATCAGGAACGAGTCCGTTCCTGCCCGCATCCGATCCATCAGGCCCATGGCCGAAGAACTCCCTTTGAGCTTCGCCCTCTATTACTTGAACGAGCTGTTCGTCCACAGGGTCTGCTGTGTCCCGGACTTCTTGTTGGAGCGGGAGTACCGCTTCTTGGCCTTTGGCAGCCAGTCGCGGAGGTTCTCCTTCCGCGTGTCGTTGTTCGGGTGGGTGCTGAGAATCGCCGGGAGGGCCGACCCGCCGGTGGCGTTCTCCATGCGAGTCCACACCTTCGGCGCCTCTGAAGGGGGGTAGCCCGCCTTGGCCATGTACATCATGCCGATGACGTCGGCTTCCTTCTCGTGGAGTCGCGAGAACGGCAGGATGACGCCGCCTTGTGCGCCGATGCCAGCGGCGGCGATGACCGTGGCGATCTGCTTGTCGTTCATCTCGGACTTGTTGTCCAGGTAGAGGTACAGCCCCGCGAGCCCGCCAAGGATCGCCAGCTGTTGGGACATGCGCTCCGCTCCGTGGTGGGCGGTCGCGTGCCCCACCTCGTGCCCGGTCACGAAGGCCAGCCCGGCCTCGTTCTCCACCACCGGGAGGATGCCCGTGTAGATCGCGATCTTGCCGCCCGGGAGGCACCAGGCGTTGATCGTGTCGCTGTCCTGGATCAGCTTGAACTTCCAGCTGTAGTCCTTCTGGTTCGCGCTCTGGGCGATGGAGTTCCCGACCCGGTCGATGACCTTGGCGTTTTCGCTCCCCTTGGCGACCGACTCCTCCGCCAGCATCGAGCGGTAGGTCGACGCACCGATCTCGCGCATCAGGCCGTCGGGAATCAAGTTGAACTGGCGCCGGCCGGTGACCGGCACCTTGACGCACGCGGCCAGCGCTGTCGTTGTCAGCAGGGTGAGGGCGGTGAAGTGAGCGATGGCGCGGAGCTTCATGCGAATGCTATACGCGAGGTGAGCCCCCTCATTCAATCCCCCCCCCCCCGGCTTCCCCAGCCACCACATGCCTCGTCGACTGTTCTCGGGCGTCCTGGGTGCCTTGTCCCAGGACATGGCCATCGATCTGGGCACCACCACCACCCGGGTGCACGTGCGCAAGCGGGGGGTCATGTGCGCCGAGCCGTCGATGGTGGCTCTCTATGCCGACCCTCGCGGCGAGCGGCGCGTCCTGGCCGTCGGGACCGAGGCGCGGGCGATGTGGGGCCGGACCCCATCGGACATCGAGGTCGTGCGCCCCCTGCGCGAGGGCGTCATCGCCGACTTCGAGGTCACGGAGGCGCTCTTGCGGCTCCTCATGCACCAGTGCATGGGGCCCAACCACGTCGTCCGACCGCGCGCCGTCCTGACGGTCCCATACGGCACCACAGAGGTCGAGAAGCGGGCGATGCGCGAGTGCGCGGAGGCGGCCGGGGCAAGAGAGGTGCATCTCGTCGAAGAGGTGCTCGCCGCGGCGATCGGCGCGGGGCTCGACGTCACGGAGCCTCACGGCAACATGGTCGTGGACATCGGGGGTGGAACCACGGAGGTCGCGGTCGTCAGCCTTGGTGGCATCGTCTATTCCCGCAGTCTCAAGGTGGGCGGGGAGCAGATGGACGAGGCGCTCACCACGCACCTGGAGCAGGTTCGCGGGCTCCGGATCGGGCCCGTCACTGCCGAGAACCTCAAGACCGGTCTCGGGAGCGCGCACGAGCGAGCCCGCTTCGATGGCGAGAGGGTGGCCCAGGTCAGCGGCCGCGACGTGGTGACCGGCTTCCCGCGGGGCCTCGAGGTCCACGCGGACGAGGTGCGCGGCGCGCTGGCCGGCATCGTGCACCTGATCGTCGAGACCCTGCTCGCCGCGCTGGACAAGACCGCCCCGGAGCTGGCCGCCGACATCGTCGACAAGGGCATCGTGTTGACCGGTGGTGGCGCACAGCTGCGCGGACTGGACCGCGCCCTGGGCGAGGCCACGGGGCTGCCTGTCGTCGTCGCGGAGGACCCGGGCAATGCGGTCGCCCGCGGTGCCGGCCAGACCCTCGAGGAGCTCGAGTTCCTCGAGGCCGTGGCGGTCTGAGGCCTACAGGGCTTCTTCGACCATCGCAGCGAGGCGACCCCGGTCGACGTTGCCGACGCTGTGGCCGACGACCTCGCCGCCCTTGAAGAGCAGCACCGTGGGGATCGAGCGGACGTTGTAGTTCATCGCCGTGCGCCGGTTGGAGTCGATGTCGACCTTCACGACGCGGACCCGGCCCGCGTAGTCATTGGCGATCGCCTCGACCTTGGGGGCCAGGGCCTTGCAGGGGGCGCACCAGGTGGCCCAGAAGTCCACGAGAACGGGTGTTTCTGCACCCAGGACCTCCGCTTCGAAGTTCGCGTCGCCGACGTTCTTGATGTTGTCGCTCATTTCGGGACGATCTCCTTTGCCACAGGATGCTTGCGCTGCGGCAGTAGTCCCGATGGAATAAACTCCGAGGCCACCTCGGGCAAGCTGTCGAGGGAGGCTGAGGAGGTTCCCAGAACCCGGTGTCCCGCGCAGCCACCAGTCCGACGGCCTTGCTGCTGCGCGCTGTCGCGCGCAACGCCACGGGAAGACTGAAGTGGGACGACGTCGAGGTCTTCCTCCAGACAGGGCGGGTCGTCCAGGTCACCGGCCTCCCGCTGTTGTCCAGGTGGTTGGACCGCGCCGAGGGCGAGCCCAGCAACCTCAAGACCGACGTCATGAGCGTCGCTGGCGAGGGCGTGGAGCTGATCGAGATCTGGGACGAGGCCGCATGCGTCCTGGCGCAGGCGCTGGCGCAGACCGCGGATGGCAAGGCGGTGGGCGTCTACGAGCAGGACGTCGAGCCGCCGGATGGTGGCTTCCCGATGGACGTGCCGCTCGGGCCGGCCATTCGCGACGCCTACCAGTCCGCTCGCCCCGCTGACCTGATCGCCCAGAGCTTCGAGCGGCGGATGGATGAGCCCCTGACCGTGCGGGCTCCCGACCGAGCCGAGCGCGGCATGCTCTCTGCGGGCACGATGCGGACGCTCAAGGTCTGCAACGCCGAGGGCACCCTCACCGCCGTCGTGAGGAGCGTGGTGCCGGAGGGCCCGGTGGTCCTGGAGCGGACCTGGCTCGACGTGGATCTGCTGTTCGAGTTCGGCCTCCTTGCGATCGGCAAGGCGGCGGCCGCACGCCGGCGCTTCCTCCGCAAGCAGCAGCAGACCAAGATCCGCCAGCTCCGGGCACGGGCCGACGAGCTGGAGCGCATGCGCCCACTGGATGCCCTCGGCGTCAAGCCCGACAGCACCCTGGAGCTCGACCACGACAAGCTCGGCTCGATCTTCCGGCGCGTCGCGGGTGCCTACCACCCGGACAACTACGTAGACCAGGGCAACCAGGTGAAGCGGGCCGCGGCCCACGTCTTCGCGGTGCTCAACCAGCACCGGGACGACCTCGTGCAGGACGATGCTCTCCTCAAGGACGAGATCGATCGGCTCCGGTCCCTGGGGCGTGGCGAGGCCTTCGTGCCCAGGGTCAAGCGGGATCGCGCCCGGGTGATGTTCCGCGCGGTCCAGGGCATGGAGAACATGCGCCGGTGGGACGAGGCGCGGGCCAAGCTCGAGAAGATCGTCGAGATCGACCCGAACACGCTCATCTACCAGGTCGTGCTCATCCACATCCGTCACATCCTCAAGGAGACCGACTTCCGAACAGCCATCCACCAGCTGGAGGATCTGGCCCTGGACGGCCTCCCGGCTCGGTGCGAGGCGGCCTACCGCGCAGGGCGCATCCTGCGACAGGCGGGCAAGAACAGGGCCGCGCGGCAGCGCTTCGAGCAGGTCCTGGAGCTCAACGCCAACCACATCGGCGCCAAGCGCGAGGTTCGGCTGTTGGAGCGCCGCGCCCAGAAGTAGATAAGCAGCTGGCATGGAGGCCCTCCTCTTCATGGTCGCGCTCGTGGCCTACCTGGTCGTCTCGGCCGTGCGCCTGTTCGACCCGACGGCGAGACCGAGCTGGCTGCCGCGGACACTCGACGCGCTGCTGGTGTCGGGTCTGGGTGCCCACATCGGGGCGCTCGGGCTGCTGGTCTGGCGGACCGGCGAGCTCCCCGTGCACACCGCTGGTGCCTCCACGGCATCTGTCGCCGCGGTCGTCGGGGTCGGCGCCCTGGTCCTCCGCCCGCGTAACCAGGGTGAGATCCTCGCCGGCGTCCACGTCGCCCTCGTCGCGGTCCTGCTCGGGCTGTCGCTGCTCATGCCGACGCCAATACACAGTCCGGACGAGAACCTCGCGACCCTGTGGCTGCCCGTCCACGCGGTCTCCACCTTCGTCGGCATCTCGGCCTTCGGCCTCGCCTTCGGCATCTCGCTCGTCTACCTGGTCGTGCGGCGTCGGCTGAAGACCAAGCAGCTCAAGGGGCTGGGGCGTCTCCCGGCCATCGAGACCCTCGATCGGCTCAACACGCGCTGCATCCTCGCGGGCTTCCTCGCGCTGACCATCGGGATCGCCGCCGGCGGACTCTGGGCGGTGACCAAGGCGACCCCTCCCAGCGGACTCGGCCCCACCGTGTGGGCGACCCTCGTCGCCTGGGGCTGGTACGCGGCCGCGGTGTTGGTCCGCATCGTCGGCGGCTGGCGGGGGCGGCTCGCGGCGCAGTTCTCCGTCATCGGCTTCGTCGGCCTCGTCGCGTCTCTCGGCGGGATCCTCATCGTCATGCAGGGCTGGCACGGATGATCGGCGGTCGCGAGCTCGTCAGCCTCGGGCTGAACCACCGCACTGCCCCAGTCGGCGTGCGCGAGCGCCTCGCCATCACCAAGCCCGACTTCTCCAGGCACTTCCTCGCCATCGCCGAGCAGTCGCTGTCGGACGAGACAGTGATCCTGTCGACCTGCAACCGGGTCGAACTCTACGCGGTGGTCGACCCGGAGGACGGCGGGGTGGGGCTGGCCAGCTACCTCGCCCGGGCCCACGGGCTCCGCCAGAAGGAGCTCCTGGGCCACCTCTACCACTACCGCGGAGCCGAGGCGGTCTCTCACCTCTTCAGGGTGGCCTCGTCCCTGGACTCGATGGTGGTGGGTGAGCCCCAGATCCTCGGCCAGGTGAAGTCCGCCTTCCGCCTCGCTCGGGAGCACGGCGCCATCGGCCGGGTCATGCACCCGCTCATGCGGCGCACCATCAGCGTCGCCAAGCGGGTTCGGACGGAGACGCGCATCGGTCGGTCGTCGGTCAGCGTCGGGACCTCCGGGGTGGACCTCGCGCGCCAGGTCTTCGGCAGCCTCGAGGGCAAGCGGACGCTGCTGTTGGGCGCAGGCGAGATGGGGCGGCTCGTGGCCCGGGCGATGCTCGCTCATGGGGTCGAGGAGCTCGTGGTGGCGAACCGGACCTACCAGCGCGCGGTCGATCTCAGCCTGCAGTTCGGCGGCTCCGCGATCCACCTCGACCAGGTAGACGGCTACCTCGAGCGGGTAGACATCGCCGTCGTGTCGACCTCGACGGCGGGGCACCTGCTCCCTCGCTCGCGCATGGCTCCGATCATGCGCGCCCGCCGCTTCCGTCCGCTCTTCCTCGTCGACCTGGCGGTCCCCCGCAACGTCGCGCCAGAGGTCCACGAGCTCGAAGGCGCCTACGTCTTCAACATCGACGATCTCTCGGAGGTCGCGAGGCAGGGGCTCGCCAAGCGGGAGCGCGAAGCCACCGTCGCGGAGCAGATCGTCCGAGACGAAGCCGAGCGCTGCTACGAGAGCCTCGGCGCCCGCTCGGCGGATCCGGTCATCACGCGCATCACGCGGGTCGCGGAGGCCGCACGCAGGGTGGAGCTGGAGCGCAGCGGGGCGGTGCTCTCTGCGCTCGATCCCGAGCAGCGCGAGGTGATCGACGCGATGACCCGGGCGATGATGAAGCGCACACTGCACAACGTGATCCGGCAGGCCAGAGCCCTGGCGATGGCAGGGGACGAAGAGGCCCTGCGAAACCTGGGCGAGGCCTTCAGGGGAGAAGAGGAGTGAAGCGACTCGTGCTCGGGACGAGGGGCTCCAAGCTCGCCCTGGCCCAGTCCAGGCTCGTGGCCGGGTGGCTCGAACAGGCCCACGGCATCGAGGTTCAGCTCGAGGTCATCTCCACCCGGGGTGACCGCGTCCAGGATCGTCCGCTGCCAGAGGTCGGGGGCAAGGGTCTGTTCACCCTCGAGCTGGAACAGGCCCTGCGATCGGGCAGCATCCACCTTGCCGTCCACAGCCTGAAGGACCTGCCGACAGAGGACAGCGACGGCCTCGTCATCGCCGCGGTGCCGGCGCGCGAGGATCCTCGTGACGTGCTCGTCGGAGCGCGGCTGGAGACCCTCCACCCGGGCGCCATCGTGGGGACGGGCTCGGCTCGTCGGGCCGCCCAGCTCGTCGAGGCCCGTCCGGACGTCGAGGTGCGCGGAATCCGGGGCAACGTCGACACTCGCCTGCGCAAGCTGGCGGAAGGGGACTTCGACGCCGTGGTGCTGGCTGCCGCCGGTCTCAGCCGCCTCGGGCTGTCGGTGGAGGGCGAGTCGCTCGATGTCTCCGTCTGTACCCCCGCTCCGGGGCAGGGCGCTCTCGGGATCCAGACCGCCGCCGGCTCTGTGGCCCGTGCCCTCGTCGAGGTCCTCGACGACGAGGAGACGCGGGTCTGCGTGGAGGCCGAGCGCAACTTCCTCGCGGTCCTGGAGGGGGGGTGCAGCGTGCCCGCTGGGGCCTTCGCCTGGCTCGAGGACGACTCGATCCGCATGATCGCGGTGCTGGCCAGCGCCACCGGTCTGCATCGGTTGGAGGCCTTCGGCGACTGGGACGAGGGCGCCGAGATGGGTGCCGGCCTAGCCGAGATGCTGCGGCAACAGGCCGAGCGCAGCTGAGGCGAGGCCCGCGCTGGTGTGCGGAGTGGCGACGGCGTCCACCCGCAGGCCCAGCTGTCTGCAGACCCTGGCGGTGCTCGGACCGATGACCGCTAGGCGCCCCGTGGTGTCGAGCCGGGCGAGGTGGCGGGCTGCCGAGCCGCTCGCGAGCGTGATGACCTCGGCGGGCGGCAGGGAGCCGACCTCGGGCTCGGTGGTCCGGTAGACGCCGATGGCCAGGACCTCCGCGCCGGCCTCCGCGAGCCTCCGCTCGAACTCGGGCGGCACGACCACGGCCCGCGGGTAGAGGACCCGGCGACCTCGGAGGTCGCCCAGCGCGGCGACGAGTGCCTCGGCGAGCCCTCGATGCGGGCAGATCGCCACCTGGAGTCCTCTTGCCTCCAGCGCCGCCCTCGTGGTCGGTCCCACCGCAGCGATCAGGCAGTCGGTGACAGCCTCGTCCAGGTAGTCGACGGCCGTCGCCGAGGTCACCGCGAGCACGTCACCAGGCTGGACGCGGGGCCACGCCGCCCCGGTGGGCTCGAAGGCGATGAGCGGCACGTGGATCGGCCGCGCCCCTCCAGCGACCAGGGCAGCGCTGAGCGCATCTGCGCGGCCCTTGGCCCGCGTGACGAGCACCCGGTTAGGCTTGTCCGCCATGCTCCTGCTCCTCGCCATCGGTTGCTACACCCACGACAAGTACACCGCAGACCTCAACTCTGCGAAGTGCGAGTCGTACTCACGCTGTGATCTGCTCGGCACGCTGGGCTTCGACTCGGTGGACGATTGCATCGCGGAGAACGACGCCTGGGCCGAGGCAGACGGCGAGTGCCTCGACTACGACCGCCGGAGCGCGAAGCGCTGTGTGTCCGGGTGGCAGGACATCGGTTGCGAGACGATGGCGCGGGATCATCCCCAGGCCTGCTTCGAGGTCTGCGCGGAAGAGCCGGTGGACACGGGGGCGGAGCAATAGGAGCTGTGGTCAGGACGCTCGTGCGCCACCGGTGCTTGCTGGCGGGTGCGGCCGGGCTGGGCCGCCACGACGTGTCAGGGCGCTGATCGCCGCCGCGAAGATCGCGCCTACCCGAGCGTGTGAAGCAGCGCGGCTGCCCGGCGGAGCGCGCCCTCGGCCTCCTCGTCCTGGGAGCCCCGCGTTGCCCGGTAGACCGTCGTGCGTGAGAGGTCGAGCAGCGCAGCGATGGCTTTCGGGCCCAGACCTTCGCCGGCGGCGACGCGCACGGCGGAGGCGTCGAGGCGCCGCCTGAGGTCCGTCCGGGCGTATGCTCCGGCGCTGGCGAGCCTCACGGCTCCTGGAAGTCGGCTGGGCGGGAAGCCCTCGGGCAGCGCCTCCAGGTCGAGGTGAGCCAGCAGAGCGGCTCGGGTGGTCCTGGGCACGAGCCTTCTGACCGGACCACGGGTGTGGGCGCCGAGGAGTCGGGCGCCGAGGAGGTCGAGGACGTTGCTGGCTTCCCGGAGCCGATCGGCCTCGACTCCGTGGTGGTCGTGCTGCCCAAGGACGTAGTCCCGGAGGTTGTTGCGGTGGCCCGGGTTTGCGATCGGCCGGATGGTCGCCTGGGCAAAGCCGTCCTCGTAGCCGAGGCGCACTGTCAGGGCCGCTTCGGTCGCGCGGGCGCAGCGCCCTGCTCTCCGGCGCTCGCAGGAGACGACGCTGTGGAGGTGGGTGTCCGGCGCGCAGAAGAACAGCAACCCGTAGCCCTCCCCGATGTCCAGGACCGTACGCGCCAGCTCGCGGCGCTCTGTAGTATCTCGAGCCAGGAGCCCCCAGCCGCGCCGGTTGCTGATGATGTGGAAGCCGTGCATCGTCTCTCCTTTGTCACGGCCTGCTGGGCAAGCCCCGTGCCACCGGACCCTTGGCCGCAAGTCATCGAGATCGCGTGGTTAGGTCGCCAGCCGTGTGGGAATCCGACAGGGGGGGCTTGGAATCCGACCGTGGGGTGTGGGCCACGCCCCCACCTTGGATTCCTTGGGCCAAGTCGGCGTGGCTGAAACACCCTGTTTCACCGAGAGCGAGTTGGCGGCCCAAGTCGGCTTGGCTGAAACACCCTGTTTCACCGAGAGCGAGTTGGCGGCCCAAGTCGGCTTGGCTGAAACACCCTGTTTCACCGGGAGCGAGTTGCCGGCGCCCCGTTGGCGGGGAGACACGGGCGACTCAGACGCAGACGACCTGGGTGATGTCCTTCGTGATGTTCTTCTGGTGGGACTCCAGCGTGCCGCCGCCGATCTCGAGCAGCTTGGCGTCGCGCAAGAGCCGCTCGATGGGGTACTCGCGGCAGTAGCCCGAGCCCCCCAGGACCTGCATCGCCGCGTCGGCGACCTCCTTGCCGACGGGGGCCGCGAAGAGCTTCGCGGCGTCCGAGCCGAGTCGGTTGCGTTCGTCCGGGCCGACGCCCTGTGCCACCTGGTAGATGAGCGCCCGAGCGGCCTCGGTCTTCGCGTAGGACTCGCCGATGTAGCGCTGGATCTGACCGTAGCGGTTGATCTTCCGGCCGAAGCTGACGCGCTCGTTGGCATACGTGACCATCAGCTCGAGGCAGCGATCGGCGATGCCGAGCGACATCGCCGCCAGCGTCAGGCGCTCGATCTCCAGGTTGCGCATCATGTGGGTCGCGCCGCCGCCGATGTCGCCGAGCACGTTGTCGGCGGGGACCTCGCAGTCCTCGAAGATCAGCTCGCTCATCGACGAGGCCCTCATGCCCATCTTGGGGATGTGCTCAGAGGCCGAGAAGCCTGGAAGGTCGGCGGTGACCGCGAAGGCCGTCAGGCGGCCGTCGACCTTCGCGTAGACAAGGAAGATGTGACCTTCCGGCCCGTTCGTGATGAAGGTCTTGGTTCCGTTGAGCAGGTAGACGTCACCTCGCCGCTGTGCGGTCGTGGTCATGCCGAGCACGTCCGTTCCGTAGCCGGGCTCGGTCATCGCCATGCCCCCGACCCACTCACCGGAGATGACCTGCTCCAGCCACCTCTTCTTCTGCGAGTCGTTGGAGCAGTAGAAGAAGTTGTTCACGAACAGCATGCTGTGCGCGAGGTAGGCGAGGCAGAAGCCCGGGTCGGACTTCGACAGCTCGTGGTGGGCGATCACGGCGGCGGTGGCGTCCATGCCCGATCCGCCCCACTCCTCAGGGACGGTGATGCCGAGCAGGCCGAGCTCGCCGAGCTGTCGGAACAGCGGCCCGTTCAAGCACTCCTTTTCATCGTATTCGGCCGCTTGGGGCTCGACTTCGGCCCGGGTGAAGTCCCGGACCATGTCCCGCAGCATCGCGTGTTCTTCCGAGGGCGCGAAGATGTCCATGAGTGGAACTAACCGGGATACCCGCAGGCCATGCCCAAGAAGCTCTTCCTGATCGACGGCAGCAACCACGCCTTCCGCGTCTTCCACGCCATGCCGCGGAACATGTACGCCGCTGGCTTTCCGACCGGCGCGCTCCTGGGCTTCGCGAACATGCTGCGCAAGCTGGAGCGAGACTACGAGCCGGACTGGATCGTCGTCTGCTTCGACAACGGCCCCAGCTTCCGCATCGAGATGTACCCGGAGTACAAGGGCCACCGGCCGAACATGCCCGATGAGCTGAGGGAGCAGTGGGGTCACTTCCAGTCCCTGGTCGAGGCCTGGGGCCACACCTTCTTGAACCCCACCGGGGTCGAGGCGGACGACGTCATCGGCACCCTGGCCAAGCAGCTGGCGTCGCCCGAGGTGCAGGTCACGATGGTGACGGGCGACAAGGACTTCTATCAGCTGGTCGATGACGACACCGAGATCCTCGACGTCATGAAGGACAAGGTCATCGACCGCGAGGGCGTCATCGAGCGCTTCGGGGTGCCACCCGACAAAGTGATCGACGTCCAGGGCCTCGCTGGGGACAGCTCCGACAACGTGCCCGGCGTGCCGGGAGTCGGCGTGAAGACCGCCATGAGCTACGTCCAGAAGTACGGCGACCTCGAGGGTGCCATCGCGAACGCCGCGAAGATCGGCGGCAAGCGTGGTGCTTCGGTGGCCGACAACGCGGAGATGGCCCGCCTGTCGCGGAAGCTCGTCACGATCAAGACCGACTGCGAGCTCGGCATCGCTCTCGACGACCTCGGAGGCGCCACGAGAGACGTGCGGGAGCTTCGCAAGCTCTTCATGAAGTGGCAGTTCCGCAAGCACCTGAAGGAGCTGCAGGAAGCCGAGGCAGGCGCCCGCAGCGAGATCGACCCCTCCCACTACCGCGCCGTCACCACCTCGCAGGCTCTGGATGGGGTCCTCGCCGACATCGAGATGGTTCGCGGCGAACAAGGCATCGTCGCTGTCGTCCTCCACACCGACGACCAGGGCGCGATGGACGCGACGATTCGCGGCGTCGGGCTCAGCTGGGCTGGCGATGCCGCCGTCTTCATCCCGATTGGCCCGCGCACCGAGGGTGATGGGACGCTCTTCGGCACGCGCCGTATCGACACCCTCGAGATCGACCTCGTGCTCTCACGGCTGCGGCCGATGCTCGAGGATCCGCGGGTCCGCAAGACCGGTCACCAGCTGAAGTTCGAGCGGCGGGTGCTCTCGCGCCATGGCATCGACCTGCGCGGCCAGGCCGGGGACGCGCTGCTCGGCGACTACCTGCTGGAGCCGGCGAGGACGAACCGCGAGCTGGCTGACCTCGCGCTCCGCTACCTGGGCCACGCCATGAAGTGCACGCCGGAGTCCCCGCTGGCCCACGCCGCGGAGGCCGCGCACGTGTGTTGGCTGCTCGAGGGGGCCATCGCGGAGCGCCTCGTCGAGCACCAGCAGCTCGGGGTCTACCACGACATCGAGCTGCCCCTGGTGAGGGTGCTCGCGGAGATGGAGGACCAAGGCATCGGGGTCGACGTCCCGGCGCTGAAGGCCATCAGCGTGGAGCTCGCCGAGCGCCTGGTCGGGATCGACGAGCGAATCGTGGAGCTCGCCGGTCGGCCTTTCAAGATCAACTCGCCCAAGGAGCTGCAGGTCGTGCTCTTCGAGGAGCTCGGACTGGAGCCCCTGAAGAAGACGAAGACCGGCTTCTCCACCGACGCGGCGACCCTCGAGCACCTGGCGGACCAGCACGAGCTGCCTCGGCTCATCGTGCAGCGACGTCAGCTCGACAAGCTGAAGAACACCTACCTCGACGCCCTCCCTCACTACGAGCGGGAGGGGAGGATCCACACCCACCTCAACCAGGCCGTAGCGGCGACCGGGCGCCTGTCATCCGCGGACCCCAACCTCCAGAACATCCCGGTGCGCACCGCGGAAGGTCGTCGGATCCGCAGGTGTTTCGTGGCCCGAGAAGGTCACGTGTTCCTCTCCTGCGACTACAGCCAGATCGAGCTGCGCCTGCTCGCCCACTTCTGCGGGGCCGGCGCGCTCTTCGATGCCTTCGAAAAGGGGCAGGACATCCACAGGCGCACCGCATCCCAGATCTTCGGCGTGCCGATGGACGAGGTCGACAAGACCCAACGCACCGCCGCCAAGGCCATCAACTTCGGCATCATCTACGGCATGGCCGCGCCGCGGCTCGCGCGTGATCTCAAGATCGAGCGCGCCGAAGCCCAGGCCTACATCGACGCCTACTTCGAGCAGTACCCGGAGGTGAAGTCGTACATGGACGGCAGCATCGACGCTGCCCGCGTCCAGGGCCACTCCCGCACCCTCTGGGGCCGCCGGCGAACCATCAGCCACCTGAACTCCCGCAACTTCTTCGACCGCTCCTCCAGCGAGCGGCTGGCCATCAACACGCCGATCCAGGGCTCCGCGGCGGACCTCATCAAGCTCGCCATGGTCAGGGTCGCGCGTCGGCTGGAGCGCGAGGCCTCGGCGGCCCGCATGATCCTGCAGGTCCACGATGAGCTGCTCTTCGAGGTCCCGGAGCAGGAGGTCGAGTCCGTCGCGGCCTTCGTTCGCGAGGAGATGGAGGGCGTCGCGCCGGTCTCGGTGCGCATGAAAGTCGAGTGCGGCCACGCTCGGACATGGGACGCGGCACACTAGCCGAGTCGAAGATATCGGATAGGTTGTCGCTGATGAAGACCCTCAGAGGAAAGCCCACGACGGACCAGAAGGCCGAGGACCGGGCTCTGGTGGAGGCGGTCCTCGCCGGCGACTCGACTGCCTATCGGGGCCTCGTCGAGCGCTACCAGAGGCGCGTCTATGCCCTGGTCTGCGGCATGGTTCGGGACAAGGAAGACGCCCGCGACATCACCCAGGAGGCCTTCGTCAAGGCCTACAAGAACCTCGATCGATTCCGTCTCGAGTCGAGCTTCTACACCTGGCTCTACCGCATCGCGATGAACCTCGCGATCGACCACCTCCGCAAGTTCAAGAAGCGGCGTCACAGCGAGTTCGACGAGGGCGTGGCCAGCTACGACGCGGAGGGTGACCTCCACTCGGGGCACTCGCTCGGCAATGCCAGCCGCGAGCTGGAGCGCAAGCAGCTCCACGGCCGGATCCTCAGCGCTCTCGACAAGCTCTCTCCCGACCACAAACAGATCATCCTGCTGCGTGAGGTCGAGGGCTTTTCCTACAAGGAGATCGCGGACGCCCTCGAGATCGCCGAGGGCACCGTGATGTCCCGTTTGTTCTATGCCCGGCGCAAGCTCCAAGCGGCGCTCAAGGGCGAGCGTGATTGATCACGGATCGCTTCGAATAGACCCGAGACCCCCGCGTCGAAGCCACCGACTCCCACCCCTTCCCCCACGACCCCATGCCTACCCACGAGCCTGAGATGGACCTCCTCGACGTCCTGCTGATGCGGGTCCTCGATGGTGAGGCCTCTGACGAGGAGAGGGCCAGGCTTCTCGAGCTCGGGGACGCCCAGGAGCGCCTCGCTCGACTGGAAGTGCTGCGGAGCGAGCTGCAGGGCGCGCTGGAGGTGGAGGATCCTGACCTCGCGGACAACGTGATGGCGTCGCTCCAGCCCGGACTCGCCGCCGTCGGTGACTTCGTCGATGACTCCGTCCAGGACTCGATCGTCACAGAAGACCTCGGCCTCGAGCTGCGCCTCTCCGCGATGGTCGACGGGGAACTCTCCGGCGAGGAGCGAGTGGCTGTCGCCGCGCACCTCGCGGCGAACCCGGCGGACGTCGACCTGATGACGGACTTCGCGGACCTCGGGCGGCAGCTGCGCCAGTCGCTCTCGAAGAAGCTGAAGCACGACGAGGTCGACCTCTGGGTAGGGGTCGCTCGCGAGATCGGCGTCGAAGACCCGGAGGAGGTCCCTGGTTGGGACGAGGCCGCCGAGGTCCTGCGCGAGGCCATCGCGGCTCGCGCGGAGCTCAGCGCTGCGGAGGAGGGCAAGCTCACCGCGGCCATCATGAACGCGCTCCCGCGCCCCCAGCCGATGCCCGAGCCGGTCACGGAGGAGACCGAGGAGACCTCGGCCCCCGCGTGGCGCCGGCTGTTTCTCTCCCCCGCGTTGCCGGCTCTCGCCGCCCTCTGCATCGTCGTCCTGATGCTCGGTCGAGCCTTCGTGAACGAGGACGTCGAGCTGCAGCCGGACCCGACCCCCGAGGTCGCGGCCCTCGTGGAGGAGGCCCCCACGGACAGCGCCGTCGCCGAGGACGTCTACGCCATGGTCCACGAGACCGAGGTCGAGTCCCTCGAGATGGACGACGACGTGCTCGTCCAGGTGATCCAGATGGAGGAGGGAGCCCCCTTGTTCCTGATGATCGACGAGGGCGACGAAGGAGCCACGCTGTGAACTGGCGCGCACTGACAGGACTCGGACTCGCGCTCGCTCTGGGCATCGGCGCCCCCGTGGCGGAGGCTCAGCAGCCCCCCAAGACGGTTCAGAAGGGCGGCAAGGCCAAGACGCCCAGCACGTCCCGGGTCAACATCGAGGTCATGGTCGTCCACGCCAAGGACGGGCCGCCTCACGTGGACCCGAAGCTGGAGGCCCTGAACCTGGACCTGGACCACTTGCGGTACCAGGACTTCCGGGTGCTCTCTACCAACAAGTCGCCGCTGGTCAGCGGAAAGCCGGCGGTGTTCGAGGTGGAGGGCGGCCGAAAGGTCAAGGTGACCCTGATCAGCAAGGACGCCGACCGGGTGCGCCTGCAGGTTCAGCTCTTCAAGGGGGACAAGAAGCTCCTGGAGACCACCGTCGCCGTGAAGCGTGGCACGACCTTCGTCGTCGCCGGCAGCAAGTACGATGGCGGCATGCTGCTGTTGCCCATCACCGCTCGCTATTGACGCCGTCGCGATAGGGCGTCGTATGACGCTCTTCGAGAAGATCATCGCCCGCGAGATCCCGGCGGACATCGTCTACCAGGACGAGTTCTGCGTTGCCTTTCGCGACATCGCCCCCCAGGCTCCGGTGCACGTCCTCGTCGTGCCGCGCAGGCCGCTCGTCAACGTTGCCTCGGCCGAGCCGGAGGACGCCGAACTCCTCGGCCGGGTGCTGCTCGCCGCCAAGGCCGTCGCCAGGCAGGAGGGCATCGAGGACAGCGGCTACCGCCTCGTCGTGAACAACGGAGCCGGAGCCGGTCAGACGGTCTTCCACCTCCACTGCCACGTACTCGGCGGGCGCCCGCTGCAGTGGCCGCCGGGATGATTGCGCGCCGCCCTCAGCGCATTAGAGGGTGGGCTGACTGGGAGGAGTGTTGGCGACCTACGACGCCGGTGTGCACGTCGAAGCCTTCGAGAACATGGAGAAGGGGCTGAAGACCGTCTACGCGGTCCCGGCCACGCTCGAGTACTCGATGATCTGCTCCGGCGACCGCCTGGAGTTCGGGTCCATCGGCTCCATCACCGTCGGAATGGTCCGCCGCTACCCCAGCCTCGAGGCCCTCTGCGAGGCGGAAGGCTGGCAGAACCTGGTGCCGGAGGCCCCGAGCCAGGACAACGCCATCTCCGCCATTCGCGGGATCATCGAGTGGGACAAGGGGATCGAGGACGCCAGTGGCGTGCTCAGCCTCAGGGTTCGCGAGGTTCGTCGCAAGATCTGACGAGCTCGGCCAGCTTGCCCGAGGCCAGCTTCGCCAGCGCCGAGTCCACGAACTCGGAGAGATCGAGCGTGTGGTCGTCCGCCTCGTACCAGGCGGCCTGGAGCGCCATGTCGAGCTTGTCGCAAACCTGCACGAAGCGACCCTCGGGGCTGTCGCCGTAGGCCTCGAAGAGCGCGAGCAGCCGCTCGGCTCTTGGCAGGGGGTCGACCATGTCCGCGAAGGCCTCACGCTCGAGCCTGGTCTTTTCGCGCGGATCGATGCCGTCGTGGGGAGTGATGTCGCCGACGCGGACCTCGGCGAGGTCGTGCACGACCGCGATCGCCAGAGCGGTCTCCAGATCCAGCTCCTCGGGGCAGAGCACGAGCACCAGCCAGGCCACACCCCAGGAGTGAGCGGCGACGCTCTCTGGCTTCGACACGCCCGCGCGTTCCCAGCCCGCGCGGGGCAGGGTCTTGAGAGACAGCGCCTCGAGCAGGCGCCGCCGCGTCTCGGGCCCGGGCGGGATCACTGTGGTTTGCGGGCGCGTACGAGGCCGTAGCGCAGCGGCCCCGAGCTCCCCCGGCGAGCCACGTAGCGAAGACAGCGCGCACCCAGCGAGCCTCTCGATCCACCAGCCGTCGCCAGCGCGTCCGCCCACAGTGGCAGACCCGCGATGACCTCCTTGCTGCGGTCCTGGAGCCTGACGTCGACGAAGCCGGTGCGAGCGAGGATGCTCTCCCAGTCCTCGCTCGTGGCCAGCGGTGAACAGCCGAGAGCCTGCTCGGCCGCCCGGATCACGCCGACGTCGTAGAGGCGGAGGTGCTCCCGCTTTCGGAGGACGACCGCTGCGCTGAGCCAGCCTCCTGGGGAGAGCGCCAGCCAACACTGGTGAAGGAACTGTGACAGGTCCCGGGCGTAGTGCCCCGACTCCAGCGCCAGGACGACATCGAACTCCTCGAAGAAGGGCATCCGGTCGGCGTCCCCCACGATCGAGCGCAGCCGGGGGTGGGGTGGCGTTCGCGCGACGCGCCCGGGCACCAACTCCACGGCCGTGACCTGCCGATCCTCGTCCTCGAGCCAGCGGTGGGCCGGACCACCGAGACCACTGCCCACATCGAGCCACCGTCCCGCGGGGAGGCCTTCGGCCAGTGCATCTACCAGGCGCAGCTGCGCCTCGTGGATCGACCGCCCGGCGGAGAAGAGGCCCAGGCAGAGGTTGTCGCTCCCGCTGGCCTCGCGCAGGGTGGGGCCGAGCCAGACGGCGTGGTCCCTGGCGCGCTTGGTGGCGTCGATGCGAGCGAACTGGCGCAGTGCTGTCAGCATGGTGAGCGTCGCGGGTTCGAGAGCAGGGTGTGCAAGAGCCCTTCGCGGAGTGCGGACTCGCTGCTGGTGTAGCCCGCGAGATCGAGGCCCTCCAGGAGCGCGAGGACCGCGGCGGCGCCTCCGGGGAGTGAGTCCAGCCGCCGCGTGTCGACACCGGGAATCCGGTGGGGATCGGGTTCGTAGAGCCGGTCGACCAACAGACGCAGTTCCTCTGTGGAGATGTAGAGTCCGTGCCGGTTCGCGGGTCTCTCTCCCCGGGCGGTCGCCGCCATGGTGACCAACGCCAGGGCGGTGCCAGCGCAGCCGACGACTCGCGGGACGGTGTCCACGTCGATCGCGTCGAGGCAGGACTCGACGGCCTCGCTGATGGCCACCCGTTCCCAGTCCGCGACCACGAGGTGGCCCAGCGGCAGGCTCTCGACGAGGTCGATGCGGTCGGCGCGTCCGACGACCAGCTCCGTCGAGCGCCCGCCGAGGTCGAAGACCAGTGCCTCCTCGAAGCCCAGGGCGCGTTGAGCGCCGGACCAGGTGGCGAGGGCCTCCTGGCGCCCGGTGAGGACACGCAAGTGAACACCGAGGGCCTCGGCCCCTCGGATCAAGCGAGCGGAGTCAGCAGCCTCTCGCACAGCGGCGGTGGCGCAAGCCTCGAAGGCCACGCAGCCCAGGGCGCGGGCTTCGTCGAGGAACTCCGCGAGGGCTCCCAAGGCACCCTCTACAGCCTCGTCGCGCAGACATCCCTGGTCGTCGAGCACACCGAGGCGCACCGCCGCTCGGCCCACCGCGAGGGTTTCGAGAGCTCCATCGGAGAGGCGCGCGACGTGGAGGTGGAGCGAGTTGCTCCCGACGTCGACGACCGCGACGGGGGCGCTCAACGGAAACACCTCGCGAAGTTCGGTGGGGCGAACCACAGCAGCTGCCCGTGCTCCCTCGGGGGCAGGCCGTCCAGGCGATAACAGGCCACCGTGGCCGGCTCGAAGGGCAAGTGACCAGCTCCGATGAGCTCTCCCGCGAGGCGCGAGATGCCTGGGTTGTGGCCCACGATGATGGGGTCGACCAGCCCGAGACGGCCGATCTGCTCGAGCAGGTCCGGTGCGGTGTGGATCGCTTGTGTCAGCACCTCTGTGGGCAAGCCGGGGAAGCGCTCCTCGATCAGCGCCGCGGTCTGCCGGGCTCGCACCAGCGGGCTGCAGACGATGGAGCCCGGGAGCCAGCCGCCAGCGTGGAGACCCCGAACGACCTCGCGGACGATCACAGCCCCCGAGGGTGTCAGCGCACGGTTCGCGTCAGAGCCGGCGAAGCTCTCTGCGATGCCGTGCCGCATCAACGTGAGCAGCATCGGGGGACCTCAAAACCGGTGGGTGCCGAAGTCTACGCCAGCCATGCGGGCGGCATTGGCGATGGCGGCGATGAGCTGGGGCTCCTCGTGCTCGTCCGCGATGGCGTGTGCGGACCGCAGGTGCGTCTCCGCCCGGTCCGGCTCGGCGCGAACGAGGGCCAGGCAACAGAGGACCTCCTCGCGTGGACCGGCCGCGAGACCCTGGGCCTCTCGAGCGAGGGCCGCAGCCTCGGCACCTCGGCTTCGCTGGGCTTGGAGCAGCAGCGCCTCGACCTCGGACGGCTCCGCACTCACGGTGGCCGCTGCGAGCTCAGCGCGGATGCGGGCATTGAGCTGGCGCAGCTGGGCGAGGCCGCGCTGGTCTCCGCTGGCCTTGGCGGTGCGCAGCGCCTGGCGGCAGGTCTCCTTGGCTTCCTCCGCGCGCCCTTGCTCCAGCAGCGACTGGGACAGCAAGCCGAGCAGGGGGCCGGGAGGAGCGCTCTGTCGCTCGAGGGCATCCCGCAGGAGGACCTCCGCTTCGGCCCACCGCCTCGTGCGGAGCAGGCCGAGGATCACGTTCATCCGTGGCCGCGTGCGGAGAGCGCGAGCCGGGCGACCTCTGCCTGGAGCTCGCGCGGGACGATCACCTCGCCAGGAGGCAGGCTTCCCTTCGCCAGCCACTCGAGCGTGAGCCCCAGGAGCGCGAAGTGGAGCAGTACGGGCTCCGGAGAGCCGGCGTTGAGCACGATGTTGAGCGGGTTCCCGCCGCCCAGCACCGTGAGCCAGGGGCCTTTGTCCCGGAGCTGGTAGCGCACGCAGTGCGGACCGAGCTGGTCGCCGCGCACAGCAGCGGCCCTGAGGCCGGTCACGTCGATCTCGTCCGCGCCGTGGCCTGCGTTCACGAGGAGAAGGTCGGAGCCGACGGCGCGGAGCTGCTTCACGGTGATGGCGTGGGGGACCCCGCTGACTGTGACGGCGATGTCCGCGCGCCTGAGGCCCTCGTCTGCGGAGGGGGTCGGGAAGCCGTCGTAGTTGGCCACGAGGCGGCGGATGGGGTCGATCTCGACGACCTCTACAGAGGCTCCACGAGCCCGCGCGTAGCTGGCGACTCCCTGGCCGACGGGGCCGTAGCCGACGATGAGCACCCGGCGCCCGGAGAGGTGCATGCCGGTGATGTCGGTGAGGCAGGGCCACAGCCCCTCGCCGACACCGTGGCGATTCTCCACGTTGTACTTCAGCTCGCTGTCGTTGATGTTGACGACGCCGAAGGGCAGCTCGCGGATGGCTCTCAGGCGGTTGATGCCGGTGCGCGTGATCTCGACGGCGCCCTTCACGCTCGCGATGTGGTCCGGGCTTCGGGACAGGAGCGTGCCGAGCAGCTCGAAGCCGACGTCCGCCACGAACTCCGGCCCGTGAGCGATGGTGGCGAGGTGGCGGTCGTGGTTGTCGCGGTCGCGACCGTGGACGACCTCGATGCCCTGGGCGCGCAGGAGCTCGACGACCCCGGCGTCGGTCGTGTGGACATTCGCCGCGCAGACGACCCAGCTGCCGCCGCCGAGCGTGAGCTCTCGAAGGAGCGCCGCGGTGAGCGTGGTGAGGTGTGCGTTCACCGCGATGGTGAGGTCCTCCCACGGACGCGTGCGCGCCCAGCGCATGCCCAGCTGGGGCATGAGGGGGAAGAAGGTGTTGATGCGGTCGACGTCGGCCGCGGCTTCGGTGCTGCGTTCCACTGCTACCCTCGCGCGGTGCTCACGTACCTCGTCTCGCTGGCGCTGGCCGACCCTGTCCTTGGGCAGGCGGAGATCGAGGCACGCCGGAGCCGCAGCACAGAGCTCTCGGACGAGCTTTCCAGGCGGATCGAGCTCCTAGAGCAAGGACAACCGTCGCTAGCCCTGGCTCAGGCGCGCTTGGAGATCTTCGACGCCGAGGGCGCGATCACGGCGTCCTCGGATCCCGGTGTGCTCGCTCACTCGCTGGCGATGCGGTGGGACTTCTCGGGGGCGCTCGAGGCATGGCCGGAGGGAGACTCTCCCGAGCGACGCCGGTGGCAAGCCGCCGAGCGAATCCTCGACGGCGAGCCCCATGACTCGACGCCGGCCACCGAGTTCGTCTCCGGGTGCCTCGACAAGATCTCTGGGACGCGGCCCCAGCTGCTCTACGAACAGTGCCTCGAGTCGGACCTGGCGGCGGCCCTCACGGCCGATGTGATCTCCCAGCAGGCGGACTGGGCCAAGGCCGAGATCGCTCGTCGCCTGCGTGAGATCCTCGTCGAGGACGGCTTCAAGACCCTGCGCGGCTACCGGATGGAGGCTGGAGGGCCCGACAGCGTCTACGTCTGGACCCTCGCAGAGGTCCATGTCTCCTCGCGCATGTTCGACCAGCTCGCGGCCGATGAACTCTGTGCCACCGCGTGCGGCGATCTTCCGCTGGGCCAGACCTGGCGCAGCCTGGACGCGGAGGATCGGGCGGCGCTCGTCGAACGAGGCGGGACGCTGCCGCTCATCCAGCACTTCCGGGTCGCCCTGGCCGAAGAGGCGGGCTCGTTCCGGGTCCGCGATGTCTTCCTGCTCGACTCGGAGCCGATCGTCGACTCCCTGGCCATGCTCGGCCGCGAGCGCCGCTATCGGGATGCGCTGCTCGGACTCTCCGCCCCTGCAGCGGATCCGGGCCCGGCCCCTGCAGCGGATCGGGCCCCGGCCCCTGCAGCGGATCGGGCCCCGGCCCCTGCAGCGGATCGGGCCCCGGCCGAAAGCCGGAGCACGCCGCGCTCTGGGCCCAGCTCACGCGCTCCAGCTCCGGCGGGTGGCCACCGCGCATCCTCCGGGGAGACGGTGACGACCGCGCTCACCTGGGCCTCCGCCATCGTCGTGGTCGGAGGCATGGCGCTGATCCTGCTTCCGCCGCTTCCGCCTATACGCCGGCCCTGATCGAAGGCACCTTCGCGACGACGACGGCAGCAGCTCCCTCCGCATAGCGCACGCTGGCGTCGCTGTAGCCCACCGCTTCGAGGAGTCGTGTCACGGCGCCCGGATCCCGACGCACTGTGCGCCACGCGAGCAGGTGGTCGAAGACGAAGCGGTCGTCCGAGGGCAAGAGCAGGTTCATGACGATGGAGCTCCCGGCGGCGGTGTGTGTCAACAGGGCGCGCAGCAGCGTCGCGACCACCCGATCGGGCAGGTACTCGAGCAGACCGTCGATGACGAGCACGTCGTGGGGGCCGAAGTTCACGAGCGACACTCCCGCGGCGATGCGGGAGAGGTCCTCTGGCACGACGCGGAGGCTCACCTTGAGCGGCGCGACCGAGGCGGAGTTGAGGAAGGACAGGGCCTCGCTGTCGTTGTCTACGGCGGTGATCTCTCCGCCGGTGTTGCCCATCACCGTTACCAGTCGCGCGATGGTGGTGCCCGGCCCGACGTTCAGCACCATCACGCGGGCGGCTCGTGGTGGGAGCGCGTCCTCGACTGCGTTGATCGTGGGGAGGATGCGGTCTCGCAGGCCGAGGCTCGTGGGCATGCGCTGGAGGGTCGCGTCCAGGGCCTGGCCCAGGGCGTCGCTGCCTCGACCTGATCCGGTCTCGATGTGGGCCAGGAGCGCCGGTCCGCCGGTTCGCCCCGAGCTGCGAGTGATGGCCAGCTCTGCCAGCCTGGAGCGGATCAAGTAGGGGGACAGCTCCTGGGCGAGCAGCTTTCCAGCGAGCTCCGCCTCGGCGGTGCTCAGGGCGGCGAAGAGGCGCCGACCGCTGTCCACGAAGCGCTCCCAGACCTGCGCGAGGAACGCCTCCGCCTCCTCTTGACCCTCCTGCCTGACCTTGGCCTCCGCCAGCAGGAGCTCGGTCTTCATGCTGTCGGCCAGGGCGCGGGCACCCCGCACCTCTTCGGGGACGGCGGCTCGTTCGCCAGCACCACCGAGACCTCCGGATGTCGCCGCTGCGGTCAGGGTGCGCAGGCGCTTCGCGAGCAGCCGGGCGGAGGAGCGGTAGAAGGAAGTTGCGAGCTTGGGGTCACGGCGCAGCTCTGCGTGGAGGCTGTCCTCCGACCACCTGAGCAGCTCGCAGTCTTCACCGGCGCGAACGTCAGCGCTGCGAGCGTCTCCGGTGAGGAAGCTCATCTCGCCGACGACCGTTCCGGGACCGAGCACGTCCAGCACCAGCTCCGGTCGAGCGCTGCGGTCGACGACCTCGAGGCTGCCTGTCTCGATCCGATAGAAGTCGCAGTCGGTGTCGCCCGCGCGGATCACCAGCTCCAGACGAGGCACGCGGATGCGCTCGGCGACCTCTTCCAGGCGGGCCCGAGCGTGGCGACCGAGGTGGTCCATGAACGACATCAGACGGAGATGGCTCCCTTGCGGAAGTCGGAGGCGCCGATCTTCACGTTCACCAGCGCCGGCTTGCCGCTCTCGAGCGCCCGCTCGATGGCCGGGCGGATCTCCCCGGGCTGCTCGACGTACTCGCCGTGGCCTCCCATCGCCTCCACGATCTTGTCGTAGCGGGTGTAGGCGAGGTGTGTCGCGGGGGTGCGCTCGTTGCCGAAGATCTGCTTCTGACCGCGGTGGATCTGGGTCCAGCAGGCGTCGTTGCCCATCACACCCACGAAGGGAATGTCCTGCCGCACCGCGGCTTCGTACTCGAAGCCGTTGAGACCGAAGCTGCCGTCCCCGTAGATCACGAACACGGGCTCGTCCGGTCGGGCCAGCCTCGCCGCCATCGCGTAGCTGGGTCCGACGCCCAGGGTTCCCAGCGGACCGGGGTCCATCCAGTGGCCGCCGACGCTGGAGGAGACCAGCTTCGCGGCGGTGCCTACGATGTCGCCGCCGTCGCAGACGATGGTGGCGTTGTCTGGGATCGAGGCCGCCAGCTCCTTGCTGAAGCGCAGCGGGTTCACCGGGGAGGCGTCGCTCGCCATCTCGGGGCGCATCTTCGCCATGCGGGCCTCTTCGAGCTCGGCCACCCGCGCCAGCCAGGCCGGATGCGAGGCGCCGGGCGCGGCGGCGACCAGCTGCTTCATCACCAACCCCGTGTCGCCGAGGATGCCCACCTCGGGGCCGCGGTTGTGGCCGATGACGTCCGGGTCGAGGTCGATCTGCACGACCTTGGTCGTCGCCGGGACCTTCTGACCGTAGCCGAGGCGGAAGTCCCAGGGGGTGCCGAAGACGAGGACGACGTCGGCTTGCGCCAGCGCCTTGCTCCGGCAGAGGCGGAAGTTGTTGTCGTGGCTCGGGGGCAGGGCGCCGCGACCGCCGCCGTTGAGGAAGACGGGGAGGTCGAAGTGCTCGACGAAGGCCCTGATCTCCTCCTTGTAGGGGCTCCACCACCACTGGGTCCCGACCACGGCCACGGGGCGCTCGGCGCCGGCCAGCAGGTCAGCGGCGCGCTGGATGTAGGCCGGGTCACCGCCAGGGGCCGCCTCGGTCCGGTAGCGCTCCGGCCAGGGGCACGCGCTCTCCTTCGCGAAGTTCATCAGGATGTCCAGGGGCATCTCCAGGAAGACCGGCCCGGGCACTCCGGTGGTCGCCTTGCGGAAGGCCATCGCGATGTAGTCGGGGATGCGGCGGGTCTCGGGGACGGTGATCGACCACTTGGTGATGCTGCGCATGAGCTGGCAGTGGTCCATCTCCTGGAGCGAGCCCATCTCCTTGAAGAAGCTCGGCCCCTGACCTCCGATGAGGATCATCGGTGTGCCACCGCGGAAGGCGTTGGCGACCGCCGTGACCGCGTCGGTCACGCCAGGGCCCGCGGTGACCGCGGCCACACCAGGCTTGCCCGTGGCGCGAGCCCATCCCTCTGCGGCGTGGCCAGCGGCCTGCTCGTGTCGGAAGTCGACCACGCGGATGCCCTCGTCGAGGCAGCCGTCGTAGATGTGCTGGATGTGTCCCCCGCACAAGGTGAAGAGGTGCGACGTGTCCTCTCTGGCGAGGGCCTTCGCGACGATTCGGCCACCGTGCAGCATGGGTCGAACTCCTGAGTGTGTGGGAGGCTATACCCAGGCCATGGCGAGAGGGCCCACGCGCCGGCGAGTGATCCTGGCAGGCGTCGCCGTGGCTGCCTCGGGCGCGGTCTGCGCGGGAGTAGTGAGGCTGCCTGATCCGGCGCCGGGACGGCGGGTCTTGAGCGAGCGCGAGGCCGAGCTCACGGGACTCCTCGGTGACGCGATCTGGCCAGAGGGCAACCCCATCGGGGTGAGCTCCCGGGAGGCCCGGCTCGTCGATGGCGTCGACGAGCTGCTCGCTGACACCCTCGGCGAGGACCAGGTCGCGGGCTTCCGCCACCTCCTCCGTGTACTCGACCTCTCGATCGACATCGAAGGGCCTCCTGAGGCCCTGCTGGCCTCGCTCCAGGACTGGCAGTCCCCCGACATGCTCGTCTCGCGCGTCGCCATCGACGGGATCAAGGCGGTCCTCGGCATGGCCTACTTCAACGATGACAGGGTCTTGGCGGCGGTAGGGTTCTCCTCTCGGTGCCACGTATGAGGGTGCTTGGGGCTGCCGACTACGATCTCCCGCTCGAGCTCGAGTGCGAGGTCGCCGTCATCGGCGCTGGCGCAGGTGGCATCGCGGCGGCATGCGCGCTGGCGGAGCGGGGCCTCGACGTCGTCCTCGTCGAAGAGGGCAGCTACTGGCGACCACGCGACTTCCAGCCCTCGAACCCCTGGGCTTTTTCGCACCTTTACCAGGAGCGGGGCGCCAGGGTGGCGCTCGGCAACGGCTGGATGCCGGTCAATGGTGGCCGCGGCGTGGGCGGGTCTACGCTCATCAACTCTGCGATATCGTTCAAGACACCGGACAGGATCCTCGAGGACTGGCGAGCTCGTGCCGGCTTCGATCCCACGGGCCTCTTCCACGAGCATCTCGAGCGGGTCTGGAACACCATCGGGATCGTCAAGAACCCGGAGAGCGTCCAGGGCATGAACAACATCGTCTTCAAGCGCGGGGCGGAAGCGCTCGGGCTCGACGGTGACTACCTGTACCGCTCAGCGCCCGCTTGCACCGGCTGTGGCGTGTGCCAGCTGGGCTGCCCGACGGGGGGCAAGAACAGCGTCGACCGGACCTTCCTCCCCATCGCCATGGCCACTGGGAACCTTGGCGCCTTCTCGGACTGCCGCGCAGAGGATGCGGAGCAGCAAGGTTCGATTATCGTTTCGGTTTCAGGTTCGGTGCTCGACCCGGAGAGCCAGGAGGCGGTGGGGCGTTTTCGCGTCCGAGCGGAGCGCTTCGTGCTCGCCGGAGGGTCCATCGGGTCTCCGCGGTTCCTCATGAAGAACGGGCTCGCGCCCAACGAACACTGCGGGCAGCACCTTCACTTCCACCCGGGCACTCCGGTCTACGCGGGCTTCGAAGAGGAGATCGTGAACTGGAGCGGCGTCAGCCAGGGCTACTGCGTGAACCGCTGGGATCGGGGCTACCTGCTCCAGACGGCCACCATCACGCCGGACAACCACTTCCTCGGCTTGCCGCTGGCCCTGGGCCCCGAGTCCAACGAGGTGATGTCCCGCCTCCGGCACGTGGCCCTCGCTGGCGCCCTGATCCACGACGAGGACACGATCGGCGAGGTCACAGAGAGCGGGCTGTACTTCGACTTCGGCGAGCACGACCGGGCCGTCCTGTTGGCGGCCGTGCGGGAGTGCTGCGAGGTCTTCTTCGCCGCTGGCGCCGAGTGGGTCGTCCCGGGGCTGGTCGGCGTCGGCATGTTCCGGTCCGTCGACGAGATCGACGTTCCGGAGCACACCCCCTTCGATCGCATCATCGCGGTGGCGAGCCACCCCATGGGAACCTGCCGCATGAGCGTGGAGCCCGACGAGGGCGTCGTCGACCCCGACGGCAGGGTCCACGGCCTGGACAACCTCTTCGTCGCGGACGCCTCGGTCTTCCCCACCGCCCTCGGCGTGAACCCGCAGGTCACTGTCATGGCCATCGGGCTGATGGTGGGGTCGAAGGCCTGAAACACCCCGTGGCCCTGGCGGCTCTTGTCGGCGATAGGAGAGAAGATGACCCAGCCAGCACCCTACGAACTCATTCGCTCGCTTCCAGGTGCGTCCTTCGAGGACGCCGTCGGCCGAGCCCGCGCTGCGCTCGCGGCCGAGGGCTTCGGCGTGCTCACCGAGATCGACGTGAAGGCGACGCTGCGCGCGAAGCTCGGCGTGGAGTTCGGCGACTACCTGATCCTCGGCGCCTGCAACCCCCCGCTGGCCCACAGGGCGCTGGGCGCCGAACCCGCCATCGGTCTCTTGCTTCCTTGCAACGTGGTGGTGCGGCGGATCGGGGACGAGGTGGCTGTGAGCGCCATCGACCCCGTCGAGATGTTCACGGTGGTCGGGCGCCCCGACATCGAGCCGATCGCGCAGGAGGTCCGGGCGGCCCTGGCGCGGGTCCTTGAGGCGCTGTGAACGAGCGCCGCTGCTTCAGCAGCGCCTGCGAGCCGAAGGGTTCGCCGCGCTCCCTCCTGGTTCCGCTGCTCGCCTCGCTCACGCTGGGTCTCGCGCCCTTCTGGCCAGAGCCTCACATCGCTGGCAAGCTGCGGTGGGTGGCCGGCGGTGGTCACGGCATGGAGCTGTTGGACCTGGGCGACCTGCTCCTCCACGGAGCCCCGTGGCTCTGGCTGGCGTGGGCGGTCGTCAGCCTGCTCGGACGCCGGCGAGGCTGAGCTCTTCCCGACCCGCTCGGCCTGGACGGCGTCCTCGGCGTCGGTCTCGTTCCGACAGGAGCGCACGGCGACCGCCATCAGCCGTTCGCCGAAGCACCGGGTCAGGCGATCGACGGCCTCAGCTGCGGTCGACTGGTGCTCGGGCGGTTATGGGGCGGCCCCCAACTTCAACAGGAGCCCCCGATGGCCGACCCCAAGAGCAAGAACATCTTCTGGCACGGCGCCAACGTCGACCAGGACCAACGCCAGGCGCTCACCGACCAGAAGGGCTGCATCCTCTGGTTCACGGGACTCTCCGGATCCGGCAAGAGCACGGTCTCCCGTCGGGTCGAGGAGCTCCTGCTGGAGCGGGGCGTCTTCTCCTACAGCCTCGACGGCGACAACGTGCGCTTCGGCCTGAACAGCGATCTCGGCTTCAGCCCGGCGGACCGGACGGAGAACATCCGTCGCATCGGCCAGGTCGCCAAGCTCTTCGCCGACGCCACCTGCGTCACCACCACCGCCTTCATCAGCCCCTACCGGGCCGGCCGCGACGCCGCCCGCGAGCTGATGCCGGATGGCCACTTCATCGAGGTCTACGTCGACGCTCCGCTCGCGGTCTGCGAAGAGCGCGACCCGAAGGGCCTGTATCAGAAGGCCCGCGCGGGCATCATCCCGAACTTCACCGGGATCTCCGCCCCCTACGAGGCTCCCGAGAACGCCGAGATCACCCTGCTGACTGCAGAGTACGACCTCGACGCTTGCGCCGGGCAGGTCATCAACTACCTGGTGGACAAGGGCTTCATCAAGGCGTCCTAGGGCTCAGAGCCCCGAGCCGAAGACGAGGTAGGCGGCGCCGTTGTCGGTGCCGCCAATGTCCGCGGTGCGCGCTCCGATGAAGAGGTCATCGAGGCCGTCGTCGTTGGTGTCGCCGACGAAGCCGACCGGGGACGCTGCGCCGTCGCCGTCGCCTTGCCCGGTGTAGATCACGTCGGCTGAGGCGACGCCCCAGGTGCCGGTGACCGGACCGAAGAAGACATAGGCGGCGCCTGCGCCGTCGGCGGCTTCGTCGCTGTTGTTGCTGCCGACCACGATGTCGTTGTCACCGTCGCCGTTGAGATCGCCGAGGCCATCGTTGTTGGAGAGCTTGTCGTCCTCTGCCCCGCCCTCCAGCTTGGCCGCTGACGCGCCACCGAGATCTCCGCCTGCGGTCCCCGTGACCAGGTAGACCGCCCCGGCGCTGTTGTTGCCGCCGGAGTCGTGCCGCCTGGCGGAGGCGAGGAAGTCGTCGAGGCCGTCGCCGTCGTGATCGCCAGCCTGAGCCAGGCCCCAGCCGGCCTCGTCCGCCGTGCCTTCGCCGGTGAGGCTCCAGTCGGCGTCGCTCGGGCTGATGGTGCCGGAGATCGAGCCCCCGTGGAAGACGAGCACGCCGCCGCTGTCGGTGCCGATCGAGGACTCGTAGGGCACGCCGACCAGCCAGTCCCCGACGCCGTCGCCGTCGAGGTCGCCGGCAGCGGCGAGCCCGCTGCCGAGCTTGTCGTCCGCCGCCGCGCCGTAGAGCACCGTGTGCGAGTCGGCGAGGCTCCCGCTGGTCGCGGGCCCCTCGACGACGTAGACCGCGCCAGCGTTGCTGCCGCCGCTGTCGTTGTTCGTCGCGCTGGCGAGGAGGTCGTTGATGCCGTCACCGGTGACATCGCCCGCGTAGCTGATCACTCCCGCCTGGTCGCCGGCGGCCTCGCCGTCGAGGATGGCGGTTGCGTCGGCGGCGCTGAGCTCGCCAGTCGGCATGGAGTCGAAGACGTAGACGCGACCGGCGTTGCTTCCGGCGGTGTCGTGGCTCTTCGCCGAGACCACCAGGTCTCCGTCACCGTCGCCGTACATGTCCCCGAGGGGCCAGATGCCGAAGAGCGCGTCGTCGTCGGCCTCGCCCACGATGACGCCACTCATGGCGTCTTCGATGTTGTAGGTCCCGGAGCTGATCGGGCCGGCGAGGAAGTAGACGGCGCCGACTCCGCCGTCGTAGGCGCGGGCGCTGGCGGCGAGGTCGATCGAGCCGTCCCCGTCCATGTCACCCAGCCCGCGTGCGGGCGTTCCGAGCTGCGTGCCGTCCTCTCCAAGGTAGATGACGTCGCTGTTGGCGAGGCTGATGGTGCCGCTGTCCGAGCAGCCGTTGTCCGTACCGTCGCAGTCGTTGTCGATGCCGTCGTCGCACTGCTCATCGAGGCCCGGGTTGGCGTTGTCCTCGCTGTCGTCGCAGTCCGTGCTGTCCTCGACGTAGCCGTCGGGGGCGTAGCAGGCCTCGACGGTGGAGTCGGGGTTGCCGTAGGTGTCGGCGTCCGCGTCCTCGTAGAAGGTCAGCGGATCGAGCGCTTCGTTGTCGACCTCGCCGTCGCAGTCGTTGTCCGCGCCGTCGCAGACCTCGACACCGTCGGGGTTGTTGTCCGCGTTGTCGTCGTCGCAGTCATCGCCGACTGCGACGCTGTCAGCGGGCGCCTCGCAAGCGCTGGCCTCGGTCGCCGGATCGCCGTAGCCGTCCTCGTCCGCGTCGGTCCAGTAGGTGACGGCGTCCACCGCGTCGTCGTCGATGCCCTCGTCGCAGTCGTTGTCGACGCCGTCGCAGATCTCGTCAGCGGCAGGGTTGATGTCGGGGTCGTCGTCGTTGCAGTCCTCGTCGGAGGCGTAGCCGTCGGCGTCATCGTCGACCCAGTCGGGGTCGCTGTCGTCTGGGGCTTCGCCGCATCCCTTGCAGCCGGTGAGTGCGAGCAGTGCGAGCGTGAAGAGGTTCATCGAGTCTCCTTGTCCGAAACAGTATGGGCCCGCAGAGCGGGGGTTCAGGCCGACGCGACGCGCGCTGAAATCGCTCTGAGGGCGGCGGCTCGATCGTCGAAGGCCTCGCTTCCGCTGGCGTCGACCAGGGTCGTGGTCGTCGACAGCTCGCCGAGCACGTTGCCCACTACGAGATCCGAGCGTGTCCTCGACAGCTGCGCCCGGCAGGTCTCGACGAGCGTCTCGGCCCCCGTGCCCGGCGGAGCGGCCTTGAAGGTCACGAGGAAGCAGTCCGCAGCCCAGCCCTCGATCTGGTCGGCGATCTTCGGGGCTGGTTTCAAGCGGATGACCAACGTCTCGAGGTTGGATGGGATCTTGCCGGCGTCCTCGGCCACCGCCTCGTAGTCGCCTACGGCCGCGGCGTGTACCACCGCGCAGCGCGAATGGCCCCGGATCCACTCCTCCATGCGGCGCATGAGGTCACGCGTGGTGGTGAACTCCTGGCTGGGGAGTCCGGCTCCTCGTAGCGTCGCCTCGGGCGAACCAAGCAGGTGGACGGCGTGCCCGAGCTCCACCAGGCTGCGCGCAACGGCGACGCTGGTTCGCCCCGACGAGTTGGCCGAGAGGAAGCGCATTGCGTCGATGGGGTTGCGGGTCGCGCCGGCGGTGACGAGGACTGGCCGCATCGCTGCTCCAGGAGGCCCGAGAGCCTAACGCCTCGCTGGGTTAGGGACAGCCTCGTGAAGCGCGAGTTCCCCGTCGCCGTCGCCGCCGCGTTGGGGCTCGCCGCGCTGCTCCTGCATCCTGCCCTCTACGGGCTCGGCGAGGTCCTCCCGGGAGAGGCCCGTGCATACGGGCAAGCCTGGGGCGCCTGGTCGCTGTTCCACGAGGCGGAGGTCGCCGGAGAGGTGGTCCTCGCCGGCTGGCCGGTCCTCGTGACCATCGCGCTGTTGGACCTCCTGCTCCCGCTGGCCGTCGCCACCACCCTGGCGGTCTGGGCCTGGCTGGCTGCTGGACTGGCTGCCGTCTACCTCTGCGCCAGGAGCCGCGATGCACCGCTGCCTGGGGCGCTGGCCGCGGCGCTGGTCGCGGGGGCCAACCCGGCCCTGCTCCAGGGGGTCCACGAAGGACGCTACGAGTGGCTGGTCGTGCCCTGGGTCGCCCTGGCGCTCTTCCAGAAGCGACCGCTGTGGACCATGGTCGGTCTCCTCGGGGCCGCAGCGCACAGCCCGCTCTTCGGCCTGGTCACGGCGCTGCTCGCCGCGACTGTCGCTGTCACCGTCTCCTACAAGCGGGCCGGGGCGACCCTCGCTGCTGGAGGTCTCTGCGCCGGCCTGGCTGCCTTGCCCTACCGCGAGCTGCGGAGGCTCCCGGTCGAGGAGCAGTCCCTGGAGGCCTTCGCCAACGCAGGCGACCTGCTGGAGCCCTTCTACTCCTGGCGCCCCGACGCAGCCGCTCCGGGTATCGCGCTCTGGCTCGCTCTGGCCGGTGCCGCGTGGCTCCTCGCGAAGAGACGGCTCGACGTCGCCCTGGCCGTGGCCGCGCTCCTCGGGATCGTCCTGGCCCTCGGTCCAGAGCTCTGGTGGGGGCGGACGGGGTTCCGCCTCCACGAGCGGCCCGTGCCGCTGCCGGCGGCCCTGATCGAGGCCATGCTGCCGAGCCTGCCGACCTTGACCTGGAAGGCGGCGATGGTGCCCGCCATGGTCGCGGCTGGCCTCCTCCTGGGACCACTGCGGAGGCCTGGCTTCGGCGTCGCCGCCCTCGTCCTGGGCTTCGCGCTGTCGCGATCGCTGCCCACCAGCGATGCCAGCATCCCGCGCTCGGTGGAGCAGCTCGCGGATGGGGACGCCCCGGTCCTCCATCTCCCGGTGGCGACCGACTCGCACAACCTCCGCCTGCTCTGGTTCCAGACCGCCCACGCGCGGCCTCTGTTCACCGGCATGGGGCCGCTCGAAGCCAGCGAACTCCTCGCCGATCCGCTGGTCGTGCTCGCCTTGAACGCTACCGCCCAAGAGCCGCGCTACGCCGTGCCCGACCGCTACCCCAGGACGATCCTGATGACCCTCGGCGTGCGAGAGGTCCTCCTCCATCGCGACGGCGCGGAGCTTGGTGGGCTCGTGCTGCTCGATCAGCTGCTGGGAGGTCAGCTCGGTTCCCCCCAGCGGGATCTCGTCGGCGAGGTCGATGTCTACCGGATCCCAGCGGGCCACGGCGGAGAGGAGCCCCTCGCCGTCCCCGTCCAGGAGCCCGGGGATCCGCCGGAGGGCTGGCTCGCCCCGGAGCGGTGGCTGGAGACCTACGGGGGCGGCTAAGGTCCGCCATGCTCGTTCTGCTGCTCTCCGGCTTCCTGCCTGTCGACGACGACCTCCAGCTCGGCGAGGACGCTCCACACCTGGGCTACGACCCGGCCACCCAGGCGGCCTACAACGCCCACGCGCTGCCCTTTCGCAAGCGCTGGGGCCGCTGGCACATCCGCTTCGATCCGCGCGACGGCACCCCCCGCGCGCTGATCGGCCAAGGCGTCACTCGGAGCGAGCTCCGGCCTCTCGTCGAGGACGTGGCGGCGATGGCGGGCGTCGATCCGGACACGCTCACCCTGCAGCGCCACATGACGAGCGATGACCGGGAGTCCTGGCGCTTCGTCCAGAGCTTCCGGGGTGCTCCGGTCGAGCAGGGTCACCTGGACGTCTTCGCCCAGAACGGGCGCATCCACTACCTGCTGTCCAACCTGCACCGACCTCGGCTCGGCGAAGATCCGGAGCCCGGAGAGGTCGCCTTGTGGCACGAGGGGACCTGGTCCTGGGTCCGGCGCGAGGAGCGCGATGGCCTCGTCACCTTCACGGCGGATGGCCGCCTCGTCCACTCCTACTCCCTGGTCTTCCACCTCGAGGTCGAGACCGAAGAGCGCACCGTCGGCGACCCGCTGATCCTCGGGCCGGCCAGGGGTGTGCGCGTTTCTGACGACAGCAGCAGCGAGCACACGGCGGACGATGGCTCCCACGGGCTGAGCGCCCCCTTCGACGTCGAGCTCGACGGCCCCTTCCTCTCTGTCTACGACAACAGCCCGGAGCCGGTCTTCGTCGAGGCGGTCGGGGACGAGGTGCTCGACTGGGCGGAGGATCTCTCTCCCGCAGCCACGACCGTGCTCCACCACTTCCACGTCGTGCGCGACTGGCTCGAGGACCGCCGCCCTTCTCACCCCTGGCTCTCGGAGAACGTGCCGGCGACGGTCAACCTCGACTGGGCCTGCTGCAACGCCTACTACTCGGGCGGGAGCATCAGCTTCCTGGTGGGCAGCGACGAGGTGAGCAACCTCGGCCGCATCGCCGACGTCGTCTTCCACGAGTACGGCCACGGCGTCCACCACTACGTGCTCGAGGGTGGCGTCTTCGCCGGGGACATCTCCGAGGGCTCCGCCGACTACGTCGCCGGCACGGTGCTGGACGACCCGGTGCTGGCGCCGAGTGCCTTCGCGTCGGGCGGGTACATCCGCGAGATCGACACGGACCGCGTCTACCCGGACGACACCACCGGCGAGTCACACAACGACGGCCTCATCTGGGCCTCGTTCCTCTGGAACCTGCGCGAGCAGTGGGCGGGGCAGTACACCGACGGCGCGAGGATGACCGACGAGCTCTTCCTCCAGGCCCTGTCCTACGGACCCACGCTCACGGATGTCTACGAAGCGGTGCTGGTCGCCGACGACGACAACGGCGACCTCTCCGACGGCACGCCGCACGCCTGTGAGCTCCAGACCCTGCTCGCCCAGCACGGGCTGGGGCCGGGACCGATGGGAGCTCTGGTGCTCGATCACGAGCCCCTCGGACCGCAGAGTTCGCTCACGGAGACCTACCCGGTCAGCTACGAGCTGTGGAACCTGACCGGGGACTGCGGGGATCCCGGCCCTGACGACGTAGGCGTCTACTACCTCGTCGACGCAGAGGACCCAGAGGCCTTCGAGGCCTACCTCCGCGCAGAGGGCGACGTCATCCCCCGGCAGTTCCCCGGGAGCCACGTCCGGTACTTCATCCGATGGGATGGCGCAGACAGCAGCGGGAGCAGCCACGCCGGGCGGATCGAGGACGTCTACGACTTCTGGGTCGGCGACCGTGAGGCGCTGTGGTGCGAGGGCTTCGAGGACGGAGCGGGGGACTGGGTCTTCGCCGCGACCACCTTCGATGGACAGACCGACGACGGCTGGGAGACGACCTGGGCAACCGGCGAGCCCGGGGGCCAGCACTTCCAGCCCTCCAGCGCTTCCGAGGGGGCTGCCGTGCTCGGCACGAACCTCGAAGACGACGGCCAGTACCGCGCTGACAACGCAGAGGTCGCCCGCGCGCCCTTCGTCGATCTCTCCGAGGCCAACGACTTCTTGGCGCTGTTGACGATGGAGCGGCACCTGAGCGTCGAGGACGGCATCTACGACCGCGCCTCGGTCGCGGCCTTCACCTCCTTCGACGAGTTCGAGACCCTGTGGGTGAATCCCTCGCGCGACGGCACGGGTCACGTGCTCGACGCCGACTGGCGCACCTTCGACCTCGACCTGCGCGACCGATCGACTGACCTGTTGTCCTTCGGCTGGAGCCTGAAGAGCGACCATGGTCTCGAGTTCGGTGGCTGGACCCTCGACGAGGTCTGTGTCCTCACCCTCGCCGATGTGCCGGGACACTACCGAGTACGAGACCTCGTCGCCTCGGACGAGGATCCCGAGGTCACGATCGAGTGGACGAACCCCTACATGGAGCCCTTGTCCGCGACCGCGCTGGTCCGGAACGAGGACGGCATCCCGGGGACGCTCGCGGACGGTGTGATCATCGATGTCGACCTCGGTCCGGAGCCAGGCGGGGCGCGGCTCGTGACCGACGCCTCCCTGGAGCAGGGGGAGGTGGCCGGCTACGCCGTCTTCGTCTGGCAGACCGACGAGATCCTGCACGAGGCCGTCATCGAGGGCGACAACGGCGACTGGGGTGGCGTCCCCGAGCCCGAGGACACGGCGCCCCCAGAGGACACCGCCGTCCCGGAGGACTCGGAGGCTCCTCCGCGAGAGGTCGTGGTGGACCCGGAAGCCCGCTGTGGCTGCAGTCCAGGCGGGGCTGGCTCGTCGTTGCTGCTGATGCTCGTCGGGGTGCTGCTGGCCCGGCGCCGGTGAGGAAGGGGTTACACTCAGCGCCGACTTCGAGGCCGGGACCCGTTTGAGCGCGACGCTTCGCCAGGTGGCGGACGCCATCCAGAGCAGCCTGGGCGAGGCCCCGGCGACGGCCATCGTCCTCGGGAGTGGGCTGGGTGGGCTCGTCGCGAAGGCCCGAAACCGCCGCTCGGTGCCCTACGCCGAAGTCGGCCTCCCCGAGACGAGCGTAGAAGGCCACGTCGGTCGCCTCGTCACCGGACGTCTCGGCGGCGTGCCGGTGGCCTTCCTGAGCGGACGCGTCCATGTCTACGAGGGCCGCCCGATGGAGGAGGTCGTCCTGGCCGTGCGCGCCCTGGCCACGTGGGGGGTTCAGCGAGTCGTCCTCACGAGCGCCGCGGGGGCCGTCGACCCGTCGCTTCAACCTGGCGACATCCTCCTCGTCGAGGACCACATCAACCTGATGGGACACAACCCCCTGGTGGGCTCGGGCGATGCGCTGGGACCTCGCTTCCCTGACCTGTCGCGGGCCTACGATCCCGAGCTGCGCGCTTCGGCCCTCGCGCTGGCGGAGGCCCTCGGCATGAAGCTCCACCGTGGCGTCCTCGGGGCCATGCTGGGCCCCTCCTACGAGACCCCCGCAGAGGTCCGCATGCTGGGGATGCTCGGCGCACACACCGTGGGCATGTCGACCGTGCCGGAGGTCATCGCGTTGGCGCAGATGGGCGTGCCCGTCGTCGCCTTCAACATGGTCTCGAACCTCGCCGCCGGGCTCTCCGAGGGCCCTCTGGATCACCACGAGGTCACCGTGGCCGCGGACGCCGCAGGTGGGGATCTGGGACGCCTGGTCCGAGCCCTCGTGGAGCGCTGGGCATGACCTCGGCGCTGCTGGAAGCGGCCGAGAAGGCCCGCGGTCAGGCCCACGCGCCCTACAGCGGGTTCACGGTCGGCGCGGCTGTGCGCGCAGAGGACGGCAGCATCCACACCGGCTGCAACGTCGAGGTCTCGAGCTACTCCCACACCTGCTGCGCCGAGCGCGTCGCGGTCTTCAAGGCCGTCAGCGAGGGCCACCGGCGGCTCACCGCCTGCGCGGTCATGACGGACATCAGCCCGCCGGCGAGTCCTTGCGGGGCCTGCCGCCAGGTGCTCTACGACTTCGGCCCCGACATGGTCATGATCCTCGCGAACCCCGCTGGCGAGGTCATCGAGATCCCCCTCGCCGAGCTCTTGCCCCAGGCCTTCACGCCGGAGCAGGTGCTACAGAAGATCAAGGCCCGCCACGGGGGCGGCTAGTACCCCTCGGCTCAGATCCTCTCGCCGAACTGGATCGGCAGCACGCGGAGCACCTCGGTCGGGACGGTGAGGCCCTCGGACAGCAGGAAGCTCGCGTAGTCGGCCATCGTCACCATGCCGTCGTATTGAGCCGCGCGGAAGAGATCGTCCGGGGAGAGTTCGGAGTTGACGCAGTCGCGGACCTGGCCGCCGACCGTCATCACCTCGTAGACGCCGACACGACCCGCGAAGCCGGAGCCGTTGCAGGCCTCGCAGCCGCGCCCGATGAACATCTTGCCCCCCTTTGGGGTCTTGACGTTGCCTTCGCGCAGCTGGGTCAGCACGACCGGGGAGTAGGCCTCTGACTGCCGGCAGCGATCGCAGATGCGGCGGACCAGGCGCTGGTTGACGATGCCCTCCAGGGCGGAGCTCAGCACGAAGCGCTCGATGCCCATGTCACGGAGGCGGGGAATGACGGAGATGGCGTCGGTCGTGTGGAATGACGACAGCACCTGGTGGCCCGTGAGCGCGCCGTTGAAGGTCAGATCCGCCGTCGCCCGGTCGCGGGTCTCGCCGACCATGATGATGTCCGGGCTCTGGCGAAGGAAGGCCCTCATGACTGCCGGGAAGTTGAGCCCGATGGACTCGTTCACCTGCACCTGGGTGACGCCGTCGAGGTCGTACTCCACGGGGTCCTCGACCGTGCAGATGCTGACGTCCGGGGAGTGGCGCTCCATCAGGGCGGCGTAGAGGGTCGTCGTCTTTCCGGATCCCGTCGGACCGGTGACGAGGACCAAGCCGCCAGGCTGGAAGATCATGCGGCGCAGCATCTCCAGCGCGCGGTCGTGCAGGATGAGGGACGACATCGACGCGGACAGGCGCGAGCTGTCGAGGATCCGGAGCACGGCCTTCTCGCCCCAGCGGGTGTTGACCGTGGCCAGGCGGAGGGCGTAGGTCTCCTTGTCGATCTTCAGCGAGATCCGGCCGTCCTGGGGCAGGCGACGCTCGGTGATGTCCATGCCCGCGAGCACCTTGAGGCGTGACATGAAGGGGGCGTGGAGGCCCAGCCCGGTCTTGCCGTCCCGGTCCTGCAGCCGTCCATCGACGCGGAAGCGGATGCGCAGCGCTTCCCGGGTAGGCTCGATGATCACGTCCGAAGCGTCCCGGTCGATGGCTTCCACTACCATCTGGTCGATCAGCTTGGACACCTCGCGCGAGGATGTCTGCGTGGCTGGCACGGCCGAGCCCCTGCCCGTTGCTTGCGCCGTGACCCCGTCGTAGGCGATGCGGTTGGCTCGCTCCTGGATGCGCTTCCGGAAGCCCAGGCGCGACCGGGTGTCCATGGACTCGACCTTCTCGACGTGGGCGCGCATGAAGTCGGCGTAGTCCCGCAGCGAGACGGCGATGAGGCGGACCTGCATCCCCCTGAGCAGGCGCCGGATCTCGAGCAGCCCGGCCCGGTTGTGGGGCTGCGGTGTCGCCACCTCGACCACGCCGCGCTTCTCCTCGATCGGGACCATCTTGAGGCGCCGGATGGTCGCAACGGGGACCAGCTGCAGGAGCCGCTCGTCGAAGCTGCGGCCCTCGAGGGTGTCGAACTTGACACCGCGGGCCTGGTTCAGCTCGTCGATGCGGTGAGCGAGGCGAGCTGCGATCTTGAGCCCGACCTGCGGGACCGCCTTGACCAGGCGCTCGAAGATCACGGTGTCGATCACCAGGAGGCGGGTCTGTTCGATCGCGGCGACGTTCGCGCTTCGCGGGTCTCCGGTGATGAGCGACATCTCGCCGAAGTTGTCGCCGCTGCCCAGCTTGGTGAGCTCGACGGTGACGCCGAGATCCCGGTCGGAGCGGTAGACGCTGACCATTCCGCTGGCGATGAGGTACATCGCATTTCCGGGATCCCCTTCGTGGACGACGACCTCGCCAGGAGAGGCGTCCAGGACCTTCAGCCGGGGCGCCAGCTTGACCTTGAGCTCGCTGCCGAGCGGGTCCAGCATGCCGACGGTGTCCAGCAGGCGCACCACCCGGTCGACATCCGGGCGGGAGCTGCCGAGGTCCGCGACCACCCTGATCCCGTCACCAGCGGGCTTCTGGGCCTCTTCGGTCAGCTCGACCTTGGGAGCGGGAGCATCGATGGCCGCGGCCAGCGGTCGCGGCGAGGGGAGGTCTCCGATCGACGGGTGGTCTGTGTCGCTCTCGAGCATCGGATCGCGGTCGTACTCGTCGCCGATCTCTATGACAGGTCGCTTCTTGTCCTGACCTTCGCTCTTGTCGTCGGGGGTCGACATGCCGTTCTCCCTTGGAACGGCGACGATACCTCCTATGGGAGCCTCGGGTACACTGCCCGTCTCGGCAGCGGAGGACACCCATGACCGCACTCGCCCTCGCACTGTTCGCATGTGAACTCGGGGACCCTGGCTTCTATGGCGGAGGGAACAGCGCGAACCGGGACAACCCGGACGAGACCGGGGACACCGGGACCAACGACGACCCGCCTGACGACACTCCGGTCATCGACGAGGTGGCCTACGCCTACGAGGACCTGCCGAACTCCCAGACGGGCTGCCTCTTGAACCTCTGCTACGAGTACCGGGACCGCAACGATGACCTCGACGGCGGTCGGGTCTGGGTCGAGTTCGAGGGCCTGGGCGACGGGCAGACCTGGGACATAGGCTCCAACGACGCTCGGATCCTCGACGAGGAGGATCGCGGCTGCGACATCGGCGACCTCTACCTCGGCTTCGACATCGACAACGACGACTACGAGGTGTCGACCACGGTCAAGGACTCCGCGGGCAACAAGTCCGAGGTCTTCGAGCTCAGCATCGTCGGCGACGACAACTGCTAGCTCGGATCCTCCCAACCGGGAGGGGCGGTCGCCAGGCCGGTGCGGATCGCGAGCGTGCCCTTCATGCCGCCGGCTGAGTCCTGCCACGCGGCCAGGTTCTGACTCCATGCTTCGTACTGCGAGCGCATGTGGTTCAGCTGCACCTCGACCTCGCGGCGGCGCTGGATCTGAGCGGTGTCCTCCATCGTGGGCAGCACGCGGAGCTCCTGCAGCATCGCGTCACAGAGATCCAGTGCTGCGCCGTAGCGCGTCAGTTCGTCCTCGCCGCGCTGGTAGCGGTCGAGGAAGGGGGTCAGCACGGGCTCTCTCGCCCCCATCGTGAGGAGCTCGCTGTAGAGCGGCATCGTGCCCTCGATTGCGTGGGAGAGCTGCGTCGCGCTGATCTCGACCTCGGCCTGGATGTCGGCGAGCTCCGACTGGCCCATCTGGGCCGTGAGCAGGCCAGCCACCAGGACGCCGATCACCGGGAAGGCGAGGTAGCGGCCGGTGTTGTAGAGCGCCCTGAGCAGCGGCCAGACCAGCTCGTAGACCAGCTGACCGGCCTCGCCGGCGTCGACGTGCATCCCGGGCCGCTCGTGTTCGGGGACGTCGCGCTCCTCCGTCTGCTCTGCTGGAAGCGGAGTCGGGTTGGACGGCGGAGGTGGCTTCGCGCGCTGGAAGCGGTGCGGGGGCAGGGCTCCGTCGATCTGGACGCCTTCGTCGTCCAGCCCGAAGCGGGAGTTGAGCTCCTCTTCGGTCGGCGGGTCCGTCGCGAGCTCGGTGGGCACCTCCGGGTCGATGGTGCCGACGGGTGTGTGAAGGTCCGCGTGCGGCGTAGGCGGTGGGGCCGTCATCGGGGGCGGCGGCGTCGAGGACGGGGCCACCAGGTCGCCCTGCGGGAGTTCCTCTGGAAACCACGTGTCGCGGTAGGGATCCTCGCGCGGCGCTTCCGTCGGCGAGGGCATCAGCGTCGGGTTGGGTGCCTCCGTGGGCGGGATGCTGGGGAGCTGGGTCAACAGCGCCGGCTCGGCTGCTTGGATATCGACGCCGAGAGCCTCCGCGAAGGCACTACAGGTCGAGAAGCGCTGCGAGGGATGGGCCGACAGCGCCACGTCGACGGCCGCCGAGATCCTCGCCGGGAGGCTCGGCAGCATCGCCGCCAAGGGGGTGTAGTCACCCGCCGCCGTGCGGTTCATGATCCCCAGCACGTCGCCGCGACCAAAGGCCCGGGTCCCGCTGAGCATCTCGTACAGGATGGTGCCCAGGGCGAAGATGTCGGCGCGTGCGTCGACGGTCGCCGAGTCGGTGATCTGTTCGGGCGCCATGTACCCGGGGGTGCCCATCGCCGTGCCGCTCATCGTCATCGCGTCGCGCTGCATGCCCTCCGTGGCGATCTTCGCGATGCCGAAGTCCGCGACCTTGGCGATGACCTTGTTCCCCACGGTCGTGAGCAGGATGTTGCCGGGCTTCAAATCACGGTGGAGGACCCCGGCTTCGTGTGCTGCGCCGACACCCGCGGTGACCTGGCCGAAGAGCTCCAGCGCGTCCACCGCCGGCATCGCGCCACCCTCCTTCAGGCAGGCGTCGAGGCTGAAGCCCTGGATGTACTCCATGACGAGCCCGATCTGGCCTTCGTGCTCGACGACATCCGTGACGGCGACGACATGGGGGTGGCGGAGTTGGGCCTGGATTCGCCCCTCCTGCAAGAGCCGCGCGGCCAGACCTCCTCGCTGGATCGTCAGCAGCTTCAGCGCGTGCAAGGTGCCCAGTTGGCGGTGGCGCACGGCATACACCTGGGCGATGCCCCCCTCTCCGAGGAGTCGCTCCACCTGGAATCTGCCGATGACGTCGCCGGGCTGCTTCAAGCAGGCTCCATCTTAGCCCCGGTCCGGGCGCCTCTTCGACCCGGCGGCCCATCACCGGGCGGTCCGGCGAAGTGATGGTCGAGGCCTGGCCCCGTTTGATATCGCAGGGGGCGTCCGTTAGCGTCCGGGCGTGGACGACACCCCCCTGCAGATGGTCGAGGACGCGGAGGGGCTGGCGGATCTGTTGGAGAGGGTCGCCGACGAGCCGGTCCTGGGCATCGACACCGAGTCGGACTCGATGCACAGCTACCGGGAGAAGGTCTGCCTGATCCAGATCTCCGACAGGCGCCGGGACTACATCGTCGATCCGCTCGCCGGCTTCGACCTCGCCCCCCTCGGCACGCTGATGTCCGACGGCGACCGCGTGAAGATCTTCCACGGCGCGGACTACGACGTCGTGTCGCTCAAGCGGGACTTCGGCTGGACGATCACGAACCTCTTCGACACGATGATCGCGGCCCAGCTCCTCGATCTTCCGAAGGTCGGTCTCGCCGACCTGTGCGCCAACGCCTTCGGCGCGGACATGGACAAGAAGTACCAGACCCATGACTGGGCCCGGCGTCCGCTCGAGCCGGAGCACCTGTTCTACGCGCGGGGTGACACCCACTACCTGCTGGCGCTGCGGGAGCTCCTGAAGCTCAAGCTGGAGCGGGCTGGTCGCATGGACGTGGCGCTGGAGGAGTTCCAGGCGCTCGAGTCGCGGGTGTGGGGCGGTGCCACGGACGACCCGGCTGCGTTCTTGCGCACGAAGGGCTCCAGTCGCCTCGACGAGACCGGGCTGCGGGTGCTCCGCGCCCTGTGGACGCTCCGTGACGATCGGGCTTGCGAGCTCGACCGGCCCGCCTACAAGGTCTTCCCGAACCAGGTGCTCGTAGCGATCGCCGCAAAGCGACCAGGTGATCTGGACGGGCTCGCAAAGCTCATCCGAGCAAAGTCCTCGATGTTCCGCCGCCACGGCCAGTCCATGCTCGATGCCGTCGTCGTCGGACTGGCTGACGAGGAGCCGCTCCCCTCGGCTCCCAAGAAGGTCCGCGTGGGCACGAAGCCTCGCTATGGCTCGCGTGAGACGGACCGGCTGCTCACCGTGCTGAAGGGCTGGCGCCAGAAGCGCATGAGGAAGGGCGATCTCCCGCTCTCGATGGTCGGAAGCAACAGCCAGCTCAAGGCCATCGCGGGTTTTCGTCCAGTCAGCCTGGAGGAGCTGCGGCAGGTCGAGGAGCTCCGCAACTGGCAGATCGAGCGCTACGGCGAGGAGATCATGGGGATCGTGCGGGAGTTCGAAGGCAGCCTTTCCGAAAACGGCGGGGGCTCGGGGCGCCGCCGCCGCCGACGCTGACCCCGGCTACCCGGTCGTCGTCGCGACCGCGTCGATCTCCACCCGCACGTCCTTGGGCAGCCTCGCCACCTCGACGCAGGCCCGCGCCGGCTTGTGGGCGCCGAAGGCCTCTGCGTAGACGGCGTTCACCGCCCCGAAGTCGTCCATGTCCTTCAGGAACACCGTCACCTTCAGGCAGTGCTGCAGGTCCGTGCCGGCAGCCTCCAGCACGGCGGCGAGGTTCGCGAGCACCTGGCGGGCCTCCTCCTGCACGTCCGAGGTCTGGAGCAGCTCGCCGGTCGAGGGCACGATGGCCACCTGGCCGGAGCAGTAGACGAGGTCGCCATGCACGATGGCCTGGCTGTAGGGCCCGATCGCCGCCGGCGCCTGATCCGTGCTCACGACCCTCATGGGCTGTAGACCGCGATGAAGGGCAGGTTCCGGTAGAGCTCGCCCAGATCGAGCCCGTAGCCCACGACGAACTCGTCGGGGATGGTGAAGCCCACGAAGTCGACGTCGACCTCGATCTCCCGGTTCCCCGGCTTGTCGAGGAGGGTCACGACCTTCAGCGACTTCGGGCCTCGGACCTGCAGCATGCGGAGCAGGTAGTCCATCGTCAGGCCGGTATCGACGATGTCCTCGACGACGAGGCAGTGCTGGCCCTCGATGGGATGACGCAGGTCCTGGGTGATGCGGACGACCCCCGTGCTGCGAGTCCCGCCGTGGTAGCTGCTGACTCCAAGGAACTCGATCTTCACGTCGCCGCCCATCGCGCGGGCCAGATCGGCCATGAAGACGAAGCTGCCCTTGAGCACACCGATGATCGTGATGGGCGCCTCTCCGTAGTGCTCGCGGATCCCCCTGCCGAGCTCTTCCACGCGAGCGGCGATGGCGTCGGCGTCGATCAGCGTGTCGAGCCGCGGGTCGGTGGTCGCGATCATTCTCTACACCCAGGCGTTGTTCATCAGCTCCCCGAGGCCGCCTGCGCCAGGGACGATGTACTGGTTCTCGTTCAGGCCTCGCTCCTCGTCCCAGCGGGCGCCGGGGACCTCGGCGAGGACCACCGGCGCCGAGAGCCCACGATCCAGGCGGATTGTGTAGACGTGAGCTTCCGGGAACTCGGTCATCACCCGTCTCAGGAACTCAGGGGTGACGATCAGGTGAATCGAGACCAGGCGCTTCGGGGTCCCCGCGACCTGGTCGGAGTAGATGCGCATCGTCTCGACGATCGATCCACCGGTCGCTCCCATCGGATCGGGGATGAAGACGGTCGCTCCTTCGACCGGTCCGCCCAGCTTGCTCCCGCTGACGTCGACGCCGATGACGCGTCCGTGCTCGTCGGTGGCGCGCTCCATGAAGATGTGGTCCTGTCGCACCCCTGTCGGGTCGAGGAGGTAGTTCAGGCCAGAGAACCAGCGGGCCCCGGGCAGCACGCCGCCGCGGGCGATGCTGGCGACGACGACGGACTGCGCGCGGTCGATGACCTCGCCGGCGTAGCGCCCCTCCGGGTTGAACTGCTCCATGCGTGTCGGCCAGTCGACCTGGGCCGTGGCGAGCTCTCGGGAGCACACGGCGGTGAGCAGCCAGTCGTAGAGGGTCTCCAGGATCTGGTTGAAGCGAGGCTGGACCGTGTGCGGGTGGCACAGCTCCGTCAACAGCGACATCGGGTAGGGCTGGCTGAGGATGTGGACGTTGTCGCCGTAGCGGTGGTCCAGGGTCTCGCCGGGGCGGGGCAGGCGACGGTATTGCGAGTCGGGCATGGCTACTCCGAGTCGCCGACCCTATCGCTCTTCTTCACCTTCGAGGAGATCCAAGCCCCACTCGAGCAGCGCCAGGGCCTCCGTCAGGGTGCCGCCCACCACCAACCGCGCGAGGAAGGGGAGGGGACCTTCTACGGTGATCTCGGCCTGCGCCATGGCGGTGTGCACCTCCTCCGTCTCGACCACGAGCAGGATCGGGCGCACCAGCCCTTCGTCCTGTAGGGCCTCGCCGAGGCCGGTGAGCAAGGGCAGGTCCTCTTGGAGCAGCCCCGGGAGACGAGCGAGGAGCTCCGTGGAGCGGGCGTCCCCGCGCTGGAGCAGCGTGGCGGTGTTTCCGAGTGTCGTCCAGGTGCCCTCCTGGACGAAGGCGGCCTGGATCGTCGGGCTGAGCTCCTCCACTCCCGAGCGACCGGAGGAGCGGATCGCGAAGGCGGCTTCCGCTGCGTCCCAGAGCGGATCGAAGTCAGCGCGCAGCTCGGCGAGCACGTCCACGAAGTCGTAGACGAGCGCGCTGGTGCCGATGTCTCGGAGCAGCTCCTCCAGCGGCCTGTCGGCGTCGAAGTTCCGGACGGTCGCGAGCAGGTCGACGAGCTCGGGGATCTTCGAGTCGTCGACCGCGTAGAAGTCCTCCAGCGTCCACAACAGCGCTCTGAGCAGGTCGCTCGTTGCGGGGTCGTTGAAGCGGTCGATGGCCTGTACGTCGTCGACCATCTGGCGGTCGAGGGGGTTGCAGAGACCCGAGTCGGCGATGGCGTAGAGGATCTCTCTGCTGAAGGGCCAGCCCAAGAGATCACCGAGGATGGAGACGCCACTCTCTACGGCGCCCGGGTCCTGCTGGGCGAGGCGGGAGAGGAACTCGACGGAGAAGTTGTCGATCTTCACGTCCAGCGAAGCCACCCAGAGATCCAGCGAGCACTCCATCGGCCCGTTCCCGCGCTGGAGCAGGCGCAACAGGGCGACCAACGCCGAGTCCTCGCCGGCCTCGAGCGCCGCTCCGTCGGGGTCGACCTCGGCGAGGTAGACGAGCTGCGGTGGCAGGGCGCGGAGGTGACCGCCGTCGTCGAGCTCGATCAGCGTCTGCCGCAGGCCATCGCGGACCTGGTCGTCGGCCAGCACCACCCGCGCGGGGTCGGCGATGTGCTCGATGGCGATGCGCCCGTCGTTGCCGGTCTCGAGGAAGAGCTTCTCGGAGATGTCCCGGATCGAGTCGCCGGAGGCCTCGTCCCAGCGGTCGTTGTCGGTGCTCCGGCTGCGCTCGATGGCGTCACCCAGGTCCGCGGGCACGTCGTCGAACAGCCCTGCCTCCGCGAGCTCCGCGAAGCGCTCGGTCGCCGATGCGACGTGTTCGCTGACCAGCGCCTCGCCGAGCACCGTGGTGGGCTCGAGGTCGTTGTCTACGATGGCCTCGGCGGAGAAGCGCAGGGCCGGGAGCAGGGGCCGCACGAGGCCGCGATCCAGCGAGGATCCTGCGCGCAGATCGACCTCGCTCTCGACGCGCTCGTAGGAGGTCCCGTAGAGCACCTCCACCACCACCTCGGACCAGTAGGTCAGCTCGCCCGAGCGGGCGGCGTCCAGCAGGACGGTCGCCACTCCGAAGACATCGATGTCGGCGTCACCAGCCTGGTTCGTCGCCCTGGCGAGCTCGACGCCGGCGGGGTCTCCGTCTCGTGCCTCGGTGTCGAGGCTGTCGACCACACCCGAGAAGGGCTCGAAGGCGTCCTGTCGGTTCAGGCAGTCGAAGACCGCGTGCAGCTCGTCGGTGCTCTCCTCCGAGAGTCCGTCGAGCAGGTTTGCCTCGTAGCAGGGTCCCCCGGGTTCTCGCTGCTCCAGCCACTCCGGGGTCGTTCGCGCCGTGGAGCAGGCACCGAGGGCAGCGGCGAGCGCTATCAATCGATGAGGTACCGGACGCCGAGGTTGAAGGTCGAGCCGTGGTAGAAGCTCTTCCGATAGCGCATCTCGTAGCCGAACTCGGCGTTGACCTGGATGCGGTCGTTGATCGTGTAGTGCACACCCGGGCCGATCTGCGCCAGCAGGAACTCGCTGGAGTCGACGGTGAGGAAGCCGGTGCCGACGTTCGTGATCAGCGACAGCTGCAAGCCCAGGGGCTCGCCCCAGAGGCGCCACTGGACACCCGCGGATGCGAGCCCGAGGGTCCGCGGCTCGTCCCGGAAGACGTAGGTGAGCTCGTTGTCGAGGCCCTCTTCGGTCGTCGGCTTCCAGCCCTCCTCGCGGGCCTTGGCGTTGTGGCCGACGTCCGACTGGGCGGCGTCCTGTTGCGCCCAGAGGCGCGCGGTGCCGACCCACTTGTCGTCACGGTCGCCCAGCACGGCTTGCAAGCCGAACCCGTAGTCCGGGCGCTGCGCGGAGATCACGTACTGCGCGTCCGACAGGTCGTAGGCGTAGAAGCGGTCCTGGTGCGTACCGGCGGTGGTGATGATGCCGATGCCGCCGGCCTCGGCGTTCGTCGACAGGACGGTTGCTAGCAGGATCATTGGGACCTCGGGAGTGCAGTGTGCGTCGTGGCGGCGCCGCTGCAAACGGTGAGGTGTATAGCGTGATCAGCCGCCTGTGTCCGCGGAGTCCCCGCCGGCGCCGGTGTCGCTTGTTCCGAGCACCTCGAATGCGATCCGTTCGCTGCCCCCATGGGTGTTGAAGAGCTCCACCGTGGTCAGCCCCGGCAGCAGCTCGGGGACCACGAAGGTGGCGGTCTCGACGCAGTCGGCAGCGCACTGCGCGTCGCAGGCGTCGCAGTCGGAGAAGCAGTCGCTGCACTCGTTGTCTTCCCGACAGGCATCGCAGCTGTCGCAGTCGTCTCGCGTGAGACCGCTGAGCTCGGCGCGCACGCCGCCGACCAGGATCACCGTGTCCCAGGCCTCTGACAGGGGGCTCGCGGACAGGACGACCTCGTCCCCCACACCCGCCGCGGCGGGGGAGAGCGACGTGAGCGAGACCTCGCAGACGGGCACCTCGACCGTGACGGCCTCTACGCATGACAGCAAGAGCGACAGGATCATCAGAACAGACCCCCGGTCATGAACTCCTCCGTGGTGACCTGTCCAGCCGCTGCGCCGCTCCTCTCCGGGACCGTGCCCGGGATGAAGGGCATGCCACGCCCACCGGAGCGCACCTTGCCGCTCGACTCGTCGATGGACGCCCAGACGGCGTCCGGGATCTCGGGGAAGGGGCGGTCCACTTCCTTGGGCCAGGCAGCTTCCATGTACTCCATCCACATCGGCAGGGCGATGCGCCCCCCGGTGCTGCTCACGCCCATGCTGCGTGGCTTGTCGTAGCCGGCCCAGGCGGCGGTGATGACCCCCGGCGTGAAGCCGACGAACCAGCCGTCCTTGAAGTCGTTCGTCGTCCCCGTCTTTCCAGCGATGTGCACGCCCAGGCGGTTCGTGGCCGCGCCCGTGCCGGCGGTGGCGACCTCGCGCAGGAGCCAGGTGGTGATCCCTGCGACCGTCGGGTCCAGCACCTCTGGATGATCGACGAGCTCGTGCTGCTCGAGCACCACGCCGTCGCGGTCCTCGACCGACTCGATGAAGTAGGGGTCCACCATGCTGCCGTAGGTCGCGAAGACCGAGTAGGCGCGGGCCATCTCGATCATCGACAGGCTCGAGGTGCCCAGCCCCATCGACAGGTCCTTCTCCAGGTGGCTCTCGATGCCCAGGGTGCGGCCCATGTCGTAGACCGGGTCCATGCCGACGACGTCGAGCACGTGCACGGTGCAGACGTTTCGTGAGAGCGCCAGGGCCTTCCGCAGCGAGATGTTGCCGAGGTAGTCGCCGCCGTAGTTCCCGGGCTTCCAGATCTTCTCCTCGTTGTAGTCGAAGAAGGTCTTGGGGGTGTCCGGCACCATCGAGCCCGTCGTGAACTTGCGCTCGTCGAGCGCGGTCGCGTAGACGATCGGCTTGAAGGTGGAGCCGACCTGGCGCCGTGCCTGGAGGGCGCGGTTGAACTCGCTCTCCTCGATGTCGACCCCACCGACCATGGCGCGGACGGCGCCGGTGTCGAGGTCGTAGGACAACAGCGCGCCCTGCAGCTCGGGCTTCTGGTAGAGCTTCGCCGCTGCGAGCCCCACGGCGGCCTCGTAGCCCTCGAGGTTCTTCTCCGTCTGGGAGTCGACCGCGACGACCTCGACCGTGACCACGTCTCCGACGGAGAGGGTCGTCGTCAGGTCGTTGTTCTTGCGATAGCGCCAGGACTTCTTGATGTTCGGCTCGAAGCCCCAGTAGGTCCAGGACAGCGGCACGATCGCCTCGTGGGCGCCGATGCCGACGACGGCGTGTTTCTTCTCCACCGCCGTGACCACGGCCTCGAAGCGCTCGCCCGCGCGCAGGGAGCTGAGCTCCGGGAGCGGGTTGCGCCGCGCGTTGTCCGCGAGGAACTGGTCGTGCTCGCGCATCGACTGCTCTTGCGCCTGCAGTCTCGCCGAGATCGCTGCCTCGCCCTCGTGGGTCTCCAGCGGCCCTCGCCATCCCAGGGCCATGTTGCGCTCGGTGATGCCCCTGGTGACGGCGTTCTGGGCGATCTGCTGAAGCTCCAGGTCGCAGGTCGTGTGAACGATGAGGCCCTCGTTGTAGACCCGGTCGAAGCCGTAGGTCTCGACGAGGTGTCGCCGCACGTGCTCGGTGTAGTAGGGGGCCAACAGGCGGATGGGGTTCTCCGTCTTGACGATGCGGATCTCCTCGTCGACGGCCGCGTCGTGCTCCGCCTGGGTGATGAAGTCCTTGTCCAGCATCTGGCCGAGCACGTACTCCTGGCGCGCCCGCGCCTTGTCCCAGTTGCGATGGGGGCTGTAGTCGGAGGGCCGCTGGGGGAGGCCGGCGAGCAGCGCAGCCTCGGCCAGGCTGATGTCACTGACGTGCTTGTCGAAGTAGATCCGGGAGGCAGCCTCGACCCCGTAGGCCCCGGACCCCAGGTAGATCTGGTTCAGGTAGAGATAGAGGATGCGGTCCTTGTCGAAGGCCTCCTCGATCCGCGTGGCGAGGATGGCCTCCTTGATCTTGCGGGTGAGCTTCTTCTCGCTCGTGAGCAGGAAGTTCCGGGCTACCTGCTGCGTGATCGTCGAGGCACCCTGGGCCATGCCGCGTTCTTGGACGTTCTTGACCATCGCCCTGAGGATGCCCATCGGGTCGACGCCCTTGTGGTGCTCGAAGTTCGCATCCTCGGAGGCCATGAAGGCGTGTCGGAGGTGCTCCGGCATCGTCTCGAGGGGCACGACGTAGCGGCGCTGCTCGTAGATCTCGCCGAGGAGCTGGCCCTGGTTGTCGTAGACGACCGTGACCGTGGGCGGCCGGTAGGTCTCGAGGGTCTCCAACGTAGGCAGATCCTGGCTGAAGTACGCCCAGGAACCGGCGAACGTGGCCACTCCGATGACGCACATCGCGACGAAGCCGACGACCAGGCGCTTGCCCCAGCCCCACGGCTTCCTCTGATGCGGGATCTCCATGAGGCGCGGGGCTGGTCCCCGCGGTCCGGGCGAGAGCGGCTCGGGCTGCCCCTCGAGAGAGTCGTAGAGCTCTCCCGTCCGGTCGATCGGGTCGGTCGGGTCGTGGGGGCGCGCCTTCTGCCGCGCGAGGATGGTGCGCTCCTCGTCGGCTGGCGCCTGCTCGCCCCGCGCGCTCGGCGGCGCGGTGACGGGTGGCGGGGCATCGCCGGGGCCGAGCAGCATCGTGGGCCCGGTCTCTTGCGGCTGCGGACTCGGGGACTGGCTCAGCACCTGGGTCGGACCGGTCTCCTGGGGTTGGAAGACCTGTCCGAGCTCGGGGCGCTCGAGGCGTCGGAGATGCTCTGGTCGAGGAGTGGGGGCGGGAGTGAGGACGGGCTCCGGGTCACCCTGGAAGCGCGCACCCTTGGACCGCAGCCGATCGACGAGTCCCACGGGGTAGGTGATGGCGAGCGTCGCGCCGCAGGAGTCGCACTGCACCTCAGCGCCCGGGTCCGGGAAGGGCTCCCTCAGGCGGTGGGGACTCCCGCAGTGCGGACATGAGATCTTGAGCGCCATCAGTCCTTCGGTCCGGGGGTCTCGGCTAACCCGTGCTGTGTTTTCTTGTCACGCGTGAACCGCCAGGGTTCCCACAAGGTCCCTACGTGAACAGCTAAACTGGGTACAGCGACTCGGCGGAGACTCAATGCACGCAGCGGTCAAACACCTCGCCGTCTTCGGCGTGGCCCTCCCCGCATCCATCCTCCTCTACCACCTGGTGTCGAACTCCGACGCCGGCGCCAACAGCGTCCCTGCGGACCTCATCGACCAGCTCCAGGAGTTCGCGACCGGCCACGAGCGGCCCTACTCGCTCGAGAGCCTGAGCCTGCTCCGCCGCACGATGTACTTCGTCGAGGAGAGGTACGTGGACCCCAGCCGCGTCGACCCGGACCTGATGTTCGACGAGGCCCTCGACGACGTCGAGCGCCGAGTGCCGGAGGTGCTCTTCCGTCGCGAGCCCGGTGGTCGGCTGCTCCACGTCGCCGTCGGGAGCTACACCACGACCCTGGAGCTCCCGCAGATCGAGACCGTCGGCCAGATGACCGACCAGCTCGCCAGGGTCGCGACGGTCCTCGAAGCGCGGCTGTCCGACGAGGTCCCTCTCCCGGAGATCGAGTACGCGCTCATCAACGGCGTGCTCTCTACGCTCGATCCCCACTCCGTGTTGCTCCCACCAGAGATCTCCAAGGAGATGGATGTCGAGAACTCCGGTGAGTTCGGGGGCCTCGGCATCACGATCACGCTGAGGGACGGTCGTTTGACCGTCGAGTACCCGCTCGAGGACACGCCGGCGTTTCGCGTGGGCCTCAAGGCAGACGACCGCATCGTGCGCATCGACGGAGAGTCCACCATCAACATGGACCTCACCGAGGCGGTGTCCAAGCTCCGAGGCGAGGTCGGCAGCACGGTCGTGGTGCACGTCGAGAGGGAGGGCTGGAGCGAGCCGAAGGCCTTCCCGATCGAGCGAGCCAGGATCAAGATCAACCCGGTGAAGGGCGAGCTGCTCGAGGGCGGCGTCGGCTACGTCCGCATCTCGAACTTCCACGGGATGGTCTCCAACGACGTCATGACCTTCCTTTCCCAGTTCCGCCGCGACAACGGCGGCGAGCTGCGCGGTCTCGTCCTCGACCTGCGCGGAAACCCCGGCGGCTACCTCCACCAGGCGGTCGAGGTCAGCGACATGTTCCTCGACACCGGCCAGATCGTGTCCACCGTCGAACGCGGCAACCGCAACGTCGACGAGAAGGGTGCGTCCCGAGGGAACACGGAGGCGGACTACCCGATCGTGGTCCTCGTCGACGCGAACTCCGCCTCCGCGAGCGAGATCGTGGCCGGTGCGCTCAAGAACCGAGGTCGCGCCGTGGTCGTCGGCGAGCGCACCTTTGGCAAGGGCAGCGTCCAGAACCTCTACGACAACCCGGGGGACGCCTCCAAGCTGAAGCTCACCGTCGCGAAGTACCTGACTCCCGGAGAGAAGAGCATCCAGGCCATCGGGATCCCGCCCGACATCCGCATCGAGCGGACGATCGTCCACGAGACCGAGGAAGGTGACCACCTCATCGCGATGTACGCCAGGGAGCGGGTCTCACGCGAAGCCGACCTCGACCACAGCCTCGAGCGCGTCGATCTGAGGGGCGAGGCGCCCGTCTACAGCGTGCGCCACCTCTATGTCCCGGACATCGAGGCGCAGCGCAGCGACAAGCTGGACCTCGCCGCCGACTGGGAGGTGCAGTTCGCCCGCGACCTGATCGTGGCGAGCCCCGACGAGGCGAACCGGGCCGAGGTGCTCGCGAGCGTTGGCGCTGTCGTCAGCACCCACTCCCAGCGTCAACAAGAGGCCATCGAGGCCGCCTTCGGTGACATCGACCTCGACTGGACCCAAGGCGAGCAGCCGGCCGAGCCGCAGCTCTCGGCGGTCTTCGACCTCGGCGAGGACGACGTGCTCGCCGCCACGGGCGAGGAGCAGGTCATCTGGCTGCGCGTCACGAACGATGGCGAACAGCCCGTCCACCAGGTGCTGGGCGTCTCCGAGTCGACCTTCGACTTCCTCGACGGCGACGAGTACTACTTCGGTCGCATCGATCCTGGCGAGACGCTCAGCTGGCCGACGAAGATCACCATGATCGACGGATACCGGGACGAGGTGGGAGAGGTCACGATCGACTTCCACGACTCCCAGCGACGCGACCTCGGGCACAGCGAACACATGGTCCGCACGGTGGGACAGCCGCTGCCGAGCTTCGAGTGGAGCTACGCCCTGACGGACACCGGCGTAGAGGGCACGCGCGGGGACGGGGACGGCATCGCCGAGCCGGGCGAGACCGTCGCCCTGACGCTGACTGTGAAGAACGTCGGCGAGGGCGCCACCTCGGAGGCTTTCGCGAAGCTCAAGAACCACAGCGGCAAGCAACTCGACCTTCGAACGGGCGTCCTGGAGCTCGGCGAGATCGCCCCTGGCGAGGTCGTCACCGACAGCTTCGTCTTCCAGGTCAAGGGCGCCGAGCCCCTGGAGGTCGAGTTCGTCCTGGGCGACCAGGCCCGCTACGACCACGCCGCCATCTGGCGAGGTGGTTTCTATGGCTTCTTCACACAGAGCGACGAGCTGACGGTCCCCGTCGGGACGGCGGCCCAGTGGAGCGCCAGGGCCCCGCCGAGCCTCGACGTCACCCGCCAGCCCACGCTCGTGACTGCGGATCCCCAGATCGTCATCTCGGGGGTCGCCCGCGACGACGCCGGTCTCCGCGACGTCATCGTCTACCAGAAGGGCACAGAGGACGACGGCAAGATCTTCTTCCAGGGCGGCGACGACGGCGTGACGACGCTCCCCTTCACCGTCGACGCGCGCCTCGAAGAGGGCTGGAACCTCTTCGTCGTCCTCGCCCGTGATGGCGACGGGCTCACGGACATCACCTCCGTGAACGTCTGGTACGACTCCTCGGGAGAGGTCGAGCTCGCCGCAGCCACGCTGCCACTCGGCGGCTGATCCGGTCTACTCCTAGCGGACCTGGAGTGACAGCGCCGGGGCGGTGAGCGCCTGGTCCATCCACCGGATCTCCGCGACGCCCGACGTGAGCTCGCGCGTGGGCAGCCCCGCCCACGCGTCCAGAGCGATTCGCTCGGGGTCGCTGAGCTCCTCGTAGGGGTCCTCGGTGACCCGGGGGCCGTGCTCCTGGACGCGCATCATCAAGGGGAGATCCGGGCGGAAGTCGACCATGACGGTGCCTTCGTCGCGCGTGAGCACCGGGGACGCCTGGTAGAGCTCGCCGTCGATCCAGGCCCACGCGACGACGTCGCCGCCGGTCTGATCGACGCCCACGCTGATGTCCTCTGCGAGCGCAAAAACCGCATCGCGCCGTGCTCCGGCGAGGGTCGGAGGATTCGGGCCGTAGCGATGCAAGAGGACCCCGCGACCCACCAGGAAGCGGTGGCGACCGCCCGCCGCCAGCGCGCCGCTCACAGCGCCGAGGGGCTCGGCGACCTCTGTGGTCCAGCCGTCGAGGAGCAGGGGCTCGACCTCGAGGCCGCTCGACGCCACGGCCATGCGCAGGTCCCGGTAGCCATCGAGCTCGGTGCCCTCGCGGAAGAGCACCTGCCAGCCATCGCCGGTCTCCTCGACGTAGTCGGGACCCAGGCGGAGGCCACGGTCGAGGACCTCGACCTCGTCGGGATGAGCGTCGTAGCCCAGCCGGATCGAGGTCTCGCGGCGCCGCCCGACCTCGCCACGGGCGTGGCCCATGCCCTTCAGGAGACCGGTGTTGCATCGCACGAAGCGCAGATCGAGGACGTTGTTGTCCGAGTTCGAGACCAACAGCTCCCAGCTGTCCGTGAAGGTGAGCTGGTCCTCTGGGGCGGTGCAAGCCAACAGCAGGAGCGTCACAGCGGCCTCATCGGCATGAAGCTCGGGCTCCACGGGCGCCGTATCGGGGTCTGGCAAGCGTTGGCGAGGCCGGCGATGGCCGGGGCCTCGAGGAGTCCGTCGGCGATCCACGCTCCCTCCCCGATCGCGTCGGGCAGCTCGCCGGAGCGGCAGGCCCTGTCTCTGACCGCCGGATCGGTCGTGGCGCGGGTCAGGCTCTCCGTCACGAGGCGCTCCACGTAGACCTGCGTTCCGCGAACACAGCGGTCGGGTTCGACGCTGTCGGTGCAGTCCTCGAGCCGCGCGGGGCGATTCCGCGTGTGGGCGAAGTACCAGAAGTCCGCCCAGAGGAGCTCCTCCGGGTCCTGCCGGATCGTGCGCAGGCCGGAGAAGTAGTCCACGACCTCTCCGCCGGCGGCCTCGTGGTCCACCGCACGGGAGATCTCAGCGGAGTCGGGCTCGACGGCCGTCTGCAGCTCCCGGCTCCAGAGGTGGTAGAGACACTCGTCGTAGTACCGCCTCGACAGGCCGCACTCGACCAGGGCCTCCCAGCGCTCGCCCTGGGCCATGAGTCGCTCGGCGACCCGGAAGTGGCACTCTTCCCCCCACTCGGAGGCCAGGCTCTGACAGATGGCGGGATCCCCGTCCCGCTGGGCGACCACCGCGGTGGCGCACTCGTCGGAGCGCTCGGACATCGCGGCGCAGGCCGACAGCGCCTCTGCGATCGGGATCTCGGGGTCCAGCGCCGTGACATAGAGCTCGGCGTCCGGAACAGGGGCGCAGGACAAGAGCCAGATCATCCTGGAGGTGCCTGCTTCTTCGTCGGATCGCAGAGGTCCTCGGCGCGGCGCTCTTCCAATACGAGGCGTAGGGGTTCGTCGAGGACCGCCCAGGCGGGGTCCTCCTCGCAGAGTCCCTCCTCGGTGTCGCGCCCGTGGTTCAGGCGGTCGTGGAAGACGGGCAACACCGTACGGGCGCAGACCTCGCGCCGGTCGAGGTCCTCGACGGCGAGACAGGTCGTCGGGTCCAGGACGCCTCTGGTGAAGAGCTGACGGAACCACGCCGACCAGGGTCTCACGTCGCTGGGAGCGAAGCCGACCCCCACGACGTGGAGGAGCACCTCCTCCTCGGCCTCGCCGGGCCTGACATCAGAGTCGAAGTGGCTCCAGATGCGCTGGCTGAAGACGTGGATCCGGCAGTCGTCGGCCATGGGTCCAGCGTTCGCGCAGGCGCTGGGATCGCCGGACTCGCCGAGGAGGAACCAGCACTCGTGGCCGAGGGCGGTGTCCGGCAAGGAGACGCAGAGTGCCGCGGCCTCCTCGCCCTCGAGGTGGGGCACGACAGCCCAGGCGCAGTCGGCCCTCAGCGGGCCGTCCTCGATCTCGTGGCAGAGCGCGGCGGCTTTGTTCGGGTGGTCCTCGGCCAACTGGAGGGCGGCCACGAAGTCGACTCGATCCTGCCCGGGAGGGCGGTCTTCGCCGCAGGCCAGCATGAGCAGGAGCACGAGCCGCAGGCTACCAGCGAGGCCTCCGAGGGCTCAGAACAGGTATGGACCCAGGAGCGACAGCCAGGTTCCCTGGGCGGTGATCGTCGCCAGGAGGATCAGGGTGGCCGCGGGCCAGGAGGCCGAGCCGACGTGGACGTCGCTCTCCAGCGGGTAGGGGCGCAGGAGGTTGCCGTCGCTGTCTGTGATGTCCGCCTTGACGAGCGTGCCGCCGAAGAGGATCTTCGCGTGCACGAGCGCGGCGAGGAGGCCGAACCCGGGCAACAGCGCGATGACCAGGTGGAAGCCGACGTGGCTGAAGGCCTCTGAGAAGCTGACGCCGCCGCGAGCCTGGACGGCCTTCTGGGCGGCGAAGATCGCCGGGAACAACAGCAGGATCTGGAAGATCAGCATGATCTCCATGAAGGGGCTCTCCTCGATGATCAGACCCTGGAACTCGAAGGGGGTCATCCACACCGCGGCGAGCATGAGCGGCACGGCGGGGGCGTAGAGACCCGCCAGGGCCCACGCGATGAGGATCCAGGCGCGGGCTCTCTGCGCGGCTCCGACGGACCAGCGCTCGACCCGGTCGGTGAGCTCGTCCAGCTGGGCCTGGATGTGTCGCTTGGCGAAGTCGCTCTCGGCGAACTCCAGCGCCTTCATCAGCTCCCGAGGGTCTTCTGTCACCCCCAGGCGTGACAGGAACTCCTCCTCCGTCGACTCGTCCTCTGCGTCCAGGTCCAGCTCCTCGACGAAGTCGCCCTCGAAGCGCACATACCAGGTCTTCGCGGACAGTGAGACCGAGCCGAAGGCCGGGTCCGTCGCCGACGGAGGGGGCGCCTGGCCGTCGCGCACGCCGCCGTAGACCTGGACGGCGGTGGGGAGCTCGACACGCAGCCAGTAGGGCGAGGGGCGCAGCAGGGACGGCGCTCCGCAGGAGGAGCAGTAGATCGTCCCGTCGGTGTCGGTCGACATCACGGGGAGCGGATCGCTGCAGACCTCGCAGGCGGGGCGCGCCTTCTTGGCGACGAAGCCGACCGTGACGCCTTGGATGTTGATCCGTGACTCCATTTGCTGGCCCCACATCAGCTGGCCGTAGCTCCGCTCGAGCTCGCTGAGGACCTGGACGAAGACCTCGGTCGGAACGGGAACCTGTGTGTGGCGGTCGGTCGAGTAGATCGATCGGTGCGGTCCGTTCACCGGTTGGCGCCGGCCGAAGCCCGCAGGCTCCAGCCACACCTCGAAGCTGCCCCAGCGCGTGTCGGCCACAGCGGCCCGAATGATACCCCGAGAGCGACATCGTCATCGGGCGATGCCCATCGAGGCGGGATATGCGTGGCGCCTGCGGAGGCCCCCGTGACCGACGATGTGTCCCTCATCCTCGTCTGCGACGACGAGCCCGACATCAGGGAGCTGCTCGCCATCAACTTGCGCCGAGAGGGCTACGAGGTGCTCACCTGCGACCGGGGCGTGGACGCGCTGGACCTCGCGCGGGAGCACAAGCCGCACCTCATCGTGCTCGACCTCATGCTGCCCGACCTCCAAGGCACAGAGGTCTGCCGGCGCTTGAGGGGCCAGACGACGACCAGCGAGATCCCCGTCCTGATGCTGACCGCCCGAGCAGAAGAGATCGACCGCGTCGTGGGCTTCGAGGTCGGCGCGGACGACTACGTCACCAAGCCCTTCAGCACCCGAGAGCTCGTGCTCCGTGTTCGCGCGATCCTCCGCCGCTCCCCCGCCGCGGCCGACGACGCGAGCCAGGAGCCGATCGAGGTGGGTCCGATACGCATCGACGTCGCCGCCCACCGGGTCTGGATCTCCGGCGAGGAACTGGCGCTCACGGCCACCGAGTTCCGGCTGCTCCACACACTGGTGACCCGGACCGGGCGCGTCCAGAGCCGCGGGCGCCTCCTGCAGGACGTCTGGGAGATGCCGCCGGACCTCAACACCCGCACGGTGGACACCCACGTCAAGCGTCTGCGGGAGAAGCTCGGCGAGGCCGCGGACATGGTGGAGACGGTGCGTGGTGTCGGCTACCGTTTCGTGGGCTGAGTGAACGCCAGCGGCCTCGTCGCGGGGCTCGCCGTCGCCGCTGTCGGCGGCCTGGCCCTCGCCACCGCCGCGATGCTCCACCCCGCTGCCGGGATCGTCGTCCTGTTGCTCGGCGCCTTCGTCGTCGCCCAGATCGTCACCCGCCTGCGCTCGCTCGAGCAGCAGGCCGTGGCAGACCTGGCGGCGCATCTGGCCGCCGAGCCCACCATCCAGGGTGTCGAGGTTGCGCTCGCTGCGCTCCTGGGCGAGGTGGCGCTGGCCGAACGTCGAGCTCGCAGGAACGAGGACCTTCGTGACGCTCTCTTCGAGAACGCGCCCGGCGGGGTCGTCCTCGTCGGGCGCGGGCTGAGGGTCCTGGCTGCGAACCCGGGCATCCGCGAACTCTTGCCGGTGGTGGGCGACCCCATCGGGAGGCGCCTCGGAGACGCGGTCCCCTTCGAGCCGCTCGTCAAGACGATCCAGGACGCCTTGGACAAGGGCACCTCGACCTTCCGGGAAGCTCGCTCTGGGCGCTTCGACCTGCTGTTGCGGGCGGCTCCGGTCGGCGGGACCGGCGCGGTGGCCGTGGTCGTCGATGTCAGCCCCTTCCGGCGAGCCGCTCGGGCCCGCTCGGACTTCGTGGCCAACGTCTCCCACGAGCTGCGCACCCCCGTCACCAGCATCAGCGGATACGCCGAGACCCTTCTGGACCACGAGGGGCTCGACGACGACGGGCGCGTCATGGCCGAGGCCATTCATCGGAACGCCAGGCGGCTGACGCTCATCTTCGCGGAGCTCCTCCAGCTCGCCCGCCTGGAGGCTGGGGACGAGGAGCTCGAGCTCGAGGAGCGCTCGATCGCCGAGACCCTCGGGCCCTTGCTGGACGAGGCCCGGGAGGTGGCTCGTGAGCGGCGGGTGAACATCCATCGGAGCGGAGACGCCCTGGCGCTGATCCACCCGGAGGCCTTCGGTCGTGTCGTCGGCAACCTGCTCGCGAACGCCGTGAACTTCAGCCCCGATGGCGGCGAGGTCCGCGTGGTCGTTCGTCCCGACGGCGAGCACGTCTGGCTGGAGATCCACGATCGGGGACCGGGCATCGACCCGGAGCACATCGAGCGCATCTTCGAGCGCTTCTTCCGGATCGATCGGGGCAGGGCCCGGCAGTACGGCGGCACGGGCCTTGGTCTGGCGCTCGTGAAGCATCTCTGCATGCGCACCCGCGCCGAGGTCAGCGTGCGGAGCGACCCGGGACACGGGGCGACCTTCTTCGTGCGCTTTCCGGCCCCTTAGCCCTACGCCACGACCTCGACCTCGTCGCGGCTGACGGTCTTCACGATCTCACGCAGGCGACCGGCGAGGACTTCGTGATCGCGGTGGGCGATGCGGAGCTGGCCGGCGAGGTCCTTCGAGCGGCGGAAGCCACCCACCAGCCCGCCGGAGATGTCGGTCTCGCTCTCGTAGAGGTCGCCGATGTCCTCGAGGGTCGCACCCTCGTACCAGGCTCGTCCGAACTCCATCAGCGGTGGGCACCAGGTGACCTGGTGACCGGTGAGGGCCTCTGCAGCCGTCACCACGTCGCCCCAGCGGATCCGATCGGCGCTGTGCGCGATGCGTCTCAGGTCCGGGCTCAGGCGCCTCGCGTGGAGATGGACGCCCTTGGGGAGCTTGCCGGTCATGGCGGTCAAGAGTCCGAAGAGCTCGCCGGGGCCGAGGTCTTCGAAGATGCCATCGAGCACGAGCTCGGTCGTGAAGATCTCCTCGATCTGCAGGTGGCGGAGCACCATGCCGCCGGCATTGAGGGTGTCGTCGTCGCCGAGGTAGCCGATCTCGACGAGGAACTGGCGGCGTCGTTCGAAGTCTCGCCAGACCTTCACGCCGCCGACACGGATGCGCTTGTCCAGCTTGCGGAGGTCCTTGACCTTGCGCTGGAGCCGGGTGTCCTCGGGCCAATCGCCCTGCTTGACCCCTGCGCCGCGCAGCGCATCACGGGTCTGGTTTCGCTGGTCCACGAGTCGTTGATTCGCCATGCCCTGGCGGAAGGCGAGGAAGCTCTTGGCGACGATCGCCTTGCAGGCCTCGCGTCCGCGCTGCTCGAGCAGGTTCACGACCGAGTTGAAGCTCAGGTTGAAGCTGCTGTGGACGGGCTCGCTCTGTCCGGCGAGGTAACGCTCCAGCTCCCCGCTGAGGCGAGGCCAGTCGAAGTAGTCGAGCCGGACCACGACGGTGCCGTAGTCGTCCATGCCGCGGCGTCCGGCGCGCCCCGCCTTCTGCATGAACTGGCGCACGCTCAGCGGCTCCAGGCTGCGGCCGTTGAACTCGAGCAGGCTGTCCATGACCACCGTGCGCGCCGGCATGTTGATGCCCAGCGCGAAGGTGCTGGTCGTGTAGAGCACCGCCAGGAGCTTCCGCTCATAGAGTCCCTCGACCAGCGCCTTCAGCTGCACGTGCAGGCCAGCATGGTGGAAGCCGATGCCCTGCCGATACAGCGACACCAGGTCCGGGTCGAGCACCGCGGGACCGAGGCGATCGAAGGCCTCTGAGAGGACATCGTCCAGGGTCCGCTGGCTCTCGGACACCAGCAGAGTGCCGCGGACCTTGTGCCCCAGTCGGCGGGCGAAGAGCTCGGCGAGCTTCCGCGAGGGTACGAAGTAGAGGTAGGGCGTGTGGCTGTGCTCGAGCATTCGGAAGAGCTCGAGGTGCGAGGTCGTCTTGCGCCGCTCGCGTGTGGGCGGACCGCGTCGATTGCGCCGGCCCTTCGTCCGCTTGGCGGGTCGCGACTCCCGGTCCTTCTTCTTCCACTTCTTGTAGCCCTGACGGAAGCGCTCGGGGGTGACGAGCCCCATGTCGCTGTTGGCGATGAGGACGTCGAGCGGGACCGCGCGCTGGAACTCCTGGACGACCTCGACCTCCTGCCCGCGCACGCTGCTGAGCCAGTCCGCGAACTCCTGCACGTTCGACAGCGTGGCCGAGAGGCCGAGCACCTTCACCCGCGCCGGGAGGTAGATGAGCACCTCCTCCCAGACCGTGCCGCGCTCGACGTCGTCGAGGAAGTGGATCTCGTCGAGCACCACCGCGGCGAGATCGTCCATCTCCTCGTCGCCCAGGAGCATGTTCCGCAGGATCTCGGTCGTCATCACGACGCAGGGCGCGTCTCGGCGGATGACCAGGTCTCCCGTCACCAGCCCGACCTTGTCTGCGCCGTGGAGCCGGCAGTAGTCCCGGAACTTCTGGTTCGAGAGCGCTTTGACCGGCGCTGTGTAGATCACGCGCTGTCCGGCCTCGAGGGCCTCGTCCACGAGGGCGTCTGCGACGACCGTCTTGCCGGTCCCCGTGGGCGCGCAGACGAGGACCGACCGGCCTGCTTGGAGGTGCGTGATCGCCTCTTCCTGGAATGGGTCGAGCTCGAGTCCGCGATAATTCATCGCCGCGTCGTAAGCGGCGGATTTCGGAGGTGCCATGAGCTGGTTGGTTCTGAGTGGGCTCGCGCTGGCGGAGGACCCCGAGACCTCCTCTGAAGAGGAGCCCTCCGAGCTCCAGCAGATCGAAGAGAAGATCCGGATTGCAGAGGCCCTCATTCGACTCGCCGACGCCGAGGCGCGGCTGGCTGAGATGGAGGCGAAGGAGGCCAAGGTCGTCACCGATGAGCCCGCGGCAAGTCCAACGGAGCCCGCCGAGGTGAGCCCACCGGAGCCGCCGGAGCCGCCGGAGCCGGCCGAGGTGAGTCCGCCGGAGCCACCTGACCCGCCTGATGTCGTCGTCGTTCGCGAGGTCGTCGCAGGCCTGGGCGACACCAGGATCGGTGGGGATCTGCGCGTCGATCTGTTCGCAGACCGGCTCGACAACCTCCACCCCGAGGTCGCCGAGGACCCGAGCCTCGCCTTCGTGATCCCCGTCGCGCGGCTGTCGGTCGACCACGACTTCGGACAGCGCGCCTCCGCCCGCATCGAGCTTCAGCTCGCGCAGGACCAGACCTCGACGAGCCTCGACACCAGCGACGGTGCCTCCGTGGCCGTGCCTGCGGCGCCGAGCGGCTGGTCTGCCGAGCTCCTCGACGCCCACCTCGCCTACGCGACGCCCCGCGGTGGCACCTTCACCCTCGGGAACGCCCGGCTCCCATTCGGGGTCGTCGACTCCTACGAAGGTGGCGGCTTTCCCTTGCCCGGCCCGGCCCTCTACCTCCCGGTCGTGGTCGGCGAAGGGCTCCTCCCTCAGCGCTCCCTGGGCCTCGGATGGAACGGTGGGCTGGGCGAGATGGTCCGTCTGGATGTCAACCTCACGAACTCCAGCGAACCCGAGGTCGAGATCCCCAAGGACCTGAGCCTGCGCGTCGCGGTCACACCGATCGAGGCACTCACCGTCTCGGCCTCTGTGCTGGCTGGACCGGGCACGGGAGGCGCCACGAAGGTCGGCTACGAGGGCGTCGCCTTTGTGCACGCCGGGCCCAACCGGGCGCTGGTCGAGGTCTACGGCCGCCAGGGCCTCGGCCCGACGAGCCTGGGGGCGGCTGGCCACCTCGCGCGGGACTTCGAGACGGGCGGGGCCGCGAGCCGCGTCACCCCTGTCGTCCGCGTGTCCTGGTTCGATCCCGATCAGGACACACCGGTCGATCACCACACAGGGGCCGCCCTGGCGATCGACACAGCCTGGTCCGACAGCGGCGTGTCGACGAACCTGGGCTACGAGGTCGTCGTGCCGGATGACGTGGACCTCGCCATCGAACATCGCGCGGTGCTCGAGTGTCGGCTGCAGTTCTGATCCTGGCCTGCGCCAGGGCTCCAGAGCCGGAGGATCTCTCCGAGATGGTCAGGATCCCCGATGGCATGGTCCGCGTCGGCTCGACCATGCCGAAGGGCGCACTCCACGGGGCCAAGGCGCCCGCCAACGGCCCGGGTCCGCCTCCCGAGATGAAGACGGCGACTCGCCAGCGGACGGGCCCCTGGGCGCCTTGGGAGCTCGTCGACGGCCAGCAGATGGCGCTCACCGCCGTGGCCGTGGAGACCTTCGAGATCGACCGGACCGAGGTGACGCGGGGCGACTATGGCAAGTTCCTCGAGGACAGCGGCTACCGGCCGCCGCACGTCGACGAGGAGTGGGCCGACGACTGGAACTGGGAGGGTGTCGGTGACGAGGATCTCCCGGTGGTCCTGGTGAACTGGTACGACGCCCGCGCCTACTGCACCTGGGCAGGCAAGCGCTTGCCGACCGAAGCCGAGTGGCAGCTCGCGGCCCTTGGACCAGACAGGGCCGGCCACGCCTGGCCGTGGGGAGACAGCTACGACGGGAGCAAGCTCAACCACGGCAAGTTCGAGACCCCCAACGTGGACGACAGCGACGGCCACCTCTGGCTTTCGCCGGTCGGCTCGTACCCGGAAGGCCGCTCCATGTTCGGGCTCGACGACACCTTCGGCAACGCCTGGGAGCTGACCTCGGACTGGCGGGTGGAGGACGCCGCGCTGCGTGGCACCGCCGGACCTGGCCTCTACGTCGCCGTGCGTGGTGGCAGCTACTACTTCGACCTCGCCCGAAACCCGGGCTCCGAGCGCCACCGTTTCCTCGCGGAGCTGCGCCGGAAGACCAGTGGATTCCGCTGTGCTCGCGATCTGGCTGGCGTGTAGCTCGCCCCAGCCCGGGCTCTTGGACGGATCCTCCGTGCGGGTCTGGCGCTCAGCTGATCTGGAGACCTGGGCAATGGACGAGGGCGCCCTCTTCGTAGGTTTCGACACGCTCGGGCTCTCCGAGCACGACGGCACGCTCCGGCTCGTCGGCCTCGACCATCAGCGTCGGATTCCGGCTTGGGAGCGCTACGTGCCGTTGCGCGTCCGCGGCTACGAGGGAGATGGCGAGACCTGGTCGCCCGGGGCGTGGAGCGTCGATGACGAGGATGTGGTGAACTTCATCGACCCCCAGTTCCTAGGGGACGTCCTGTACTTCACGTCGCGGAGCGGGGTCACCGGGGACCCGGCCAACAACCCCACGGAGATCCGCTCCTCACCGCCGCCGAGGGTCTGGCTCTCGGGCATGGGGTTTGCGGATCCGTCGGCGGTCGAGTTCCAAGGGGAGCACCACCTCTTCGTGACCGCTCGAGGCAACGTAGAGCTCTACGTGGGTGATCCCCCTGTGAAGGAGCGCACCTTCGAGGGCTTCGCCGTGCCCTATGCGCTCGTCGTCGACGATGAGCTCTGGCTGGTCGCCCAGGGCCCCGCCGGTGACCGCGTCCCCTACCTCGCGCGCCTTGTCGATGGCACTTGGAGCGACTTCCAGCGCATCCTCTCCGAGGGGGCCATCAGGACCTGCACGAGCCCGGTGTTGCACCTCGACGAGGCAGGCGGCGCCTTGCTCATCTGCGTGGAGGAGGTCCTTTGGGAGGGCCCTGGTCGGGTACCGGGGGAGACGCCCCCGGGCCCCCTCCCGGGGGAGCCGCAGCAGCCTGGTCCACCAGGTTGACGAAGTCGCGGGAGGTCTGGAGTGACTCGGAGAGCTTCGCCTCCGCCTCGTCCAGCCGACCTGCCTCGGCCAGCAGGCGGCCTTCGAGGGCCTGGAGGATGCCCTCCCGGTTCGGACAGGCCCAGTCCTGGTTGTGCAGCGGGTAGTTGCCGGAGAGGACCTCCAGCGCGAGGTCCGGACGTCCGTTGCGGGCGAGCTGGCGGACAGCTTCGTTCCGAGCCTGCTTGACGTTGTAGTACCGGCTCCCGTGCTCGTGCGCGTCCAGCGCCGCGGTGGTCTGCCGTATGCGGCCGGGCACGGCGTCGATGTCGTCTGCCAGGAGCAGGTTGAGCGCATCGGCCTCGGCCTGGAGCCAGGAGACGTGGGCCTCGTCGTCCAGGCCCAGCTTCGAGAGCGTTCCGATGGCGCGCGGGCCTGGCTGGGCGCCGATGTCGATGAGCGAGTCCCCGGTCGGCAGCCAGCCGAGGCCGTCGGGCGTGAAGGTCTCGGAGCTCGTCCGGAGGGCGTCCGCCACGAGGGAGGGCCAGCGCAGCGGATCGCCGTCGAGCTCTGGCGGGGTCCCGTCCAACTCGGCGACGCGCGAGCTCCAGTCGTCCCCGCCGAGTCGCCCGGCGACGTAGCCGAGTATCAGCGCTTGCCTCCGCAGCTCCGAGGCTTCCCAGTAGCCCCAGGGCTCCTCGAGGCCGAGGGGGTCGCCGGAGTCCAACGCCGCCTCGTAGAGCCGGACTCGGAGCTCGTGGCGCGCGTCGAAGTCCTCGAAGGCGTCGAGGTCCAGGTCCGGGCGCTCATCGAGCAGCTCCTCGAGGTCAGCCTGCGCCGCCTTCGCTTGCTGCGGATCGGGGTTGGCCGAGAGCCCGAGCACCGCCACCCGGGCCGCGCCGAGGGTGCCGGGGGTTCGCGTCGGCAGGGCGCTCCCCGCGGCGAGGGCGTCGAGCAGCTCGGCTTCGCGCTGTGCGTGGGCTCGGACGACCGCGACCAGCTGGCCGGCCACGCCCTCGTCGGGGATGTCGAGAGCCATCAGATCGGTGTGGAGCGCGTGCCACGTCGCGGCCGCGCCCTCGAGGTCTCCCCGGGATGCCTGGATGCGGGCCAGATCACGTCCGGCGATGGTCATGTGCCCCGCCACGCGCATCCTCACGTCGGTCCACGAGTGCTCGCCGTACCACTGGGAGTGACCGACGAAGCCGCCGGCGTCCCACTCCCAGATGGGGTCGTGAGCCGGGATGGGTGGGTGCTGCTGGTCCTGGGCGACAGGGTCGTGGTGCCGTGCGCCCGGGTCCTGACCGTCGAGCGCTGTGGGCTCGGGAGCCCTCGAGCAGGCGATGGCGATGGCGATGGCGAGCACGGTAGCGAGCATATACTCCCGCCATGAGCATGCTCTTGTGGCTCGCCTGCAGCCCCCAGGGGGAGCCAGCAGCTGAAGCGCCGTCGACCCCACAGACCCATCCCGGGCCACCCAACGGCCAGATGCCGCCAAACCCGCCCCCGGGAGGTCCCGCTCCGCCAGTCGACGGGGGCTCGGGTGCCGGCCTGCAGGACCCCTCCGGCTTCCCGGGCTTCCACGACCGCCCGGCCCCGCAGGGGCCACGGGTCGACGGGACTGGCGAGTGGTCACAGCCTCTCCGACTGTCCGCCGATCCTGGCGGTGGCTACAGGCCCCAGGTCACGGTCGGCGCGGGGGATGAGGTGCACGCGGTCTTCTACGAGCGGGCCGACGAGGGAGATCTCATCCGCCACCGGCGAAGCGCTGACGGCGCGACGTGGACCGACCCGGTGCACGTGGGCTTCGACGAGCTTCGGAACTGGGGGCCGGACATCGTGGCGCGAGACGACGGCAGCGTCGTGCTCTGCTGGGACCACGCCGCAGAGGACTTCCACAGCCGGGGCTGGCTCACCATCTGGGACGGGGAGAGCTGGAGCGAACCCGAGCCGCTCACGGCTGACGACCCCGCAGGCGAGATCGGCAGCGGCCACATCGCTCATGGGCTCGGAGGTGCGCTGTACTACGTCTGGATCGGAAAGAAGATGAGCCCCGACGACCGCTTCAAGGCGACTGGTCGCATCTTCGATGGCGAGAGCTGGAGCGCGCCGCTGTTGTTGTCTGACGGCGAGCAGGACGCCTGGCACTCGAACGTCGAGCGCCGCCCGGACGGGTCGGTCCTCGCGGGTTGGGACATCGGCACGGGGGGCACCCCGACGACGCTGTACGTGGTCGAGGGTCGTGACGGGAAGTGGGGAGAGCCAGAGAACCTCAGCGCCAGCGGTCCAAAGGGCGAGCGGCCCCACTTCGCCTTCGCCGAGCTGGACCATGTGACCTGGTTCCACAAGGAACCGGCCACCGGACCCGTGGCGGTCTACGTGCGCTCCGGCCACCCCGGTGCATGGGGTGAGGCGGTGGAGCCCAGCGCGGGCTACGGCGGCTACCACTTCGACCCCGACATCGAGATCAACGCGGATGGTGATCGCGTGCTGGTCTGGGGCTGGGACAGCGGTGAGCAGGCGGAGCTCGTCTACGCTGTCGACACGGGCACGGGCTGGTCCAAGCCCCGCCGCGTCGCCACCATCGGCAAGGGAAAGCCTGGCCTGCCGTCGATCTCCGCGTCCTCGGACGGGGACTTCCACGTCGTCTGGAACCAGGGCGTCCGGGGCAGCAATGAGGTCTACTACGCTCGGCTCGCCAATCCCGGATGAAGCGGGTCCTCCGGAACCTCGGCTTCAGCGCCATCATGGCAGTCGTGGTCCTCGGCGGCGCCGAGCTGTTTTTGCGCCTCGTGAGCGAGCCCTCGCTCTACATCGACGAGCACACGCCCATCTGGCGTCTGCGGCCCGACATCCAGCGCCCGGTGCGCTTCGTGGAGCGGGGAACCGAGTTCGGCGTTCGTACCAACGCGCTCGGGTGGCGGGGTGACGAGCCCCAGCCAGGAGCGCTCCTGTGCCTGGGCGACTCGACGACCTTTGGCTGGGGCGTCGAGGAGGACGAGGCCTGGCCCGCCCTGGTGGACGGCGCGGTCAACGGCGGGGTGCCCGGCTACTCCACCTTCCAGGGGCTCGCGCGCATCGACGAGGCGATGTCGACCGAGCCATCCCAGGTGCTGCTGGCCTTCCTCGTCCGCGACGCCGAGCTCGCGCCGATGGCGGACCACGAGCGCCCATCGGTTTCGGCGCCCTCGAACCTGGCGCTGTTGCGGACCATACGTAGTCTCCGGCCAGCCCCTGGGCCCCGAGACGGTCCGGCCGTGCATCGCGTTCCACCGGAGCGCTACCGGGCCAACCTCGTTGCCCTGATCGAGCAAGTCCGGAGCGCCGGAGCCGAGCCGCTCTTGTTCGCCTTCCCGATGGTCGAGCAGGCCAACGAACACCTCGCCGTACTGGAGGAGCTCGCCGACGCAGAGGGCATCCCGCTCTTCGCCCCGGAGCTGGACCACGGGCTCTTCTTCGAGGAGGACCCGATCCACCTCACTGTCGAGGGAAACGCTCGCCTGGCGGAAGCGCTCGAGGGGTGGCTCTGACCGGCTGGATCCTGACCTGTCGCAGCAGGCCGCGAGCTCCGAGAGTCCTGCTCGAGATGCGGGCCTGACGCCAACGGTGGACGGCCGACGGTGACGAGGAGCACCTGTCACGCCAGGATCTGTTCGGCCTCCAAGGACCGTAGGACGGTCCTTGAGCCCTGATCAGGCGCCCAGATCGGCCTCCAAGGACCGTAGGACGGTCCTTGAGCGTCGATCTCGCAGCCGTGGTCCGCGAGCGTGCCACGTCCACCCAGCAGCTCCGCGCCCGACCTCTGTCCTCGGCGGCGTGCAAGCACGTCTTGTTGCACATCTCCGGGGGTTCCGGAGAACCCAGGCCGATACGCAACGTTTTGTTGCACATCTTCGAGGGTTCCGGAGAACCCAGGCCGATGCGCAACATCCCGTCGCTTTCGGGGCCTGCCCTGGAGGGGCACCAGTGGTTGGCGCTCGCAGTGGGGTGGTGGCCTGCCTGGCGGGGCGGTGGTGGTGACGCAAGCGTCGCCTTCCCCGGACGTCGTTGCGCGCCCGGCCGGTTCGCCCGCCCACGGCTCCGCCGTGGGCGGAGTCAGCGCCAGCTGTGTCCCGTCAAGTGGTGTATCGAAGCCCTTGGAGTCTTCCTGGTTGTTGACGTCCGGGGTTGAGGGGGGGGAGAGCGACGAGAGGGGGACACCCCCTCTCGTCAGAGTCAGCGATCTGTGGGTCTTGGCAGGAGGGTCATCCGGCCTCCAACGCTCGGGGTGGGACGTCCGCGGCGCCGGTGACGAGGGCCATCGATCAAACCGGCAACCTGGCCACGAATAGTGCACCTCCGAGAGTGCCAGGACCAAGTTCGAGGTGCCCGGAGTGGCCAGCGACGATCATCTGGCAGATCGCCAGGCCCAGTCCCACGCCCGCATCCTTGGTCGTGAAGTTCGCATCGAAGACCTGCCCCCGATGCTCCTCGGGAATCCCCGGGCCGTCGTCCTCGACCTCCAGCAGGATCAGGTCCTGGTCCCGGCGAACGCGCACCTCCACGCGGCCGCCTGGCCCGGCCGCCTCGGCGGCGTTCTTTACCAGGTTCGTGACTAGGCGCGCAATGCGTCCGGTGCACAGTCTCATCTCCGGCAGGCTCGGCTCGTAGCTCCGCGCCAGCACGATCCCGGTGTAGGGGCCGCCTACGCAGAGCGCCAAGGCACCCTCGACGGTGTCCTCCAGGTGAGCCGACACGTGCTGATACCGGGGGGCTTTGCCTCGTCCGATGGAACGCATCTCCGCGCTGAGGGCCTGGAGGTGGACCGCCGCGTACTCCAGCGTCGAGATGGCTTCTGAAACCAGCTCCGCATCGCCGGAGCGGAGCTCGGCCGGCGCGGCAAGAACCGGACACAGGTAGTTGTTGAGGTCATGCCCGACCGAGGCCGCCAGCCGTCCCAGGATGTGCAGGCGCTCCTGTCGCTGGGCAGCCTCGATGCTCGCCCGGTGCTCGAGTGCTCGGAGGATGTCCAAGCGGAGCATCGCCGGGTCCGCCGGGCGCTTGACGAAGCGGTACACTCCGGCCCGGTTGATGGCCTCCTCCAGGGTGTCGCGATCCGCATAGGCTGTGATGAGCATCCGGACGCAGCCGGGGTGCTTGTCGCGGAGCCGGGCGAGGAGCTCGACGCCGCTCATTCCGGGCATCTTGTGGTCGGCGAGGACCAACACGGGGCGACGCTCAGCGGCGAGGTGCAGGGCCTCGTCTCCCGAGCTGGCGGTGATGACCTCCGAGTCCGCCTGCAGCATGAGCCGCAGCGTGGTGCGGTTGGCCGGCTCGTCGTCCACCACCAAGACCACCGGCTTCCGCGTCATGCGATTCCCTCGACCATCATGCTCCTCCGGGGATGATACCTTGAACCTTCCTACTGCGACGTCGGTTCGGTAGCGCCAGCTCGGAGCGTCTCCGGGTCCGTCCTGGGTGGTCGATAGTCTGAGCATGGCCCAAACCCTTCGGATTCTGCTCATCGACGACAGTGAGGTTGCCGCACAGAGGTTGCCGCACAGGCGATCACCGCCCAGCTGAAGCCTCAGGTGGTGAGATCGACGGACCCCTTGGAGGGCCTTCGGCTCGCCACAGAGGAGGACTTCGATGGCTTCCTCGTCGACATCGACATGCCGTCCATGCTCGGGACCGAGTGGGTCGAACGTCTGACCAGTTTGCGACCGTCCTTGGTCCCCCGTGTCGTGCAGCTCACCGGGATGGACGTGGTCGACTCGACGGCGCTCCCTGCGCCTGTCGTGTGGAAACCGCTGACACGCGCCTCGATCGATCGAGTCTTCTGGTGGTGGGGCCAGACGCACTGAGCGACCCGGTGAGGCCCAGCACGCCTTCCGGGGGTGTCGGGTGATTGCATGGGAACGACGAAGCGGATGGGGAGGAATCGGAGTTGCTCGAGCTGATCCTCACGATCTTCGACGAGTCGCATGAGACCTACGGCGTGCCGCGCGTCCATGCTGTGCTGCGTGCTCGCGGGGTCCGTGTCGGCAAGAAGCGTGTGGCCCGCCTCATGGCCCAG
>PVBE012661659.1_pt1 | contig 76730 bp, 68 predicted proteins | sample 1631181 | NCBI WGS metagenome assembly PVBE01 (sample SAMN08397723, study PRJNA350692) | Marine metagenome, whole genome shotgun sequencing project. | isolation source: water | place: Pacific Ocean | collected 2012-04
CTCCCAAGCAAATACCTCCCGCTAAGCTAAGCCCTGCTCTACGAACATTTCTTTACCTTTCCCACACCGTAAGCTCATCGTGAAATCACTAATCGAAAAATTCACCGTAATGCGTGGCGCGCCACGCGAACTGTGGATCATCTACATCACCAAGATTTTGGAAATTGTGGCTTATGGCCTCATGACCTCCACCGTGATTCTCTGGCTCTCTGCAGACCTTGGCTTTTCTGATGCCGCTGCTGGGGACACAATCGCCTGGTGGTCTGCGATTATGACCTTGGTCACGGTTGTGGTTGGATCGTTAGTGGACACCATTGGTATACGCAAATCCTTCCTTTTAGGATTCTGGCTATGCCTTCTCCCGCGTGGAGTAATGACGGTCGCTGACAATACTTTTGTTGCTCTAGCCTTCGGCCTATTCCCTATGGCGATTGGATTGGCGCTGATGATTCCGGTCATGAATGCGGCAATTAAGCGATATTCAACACCTGCCCAGCAGACCATGGCGTTTGCCTTTTTCTACATAGTCATGAATATCGGTTTTGCCATTTCAGGATGGTTATTTGATTGGGTGCGCCTGCAGCTAGGCGAGCAAGGCGGCCAAACGATTTTAGGAATGGAGCTCTCCACTTATCGCGTGTTGTTCTTTTGGGCCACGGTTGCGACTGTTCCTGGCTTATTAATTACTCAGTTCTGGCTGCGTTCGGGTGTGGAAGCAACCGAAGATGGCATTGTTCATAAACCAAAAGAGATTCTCGCCAAGAGCGGCAAGGGCGTAGCGAATATGTTTAAGAGCATCGGCAATACTGGTCTTGAAACCGTAAAAACCTTTGTTAATGTTTGTCGGCAGCCAATCTTCCTAAGGTTTATGACCTTCCTATCTTTAATTGTGATGATTCGCCTCATTTTCTACCACATGCACTACACCTTCCCCAAGTATGCCCTGCGCGAACTAGGCCCCGGAGTAAAAATGGGGAACTTGTGGGGCGTGCTTAACCCAGTCATGATTGTAGTTCTGACCCCGCTCGTCGCCGCCTTCTCTGGAAAGATTTCGAGCTACTCAATGATTGCGGCCGGTACTTCCTTCGCTGCCTTGCCAGTTTTCTTCTTGGCAATGCCACGCGAATGGTTTGCTTCCGCTGCCGAGGGATGGCTCGGTGAATTTATTGGCCACACCTGGCTCGGGTTAAGCGGCCCCGTTGATCCTATTTACATTTCCATTACCCTGTTTGTGTTCTTCTTCAGTATTGGCGAAGTAATCTGGTCGCCTCGCCTCTACCAATACACTGCAGCGATTGCGCCTAAGGGACAAGAGGGTTCATACATGGCGCTTTCTTTGTTGCCATACTTTGTGGCCAAACTTGGGGTTGGAATCATGTCCGGCCGTATGCTTGAGAAATGGTGCCCCTCCGACGGCGTTCTTGCACAAAAACATTTGATTTCAGAGTATGGGATGACAGAGGGCGACTTTGTCGACAAGAGTCTTGAAGACTCTGTGCCCGTCCTTGGCGAAAAACTTGGCTACACGCTTGATGAGGCTGGCCGGCTAACCGAAGAAAATCTTTACCAGGTTTGGGAAATGTTACACCAAACCTATCCGCGCGATTCCACCACCCTGTGGCTATGGATTGCCATAATGGCCCTTATTTGCCCAGTCGGAATTATGTTCTTGCGTAATTTCGTTCGCAGTCGCGAAGATGGATCATCTGCAAACCAGCCTGAGGCTGACGAAGAGGCTGCCTCTGAAGTCATCGAAACCGAAGACTAGAAAATTTGACGTTCTATTTCCCGCACCTGTTTTATGGTGCGAGAAAGGGACTCTCGAACTTCGTTCTCTGTGATGCCAAAGCGTTGGGCGGTTAGCGAATAGGGCTCCCCTTTGAGGTAGGCACAAAACAACGTTCGTTCCCGGGGGGCAAGTCGGCCAATTGCGAAAGCCAATTGCTCTCCCTTTTCTGGGGCGGGGGGCTTCCCCGCTTGGGTTACTCGCCTGTGGGGCGGTGGGTTTATTTTGGAGGTAGGGATTATTGCCCTTTTGGGATAGATACTCGGTTCGGCCGTTCTCCCATCTAGAACCAAAACCCCCGTAGGCGGGACACAATATTTTGTTTTTCGGGAGGCTTCCTATTCAGGACAGCCGCTTGCAGCCAAAGAGTCGTTCAGGGCGTGGTAAATCGCAGTATTGCAAGCCAAAGTAAGGGGAAGAAGGCCCTTGCGAGTGTCGGCCAAGTAGTCCGTCAGGCGGTCAGGTGGAAAATCGTCGTTTAGCGACAAAATGTTGTCCAGGCGGTCGGAAGAACGGAGAATTTGAGAGTCGCGGCCATCCCAGGAAAGGGCGGAAAAGTGAACTTGGTCGCGGTCGGACTTGGACTGACCGTCTCGCAGGTCGGGCAGAGTCATGCTTCGCACTAAGTCGGCAACCTTGGATCCGAAATCTCCCATAAGGTCATCGCAATTCAGCTCGGTGTCTTCCACAATGTCGTGGAGGACGGCGGCGCACAGCAAGTTGGGGTCGTTGAGATTCCCAACCTCTAACAAAAGAAGCGCTACGCGGAAGGGGTGGGTGACGAACTCGGATCCATCCTTGCGCAGTTGGCCTGTATGTTTATCTTTGGCAAGCTCAACCGCCTTGTGAATGGGTGGCCAAGTATTGTCGCCAACAGCACCAAGAAGCCGAGTTTCTAGTTCTTCGGCAGAAAGGGAGTAAAGCTCTTTCATGATTCGTTTCGTTCGCGAATTCGAGCGGTCCCATCAATCAAACCTTCAACCAAGATATCGCAATGGTTTAGAAATAGTCCTACCTCTGCCACGCCTGGGATTTCCGAAAGCGCACGGTGAAGCTCTTCTGGGTTTTGGATCCCCTCTTCAAACTTGCAGTCCAAGATATAGTTTCCATTATCTGTCACCATGAGAGTGCCCTCCTCGTCGGTCGTGCGCAAAAAGGGCTGGCAACCTTGGGCCGCTACCTTTTGGGCGGTCGTCGTATGACCGAAGGGTAAAATTTCTACGGGTAAAAGAAAGGTCGTGCCGAGACGCTCGACTCGCTTCCCCTCTCCCACAATAATCGCCACTTTGGCGCCGGCAGATGCCACAATTTTTTCGCGCAGAAGGGCGCCGCCGCCGCCTTTTATAAGCCGAAATGCTGCGTCTACTTCATCGGCGCCGTCTACAACCAAATCGAGTTCGGGTGTTTCTTCTAGTGTGGAAAGGACAATTCCTAGTCCACGCGCTTTTTCAGCAGTGTCTTCGCTCGTGGGAACCCCCTTAAGATTCAGGCCCTCGGCGTTCATCCGTAAGGCAACTGCGTCCAGAAAATAGGTCACTGTGGAGCCGGTGCCCAAACCAAGAATCATTCCATCCTCGACGAGTGAGGCGGCGGCATTTCCGGCGGCTTGTTTAGAAGACATGACTGTTTGCATGAGCCTATCCTATCCTCGCTGAAACCAACCTCTTGGGGCGGACAAAACTCGCTGTCCACTCTATAATGCGCAAGTTACTGAAACCCTGTCGCATTAATGAGCCCTTCCGAGCCCTCTCTCGCAACGCTTGCCCTAAACCATCGGGGCATCGTTCGGGAAGTCGTCGGCAACGGGGCCGCCGCCGACCGGCTGCGAGAATTAGGGCTCACTCGCGGCACTTCCGTTGAGCTTCTGCGCCAGGCCCCTTTTGGCGGCCCCATGATTTTTTCTCTACGTGGCTACCAGCTCTGTCTTCGGCCTACCGAAGCGGCAAAAGTGTTGGTTGGGCTGTCGACTTCTCCCCAATGACCCCTCCAAGCCCAACTCCTAGGGCGCGAATCGCCCTGATTGGCAGCCCGAACTCGGGGAAAACCACCCTTTTTAATGCGCTCACGGGAATGCGGGGCAAGACCGGTAACTATCCTGGCGTGACGGTCGACCGCCGAGTTGGGCAAGCCCCAACCCCCCACGGCCCAGTCGCCTTAGTAGACCTTCCTGGAACATATAGCTTGCACGCTATCTCGGAAGATGAGGCGGTCGCTGTAAAGGTGCTTCGCGGTGAAATGGAAGGAGAATCCCAGCCAGATGCCGTAGCCATTATTGCTGATGCCACAACCCTAGAGCGTTCGCTTCCTTTTATTGCGGAAGTTCTCCAGGCGGGCTTGCGCACCTGCCTTGTTCTGACCATGGTGGATGAACTCAAGGCTCGTGGTGGCGAAATTGACATTATGGAGCTCCGCCGAGAGCTAGGAATTGCGGTCATTCCGGTTGTAGGAAACAAGGGAATTGGAGTTGACGATTTGCGCGATCAGCTTGGCCGACACGACAGTTGGGGGATGGCTCGAGAACTACCCGAGAAAGGAACGGAGGCTCGCTTCGCTTGGGCAGACGCTCTCCTCCAAAAAATCACTCGCAAAAATCTCTCCGATAGCAAGCTGACCAAACGCCTGGATTCAATTTTGCTTCATCCTCTTTGGGGAGGACTCGTTTTCTTTACTTTTGTTCTTCTTTTCTTCCAGGCTATCTTTTCTTGGGCGGCACCTGCAATGGATGCGTTAAGTGGTGGCGTCGAAGCTATTGCTGATTGGTTAGTAGCGGTAATGCCTTCTGGTTGGGGAACTTCTTTGCTTGCAGACGGAATCGTTCGCGGGGTCGGAGCGGTGGTGGTGTTTATTCCCCAGATTGCCCTTCTCTTCGCCTTAATCTTTTTCTTTGAGGCTTGTGGCTACATGGCGCGCGCCGCCTTTGTCATGGACCGATTAATGGGGTGGGTTGGCTTGGAGGGCCGCTGTTTTATTAGCCTCCTTTCTTCATACGCTTGCGCAGTCCCTGGAATCTTGGCAACGCGCACCATTCCTTCTCCGCGCGACCGCCTTGCTACTGTTTTGGTTGCTCCTTTGATGACTTGTTCGGCTCGTTTGCCAGTTTACGCTCTCCTGATTGCGACCTTCATTCCTGCAACCACAGTTTTTGGCCCAATAACTTTGCAGGGCGTTGTCCTGATGGCCCTCTATCTTTTGGGTGCATTGTCAGCATTGTTGTTTGCTGCCGTTTTTAAGCGGGGGCTTTTGCGAGGCGCCACTTTGCCTTTCTACTTGGAGCTTCCCCCTTATCGCTTTCCGTCCCTCGCCTCGATTGCTCTCCAAGTTTGGCGGCGCATCAAAATGTTTCTGCGACGAGCGGGCACTGTAATTTTGGGCATGTCTGTTTTGCTTTGGTTCCTCTTAAATTATCCTAAGGTAGAGAACTCTGTCGACTTAGATTCGGCTGCTCACCAGCGGCAACAAATTGAATCTAGTTACGCGGCATCTATGGGTAAGGCCTTGGAACCCGCAATTGCCCCGATGGACTGGGATTGGCGAGTTGGGATTGGGCTCATTGGATCTTTCGCTGCACGCGAAGTCATCGTTTCTACTCTCGTCCAGGTTTATGCCTTTTCGGGTGATGAGGACGATGTCTCCGGCCTTGGTGAAGTCCTCACAAAGCCTGACTCTGTCACGGGCAAGCCACCGCTTTCGCTGGCTTCTGCAATGGCACTCTTGGTTTTCTTCGTTTTCGCACTCCAGTGCGTTTCCACCATTGTGGTCATTGCTCGCGAAACCGCATCCTGGAAATGGGCCATCTTCGCTCTTGTCTACCAAACCAGCTTTGCCTGGCTCACCGCATGGATTTGCTATTTAGTGTTCGCTTAGATGTCTACGGAGACCTCTAAAGCGTTGGCCTCGATGTAGCGGCGACGGGGCTCAGTTTCGTCTCCCATAAGCATCGAAAATATGCGGTCGGCCTCAAAGGCGTCTTCGAGGATAATTCGAATAAGCGCGCGCTTTTCTGGATCCATCGTGGACTCCCAAAGCTGTTCTGGGTTCATTTCCCCTAGACCTTTGTACCGCTGGACGTCAGCGAACTTTTGGCCCATGCTGCGAACGCGCTGGAGAACGCCTATCGGCCAGGTAGCCTCTTGCGATTCCTTGCCAGCAACCACTTTCCAAGGACCGTCTCCGGTAAAGCCGGCTTCGCGAACCGCTTCTAGGGCAGCGAGAATTTCACCATTTTCGTGGAAAGAGAAGGACAAGAGCTCGGCTTCTTCGCGAGGCACGGCTGAGTCGGGGCCTTCCCAAACTTTGGCGCCTTCACGACTAGAAAGCCACTTATCGCGATCGGAATCGCTCCAAAACATGTTTGCCTTTTCTGTTTCGGTTTCAAAAACCATGTGCGCGGGCAATCCTTTTTTGGAGTCTAAGGATTTAAGGTAGTCTTCCGCAGAAATTCCGCGTCGTTCGCCGCGGAAACCCTGCATCGTTTTTTCAAGCGAACGCAAAGAGGGAATCGTGGCCCCAAGAGCGGCGGCATCGAGCTCCGTTGAGCCTTCAAGTTGGCAATCTTTCATGCCGAGGTCCAGTAAAGAGCTTCGGAGGTCCTCGTCGTTTTGAATGTACTTTCCGTTCTTTGCGCCCTTCTTTTTAAGAAGATAAAGGGGTGGCTGGGCAACATAAACGCGGCCAGCCTCAACAAGCGGCTTCATTTGGCGGAAAAGGAATGTCAAAATGAGAGTGCGAATGTGGGAACCGTCCACATCGGCGTCGGTCATGATGATGATTTTCCCATACCGAACTCTGTCCAAATCAAACTCGTCGCCTACTCCCGCGCCAATGGCCTGAATTAGCGTCTGGAGTTCTTGGTTCGCAAGAACTCTGTTTGCGCTGTTTTTTTCAACGTTAATAAGCTTGCCTCGCAAGGGAAGAATCGCTTGGTAAGTACGGTCCCGGCCGGTTTTTGCAGAGCCCCCCGCAGAATCTCCTTCCACGATGTACAGCTCGGTCAGCTCGCGATCTCGAGACTGGCAGTCTGCTAGCTTCCCGGGCAAAGAACCGGAAGAAAGAGCGCCCTTCCGGCGCACCAGGTCGCGCTGCTTCCGGGCGGCTTCGCGGGCATCGCGGGCGAGGAGAGCCTTTCTGATAATGGCGCGCGCGGCTTCCGGGTGTTCGTCAAGGTAGTTTGAAAACTCCTTATTGACAACTGTCTCGACAACTGGGGTGGCCTCTCGCGAGCCAAGCTTGCTCTTCGTTTGTCCTTCAAACTGCGGCTCGGGGATCTTGATTGAAATGACGGCGTACAAGCCCGCTTTATAGTCATCCCCGCTGGGCGCATCACCCTTCTTAAGCAAGTCCGACTGCTTCAGCCAGGCGTTCAGTGTTCTGGTTAGTCCAGAACGAAAACCGGAGAGATGTGTGCCTCCCTCAAGGGTCCGGATGTTATTGGCAAAAGTAAAAACACCCTCATGCCAATCGTTGGTATAGCGGAGGGCGATTTCCACGCCATAATTTTTTCCGTCGTGCGCAACATCTTTGTTGAAATGAACCACTTCGGTAATCGACTCTTTGCCTTCGGTAAGGTCCTTAATGTATGCCGTTAATCCCTCGGGATAGTGAAACGTGTCTTTCTTTCCGCTCTGTGCGTCTTCTAACTCAATTTTTAGCCCAGCCGCACCCATTAAATAGGCCATCTCTCTTAGGCGATTGTGAACGACGTCGTAGTCAAATCCCTCGTGGGTAAAAATCTCGCGGTCCGGACGGAAGGTTACGCGTGTTCCTTTTCGCTCGGTAGAACCGGTAACTTTAAGGTCTGTTGTTTTGAGGCCTCTAGAAAAGCCCATGTGATGAACCTTTTCTTCTTTAAACACTTCAACGTCCATCCACTCAGAAAGAGCGTTCACCACAGAAATTCCCACGCCGTGTAGGCCTCCTGAAACTGCGTAGGCCTTTCCGTCAAACTTGCCACCCGCATGGAGCTTTGTCATTACAAGCTCAACGGCAGGCACACCCTCTTCTGGATGAATATCAACTGGGATACCGCGCCCGTTGTCTGTAACCGTAGCGGAACCATCGTCGTTTAGTGTGATGTGAACCGTGTCGCAGTAACCGGCCAAGGCCTCATCTACAGAGTTGTCCACAATTTCCCACAACAGGTGGTGGAAACCGCGGAAGTCTGTGTCCCCGATGTACATCGCGGGGCGCACCCGGACGCCTTCCAAATCCTTTAAGAACTGGATGGACTGAGAGTCGTATTTTTGTTGTTTATTTTTTGCCATGACTTTGGCTAAATTTCCGAAGTAAGTCGCTGCGCTTAGTTGCGGCGGAACTCAATCTCGCTCACTACGACGTTTTTTCCATCTGGATCGCGAGATAGTTCGCCGTTAAGAAGATTGAGAAACTCGCCTGAGCGGAAACATCGAAGTTCTTCCAGAAGGGGTGCAGATGAAACTGCGACAAGGAGTTTTCCTGAGCGGAAGGAAAGGGGCTTTGATCGAGCTGCAATAGTTTCGGGGGCCACTCTCCCCCAGGCGCTAAAAACTGTTCGGTGAGCAACAGTCCGGGTCCAGCCCCTCTTGTGAAGCACTCGGCTAATTATCTCCCCTACGGAAGTGGGCTGACTCTTACGTTTAGTCACGATCCGTGATTAGAAAGAGGCATAACGACATATTCAAAGTTATCGCCTAAAACAAACTTCGCTGGTCGAGTTGCTTCGCCCATTTGAAGCTCAACCTGTTCGGCATGAGCAACCTTTAAACCATCTAGTAAATAGCTTGGGTTGAAAGAAGCGCTGAATTCTCCGCCGGTGTAATCCACCTCAATTGTGGAATCAGATTTTCCGCGCCCCTCATGCTCAGCAGAAATTTGCATCGCATCAGTTTTTAAATCAATGCGCACAACTTGGGCAGCGTCAGCGGTGAGGTGGCTGGCAAGCTTAAGTTTTCTAGACATGCTTTCTCGATGGGCACGAATAATGTGCTTGCCATTTTTTGGGATTACATTGTCGTAGTTAGGGAACTCGCCCTCGAGGACGCGGCCAAAGGATTCAAGATTTCCAATTCGGAAACCGACCCGGTTGCCGAGAAAAAATACTTCAATGGTTTCTGTTTTTTCATCTTGCCCAAAGCGAACAATTTGATCGAGCATCTTTGGTAATAAAACAGAGCGTTGTTTTTCTTTTCCACTTTCAGCTTGGCGACGGATCCAAGCAAGCCGGCGACCGTCAGTGCCAACCATGGTCAGTTCGCCATTTTCAGCCTCAAACAAAACGCCTTCGGTTGCAAAACGGGTGTCATGCACACGCGAAGTTGCAAAGCGCGTTGAACCAATCATCTGCATAAAAGTGTCTTTTGCAATCGTGATACTCGGCTCACCTTCAAGAACTGGAACTGTAGGAAAACCTTCTGGACCTTCGCCAATAGCTGCACTGCTTTCCATTGTTACCAAGGAGCAGTGGTCTTCTCCGCCAACAATTTCAAACTGCTGCTGGTCGGACAAGGAAACTGTGACAGTGTCAGCTTCAATGTCCTTAAAAACATCCACGAGTTCGCGACCTGGAACCAAAGCCCAGCCCGGACTGTCCACCTGGACTTGGTTCAATGTGTAACGAACCGAAATGTCCAAATCGCTTGCGACAACAACGAGGCGGTCGTTCTGAACTTCGACAACCACTCCACCGAGAACTGGGCGAGATGGCTTTCGATCAATGGCCATTTCAACACGCTGAAGGGCATCTCTGAAGGCAATGCGGTCAATGAGGAATTTCATGAGGGGGCTTCTTTATTTATTACTTTATTAAAAGAAATTAGTCTTAACAGTATAGGGGCGCCGAAGCTGTGGAAAAAGCAACTTCTCCGCTCCTAAGGTGTTTATTTGTAGATGGTTATGAATTTCCAACTCCTGTTCTAGTGTGTGGAAAACACGGAAAGAGCCGGGGGGGGGTATGTGGAAGACCAGGGTCTTTTCCAAAGGCCAGAATTTGAGACCTTTTTGGTGTGGAAAAATGTGGAAAAAGGAGGAAGTGCTACGCGGGTTTTCCCGACCTTTCCACAAGTTTTCCAGGGGCAAAACAAAAGCTGGCGCGGTAATTTTAGGCCGCGCCAGCTTGTTTAGGGGGGTCATTTACTTGCCCTCGATGTCTTCTCGAGTGCGCCTTTCAAGTTCTCCAAGGAGAAGGGAAAAGTCACTATCTACCCGACGCCGAGCCTCAATTTTTTCTAAAGCATAAACCACTGTGCTGTGATCTCGCCCACCAAAGTAACCACCGATTTCCCCTAGAGACAATTCGGTCATGCGCCTAGCGAGGAACATGGCAACTTGGCGCGGGAAAACAACCGACTGGGTACGTTTTTTTGACTGGAGCTCAGAAACGCTTGAACTAAAATGGCGGCAAACAGTTTCCAAAATGTCGTCAATTCGAATTGAGCGGGCGCGTATTAGAGAGGACGAAGCGAGAACTTCACGAGCAAGGGCAAAGTCAATCGGGCGATTCGTCAAGCTGGCCATGGCCCGAATGCGAGTAAGGGTGCCCTCAAGCTCGCGCACATTGTTGGGAACGTGCTCAGCGACGAGATTGGCTACATCTTGAGGAAGCTCAATTCCGCCCACATCGGCTTTTTGCTTGAGAATGGCCACTCGGGTTTCAAAACACGGCGGCTCAATCTCGGCAACCAAGCCCCACTTGAATCGACTCACAAGGCGCTCTTGTAAAGAGGGTATGTCTTGCGGTGTTGAGTCACTGGAAAGAACAATTTGCTTTCCAGCATTGTGCAACTCGTTAAAAGTATGGAAAAACTCCTCTTGTGTACGAGCCTTATTTGCAAGCAATTGAATGTCGTCCACAATCAAAACATCGGCAGCGCGATAGCGCTGACGGAAAGAGTTGATATCGCCAGCCTGAAGAGCCTGAATGAAGTGATTCACAAATTGCTCACACGAGAGGAACACAATGTTTAAATTGGGTTCATCTTCAAGAAGACGATGGGCCACGGCTTGTATGAGGTGGGTTTTGCCTAAGCCCACGCGCCCATGTAAAAACAAAGGATTAAAGGCAATCGCTGGTCGGTCAGCTACGCCGCGAGCAGCAGCATGAGCAAAGCGGTTGCATGGACCGACAACGAAATCCTCAAAAGTGTAGTCGGGTTTTAAGACGAGCGGCCTGGAGGCATGAATCTCGGAAGGTTTGGCCGAGGGCAATTCCGGTGCAGGCTTTCGGGGCGTTGGAGCTGATTGGCCAGAAGTGGGCGAGGGAGGATCTGAAAAAATCTGGTCAAGGTCGACCTCGCGTAATTCAAACTGGCAACGCGAAACAGCAAGTTCTGCGCAGATGGCTTTTTCGTATCGCGTGACAATCCACTCTCGGTGAAGACGGGACGGAATTGACAAAATCGCCACATCTCCTTGAATAGAAAGGAGTTGAACATCACTAAGCCACCGTTCAATTTCGGCTTTACCGAGCCGCTCTCCAAGGCTTCCCAAAACTCTGCGCCAGGTAAGCTCGTCGATTGATTTTGCAGATGGGTTCAAGGTGGCGGGATGGTGTGGTGGGCGCTGTAAGTTGTTTAGGCAAAGGCTTTTACGTTCTTCGCCGCGAGGGCAATAGAATAGCTTTTCCCGCCCCAACTTTTTTATTGAATAAACAACAACTTTCCCAAGTGTGCCTTCATAGAGGCTTAGAGGTTTCCAACTTTGTAAATGCGGTCAAGAACGGCAACGACCACCGCTCCAACTTTTTTTCCAATCACCTCACCTTGTCCACAACCAAAACTAATCCGCACAGTGGCGCGGGCGAGTTCCGCCGAAACGCCGCAAGCCAACAAAACCGAGGACGGTTTCGGTGCGCCCGCCGAGCAGGCGGACCCCGAAGACACGGCAAGACCCTCTGCGTCAAGCGCCGGAAGAAGTTTGCGTCCGTCCATGTTTGGAAAGCTCAAGCTGCATGTGTTGGGTAGGGAATTGCCCTCTTCTGGTTGCTGGCAAACAAGTTGCGGAAATTCGTTTTTTAGAATTTCAAGCAAAGCCGTTTTGGCAGAAAGGGTTTCTCGCGCGAAGGCGGCCTGCTCGGCAACGGCGAGCTCCAGGGCTGTTGCAAAAGATGTGGCAAGATCGGGAGACTCGGTGCCGGGGCGAAAGCCTCGCTGGTGTCCCCCACCAAAAGAGACTGGGTCCAGCATGGCAAGCGGCGAAAGCCGAAGGGCGGCGACTCCCTTTGGGGCGCCAATTTTGTGGCCGGACACGACCAACGCATGGGAGGAAAAAATTGAGTCAGCAAAGGGCAACTTTCCAATCCCCTGCACGGCATCACAATGCAAGAAGCTTGAATCCAGAACAGCAGAAGCTAGCGCGTCCCAGTCTTGCACGGTGCCAGTTTCGTTGTTTGCCCATTGCAATGCGAATAGGTTTGCGCCCTCTCCCCCTTCAGCGGCTTGGAGCAGTTTTTCAACAGGGACCCTCGCTCCATTTTCGAGCGGCACCAAGGAAAGCCGGCAGCCCATTTGTTGTAGGTGTCGAAGAGGGCCCAACACGCTGGGGTGTTCCGCTTTTGAAGATACAAGGTGGGGAGACTTGCCATGAACCCGTTCCATTGCGCGCGCGGCGCCAAGGATGGAAATATTGTTTGCTTCTGTCGCAGAGGAACAAAAAATAATTTCCGAAGCGGAACAGCGCAGCACGGCCGCAACGCGATCTCGCGCATCTTCTAAAACGCCTTGGGCTCGGCGGCCAGCGCGGTGAAGCGCAGCCGGGTTTGCGTGGGCTTCACGGCCCGCACGCTGAAATGCCGCAAGCGCCTCGGGCCGCACTTCCATGCTGGCGTTGTGGTCCAGGTAAATCACAAAAGGATTTTAACCGGCTTCCATTTCTGCGACAGGTTCCGGCGGTGCCTCTGTGGAGCCTGGAGAATCCTGGGAGCTTTCGGTGACGGGCTTTTCTACCCCTTTTTTTGCTCCAAAGCCGAGCCGGTCGGCAACCTCACCCGCCAGCGCAGAAAAGTCAGCGGCGCCAGCCGACTCTGGGGCATATTCATAAATGGTTTGTCCGTGGCTAGGCGCCTCTGCGAGCCGAACATTGACCCGAACCAGGGTTTTAAAAACAAGGTCTCCAAAATGGCCATGAAGCTCATCTAAAACCTCGCGAGACAGATTTCGCTGTTTTTGGAACATGGAAACCAAAATCCCTAGGAGGTCCAGGCCTGGGTTGAGTCGCCGCTTGACTCTCTCCACCACATCAAGGAGCTGGGCCATCCCCTGGAGAGCAAAAAACTCAGCTTGGAGGGGAATAATTACATATTGGGAACAAACGAGGGCGTTTAAGGAGAGGAGCCCTAAGGAAGGCGGGCAGTCCAAAATCACGACCTCAGGAGCCATTTTCGACTTTGCAAACTTTTTAAGAGCATCGCGAAGAATGGACTCTCGGCCGATTTCGCTTGCGAATTCGGTTTCGGCGCCGGTGAGATCCAAATTGGTTGGAGCCACAAAGAGGTTTTCTTGCGCCGTTGACTGAACCACCTCTTCAATGGAGTGGGTTCCCGACATCAGGGTGTAGACCGACGGCGCACCGGGTTCGGGGAGGCGATCGAGGCTAATTGAAAGGTGGGCCTGAGGGTCAAGGTCCACGATGAGAGAACGAATGCCGGAGGCTGCCAAGGCTGCGGCGATATTCACGCTGGCGGTGGTTTTTCCTACCCCGCCCTTTTGGTTAATGATGGAGATGACCTGCACATCCCCACAATAACGAGAACAGACGCTTGTTTCTAAGAGTTTCTGGTGAATCCGGGGGACGGAACAAGCGCAGAGAGTTGTTTCACCATTTCATTTACGGCAGCCTGTGTCCGATCTTTCCAGCCCGAAAGGTGGGCGAGATCTTTGCGTTCGTGTGCCCAGAGGATTCCGCGGCTCGAGTTCACGACGGCACCGTGGCCGTTTGAATCAAAAGCCGCCTGGAGTCCGTCTGCTGTGCCACCCTGAAACCCAAATCCAGGAAGAAGGATGGGCGAACGTGGCATCAATTCTCGAAAGCGGGCGAGCTCTTCGGGTCGAGTGGCGCCAACAACAGCGCCGACAGAAGACCAACCGCTCTCACCATGCCAGTCTTCGGCCCAAGAGGCCACCATTTCGGCCACGCGCTCCGCAAGTGGTGGTGATCCATGGTCCTGGAAAAAGCCCGCTCCCGGATTGGACGTTTTTACAAGGACAAAGAGTCCGGCGTCATGCTTTTTGGCGGCATCTAAAAAGGGCCGACAGGCGTCCTCGCCTAAATAAGGATTGATAGTGAGTGCATCCGCGGGGGGGAACCCATTCCCTGAAAAGAAGGCTTCCGCGTAAGCCTCCGAAGTCGAACCAATGTCTCCCCTCTTGGCGTCCATTACAACTAAGAGCCCAAGTTCGCGCGCAACGGCACAACAGTCGGCAAGAGCTTTCGTTCCCGCGGGCCCCCACTGTTCGAAGAACGCGGCCTGAGGCTTTACGACCGCAACCTTCGGGGCAATCAACTCAAGTAGCTCTCGGTGAAAAGCAATAGCCGCCTTGGCGCAGGCTTCGGCGTCACCCTTAACTAGAAACTCTTCAGGAAAATGATCTGGCCGGGGGTCTAGGCCAACCATGGCGGGAGTGCCTTTCGCATCAATCGCTCTCCAAAGTCGTTCAATAAACATTATTCAGGTTCTATTGATGGATGATCCGAGGAATCCGCTGGCGGTGGAGCATCAACAAGGCGTTTTGCCAAAGAGCTAGGCTCAACTTTTTCAGCTGGCGGCACCAAAACACCTCCCGAAATAACCGTTCGAAGCGCCTCTTCAACACCCATATTGACGGGGATGATGTCTGCAGCAGGAACAAACAAGGTATAGCCGGTTGCAGGCATCGGAGAGGAAGGAACGAAAACAGAAATCAGTTCATGGCCACGAGCATCGTTCAAAGTACGAAGGCAGTTCCCTGTAAGAAAGCCAATCGAGAAAACTTCGGTTCGGGGATATGGAATTACAACCACTCGCTCGAATTCAACCTTGCGATCTTCGCCAAAGAAAAATTCGGTGACTTGCTTTACATAAGGGTAGATTGCGCCAAAAATGGGAACGCGCCCTAGGGCTCGTTCAAAAAAGTCCACAACCCTTCGGCCTAGGAAACCGGAGAACCACCAACCCATTAAAAGAATAAGGACAACAATGAGCGCAACGGAGATCCAAATCCGAATGGCTCCAGGAATAGACTCATCTATTCCCGTAGAGGCCAAGGCATGAACAACGGCTGCGTCCACACGTTCAAAAATTGTAGTGGACAAGAAATTCCACAACCAAAGCAACAAGGCAACGGTCAAGCCCAGCGGCAGGACGATGCCTAGGCCCCTAAAAAAGAGCCGCGAAAGAGTGTTGGATGCTTGTTTCATCGAGTTGTACTTCCCGACGGAAACTATACCTGCTCCGAGGTAAATTCTCCTCCGCTTCCCGCAGGAAGGAGTTGCCCTAGAACACTATCTAAAATCCGAAGCCCTCGAGGGGTGGCGCGAATGAAATCACCCTCTTCAAGCAGCAGGCTTTCGCCGAAGAGAGACTCTAATTCTTTGGCCCAAACCTCTTTTGGATGAAGTCCAGTTTGCTGGAAAACTCTGGAAATAGAAACACCTTCTTTGCAAAGCCTCAGCCCCATTAGAAAACAGTCGAACATTCGGGTTGTGGCCCCGGGACGCTCTACATGGGCCTGCTCCGCCCCACTCTCAACCGAGCGAATCCAGTCCTCTGGTTTAGCTAGGTTTTTTCGCCGAACACCCCCTTGCCAAGTTACTGCGCCAGCGCCGACCCCAACACAGTCCAGGCTTCTCCAGCCGGCCAGGTTGTGAAGGCACTCTTCTCCGGGCATTGCAAAATTGGACACTTCATAGGCAGAAAGCCCTCGACTTTCACAGCGAGCTCGAGTTTCGTTAAAAAGCTGGAGAGCCACATCGCGATTTTCGGCTTTGATTAGCCCAGAGTCTTTCGCTTTCGTGAGAGGAGTGCCTGGCTCGTAGGAGAGTTCATAACAGGAAAGGTGCTCGGGTTCCCAAGCCATGACCTCTTCGAGATCCTCAAACCACTCCTCAGAGTTTTGACCAGGGAATGAATAGATTAAATCAACATTGATTCTTTGAAAGCCAGCCTTGCGCGCAGTAAAAAAAGCCTGGCGCGCAGCACTAGCTGTGTGGACACGGTCGTATGCGCGTAAAACGTCTGGTCGAAGCGACTGAACGCCGATGGAGGCTCGCGTGACCCCCCCACCAAAGGCGGCGCGCGCAGTTTCAAAATCAAAGGACTCAGGGTTGGCTTCTAGAGTTGTTTCAAGAGAACTGTTTCGAAAATCAGTGGCATCGTGAAGACCATCAAGTAATTTACCAATTAGGTTTGGCGGCAACAACGAAGGCGTTCCGCCACCGAGGAAAACAGTTTGAGGACGAAGACCTTTCGCGCGAATCCTTGTTTCGGCGAGTAAAGCGTCAACCGTTCTTTCTAAAACGCCGCCATCATGAAGCTCCCAAGAATTGAAGTCACAATAGCTACACTTGGAAACACAAAACGGCACATGCACATAAAGTGAAGTGCCGTTTTCAGAAAGGGGTGTGGCGTCCGCTGCAGCGGCGCTATGCGCTGCGTTTTTGGCCATCCCGCCCAGGGGCGTTTTTTCGGGCAGCCGGGAAGATTTGTTCGGGTGGCACACCTTCTACAACATAGGCGTGAAGTTTTTTAAGCGAGTCGCGTTCGATTTGTCGAACCCGTTCTCTGGAAATCCCAAGTTCTTTAGAGATGGCTTCCAGGGTTGCGGGCTTTTCTGTTTCAAGACCATAGCGCATTCTGAGGACACGAGCTTCGCGCTGATCAATCAGGTTTAGGATATCGCGAAGAGTTTGCAGGGCATCTCTTTTTAATGCGATTTCATCCGGCAACATTTGTTCCGATCGGCGATGTCGCCCGGAAAGGTTGTACAACAACTCTTCGTTCGAACTTGGCGCGAATGTTGAGTGTTGCAGGGTTTGTTTCACAACCCTTGTGTTGGAGGCAGAGAGGCCAAGCTGTTTGGCGATTTCTGCAGGATCAGGCCGATGGCCTAAATCACCCTCAAGCTGGTTTGAAACTCTTCGCCACTTTGTCAGGATTTCAACCATGTATGAAGGAATTCGAACGGTTTTAGATTGGTTAATCAGTCCGCGGCGGATGGTTTGTTGAATCCACCAGGTTGCATATGTCGAGAATCGGAAACCGGCGTTCGGGTCGAACTTCTCTACTGCTCGGAAAAGGCCCAAATTCCCTTCAGCAATCAAGTCGGGAAGGGAAAGCCCACGGCCGCCAAATCGCTTGGCCACGCTGACAACAAGGCGAAGGTTTGCCCGGACCATATGTTCCCGGGCGTCTGAGTCCCCCTTTTGAACCCGTTTTCCAAGCGCGACCTCCTCCTCTGCGGTCAAGAGGGGGACTTCGTCAATTTCTCGTAAGTAAGTATCCAGGCAGCGGTCAGAAGAGATGGGTTTGTCCTCCAAAGAGAAGAGGGTGAAAAGGCGGGAGAAGTTCCCACATACCACCTTTCGGCAGGAAGTTGTAATTTACTTTAGCCCCCGTGAGAGTTCTTTGGTGGAGCCGAAGGGGCGGGGCTAGAATGGCTAAAAAGGCCTCTATTTAGGGGTTTGTGACTCCCTTGAACTCAAACTGGACCGCCCGCAAGCACCGCCTCTCTCTGTCGGAAGCGGAATTTAGGCCCCTTTTGGCCTCCCAGGCCCACGACTTTCTCCTCGTGGCCAATGGGCTTATGGAACTTTCCCCCGAGCAGTGGACTCAGCGACAGCTCGTCCACCTCTTTCAGTCTGCAACGGATTTGGAAACCTATTTGGACGACTTTGGGGCCCCAGACAACCGTAACTTCTTTAAAGTAAGGGAGTTAGTGGCTGTGACAAGATGGCTTTCCGTTTCTGTGAGCAGCCTTGTGCACCTTTATTCACGTATCCCGAGCTACCATTTTCCGGACCAGGGATGGGCGGAAAAGGTGCTCAAGGTGGAATCGCGAGAAGCTGCCCTTTCTTTGGCCCAGCGAATTTTTCAGTCACTACGCGCACTTCGGGAGGCTTGGCTTTCCCTTGGAATGGTGTGGCCCGATGCCGTCACCCGCGAGGAGTCTCTGGGGGCGGCCGCACCGGCTTACCAACTTCCTAGAACCAGGGCGGAAAAAAAGGGGGAGCGGCAAGAGAATCACGCCTCGGACGCCGCTCAAGTTGCGGCAAGAACCCTCCGCCTTATTCGTCTTTACGATGGCGCAGAACCCTTTTTTGTGAAGGGGCTTGAGAAGTTGCAAAAAGTCTTTTTCCGCTACTGCACAGAGGAAAAAAACCGGAAAATGGAGTCCAAGATCCACAATCTCCAGACCTTTTATGACAACCAGGTTTCTGGTAGCGCAGAGGAAAAAGAGCAGCCGAGCCTCCCCAGTCTACGCGGTTCGATTAGTGGAGCCCTCCACCTTTACGAGGCGGGAACTGCCTTGGCCCACCTTCTTGAGAGACACCCAGGGCCTCTCTTTGCGGGGGACTCAGAGCGAGAGCGCAGCGAAGAAGAATTCCTTAATATAGTTGTAAACCGTTGTGTATTAAATGGTTACAATTGTCTAAAAAAGGTTGAAGTTGTTGCCACGAATGTCCTGGGTAGCTTCACGGACCAGAGTTCAGTTAGCTTGTTCTTGCCCGAAGGTGTCAGCCTCCATGCCCGCCCGATTTCCCACATTGTTTCAATTGTGAATCATCACAAAACTCCTGTTGAGGTTGCGATGGGTGACGATTCCGCCAACGCTTCGAGCATCATGCAGATGCTTGTGATGGCTGGAGCCAACCCAAGCTGTCGCAAAATGCAGTTTGTCGGCGACCAGCGGGTTTTGGACGACCTGGCAGCGCTTTTTGAGGCCAGGTTAGGAGAGGGCGGCTTCGATCTTTTCCCGCAAGAATTGGATTATTTGCGGCCCAGCTGAACCCGGTTTAAATTCCGTGTTTGAGCCGGTCCCCCAAGATAGGAGGCAGGCCAGCCTTTCGTATGAGCTTTTGTTCTGCGGCGATGTTGTAAGGGGTTCGAATTAACCGAAGTCGTCCGCTAAGAGCATTAAAAAAGACAACAGGCGCTTGAGGGTTTTCGTCCCGGGGCTGACCAGGGCTGCCCACGTTCACTACCGCCCGCTCGTCCTGACCAAGGTCCCAGTCTTCCTTGAAATGCCACTCAAGTTCTTTCATCCCAGGGCGTTGAATAAAATTCATAGGGACATGCGTGTGCCCACAAAATCCAATTCTTGCCTCAAAACAGGCGAGGGATGCCCGAGCAGCCGGGAAGGATTGGAGGTAGTTGAATGCCCCAGGGTCCGGTAATGCACCATGAAAGAGGGAAAAGTCCGGATCGTCAATTTGCAAGGGAAGAGCCTCGAGCCACTCCAAATGGTGCTTTTTCAGTTTTTTTCGAGTCCACTGGAGGGCGGCTAGGGCATAAGGGTTGAAGTAGCTGGCGTCAATTTTCCCCAAAAGCGCCCAATCATGGTTTCCTGCGACGCATTTGACGTTCCGGTCTACAAAAATATCAATGACGTCACCAGGGCGCGGGCCATATCCAACGACATCTCCAACGCAATAAATCTCGTTGATTTCCTCCAACTCAATAAGGGACATGACGGCTTCCAAGGCAGATAAATTGCCGTGAATATCGCCTAGGACGGCTATTTTGCGCGGTTCGGACATGATTTGGGTCTCAAGGAGCTAGAGGATAGGCTATCTGAACGGCATTTCTGCCCCCAATCCGGATAATTTCATGGTGACACGCAAACTAGGCAAGGGACTGGACTCCCTTCTTTCGACTCGGCACGCTCAAGAAAACAACTCCGCCGATGGCGTTTTGTGGATTTCTGTGTCCAACCTCCTGGAGAACAGCCAGCAACCCCGCCTCCATACCGAGCGTGGTCTTGAACGACTCAGCAATTCCATTCGGAAGCACGGCATCATGCAGCCCATCGTGGCGACCGCCCTTCCTGGCGATAGATTCGAGATCCTGGCCGGTGAGCGGCGATGGCGAGCCGCCCAAATGGCAGGGCTTAAAAAGGTTCCCATACTGGTTCGAGATGGGGTTTCTAGCGAGGCCGAGCGCCTCGAGCTCTCCCTCATTGAGAACATACAGCGGGAAGATTTAGACCCAATCGAAAGAGCGAAGGCTTGCCAAAAGCTTCTTGAGGAGTTCGGGCTCACCCAAGAGGAAGTCGCAATGGGCCTTGGATACGACCGGTCTACTATCGCCAATCTAGTCCGGTTGATGGAGCTTCCTCAGGAAATTCAGGACGGTGTTTCACGTGGAACACTGAGCGCAGGGCACGCACGAGCCCTCCTCCGGCTTTCGAACAACAAAGCGCAAGCTGTTGTTTTTAAACGACTTATAGACGATGGGTGGTCTGTCCGGCAAACGGAGGCCGCCTGCGCTAGCGCCCTAAAGGGGAAGCTGGATCCCTCCCACAAGTCAAGGCCCAGGCAGCCCGCTTGGGTATCTGACTTGCAAGACAAGCTCATGCGCACGACCGGGCTTCGGTCTGAAATCCGAATCCGCCGTGGCGGTGGGGGGCGGCTTGTTTTTCATTTCCAAAGCCTGGACGAACTGGACCGAATGACCCAAAGCCTCGACACCCCCTCTGAGGCAGATGAGCTATTAGGCTCCTAGCTGAAAATTAATTTAGGATCTCAGCGGCAGTCAGGCGCATGGACTGAATGTCGTCCTGCTGACTCGGGCCGCCGTATTGGAGCTGGTCTAAGGCGTCTGCGCCTTCCAAAATCATTCCAAAGACGGTAGTGCGGCCATCCAGGTGATAGGCATTCTGGAGGAAAATCTCCACCGACCCGGAATTGCACATGTTCGCGTCCCCGCTTTTTTGACTAAAAGCAAGAGAGCCCTTGCTGTGGTAGTAGCCCCATTTCGTTTCGGGAGCGAGCCCCTCAGAGTCTTCAAAGGAACTTTCAGGCTTGATGGTCCAAGCAAATGCGCCTGACCGGACGCCAATTCTCTGTGTAAGGCTTCCGTCTCGAACTGAGAGAAGGAAGGCCTCGCATGCATTGGGTGCAACCTCTGGATAGAGGCCAACAACAAAGTCGTAAGTCGTTTCCTCGTTGACAGTTAGGGTAAACTTAACTTTGGGTCCTTTCGGCGCAGGGTTGTCCCAATTTATAGCGTCCGACCCGGCCAGAATGGAGCTGGCGCGGGACAAAGCGTTCTCCATAATCCCCTTTGCTCCGTCAGGTGTGTTTATTATCACTCCAGAGAGTCCGCCGCTGTCCTGAATGCGACTTCCTTCCTCCACCAGAATCTGTAGGGCCACCCGGTCGTCTCGGTTGATGGCATCTTGAATACCAGCCAAAACAACCCATCCCTGAACACGGGAGTCCTCCGAAACGCGCGCCAAGGTGCCAGGGAGCTGTTCCGCCCCAAATGCCCCACCCTCTGTAGACAAAACGGACTGGTAAAGAGCCCATGAGCTTTGTTTGGCAGCTAAGGCCTGTTTTGGCAGCCAAGTATTCAAGAGGAAGCCGGCAGCGAGGGCGACCACGACGAGACCCAGGAAGCCCTTATTGGCCTTCGCCCAATCAGAGAGAGGATTCCCAGAATGGAAGTCGGGGTTGTGGCTGCCGGGCTCGGTTCGAGGTTGGTTTTGGGTGGAAGCGTTCATTGTTTGGTGTGAAGGAATGGCCCCCGAAAAAAAGGGGGGGGGTGCTTTCTCGTTCGCAGAGTTTATCGAGGATTTCTTGTCCCAACAATTGCCATCTTGTGCGTACTATTCTTTGTTCACCAACGAGCGATACCCCATGAAACACATCCCACTTCTCTTTCTAGGCTTTTGCCTCCCTTTTGCCCCGCAAAGCTACGCCCAAAATCTTGCCGATCAGATGCCAGCGGGCACTCAAGTATATTTTGAGATCCCCGATGCCGGAGCGTTTTTCTCTGGCCTTGAGACTTCCTCGCTTGGTCGGATTTGGAACGACCCCGCAATAAAGGATTTTCTCGAGCCGGTTCTTCCCATGATTGACATGGGAATCATGAGCCTTGATGCAATGCTTCAGTCGGAAGGTGTTCCTGGTGGATTGCTGAAAACCGAGGCGTGGAAATCTTTTGAGCTTGGATTTTATATCGACGAGTTTACCGCCAACCCAAGCGCCATGCTTGGCTTTGCAGTTACACTTTCCGATGAAAATCTTGCGGCGAAGTTGGCCGAAACACTGACCCTTGCTACGGACGAAGCTAATACGCGAAAATCGACAGATATAAATATAACGCAAAACGGGAACCGTATCGTTTTTACAATATCTTCCTTTCAGGTTACGGGAGAAAAATTAAACGCGAACGATGCCTTTAAGAACTCTCGCGCCAGCCAGGAAGAAGAAATTTTTCTTTATGTTGACCTAGGCAATTTATATCCGAAAGGAACTCGTGCTCTTTATGAAAATATGCCGCCCACTGTTTTAACATTGATAAATGCAATCTCCGATGGACTTGGAATTTCTTCAGTGAAGCACATTGCTTTTTCTTCAGGCTGGCAGAATGGAGATTCCGTTACCAACGGCGACATCTGGTTCTCCGGAGAGAGTTCGGGGCTAATCTCTTCTGGCTTGCATTCGCCACCTGCGGACTTGAGTCTCGTTGATTACATACCCGCCAATGCAACGACATTCGCGATTTCTTCAATTGACTCTAACGCGACCTGGGAGGTAATGAGTGAACTTATTCAAAAATCCCTTGATTTGGCAGAGAGCGAACACATCTTCTTGCCCACTGACCACCCACTTTATGTTTGGCTTGCTGGCGAGCGAAGCGCTGAACTCGCCGCAGCTCTTTCTGAAATTGGCCCCCGAAAATTTACTTGGGGCGTTCAAGACGCAGGCGCCCTTATGGGCGGCGGCGCGTCACAGGGCGGGACCTTTATTGAAGTTCGCGATGTTGCTAAAGTTCGCGCGACAATCTCCGCACTAATGAGCGATATAGCAAAGCTAACTGAAACCAATGAGTACGGCTCTTTATCAGTCAAGAACTTAAAAATTCGCAAGAAAAATGAAGAGGGGAAATGGGTCACCTCTGAGGGCGCAGAGTATTACCAAGTCGACTTGAACATTGGGGATTTGCTGCCACAAGAATTGGCACCGGCAAGCATGCTCTTTGCCGGCCTTAAACCGTCCACCGGTGTTACCGAAGATGGCTGGCTAGTTTTTAGTACCAGTACTTCTGCTACGAAAAAATCAATGCGAAATGGGGTGAAACTTGTCGAGAAGGGAATCAAAACAAACCCTGACGTTGCCTCCTTTTTAAACAGCGTTCCGGCTGGCGCACTTCAAGTGAAGTGGTCCGACTTGCGGCCCATGATTGGTGGCGCCATCACAATGGCTCAAGGAATGTTGCCAATGATTGCCGGTAGCGCAGGCCCCAACTTCCCACTCGACCTCAACAAGTTTCCGGGACCTGAAGTTTTCACAAAGAACATTTGCCCTTCTGAATCTTGGTTGGTTCGAAAAGGAAATCGGCTTCACTTTGAGTCGACATCTTCCATTGGACTTGGAGAGGGTCTTTTGCTGGGGGCGGTCGCAGGTGCAGGCGTTGTATGGATAAGTCCTGCCTCGCCTGCTGCACCCGCCATCGCCATGATTCCGGGACCACCACCATCCATCGAGGAGGATGTCGAAGAAGATGAAGTTGCTGACCTAGAACATGAAGGGGGTCATGGGTTAAGTATCACGACCGCAGAACTCTCGCGTCTGCAGTCCACAATTCTTGTTTACCAACTTGAAACAGAAAGTTTGCCCTTGTCTTTACAAGACTTGGTCAGGCCTGCCGAAGGTTGGCCAGAGGGATTTCTTACTGACGGGCTAGGTGTTCGACTAGACGCTTGGGAAAACGCTTTCATCTATAAACTCGACGGCGAAAATGGATTCAACCTATACTCCTGTGGGCCGAATGGTCAGGATGAAGGTGGCTCAGGCGACGACATTTCGATTGGCTAAAGCTTCGGCTCGAACGTCTTTTTTTGCGGCGCTCCTGGCTCTGTCGGGAGCGCCGCTCGCATTTGCCCAGTCCTCATCGCTCCCACCCTTTGAGTCTCATGCGCCTCCAGGGCTTCAGGGGATGGCCGACAAAATGGAGAGCGAAATCACCGCCATTCTTCAGGAGGCTCGAGACTGGACAGGGCTTCCGGTCGACCCTCGACCCTTCCGGCTGGAATGGGTTTCTGGCCGAAAAGAGTTAGAGGGGGCCTTGGGCTATAAGGCGCCCAGCTGGTTTGCCGCGGTCGCCGAACTCAAGAAGCGGCGGCTTGTCATCGCAACAGAGGTTGCCGGGTCCCAGGAGCAACTCCGAATCACCCTCCGCCATGAGCTGATGCACTTGGCAATGATGGATCTGGGCGCCACCGCATTTCGGGGCACACCGTCTTGGTTCCATGAGGGCTGCGCCGAGGTTTTTGCCGGAGACATTTATTTAAAGGGAAGTTCGGATTCGATTTTCTGGATGGCGGCGGCAGAAACTTTGCCCACCCTGTCTGAGTACCGAGCTGGATTCCCTCAGTCACCGGTTCTTGCGTCCACTGGGTATGCCCTCGGCCACGCTTTCGTTGAGCGTTACCTGCGCCTTTATGGCCAACCCGCCCTTCGGGAAGTTTTGGCACTCCTGCGGGCAGGGGAAGAGCTGGACTCTGCTTTGGTTCAAACCACTGGATTAAGCATCGTCACCGAAGAAAAGGCCCTCCAAGAAGAGCTTCGAGGTTTGGCAGCCCTAGGCGGCGACCTGTATTCGCGTCTTTTTCTCGGCCTAGCGGTATTTATTTTTGTCGCTTTCCCCATTGTTCGAGCAACCCGACGACGGCGGAGAGCGGATTTGGAAAGCCAATGGGCCGAAAGCGGCAAACAAGGGAGCCCATATTCCGTTTCTCGTAGGATGGGCTGGCCAATTCGGAAGTTTCCGCCAAACGAGCGGCCAGGCGAAGATAAGAATGAGCCGCAACTTTAAGAATTATCGACTTCATGTTCGCCGGAAGGCTCAAATCTTCTTGGTTCGCTTTTTTGGCCCCATAACCTTTCGAGTCCTTTCTTCATCTTGGAAGGTGAAAAGGACGGGCCTTGAAAACGGCCCAGAGAACAAAGAGGAAGTGGTGTACGCTTTATGGCACGAAAGCATCCCTGCGGGAGTTTCTCTTCACCGAAACAAAAAGCTATGTGTCATGATTAGCCACCATCCCGACGGGGAGATGATCGAAAAAGTAGCCAAACGCTTTGGTTTTCTGACCGCTCGCGGCTCCACCACGCGTGGCGGAGCGGGCGGAATTCGGAAAATGCTCCAAGATGCGTCCAAAAGCCGAGGCTTAGTCATTACTCCAGATGGCCCTCAGGGTCCTTCCCACACGATTGCCCCAGGCCTTTTGTTTGTGGCTGCAGTGACGGGTCGCCCAATGCTGGCGGTTGGATTTGCCGCGTCAAAAGCTTGGCGGGCAAGGAGGTCTTGGGACAAAATGATTTTTCCAAAGCCCGGCGCCGTGGTCGGGGTGGCCTACTCCAAACCCTTTCAAGTGCCCCGAAATGTTCTTGAGGATGAAGAGCAAAAAAATAAAGCGGTTGCGAAGCTGGCGAATGCCTTTGAGGACGCCCATACTCAGGCACAGGCATTGGTTCAGAACGAAATCTCCTAAACTAAGGCTTCATGTCCGACCCCAGTGCTGCTGAGAAATTTCGGCTCTTTCGGAAAAAAATCCGAAGGCGTGCACACCTTTTCTTAGTACGCTTGTTTGGCCCCCTTTTTTTTCGTGTATTGGAGGCGACGTGGAAGATAAAGCGGACGGGGCTGGAAAATGGACCCGAAAATAAATCCCCACTTGTATATGCAATTTGGCATGAGAGCATTCCAATTGGGGTCCCGCTTTTGCGAAAAATGGACTTGTGCGTGATGGTGAGCCACCATCACGATGGGGAATTAATTGAGCGAGTCATTCGCCGATTTGGTTATCTCACTGCCCGAGGGTCAAGCACCCGTGGGGGCGCTGGAGCGATTCGAAAAATGTTGCGAGACGCTTCAGTGAGCCGCGGTCTCGTGATTACCCCAGATGGACCGCAAGGCCCAGCCCATACGATTGCCCCCGGGCTATTTTTTGTTGCAGCGATGACTCGTCGGCCCATGGTTGCGATTGGTTATGCCTCTTCGAAATCTTGGCGAGTACAAAAGTCTTGGGACAAAATGATTTTTCCAAAACCCGGAGCCAAAGTCGGCATTGCCTTTTCTAAGCCTTTTGATGTTCCGCGCGATGTCTTGGACAACGAAGAAGCAAAAGAAGCAGCAGTTGCTAACCTGGCCAAAGCTTTTGAAGATGCCCACAAATCCGCAGAAGCTTTGATACAGGAAGAAGAGTAATGAGCACTTCAAGTACACATGTTTTTCGACTTTCTCCAGAACGCGGAAGCCAACTACGGGAAGAGTTGAATCAAGGCGACTTTGAATTCCGGCGAGTGGACCATGCACATTTTCAAGCGCGAGGAGATGGGGCCGTTGCCACGCTTTACCAAAGCGGAAAGTTAGTTTTGCAGGGCGTAGGTGCCGACAGCTTTATGGTGCGTTTTCTCGGCGATATTGAACCTGTTCCGCCGAAACAAAAAACAAGTGTGCCGGAAACGCCCAAAGAGCTTCCGCTGGAGGCCATTGGTTCAGATGAAGCCGGGAAAGGAGATTCGTTTGGCGGAATTTCGGTTTTCGCCGTTTTTGTTCGTGAGGATCAAATCCCTTTACTTCTTGAAGCAGGGGTTATGGATTCAAAAAAAATAAGCGACAATAAAATTTGCATTCTCTCGCCCTGGATTCAGGAAACCTTTCCTTATGCCGAACGCACTTTAAGTGCAGAAGAGTACAACGAAGAGTGGGAAAGCGCTGACAGGAATGTAAATCGCCTCCTCACCAAGCTTCATTCCCAAGTCCTAAACGAGGTGCGCACAAAAACCGGCGCCAAGGCCCTTGTGGTGGATAGGTTTGGAGCAAATCATCCGGTCAGTGCGTTTTTTAAACCCGAAGCCAAAGAGGGAGTTCAGGTGTTTGAGGTCCCCAGAGCGGAGGCTCACCCTTCGGTCGCGGCGGCCTCCGTTCTAGCTCGGGCGGCATTTATAGCTTCAATTAAGGAGTTGTCGGAAGTTTGCGGCGCAGACTTGCCACTTGGAAGTGGCTCCCCCGTGCCGCCAGCCCTAAGAACTGTTTTAAAAATTCACGGCAAACAGGAATTAAAAAAGTTTGCAAAACTACACTTCAAAAACGTACAGAAATCCCTTAGTTAAAACCCAACATGACTACAAAGCGCGCCCATGATTGTCACGCCGAACGGGAATTTCGCCCGCTCGGAATCGCTGTTCTTGTTGTCTCGGATACTCGGGACCTCCGTAGTGACAAAAGCGGCCTTTTGCTCGCCGAGCGTTGCCAAGAAGCGGGCCATGTTTTGGTGGAGCGCACAGTTGTCTTGGACGAGGCAGATCTGATCCAACAGCGAGTTTTGGAGTGGTCGGGCATGGAAGAAGTGCACACCATTTTGATTACGGGCGGGACAGGTGTTTTTAAGCGAGATGTCACCCCGGAAGCGGTTGAGCCTCTTTTTGACAAAAAAATGCCCGGCTTTGGCGAACTCTTCCGCTACTTTTCCTTTGAAGAAATTGGCACAGCAACTCTGGAATCTCGTGCAACCGCTGGCATTGTCAACAAAACACTCGTTTTTGCAATGCCCGGCTCTTCAGGTGCTTGCCGACTTGCGATCGACAAGTTAATTCTCCCTCAGCTGGATTCTAGGACAAAACCCTGCTCCATTGCTGGGATGCTAGATCGACTCTAGCCCTTATTCGAATCTTCGTCGGAAGAACTCGGCTCGAAGTCAGCGTCAACAGCCTCGCTTGATTTTTGCCGCACCTCGCGTTCAAATTGATTTACAGGGTTGTTTTCTTCAACATCCTTTTTCAAATCGCGAATCGTGTCTTCAAGACCCGTTTCTTTGCGAATGTCGTTCATTGTTCGTTTGAGTTTAAAAAACGAACGGCCAAGGTCTTTTGCGATTTCCGGAAGCTTGCCTCCGAAGAGCAAAAGTCCCACCACCAAAGCCACCATGAATTCGGTCCAGTGAGGAATCAGGGCGAAGGTAATCACGGCAGGATTCTAGCGCAACGGCTGCGGAGGCGAGTCCAGCAAAAAGCGTGGAGCAAGATTAAAGAAGAAAGCGGTCTCGCCGACGGATGTATCCCGCTTAGCGCCGAAATCGAAAACAAAGTCATGGGCAAACCAAGAGAAAGCCATTTGCGACCGTCGTCCAATGCTATCTCCTGAGCTCAGCGGCAACTCCATTTGAAAGCCAAGGCTTTCAGTGAGTCGCCAATTTGTCCAAACATTCGTGTAATTAAATAAATTCTCAACCCGCTGAACGCTGACACCGTAAGTTAAATTATTGTTGGGCGTAATGCCCACCCGCGAAAAAGTTTCTTCTGATTCGTCCTCACCAAAGTTGCGGCGCAAACGCAGATCGGCAGTCAAAGGCGCCAGCGCACTATGGGCTTGAGTTCCTGGCCGCCAAGAAAAGCGGAACTCTGCAGGGCCCAAGCTGCCATCGGTGGACCCTGACCGCGGGTGCGGGAATAGAGGGTCTATGAGGGGCTGATCCGGATTTGGATACCAAGGCACCATGAAGTCAATATCCGCCCAAGGTCTTGTCGCTTTAGGCGCAAGGAAAAATTGGCGCAGGGAGAGTTCCGCCGCCTGCCCTTTGGTTGCGGCGTCAAAGGCATCAAACTGTGGAATGAAAGCAAGGGGGTCGCCACTTTCTCCTCGTACGCGAAATCGTAAATCAGGTACGACGCGGTGTTCCCAGCCGTCGCTGTATTGATGGAGGAGAAGCGCTGAGGCGCCTAAATAAGATTCCACCAGCCCTCGTGAAACTTTTCCTATTCCACCCACACCCTCATCATAACTTGCGCCATCGAGGCGGATTCCGGGACGGAAAGTAATCGGGCCCCAATGAAAAGGTGTGGCGAGGTCAGACCAAATTCGCAAACGGCTTCGCGAACTGATAGTGAGTGGGTCAAAAGGGAGGGCGCCACTAGCTTCTGGGAGAGAAAACTGCCGAAACCGCTCCCGCGAAGCTTCTGCTCCCCAACTAAGATTTATCGGAACTGAAGAGGTTCCGGGCAAATCGCCAATGGTTCTAGAGAAAGCGTTGTAGCGCAAGGTGGGGAGATGTTCCAGGAACGTAGGCCCATCTGCGGTGGAGTTGTATCCCGAAAGAGGGGCATAACCAAACCGATCGGCGACAATGTCGAAATCAAACTCAGTCACACTGTCATTGCGAGTGCGGAGAGCATAAAACTGGGATTGAGCATCGGCTCCCTCGGCCCAGCTTCTATGGAAAAACTCTGGCCCGACCAAAGAATCCGAAGCCACAACGAAATCTAAGTCAGCTCGCCACTCCTCCCCAATCTGAAACCGGTTTTGCAAATCTACCTGCCATCGAGTGTCCGAGTTTCGGGCAACCCGCTGCGCAAAAGGATGAGAGTCGGCAGCGTGGTCGTTGAGATAAAAAAGTGACCAATTAGACTCGAACCGTTCTCCCTCCACCTGAGCAGATGCCTGTAAAGGGAATCCGCGTCGGGAGCTCCAAGAGGGAGAGGCGTTCCAGGAATAGGACAGGCTTTGATCTTCGGTTTGCCCGCTTGAACCAAATCGCACCGTTGTAGATTGTCCGAGGCGCCCACCCGATTCGAGCTTTAAATCTTGAAATCCAATGAAGGTGTCTCGGTCTAGGCCTTCCGCGCGAATGTCCGGGGCCGGCAAAGGGAGGAAAGGCCAGCCATACATATTGAGCCACGCGCCTGTCGGCCTCCAGGACCAATTCCCTTTGCCATCGGGGGTCCCCTTCAATTCTTTTAGTTGAAGAGAATAGTGGGGGGGGATTACGTCACAAGTTGTAAGTGAGGCGCCGGTAGCGAGAATGACACCATCGGCATTTTCGCTCATTTTATTGCAAAGCAGTCGGATGGGCCACCCACGAGGGCCACTCCCCAAAGGAAGAAGGAGGTCGGAGTTTTCTAAATCCGAGACTCCGGTTTCGGCGTCGTAAACCAACTTAGAGCAAGACACTTTCATTTCACCCGCAAAGACTTCAACGCCCCCTTCCATAAAAAGACTATTTACTAAGCCGGGTCTATTTTGAAGTCCGAGCGAACCGGCGATTTGGGTGTCCCAACTGCCGCTAATTCCAGTCGGGGCTTCCTGGGGACTTGGGCTGACAGGCGTTTCCCCTAAACGAAGATAGAGATCTTTATTGAAATGAATTTCTATAGAGTCTGCCCGAAGGATTCGGTTTTCCGAACGACTCTCAAAGGAGCTTATTTGATAGACAACCTCACCGTTCTCCACGAACGAGTGCATGGTTTCCCAGGTCGCAGATGCAGACAGGTCAGGCTCCTGCGGGAGGAGAAGAAGAAGGGCCAGCGAAATCACGGCTTAATTAAAGTCCCGCCTTCACCAGAGAGCAGGCGATGGGTCAAGTCAAGCTGGAGCCATTCTCCAGTTGCGGCTGCTCCATCCGAAAAGGAAATATTTGCGAGCTCGTCTTTGCTCCCGAGGACATAAATGTGTGGCCCTTCGGTAGCGTATTGGATTTCTTGCCCCACGACCTGGGCTTCAGGGCTTGAGAGCTGAGCGGCGCCGAGCAGGGTGAGTGTGTGGTTTCCGGATTCTTTACGCTCCCAAGAAACTTCGTCAGCATTGCCCGAGATGTCGTTAGTAAGGAGAGAAACATGGTGTTTCATCCAGCCACCATTGCGACGAAATAGAGCTTCTCGCCCATTTAGCTCGAGTGGGTTTGCGCCAGGCGCCTCAATGACAGCGCTGGCATTTCCGTAGAGTCGCAAATGGCCTTCGGGAAAAGCGCTGATGGTTTTTGCATTAAGGTAAAAAGAGTCCCCTTCGGCGAGAGTTCCCGAAAGAACGCAAAAACCAAGGGCGCCTGGAAAAAACTCAAAAGCCTCGGGTCGTCCAGACACTTTTTGGGCGCGACCCCGAAGAGCGCCAAGAAATCGAACATCTCCAAGAAGTTCCCAGGCTTGGCTTTTAAGGTTGTAGCTCATTCTTTTAGAGGAAATAGTTACTTCGCTACCGTCTAAACCAAGATTTCCAGCCGGGATTTCTATCTTGGGGTCTCCACTTGGATAAACCCAATCGCCATCCAACAAAATTCTTTCTGCGGAAATGCGAAACTTACCGTTAGAGGTTTCAATCTCGCCTGCCGCCGGCCAGCCCTCAAGCTGGGCCCTTCCATTGTTTTGATAACGAAAGCTACGGCCAACAAAACTGGCTTGGTCTTGCTTGATTTGAATACTCCCCGTGGCCTGAAAGCCCGGCTCTTTGGTGTATTGCCAGTCGGGCGAGTAAATTAGCTGGCTCGCTCGAAGAGAGACTGGAAGCTTCTCTCGCCCCTGGAAGCGGGCAAAGACATTTCCGGTTGCGGTAACCGTTTCACTCTTGCCTTCAATTTGAATGTCGCGGGCAATTTTTTCCGCTTGAACGTGGAGGTCTTTTTCAAGCTGCACAGAGGCGTTGCCTTCCAAACTTATATTCCCCGCACTGTCAGCAACAAAGAGGTCGCACCCGCCTGTTCCATTCGCAAACCGAACGGGCCCACGAAGAATGGTTTCACTGGAGGAAAACTCACAAGTTGAGGCAGAAAAGGTTCCGCTTTGAAGCTCGCCAAAAATTCCACCCCAGGCATAGCCGGAGCCGTCTGTCTCTAGCCAAAGGCCGTCATCCGCGACTGCCCAACTCAAGACAGAGTGATTAGAAAAAGAAACGGGGCCCGGAAGCTCAAGCCCTTCAAGGGTGCCTTCGGCCCAATTGAAAAAGGCAGCCGGTGCTTGCATTTCGAAGAAAGAATCTTCGGATGAGTCGGACGAGAAGAATCGGCACTCCGCCAAAAAAGATGCATGCAAAGGTTGCCAGCCTAGGTTTGTTTTTGAAAGAAGGAAATCAAGTTTTTCACCTTGGAGGGTTCCTAAGCCGGAAAAGTCCGCAGGAAAGTCAATGGTGCTTTTCCCGTCAACGCGAAACTGAAGGGTGTTTTGTTCATTCGCGCCCGGGCCCATGACTGCGGGGCCCTCTAAGATCCCACTCCACTGGTGTCCCTCAGAATCAAGGAGGGACCACGAAACCGCACCCGAAGTCCCCCATTCCCCGCGTTGCTGGGAAGGTTCAAAAACAAATCCGACCCCTTCGAGGCTTAAGTTTCCTGACCTGAGCTCAAATTGAACATCACTAGAAAAGCGACGAAGTTCCGGTTCGACGTTTAAGTGAGGCGTAGCGAGATAGTAGTTTTCCTCGAGAGAGGTTTCAGGAAAAGAAACAACCGCATCTTTAAAGCTCCAAGTCGAGCTTGAGTCTAAGGCCAAACTAGGGGAGTCTGTGCGCATTGGGACGGTTCCCATGGGCGAGCGAATCTCGCAAAGAAGTTCGCGGTTATCCGCTTTCCAACACCTTACCTTTGAGTCAGGGAGAAACATGTCGGAGTCGGCGAACTCAGGGTCATGTCCTTCAATTCCGACAACTGGAATACGCTTAATTGTTCCGTCCTCTAGAGGAACGCGCTTTTCATGGACCAGACTTAATGCGCCTTGAAAGGAGGTTTCCAAAACCCCTAATCCCTCCACAGATTGTCGAAAAGTGGATCTTGGTTTTTGGGGAATTTCCGTGACCGCTTCGCGATGTTGAGCAACATCCCAAATCAAGGCTGCGACAAGAAGAAGTACTCCTGCGCCGCCGATTCGCCGTGGGGTCCAGTTCATGAAGTGAGTTTGGCCTGGGCAAGTACGAGAAGGTCACATACTTCTCGAAGGGCGCCATTGCCGCCGGCACAAGTGGTTACCCAGTCTGCGGCCGCGCAAACTTCAGGAACCGCATTTGCGGGGGCGAAGCGAAGGCCAGCGCGCTCAAACATGGGCAAGTCTGGAAGGTCGTCGCCGATTGTGGCGACTTGGCTTGGGGTGAGCCCGCGCGAGCCCACGATTTTCTCCATGATGGGGCCTTTATCCAAAGAGCCCATGTGAATTTCCGAAACGCCCAAGCGTGTAGCGCGATGCCGCACGGCTGGATTGTCTCGCCCGCTTAAAACAACAAGCTCTACTCCGGAGCGATGGAGTTGAACCATTCCGTATCCATCTTGAACACTGAAGCGAACGCTCTCGGTTCCGTCAGCGTGCACAGTGACGTAGCCGTCCGTCCAAACGCCATCCACATCAGTGACGAGCAAGCGTATTTCGCGTGCGGCGGAAAGAATGGAATCAGGAAAACTCAAAGCCGGACTTCAAGAAGGTCTTGGATGTCCACCAACCCAACCACTCGGTCGCTGGCTGAGTCCAGAACCGGAAGCTGGTCAATGTGCGATCCTTTAATGAGGTGAAGGGCTTCGCCTACAAGTTGGTCTTCACGCACAATGCGAGGGTTTACAGCCATGAATTTTTTGACTGGGCTATCAAGTGGGAGCTCCACTTCGCAGATTATTCTCCGCAAGTCGCCATCTGTAAAAATGCCAAGCAAGTCACCGTCACCGTTGGTGATTAAGGCGGCGCCGGGTCGGCCAGGAGTTTCAGTCATGACTGCAAGTGCGTCGCGAACGCTGGCATTTTCGGCGAGCAGGGGGACTTCGTTATCGCGTCGCATAATTTCGCCAATCCGCATCAAGCTCCTGCCCAAGCTTCCAGCAGGGTGGAAAGCGGCGAACTCTTCGCGAGTGAAATCACGTTTTTCTAAAACTGCCATGGCGAGGGCATCGCCCAAAGCGAGCATTGCTGTGGTGGTTACGGTGGGGGCCAAACCAAGCGGGCAGGCTTCAGAGAGAGGGCCCATCTCCACAACTAAATCCGAAGCCTTGCCAAGAGAGGAAGTTGTCGCCTCAGTCAAAGAAACAACCGAAACGCCAATAGATTTCACAGCCGGCACGAGCTGAATGAGTTCTCGCGTTTCGCCACTTTTCGATAGGGCGAGCAGCAAATCTTCGGGTCGGAGTCGGCCGAGGTCGCCATGTAGGGCTTCTGCGGGATGAAGGCTCAAGCTCGGAGTGCCTGTGCTTGCCAGGGTTGCGGAAATTTTCTGGCCAATGAGTCCCGCCTTGCCCATCCCGGCGACTACAACGCGGCCCTCACAATCCAGCATCATCTGGACCGCAGATTCAAAGCTAGAGCCAAGCCGTTCCTGAAGAGTGCGGATTGCTTCCGCTTCAAGCTTCAGGACCTCCAGCCCCCGAGCGAGGGAGGTGTTTTCGTCAACCGCCATGTCCTTATTGTAAGGGAGGGGGGAATAAGCGAGAATCAAGGGATAATGTCTGCCTTCGTCCTCATCGGCACCATCATTGTGGTGGTTTTCTCTATTACTACCCATGAAGCGGCCCACGCTTGGGTGGCTGACCGGCTGGGTGACCCCACCGCCCGGCTTTTGGGGCGGGTCACCCTGAACCCGGTTCCCCACATTGACCTCTTTATGACCATCCTTTTGCCCGGACTTTTACTCATTTCGGGCTCTAGCTTCGTTTTTGGAGGCGCTAAGCCAGTTCCAGTGAATCTGAGCCGCCTACGGAAGCCCCCTCGCGACTGGGCCCTAGTAGCGGTCGCAGGGCCAATTTCCAATCTCTTATTAAGCCTTGGATTCACTGGTATATTTGCCGCATTGCTAGGGCTTGAAGTCTTCGTTCCCCAATCCATGGGAGCCCAAGTTCTCATTGTTGGGGTGTACGCCAATGCCCTCCTGGCGGTTTTTAATCTCATTCCTATCCCCCCTTTGGATGGCTCGCGGGTCGTGCTTTACCTCCTGCGCGGCGAGGCGCGCGAGGCCTATGCCCGCCTAGAACGCTTTGGAATTATTATTGTGATGCTTCTCCTTTTCTACGTCAGCGGCTTCGGCGCCCTTCTTTGGGGCTCCACAATGTATATCATGGAAGGCGTTACCAGACTTTTTGGCGTGGAGCATGAAGCCGCTTTGGCGCTTGGGAGTTTGTTTTCCTAATGATTGAACCCGCCAAACCCGACCTGATTCCTCCGGCTAAAACTCCCGCAGGCGAGGGAGCCGCCAAGGGCACAGTAGATTTCACCGTTCACCTCGACCGCGTATTCCACGGGCCGCTGGATCTACTTTTGCAGTTGGTCCGAGATAGCGAATTGGAAATCCATGTGGTTTCCTTAGCGGATGTCTGCGACGCCTATTGCGAGTTTGTTCGCTCTATGAAGGAAGTGGATGTGGACGAAGCTGCAGATTACTTGGTTGTTGCCGCCACATTGTTGGCAGTGAAGAGCCGCTCCCTGCTTCCACAAGAGGAGATTTCTGAAGACGAGGATCCTTTCGACCCAGGCGAAGAGCTGGTCCAACAACTTTTGATGTACAAAGAGTTGCGCCAAGCGGCAGAGAAGATGGGGGCTGAGTTTCGGAAACGCGCGCAGCTCATGCCGGCTGGCGGTCGCTGGCTTGGAAAGTGGCTTGAAGAAAAAGACGAATCTCTTGAAGACGAAGATTGGGACCTGGGTGATGTTTCTGTTTGGGATTTGCTCAAAGTCTTTCAACGCCTCGAAAAAGAAACTGGCTTCATGCGTCCGCATAAAATTCGTCAAGCGGGCAAGTCTTTAGCTTGGTATGTCGAAGAAGTTTGGTCCAGATTGGATGATGGAGGCACTCTAGACCTTCAAGACATTTTCAATGAAGGGCAACTCAGCCGAGGCGATGCCGCATATTATTTGGTTGCTTTGTTGGAGCTTGCCAAGCAAAAAGCGATTGACTTGAAGCAGGACTCCGCTTTTGGGAATATCCAAGTCGTCCGGGCGAACAATGCCGCCGAAGTCCATTTAGATGATTTGGATGAGCAGTTTGACCGCCACGGTGACGAAATGGAGCCCGAAGTGGAAAGCCTTTTGGAAGAGTGAACCGCGCGGATAAATTGGGGGCCATTACCCCCCCCTTAAGAAAAAATGTCCAACGCCCAAGATGTCACCGAAGCCGATTTCCAAACGGAAGTTCTAGAGTCTGATAAGCCAGTCCTCGTAGATTTTTGGGCTCCGTGGTGCGGTCCCTGCAAGGCCATGGGGCCTGCTGTGGACAAGATTGCTGATGAGTTAGGAGGGAAGGTCAAGGTTGTAAAGGTGGACATTGATCAAAGCCCCGGTGTTGCCAGCCAGCTTGGCGTGATGTCAATCCCAACCTTCATCGTGTTCAAAAATGGGGCCGAAGCCGCACGGAAAATGGGAATGATGTCTTTCGACGACTTTAAAACTCTCGTCGAAGACAACGCCTAAACTGTCTGAACGCGGAAGCACTTATTTCAAGGGCTGATAGGCTACCCTTCAATGAGATTGGTTTTTGCCGGTTCCCCACCGTTTGCGGTGGATTCCTTTGCGGCCCTGCTTGCGCAGGATGAGCCGCCAGTGGCGTTGGTCACGACACCTCCCCGTCGTGCGGGCCGCGGCCGAAAGGAGGTCGCGAATCCATTGGTGGAAATGGCTGAAGCGGCGGGCGTTCCAACTCTTCGGCCAGAGAAAGCGAGCAAACCGGATTTTTTAGATGAGCTTGCAAAACTTGAGCCCGACCTTTGCGTGGTTGTGAGTTTTGGACAAATTTTAAATCAATCTTTCTTAGATATTCCCAAGCTGGGCTGCGTGAACCTGCACGGTTCTTTGTTGCCGCGATGGAGAGGGGCGAGCCCCATTCAGGCTGCCATTCAGGCGGGCGATACCGAAACAGGGGTATGTTTACAGAAGATGGTTTTGGCCTTGGACGCCGGAGCTGTTTTGGCAGAAAGCAAGCTATCCATCAGCCCTCGCGAGACAGCCCCCGAGTTATTTGCACGGGCAAGCAGTGCGGGAGCAGAGCTTCTAGTAAAGTTTTTGAATGAAATGAAGGATGGCCCACTTCCAAAGGGTTGCGAGCAAAACGAAAACCAAGTCACTGTATGTAAAAAGATAACCTCTTCCGACGCGCTCGCCGATTGGTCGATTTCCGCTGAGGAAATGGACCGTCGAGTGCGCGCACTAACCGGATGGCCTTGTTTGCGTGCAACTCTTCCCGATGGCGAAGAGCTGAAAATATGGGAAGCAGAGATAACAGGGGGAGAGGGAGAGCCGGGAACTGTTCTTGCCGCAGACGGGGAATTTGTCATTTCCTGTGGCTCAGGTGCTTTGCGGTTGCTCAAAGTTCAGCGTCCAGGGAAGTCCGCAATGACTTCTCGCGAATTTTTGCGAGGATCCAGAATTGAGATAGACGATTCTTTGGGATGTAGAATTGATGAAAGCTGACGCGCGCCGCGTTGTCCTTCAGCTACTTGCTCGGGAGCACGGTTTCCCGACTCGCGCTTTTCCTGATGTAGCAGATAAAGCGGGCCTAGATGACAGAGACAGGGCTCTTGCGCGAGAGATTTTGGCTGGAACAATCCGCATGCAACGCGCATTGGACGCCACTTTTACTCCGTTTTGTAAGAAAAAGAAAATGGACCCCATGGTGCGCTGGACTTTACGAATGGGCGTGTACCAAATGCTTTACTTGGATCGGATACCGGCCCACGCAGCCGTGGATGCCACCTTGCGCGCTGCGTCACCATTCATCCGTCATGCAAAGGGTTTCGCCAACGCAATTCTTCGAAGCGTCGAACGTGCGCATTCAGAAAGCCCACAGGAATTCTTTGAGAAAGCCTGGTGCCGCGCCTCAAAAGGTCCATTAGACCGCATTTCGGTGGAGCACTCTTTCCCCACCTTTCTAGTAGAGCGTTGGACCCAGGAGGTTGGGTCGGATATTTGCCTACAACGACTTCAAGCCTTGAACGGACCAGCACCCATGGCTCTTCGAGCGAATATTCTCCGGTCAACGGCAAAGCAGGTTCAGGTTGAGCTTTTAGAGTGTGGAGTCCAGGCGGAAAAAGCCGAAAGCGTTAACACTCTTTTGTTGCCAGCGTCGCGAGACCCAAGGTCCCTACCTGGTTTTGTAGAAGGAATGTGGTCTGTGCAAGATGTAACATCGCAAGAGTCTGCAGCCTTGGCGAAACCAAAGGCGGGCGAACGTATTTTGGACTTGTGTGCGGCACCAGGAGGAAAGTCGTTTGCGTGCTTTGAGCTATCCAATGGGAAAGCAGAAATTCACGCCTGCGACCTAGATGCGCAACGCCTCAAATCATTGTCTCCCGACGCAGATCGCCTTGGGCACAACATTCACACCCATGAAATTGACTCCGATGGTTCGGGTGTTCCGAACGGAGAATGGGATCTCATCCTTTTGGATGTTCCGTGCTCGAATACCGGGGTTTTAGGGAAGCGTCCCGAGGCTCGGTGGAGATTCAACAAAAAAAGTCTAATGCAATCAGTTGAGAACCAGCGGAAAATTGCCCGCACAGCTTTTCGACTTTTCACCCCTGGGAAAACAAGAATCCTTTGGAGCACCTGTTCCTTGGAGCCCGAAGAAAATAGTGAAATGGCAAAATTCTTTACGAAAGAGGCCAAGCTTGAACTGTCAGAAGAGCGTTTGTTTGAGCCGACAAATCGCCGAGCTGGAGGTTATGCGGCCCTTTTGAAGTGAAAACAAAAAACGATATTCTCTGAAGATGGAATCGGTCGTCTTGTATACGTTTGTCGGGCTTGCCCTGATTGTGGCCACCTGCTGGCACTATATTCGGCAGAAGAAGCTTCGAGAAGCCTGGTCAGCCTGGGCCAACTCTAATGGCTGGTCTTACCACCCAGCAAAAAATAAGCGCCGCGCTAAGACATACTCATTTTTAAACCGCCTAAATCAGGGACACAGCAGATACCTTTATCATCGGATAGAAGGCGAACACTCTGGCAGAAAAGCCGAAGCGTTTACCTTTCACTATGCAGTAGGGCACGGAAAGCACCGTAGCGACCACTTTTTCGGGGTCGTGTTGATTAAATTGGAACAGGATTTTCCAGAAATTCGCATCCATCCAGAAAACTTCTTCCACAAGGTAGGAGGTTTGGTGGGCATCAAAGATTTGGATTTGGACTCGATTGAATTCAGCAAAACCTTTCGCATTCTCTCAAAGGACAAAAAGTTTGCATTCGACTTTTGTAACACTGGAATGATGGAGTTCCTTTTGCAGAAAAAGACTACGGCTCTTGAGCTTGAGAGGGACACTTTGGCAATATTCAGGAAAGGGCATCTTGAGCCCAACCGGATGAAGTCCGCTCTTCGGTTACTGGACGGCATACGCAATCATATGCCACAGTATCTGTTCCAGGAATAGTTCCTAATTGGAATAAAATGAGTTTTTGCGATTGCTAGAATGGGCTCGCAATGGTTGGCGCATTCCTGCTTTCTTTGGTTCCATTTTTTTGGCAAGACATAGACTCTGTCTCAATCCTGGAAGGATGTAGGAAATGTGATTTCAGAGGCGTTGTCGTCTGCAAGAACCATCCAAAAGAATTAGTGGAGATGGAATCACAGGTGGAATTCTGTTCCGTGGCCGCCCAGTGCGAAGATTGTTTTGGGTCTTTTCTGCTGGCTTGCGCTAAGTGCGAAGGCGGACCACAAACAGACTCAATGCTTAAACGGAGGGAGGTGATTGCGCAGCACGCCCAAGAAGCATCTGCGTTGGAGAAGTTCTTGGAGTCGAGCTTGATTCGTGTTCAAACAGCACACATTCACGTTTCGGGAAACCTAGAAGAGGTTCGCAACAAGAAGAAACGGATTAGCGGCCACGCATTTATGCACCACGTCGCTCGCGACGGGGAACGAGTAGCAACGCTCGTAAATGCGCATTTTGGCGCGAAGCCGAAACATTATCGCTCCCCAATGTTCCTTTGGTTTTGGGAGGATTTAGAAACACATAGAAATGTAATCGGACATTTCCTTGGATCTGGAACCGCCGGCGACTTCAAGTGGCTTGGCAAAGACCCGCGATTTAGCGTTCACTGTGGAGACGAGACCTTTGGGTTTGATGCAGTGACCTTGCACACTCTCGGAGTTCATAATGTTGGCCATATGCTTGTATCCAATCTTTTCACTGAAGTTTGGATAGGAGATATGGGTGGCGGTTGGTTCGATTCTGGGTCTGCTCACTGGTACGAGGAGGCGGTGTTTCAAAAAGTACGGCATCACTGCATCGACGAGATTGCCTATTCTGCCAACTACTCGAATGGCTTATGGCGGGCTGCGCTAAGGAAACACTTAGCCCGAAACGACGACTCGGTGATTTTGCCATCACTTGTCCGTAAGCTCACCGGGTCAATGTCTGCGCTTGAACATGCCCTGTCTTGGTCATTCTATGACTGGCTGGTGAATCAGCACCCATCTAAATTGGCCCCGATTCTGAAGGGGCTAAAAAAAAGGACTCCAGAGCGCGATTTGTTTTCAGAATACCTGGAGATGAATTTTCGCCAGACTGAGGAAGCTTGGCGTGACTGGGTAGGAGAAAATTATCCCAAGAAAGAACCCTCGCGACGAAGATAGTGTCGCCTGTGATTAAAAAGGCGGCTAAACAGAAGCGACTACCAAGCTTCTCTCTAGCGAGCGTTCGCTGGCGACGTAGCTGGTAAGCGGCACTCTGGGCGATGAGCTGTCAGTCTCGAGCGCCAGAAGTGCTTTCCGCCTTTTCCATTCGAGCTCGCATTCGCTTGAGACGCTGGAGCGCCTGATCGGCGGTGACCTCACCCTCTTCCACCATGCGGAAGAGGTCGGCTATCGCGCTGTCGTACCGTTTCTGGGCAGCAGCCGGCGCATTCTTATTTTGAGACTCCATATAAGCGGTCCAGCGAGCGCGACCCTGTTCCGGAGTTATTTTTCCTGACTCAATTGCGATTCCGATACGCTTTCTCACCCCGGCCATCTTTTCCCGTTCAGAGCTAACCTTGCTCCTGTTTTGTCCGTCGGCGCGCTTCATCGTTCTCCGCATTTCCCCCAAGCGCCGATTGACATCTTCTTGTGAAGCTTCGCCGGCTTCGACCATTTTGTTCATCTTCGCTGCGGCAGCGGCGTATTCTTCGCGCGTAAATGTGCGAGCTTCGGTCGCACCACTGCGCTGGCTTTTACTCACCTCTTGAAGGGGCCCATCGTCTGCCGAGGTGGTCATGGGCGCACAAGAAAGCGCTAGGGAAGCGTATAAGCTAATCGAAAGGACAAGTGAGGGAGTCTTTTTCATGGGAGGGGAACACCGCAAGAGGGAGCTGGTTTCGAGTAATCTTAGCGAGATTTCGCTTTGGAAAACGATTTTTTTTGTCACAAAAAGGCAACTTGACGATACATTAACCGGATGTCCTGGAAATGTGTAAACTGCGGCACAAGTAATCCTGAAGGAGAAGAGAATTGCGTTGCCTGCAATGCCGATTCGCCATCCAAGCTTGTTGACGCCGCCGACGCGAGCCTGCGCGAAGAAACAACCCAAGTAGATTATTCAGGGTCAAAGAATATTGCGGGGGCGTTGGCGTTTCTTGGGAAACTACAGATTTATGCCGCGCCACTCGTCGCCTTCATCCTCCTCAACCTTGTATACGAAGGTTGGTGGATTATTTGGATATTGGTTTCCGAAATTCTGTCTGGTTTGATTTGCATATTGCTTGCGAGAGTTGCACTGGCCCAGTTTGAAATCGCAGAAAACAGTCGCGAAGCCCTTTCCCTATACAAGAAGACTTCTTCGGCTAAGTGACCTGGCGCTTTTGTTAAGGACAAAGTCATGTCATCGCTGGTCCGAACACAAAAAGGCCTCAGGGAATCAGTCCCAGAACCAATACAGGAAGCCCTTCGGCGCTAATTGAGTCGCGAAAAGGCACAGCCAGCAGGCCGATCCGAAGAAAGCAGGATAAATCAAGCGAGTCCGGAGTCGGGGCACTAAGGAAAACAGGGCCAGAACAAGAGGAATGAGTAGAGCTACTAAAAACGTGACGAAAAACATCCAGCTTTGTATCCCATCATGCAGAAGCAAGTTTTTGGGAAGCTCTTCTGTGCCGATGGAGTCGGGCCAGCCACCTAACGCAGAATGCATTCTTGCGGCAAAAGAGTAAAAGCCCGCTACCATTATTAGGGCTGGCAAGGATAAAAGAAAAACCCACCGTCGAGTCAGCTTCGACTGGTCTCTATGTATTATTGAATAGACTAGCGCTATTGCTGTTATTGCAACAGAAATGATTATCAAGAAGCTTGGGCTAAGTGTGGCCGGTCCCATAACCTAATAATACTATTTTTCTGTGGTTGGCGATTTGCTTACAAAACCAGCACCTCTCGCACATCTTATTGGCAATAGGATGCGATTGACCTGTAGCCTCCATATACTGCAACGTATGCAGAGGGTGAAACATCTTGGCCTGCTCCAATTCAAAGAGGGAGTTTCTGAAATCCAAATTACAATGTGCTTTCAAGCATTGGAATCACTGAAGGTCAATATCCCTGGGTTATTAGACCTCGCTCACGGCCCCTATGCGGGCGCCGAAGGCCTGAACGATCATTTTAGCCATGCATTTATCATGACATTCGAAGATACCAAGGCCTTGGAAACGTATCTTCCTCATCCCGAGCACGAACGGGTCAAGTCCTTGGTGCTACCCCACATTAAAAAGTTGATCGTTTTTGACTTCTTGGCGTAAGTGTTTCCTGTCTACTTTTCCACTCTTGCTTTATTGGCAATCCCCCAGCAGGAGTCATTCGTGCCGTTATTTGATGGAGCCAGCCTTTCCGGCTGGGAATCTGCTGACGAAAATATTTGGAGAGTGGAAAATGGGAGCATAGTGGGGGGGGCTCTCGACCAACCAACTCCCCAAAATTCCTATCTTTTTTTTGAAGAGGAGTTTGATGATTTTGAGTTAAGGCTACAGTTCCTGCTGCAGGGTTTTCCGAAACAGGGAATGGTCAATAGCGGAGTTCAATTTCGTTCCGAACAAGTTAATGGAGGGGGGGCCCGAGGTTATCAAGCAGACATCGGAGATCCGACTTGGTGGGGGTCTTTGTATGACGAGCATAGACGCGACCGCGTCCTTGCCTCTTCCGACATGAATGTGCTCGGCCCCTCCTTAAATCGCGAAGGCTGGAATGACTATGCGATTCGCTGTGAGGGACCCAGGGTGCGGCTTTGGATAAACGGGATTTTAACTGTGGATTATTTGGAGCAGGACTCAAAAGTCCCACAGGCCGGCAAAATTGCTTTTCAACTTCATTCTGGCGGACCAGTTCAGGTGTCATTTCGCAAAATTACCCTTGCAAAAATCACGCCGATTAAATCGCCTCGTACGCCTTCCCAAGAGCAGGCCAGTTTTCGGGTTCCGGACGGATTCGTGGTTGAATTGGTTGCCAGCGAAGAGTCAGGATTGCCAAAACCGATTACGGTTCAATTCGACGATGCCGGGCGAATGTGGTCCATGACCGCCACCGAGTACCCCTTGGACGCCAATGAAAACCCAGCCAAAGCCTCTGAACTTTGGCAACGAGGGGGAAAGGACCGAGTCGTGTATTTCGACAATCCGTGCGAACCCGGCCCGCATCCCGCCAAGACTTTTGCTGATGGTCTTGCCATGCCCATGGGGTTATTGCCCTGGGAAAATGGTGTCATTTTGGGCCAAGGAAGCGAAATCCTGTTTCTTGAAGATGAAAGCGGAGATGGACAAGCCGACAAGCGACGAACTCTACTGACGGGATTTGGCGTTCAGGATTCTCACCTGATGCCACACCAGTTCACCTTGATGCCGAGTGGATGGATTGCCATGGCCCAAGGAGCCTTCAACTTTTCGAAAGTAATCGCCGGCAAGAACAAGCCCGTTGAATTCAATTACTGTAAACTTGGTCGTTTTCTTCCAGACGGATCAAAATTCGAGATTATTGGTTACGGCTTCAACAATATTTGGGGCTTGGCTGTGGGCCGAGAGGGCGAAGTTTTCATTCAAGAAGCGAATGATATGAAATATTCTGTCGTTCCTTTTCAAAATGGGGCCACCTACCCGGGAATTGGAAATGAAAAATTCCGTCCCTATTCTCCAATTTCCTCCCCAATTGCGGACTTCTACCTTGGCGGCACAGGACTTTCCGGGCTGGCCTTGTCCGACAATCGCTCTGGTGGTTTTCCAGACCCCTGGGCTTCTGTCATGTTTGTTGCAAACCCGATTACCGGCACCATCAATGCGGTCAAAGTGAGCAACACCGAAAGTGGCGAATATTCAGCAACACGCTTGCCGGATTTTTTGACTTCGGCAGATGGGTGGTTTCGGCCGATTGCCATCTCTTTCGGTCCGGATGGGTGCTTGTATGTGGTGGATTGGTACAACGAAATTATTTCTCACAATGAGGTTCCCAGAGAACACCCAGCAAGAGATCGAAGTCGAGGGCGAATCTGGCGGGTTCGACACGAGAGCCAAGCCCGGAAAAAAATTCCGAACCTGACTCAATCATCCGATGCCGAGCTGGTGAATTCCTTGACCAGTGATTCCACTTGGGAAATGCGTGCCGCTTGGCGACAAATTATGTTTCGCCAAGCAAATGGACAATCTCCTGCGCTTACCGAGCTTGCCCTGGACCCCAATGCAGCGGCTGATTCACGCATTCATGCCCTGTGGGCATTAAAGAGTCTTGGCCCTGTTGACCCCAAAATTTCCTCCAGCTTGCTTGAGTCCAAAAGTCGAAATTTGCGGCGGGAAGCCCTGCGGGTTCAAGACGGCTGGATGGCAAGCTCCTTAGTGGACGACCCGGACCCTCAAGTGCGGGCAGAGGCAATCCGGAGCTTGCTCCGCCAAGTCACGCCTTCTCCAGAGCAATTGCTCGAGTTAATTCGCTTTGCGAAACCCCCCATGGCTGCTGTTCACGCCTCCGACATCCCTTGGAATGGGCGACATGGAATCCCAGTTCCCACAGGGTCGGCCTACAACCGAGAATTCGAACGCTTTTTGGTGCGCCGCGGACTAGAAGAGCACCCCGCCGCTCTTGCCAAGCTCCTGAGTGGTCCACTAGTCTCCAACCTACCGTTGGAAAATCGTTTGTTCGCCTCCCTTGCATTGCCGAGCAATCTTATATCTGGGCCTTTCTTGCAGGCATGGCGAGATATGGATCGCCTGCCGGACGAGGAAGAGCTTGTGCTTTTATTGCAAGGCGCATCCAATCCAGAGTATCTCCCTTTGGTTCAAGAATTGTTTTCAGACCCTAAAAAGGCTTCTGGCCTGATGAATGCCATATTGAGAATGCGCTCGCGGCTTAAGCAAGACCAAATTGAAAATCTCCTCACCTTGCCACTTCGCAAACTTGCCGAAGAGCAAGGACAAGAGGCCCTATTAGTGGAAATGGTTTCTGTGTTTCAATTGGAAATGCTGAAAGATGTCGTTGTCCAAATTTTTTCCGACTCAAGCAATGAACGAAGTCTGCGGGCGAGTGCCTTGACTGCACTGCGCAGCATTGGCGCCGGCGCAGATCCCGCAGTCTTGGATTGTTTGACGAGTACAGATGTTCCAAGCGGATTGCGACGCTCTTCTCTGATTGCTATTGGCGAAAGCGGTGAAATTCAATCGACTCCGTTTGTGCTTGAAGAAATCAAAATCTTAAACACCGCGGGAAGAGAAGAAGTCGTTGAAGGATTGTCCAGCTCTATTGCTGGCGCTTCTCTATTGTTGGAGGGAGTCGCTCTGGGCTCCATCCCGGTGGAGTCTCTTTCTCCAATCGTATTAGCAAGGATGGCCGAGCTTTTGCCCGACGACCCCTTCATGCAAAAACTTTGGAAAAAAGAATCGAGAACCTTGCCAAGCGCCTTGCATTTATTTGGCAAGCCCGATCAATTTTCGGCGACCCAGCTTTCTTTGTCCGGGCCATTTACCCTAGAAGCTTGGGTGCGACTTGCCGAGGGAATCAGTAATGCAGATGGAATTCTCGGTCGTCCCGGTGGTGCAGATTTGAATTTTCATGACTCCAGGGCTCGTTTTTATGGAGGGCCTGCGGTCGGCGATTTAGTTATTGCTAACCGATCGATTGTGTCGGGAATCTGGACCCATGTTGCCGTGAGCAGAGATGCGGAAGGAGTTTTTCGAGTTTTTCTTGACGGAGAACTGGACAACACAGGCACTAAGAAATACACCGAGACCTTTACGAAGCTAGACTTTGGAAGAACTTCTCCGCCGCAAGAAGGTACTCACGGGGAGCTCATGGAATTCAGGATTTGGAATTATGCGCGGAGCAATTTTGAAATCCGTTCCTCCTTTCGCCATAAGCTGGATCACGGTGCCCAAGGTCTAATTTATAGTTTTCCTCGAGACACCAATCTGTCCCAGTTGGCCGGAGGAGCGCGGCTTACTCCTGTAGCTTCGGGCCCCAGACTTCTCGATGCAACTAGAGCGGCAGAGCAGGAGCAAGAGCTGGACCGCTTTCGCGCTATTGCCGCAAAACCGGGCGTCGCCACCCGTGGAGAACCTCTTTTTACGGCCCTTTGCCTTTCGTGCCACACTATTGGCGGCAAGGGTGGTGGAGTCGCCCCTCCCCTCGACGGTTCCGCCAACCGCGAATTCGACGCGGTCCTGCGAGCTGTAGTAACTCCCAATGCCGCCTTTGAGCCGGGCTATCGCGTGTATCGACTCGAAACTCATGCGGGAAGAATGTACGAAGGTTTTCTCGTAAAAATAGATAACCAAGGAACGACCCTTGGCTTCATGGGAGGGAATCAGGTTTTTGTTGAGGCAAAAAAAATCCGTCAAGGCCGTTTCCTTAATCGCTCCTTTATGCCGACTGGTATTTTGGATTCGCTGGATGATCAATCTATTGCCGATTTATTTGGCCACATTTCCAGCTTGGAGTAATCGCAGAGAATAATCAGGTGCCCTTCAACCCTCTCTCGCGCATCTAATTGGGAATAGGACGCAACTGGGGTTTTTGCTAAGATTTATTTATGATTAAGCCCGCCCACCGCGCACTTAGCTTGTTTCTGGCTGTGGTTTTTCTACCCATCGGGGTCATTTTTATTAGCGAGGGGGAATGGCGTGGCTATTTCTTTGCGCCGGTCGGGGCTTGGATGCTTGGGATTGCAATCTTCCCTAAAGTGTTCGCGATGGCTCCTGAAACCGAAATGAAGTGGAAGTGGAGAATGCTGATTGTGAACTCTGCTGTTTTGGTCGGCGTAATTATCTATTCTCTGAAGAGATATATATTTACCTAGAAATCTGAAGGCAATGGCTCTCCGTCAACCCAAGAAGAATTACGACCCAGGTTTTGTCCCGGGGTCTGCCGCAGCGATTTGCGTGGGAGTGGCATGGGTTTTGGTTGAGCTTGGAAGCGGCGCGGTGAGCCCTGAAGACGAAGTTGAGCTCGAGGCCCCTAGCGAACACGAAATGCCGGTGGACCCGAAGCCTGTTTACAAGCCCACAGTTGTTTCGGATTTAGATGACGGCAATTGGCAAAGTGATGGGCGTTGGGCCAAGGCCGGCAAGTTGGGCGACGCAGCTTTAGAAACACTTCAATGGGCGGAAAAGGAGCATGAGGAAAAAGGAGGCATCAACTTGGCGGCTTACCAAAAGGAAGCCGCGATAGATATTCAAAAAGCGATTAGCCTTCTTGATGAACTTGCAGCAGAATATCCCAGCAACCCTATTGCCCAGGAACAAATCCGGCGTCGCACGCGGAAATTTGAAAAAAGGCTTGGCTTTACGCGCAAGTAACGATGAAGAAAACTTCCCTACAACTAGGGTGGAACTCGAATAGTTTTCAGAGTCATCGCCTTGAGGAAGTTTTGCCGATGTTGGCTGATTTGGGCTACGGCGCGGTTGCGATTACCCCCGATGTTCCACATTTGGACCCTCGCTATACCACACCAGAAGACTTACGCCGCGTGGGAGCAAAATGCGCAGAGCTAAAGCTTGATGTTGTGGTGGAAACGGGTGCGCGATATCTGTTGGACCCACAACGCAAACATCGCCCGAACCTTTTAGAAGTAGATGATTCCAAAGACATTCGCTTGAAGTTTCTCCGCCACATGGTGGAGTGGTGTGATTTGTTAGGGGCAAAAGTTCTTTCGTTTTGGTCTGGCGCAATGCCCGAGGGGCAAACTACTGAAGGCGCTGCGGCGCGCCTGGCCGATGCTTGCGAAAACTTGCATTCCCTTTCAGAGCGTTATGGCGTGACGCTTGGCCTTGAGCCCGAACCCGGACACTTTGTTGAAACTCTTGAGGACTATGGGCGCTTTTGCAAAGCCAACCCAGGCCTTGTCAAGCTCACCTTGGACACCGGCCATTTGCTTGCAAACGAGGAAGGTCAGCCGGCGGCCCAGCTTGAAAATTGGAAAGACGAGATTGTGAACCTTCAGCTAGATGATGCCCACTACGGCATACACGAGCACTTGCCACCAGGAGAGGGAGAAGTGGATTGGCCGGCTTTTTGGTTGGCAGTTGCCCAAGCGGAATTAAGTTGCCCGGCATGTTGGGAACTTTCCCGCGATAGCCACCGCTTTCACAAACTGGTTCAAGCTCAGTCCCCGCTTACCTGAAGATAATCTAGGGCGGCTTGCCTAAACGGCAAAACTCGGGATGGGTCATCCGGGGCAAGATTTACTTTTTCGCTCGGATCGTCTGATAAATTGAAAAGGAGCTCTCGTGTCAGCGCCCCGTCGTTGCGCTCCCGGCGAACATATTTCAAATCACCTTCAATCACAGCTGTGTTGGTCCATTGGTTATTCCGAGAGGCAAATCGGAATTGTCGCGCCTGGCTCGAAAGTTTCAACAGGTTCTCTCCCTGAAGTGTGTCTTTGGAAACTCCGGCGGTAGAAAGAAAAGTTGGCGCAATATCCAGGGCCCATGCAGGTGTTTCGTTTTGGCCAGGCGTAATTTTGGAAGGCCACCAGCAAAAGGCAGGAACGCGAATTCCGCCTTCAAAGGCGGAACCTTTCGCGCCTCGAAGCACGCCATTTGACCCCCCGTCTTCTTTTCCTGCGCCGTTATCCGAAAGGAAAACAATCAAGGTGTTGTCGGCTTGTCCGGTTTCTTCGAGTGACCGCAGAACTTGAGAAACGGCTCGGTCGAGCTCGTCCACCATGGCGCAAAACACTCTCCGCGCTGGATCTTGGATATGCATGTACTTACGAATCGTTTTCGTCGGCGCTTGAAGTGGGAGGTGAGGGGCCGTGAAAGGCAGGTAAAGAAAGAAAGGCTTAGATGCTTGGCCCTGTTCCCGTACCCAAGTTGCCGCTTCGCTTCCAAAAAGGCGTGTGGCGTAACCCTCAACCTGAATCTTCTCCCCGTTTCGTTGCCAATCTAAGTTTTGGTTGCGGGCAAGATGAGTTTCGTAATCCACCGCTCCCTGTAAGCATCCATAGAAGTAAGAAAATCCTCGGTTGGAAGGGTGCATAGCGGGGTCGGCATGCCCTAAATGCCACTTCCCTATACAGGCTGTTGCGTAACCGGCTTCTGTAAACCATTCGCCGAGAGTGGCAAGGTTTACCGGCAGGCCCCGGTCGTCTTCGGGTCGTAAAGGGGTCCAAGCAAGACCCATGGGCATTGGGTCCTGTCCAGTCAGAATTGCTGCACGGGATGGTGAGCAAAGCGCCCAGGAATAAAAGCGGCTAAAAACTAATCCCTCGTTCGCCAAACGGTCCAAGGTGGGGGTTTCCATTTCACCACCCAAGAAACCCAAATCTCCAACCCCTAAATCATCGGCCACGATGAGCACAATGTTCGGGCCCGTAGGGATGGGGACTTCTTCAGGTTGACTTGCGGGCGAGCAGGCCAAAAGAACTAAAAAAGAGAGAGGCTTCCACATACCTAACGCGCCCAGTCTTCTGGAACAGTCCAGCCATCAGGCGCGTCGGTGACCATGACGGGGTCGCCGTTGGGGTCGAGGGCATGCCATGCGAGGGCGCGCGCTTTCATGGCCTCAAATTTTTCAGGCTCAAGTTTGGAAAGGTCCTTTTCCTCTTCAGGGTCGTTTGCAACATTAAACAGCTTTTCTGCTTTGCGGCCATCTGGGAGAACGCGGCGAAGGTATTTGTCGTCACCATCTAGCAAAGCTAGGTACCAACCTTTTTCGGATATTGTTCCAAAGAACAGATCTTTTCGAGGGAGGATGTTATTCCCGGAAAGGGAAGGGAAAATATTTTGGCCATCCAAGTTGTCAGGAATGGGCAAGCCGCAAGATGTCAGCAAACTGGGCATCCAGTCTTGCGCCGACACCACCTGTTCAGTGGTTGCGCCAGCTGGGAACTTGTTTGGCCACCTAGCAATCGCAGGAACCCGAATCCCTCCTTCAAACGAAGACCCCTTTCCGCCACGCAAAGGCTTGTTCGATGCGCCTTCGATGCGCGCACCACCGTTATCATTTAAAAACAAAACAATGGTGTTTTTGGAGACTCCGGTTTCGTCAAGAGCTGCAAGAACACGACCCATGGCCGAGTCCATAGCTTCGACCATCGCCATATAGGTTGCCCGTCGCTCGCTATTCCCCTCGGAATAGTGCGCAATCAAATCGGGCGGCGCCAGGAGCGGAGAGTGTGGAGCGTTAAAGGGGACAAAAAGGAAAAACGGTCGTTCCGAATCGGCCTGTGCGCGTACAAAGCGTTCAGCTTCGGCGCCTAAGAGATCCGTGGAGTAGCCTTCCTCCTTTAAGGAAGTGCCATCGCGCTGCCAGTCCAGGGCGCCACCACGCTCATGAGTGAAATAGTTATGCGCACCAGTGATAAGCCCATAAAAAGAGTCAAACCCGCGGTTGTTGGGGTGGTGTTTGGCTTGGCCATGGCCTAAGTGCCATTTTCCGATGCAAGCGGTTCGATAACCGACCTCTTGAAGAATTTCCGGTAGCAATAGTTCATCTGTGGACAAGCCATGAGTATCCCAAGGCCGCAGAGGGCGGTATTGCAGTCCAAATCGAATCGGTACTCGGCCCGTTAACAATGAAGCCCGAGTAGGGGTGCACAAAGGTTGTACATAGTTTCGATTGAGGCGAATGCCTTCAGCCGCCAAGCGGTCTAGAGAGGGAGTTCGGATTTCGGAATTCAAATCCGCTGCCCCCATGTCGTCGGCAAGGAAAACCACGATGTTTGGGCGAGCCAAAGCTTTATCCAGCCCAGCACCGATTCCAGCCGAATTACTTGGGGATTCGGAGGAGCTTTGGGTGCAACCCGCAAGGGTGACTAAAGAAATTAGAATCAGACGCAACATGCCTTCAGAATTGGATGATAACGTGCTTTTGTGGGGGCAAGCACTAAGCGTTCACCGAAATGCGCAGACTTTTGAGACTTCAAACCCGGGCGCAATGTCGTTCGCCTTGGTTTCCTCCGCGATGAGGGCCGTTCTTAGTTCGCCGAAGAAAGAACTTCCTCTTCGGTTAGCAGGCGATCGCTGTGCTTGGCGCGGTCTAAAACAGCGGCAATTCGTTCTTCGGTAGGCTCGATTCCGCGCTTCTCTAAAAACCAAATCACGTTTGACTTTCCGCTCATGGGGCCCACAGAGATTTTCTGCTCTAGCCCAAAATCATCAGCGGGAACGCCGGAATAAACGCGATTGGCGAGCCAGTCGTCGCCTTTACGGAAAGCTTTAATGACAGCTGCAGCGTGAACACCGGTCCCTGTTTCGAAAGCATCTTTTCCAAATACGGAGTACTCGTCACGAACGGGACGACCCACAGCATTGCTTGCAAGGCGAACATATTCCCCTAAAGCAGTTAGGTCGCGGTCAATCCAGCCAAGCAAGTGAAGGTTCACAATCAGCAAATCCATTTCGGTATTGCCGGCACGTTCGCCAATTCCAAGAGCGCAGGCATGGGCGCGCTCAACACCAGCGGACAAGGCGGCAAGGGTGTTTACTAAACCTAAGCCACGGTCACGGTGGCCATGCCAATCCAGCCCGACCTCGGCTTCACGCTCTTGTACAAAAGTCCTCATCCACCGAACCAGGTTCCGTACAGCTTGAGGTGTCGCATTGCCCACAGTGTCACAAAGACACAAGCGGTCAGCGCCTTCATCGATGGCTGCACCATAAAGAGTAGTCAAAATTTCGGGTGTGGCCCGCATGGTGTCTTCGGTGACAAACATAACCGGCAAACCATTTTGCTTCGCAAAGCGAATTGAGTTTTGCACATTATTAACCATGCGTTCCAAGTTCCAACCTTCGGTATACGCGCGAATGGGGGAAGACCCAATAAAAGCACACACCTCAATAGGGGTGCCTACTTCTTGGGACATTTCTACAACAGGCTCAATATCGCTAACCACTGTGCGGCAAGCTACGTTGGGGGTTATGTTTAACCCAACCATTTCAGTGGCGAGAGCTTTAATGTGCTCACGTGCAACTTCGCCAGCGCCAGGGAGACCAATATCGGCAGAGTTAATCCCTAAAGAATCCATGCAATGGATAAGCTCAATTTTCTTATCCAAAGGCGGGTCGGTTACCGAAGGGCACTGAAGGCCATCCCGCAGAGTCTCATCATCAAGCATGACCTTATGGCGAGGCGCGGGCAATTCTTCCGGCCCATGGGTTTGCCAGTCGTAAATGAGTTTGTCGTGCGCGTTGTTATCGGTCATCGCCCTGAAGGAAGTCGTCCAGTTCTTGGTCGTCCAAGCGCGGAGGTCCTCCCAAACCACTTACAAGTTCATCCGAAACCCAATCGGCAAGGGTGAGATCCGTGGCAAGAGCCTTGGCAAACTCATTTGCCTCGGAAGCGACCACGATTCCCTTTCGACGCAAACGGCCTCGCGGGCTAAGCAGGCTACGCTTCCTAAAAAGGTCATGGCGTGTTTCGGAAATCACACGCAGGCACTCGATTGCAGAAATGAAGGATTCGCCTTCTACTAGTTCACTAAAAAGAAGGTGAATAACGGCCAGTTGATGGTCTAAGCCCAACTTGTATTTACGCCGGAACTTCTCGATAGAAAAATCACTCGCATGGGGAGTCATGGCAAGGCGCCGACGAAGTTGGGTCAGGCTTGTGCGAGCATCTTGTCGGAGCGAACGAAAGCGAGGAGAGGGGCCACCACCAGGAGTGTCACCAGGAAAAAGAGCCTCGGCGCGAACGATGCACTGGTTGCGCCAAGCGTAGAGATCCCAAAGGTAGTCTTCTTCGTCGCGGTAGGCCTGAAGAATGGGAACCTCTCGAAGTGGCTGCGCGGCGGATTGCTTTTCGCTGCCACCTTCCCAAAAAAGAGAGAAGGCCGAGCTAGTTGCAGAAAACCAAGTGTCCACCGGATCAAAGCCTCGGGGTTGTCGTCGAATTTGGAGCCAACCTTCTTTACGAAGGCGCCCGTCGCGCCGCAACTTTTCTAAGGCTTCTGAGCGCGGATAGCCGGCGAGGCCCAAAAGACCGACCAAAGTGCCGCCATCTACCATTCGGTCATCGCCTGCCAAGCGCCGGTGAAAAAGGAGAGCAAGAACCAAAAGTTCCGTATCCGCAAGTGAATTAGCGCCACTATGTTCGCGCAAGGAGGGAAGTCGGCTGTAAACCTCTTCGCGTAATGCGTGCGCCTGTTTGCGAGCAATTTCTTCAGCGCTAAGGTCCGGCTTGCCTTCTAGGGTTTTTGTCTGCAGATAATCAATTTGGTCACAGAGCTTTAACAGGCCTTCGAGGGGATTCATTGAAAGCTATTGTAGCCCCGCCCAAGAAAGGCGACCGAGTGGGTTTGTTCCTATAATCTCTCGCTATGGCAAGAGTCCGCCGCCGCGAAATGCGCCAGCAGGTGCTTCAAACCTTGCGCGATCAAATCGAACAAGGCAAGGGGGCCGTACTTGCCGCAACGGAGGGCCTACACCCCGCTGACATTGCCGATGTGCTCTGGATGGACCTTTCGGCCAGCGAAGCACGAGCGGCTTTCCGCACCTTACCTGCTGAAATCGCAGCGGAGGTTCTTGCTGAAGCCGAGCCACAGCTCATTCAGCGGCTCACCGAAAAAATGCCCCCTGAGGAACTGGGCGGATTGTTAAATCAAATTTCCGCGGATGATGGGGCTGACATCCTGGAGGAAGTCGAAGAGTCGCGCCGGCAAGACATCCTTTCTTTTGTAGAACCTAAAGACGCCTCTGACCTACGCCAACTATCGGCTTATGACCCAGAGACTGCTGGTGGCTTGATGACCACCGAGTTTGTTGCTGTGTCTTCGGCCGAGAAAATTGGTGACGTGCTGAAGCGAATTAAGCGTGGTGATGTCGAACACGCAGAAACGATTAGCACTCTGTATCTTGTGGGCCCACAAGGGCACTTGCAAGGCGTCATTTCGGCACGGGAATTATTGGAAGCCAACATTCATCAAGAAGTTGGCGAAGTTTCTAATCCGGATGTGATTTCTGCCCGTACTGACGAAGACCAAGAAGAAATCGCCCGCCGAATTTTGCATTACAATTTGTCCACTATTCCGGTTTCGGACGCACGAGGAGTCTTGGTTGGCATCGTTACCTCCGACGACGCTCTCGAAGTTTTGGAAGAAGAGGGCTCCGAGGACGCCCTGCTTCTTGCCGGCGCGAGTGGCGAAACCGAAGTCGGAGAAAGCTTGTGGCTTCGGGTTGTTCACCGCGCCCCTATGTTGCTTATTACGGTTTTAGCTGGACTGGGAATGTCGCGGGTAATGAATCATTTTGCACCCTCTTCCGGCGGCGAAGGGAACTGGTTCACTATTCTCTCCTACATCCCCATGGTTCTCGCCCTTTCCGGAACGGTGGGAACACAAACATCAGCGATTCTTGTTCGCGGCTTTGCCGTGGGCCAAGTGACAAGTGGTCGCCGCATCAAAGTCTTTTTAGGTGAACTCCAGGTTGGAGTTGCCCTCGGCGCACTTTCTTGCGTGATTGCCACTCCTGCCGTGTCCTTGTTGGCTGGGGGGAACTGGGAAATTGGAACCTCTCTCGGGCTGGCTCTTTTTCTTGCCATGTCTTGGGCAGCAATGGCTTCAGCCTCTATTGCTATGGGCTCCGAAGCCGTAGGCCTTGACCCCGCTCTCGTTTCTGGACCAGTCATGATTGCGGTCAGTGACTTGTCTTCCGTTTTGCTTTTCTTTGGCGTAGCTCGCATTCTTCTGGGTTGAGGCGCCTCCGGATTTCCAAGCTAGCCATTCTTGCAGGAGCGGGTTTTTGCTTATTGGCATTCCTTCCTGTAAAAATTTCAGGCCCTTCCATGCTTCCCACTCTCAAGGAAGGGGAAATCCGTTTAACCATTCCCTGTTTTGGAAACATAAAGCGAAACGATTTAGTCCTTTATCCGGACCCCAACACCGGCGCTACTGTTGTGAAGCGAGCCGTTGGCTTGCCAGGCGAAAGAGTGTTCTTGACTGATGGGGACCTATATCTCGATGGTCAGATTTATCGCCGACCGATTCTTGGCCCCGCCGACCTCATTCCTTTGGTTGATGTTCGAGGCAAAGAGATTTTGAAGATCTTTCGTTTCGAAGGGGAGGGCCAAGCTCAATGGAACGAAAATGAAGAGTTGTTGGTCCAGGGCAAAGCCTCTTTATCCAACGTCCCGATGGACGGATTCCTACTAGATGGCCAACTGATTGCTGGTGTCCATACTGCTTCAGACCTTGGCATTGCCATTGATTTTTCTCTCCAAAAAAATGGCAGCCTAGAGATTTATCTGCGTGAGGGCGCGCAATTTTTTACATTTAAGCTCGAAGGGGATTCGGCGAGCCTATCCCTGAATGGGGAAGAATTGGAGAAGAAAAAACTGGAAGCACCCCTTTCTCAAGGCGCACTTTTTTTAGTCAAAGCGGACGGACAAATTTCAGCAATCCTCGACGAAAAGGTCTTATTGGGGCCTGCCGATTACGAGTCGGCCCCCGGACAGAGAATGGCCGATGGGCCTAACTGGCCTTCGCCTGAACAAGCAGGGTTTGGCGGCAAAGGTTTTCTCGTTCGCCGCATTCAAGTTGGCCGAGACTTATTTCGCCACCCAACCGGAACCTATGGAAGCTCAGAGGTGTTTCAGTTAGGCGAGGGCGAGTACTTCCTTTTGGGCGACAACCATCTAAGCGAAAAGAGCATTGATTCCCGGTTTTATGGATCGGTGAGCGGGAGTGCGATTCGTCGACGCATTGGCCCCCGATTGTTCCGCCCAAGCGGAGGAGTGGAATAATGCCTGAGGAAAAAGACCCTGGAGCCGAGTGGATGCTTGCCGTCCAGCAAGGGGATCGCTCCGCCTTCAACTCAATTGTGGAGACTTACCAAGCCCCCGTTTTTGGTTTGCTAAGAAGGCTTCTGGGTTCAGCTGCCGTCATTGAAGATTTGGCCCAAGAAACTTTTATCCGGCTTTGGCGCTCCCGGGACAGGTATCAGCCTAGGGGCCACCTAAGCACGTTTTTGTTTCGGATTGCCTACAACCTGGCCCTGAATAACATCCGTGACAGAAAACGGAAGCCCGCCGGCTCTTTACCAGTTTCCCCGGATGGGGAATTGATGCCAATAGAGGACTCTGCCGTGGCGACCCCATTTGAAGCCCCAGACCAGGCATCCTGGGCTGCTTTAGTTGAGCGAGCCCTTCAACAACTTCCGGAGAACCAGCGCGCCGCATTGGTGTTCCAACATTACGACGATTTCGAATTAGCCGAAATCGGCGAAGTCCTTGGAATAAGCCCTAAAGCGGCGAAATCTCTCTGCCACCGCGCTCGAGAGAATATGCGCCAACTGCTAGCCCCCTACCGAGAGGCTGAAAATGACTGACTGGATAGACAACATTCTTGACCAACACCCTGGCGAATCGGTTCCGACCGACTTCGGTGCAAGGGTGGACTCTCGCATTGATGATGAGGGTCACCTTTTAGAACACCACCCACGGAGCTGGTGGCCGAAAGCCGCCGCCGCCGCACTTCTTCTGGCCTTTGGCTTTTGGCTTGGGAAAGGCCGTCCGGATATTTCCACCATTCAGGAAGGTCCCGCGACCACAGCGGTTTCTGCTGACGAAATGGCGGAGATGTTCCAAGCCCAGGAAGTTTTGGAGTCTTGGGAATTTGTTGCCGACGATTCTCTCAATTTAAGCTTGTCCGATGCCGCCGCTGGCTCTTGGGACCCAACCCAAGAGGAATGATGTTCACGATTCTTCTTCTTTGTTTGCCCCAAGCTCAAGCGCACGAGGTTGCTGAGTGGTGGAGGAATCTCACTCCCGAGCAACAGCAAATAATGCAGAAGCGCATGCAAAGATTGCGCGAGATGCCCAAGGAGGCGCGCGATGAAATGCGCCGCCGCTCAGAGGCTTTGCTCCACGCTCGGGAGCACGAGTGGAAAAAGATGGGCTCCAAGGAAAGAAAAGATTTAGAAACCATGCCCCGCCATGACCGCCGTCGGCACATGGAAAAAAAGTTGCGTAAGCGATTTGAAGATCGTGAGCGCCATCTTCGCGCTCGTTTCCCGGGCGTACACGACAAACTTCATGGCCGGCCGATTCACGATCGCCTGATGGATGCCCAGCTCTTTATTCGAGAGCATCAAGGGGAAGAAATCCAAACACGCCTTTCCGCCCTAACTTCGGAAGGGTGGGTTGGTGCTGAGTTTGCCAGTTTTTTGAGCTCTACGACTCCAGTTATCCAGGTGACAGTTCTTCAAGAAATGGAAAAATGGCGCACCTTTGCAAATGCGTCCAATGCGGGTTTGTTTCAAAAATGGGGCTTAAACGAAAAAGAGGTTGAACGCCTAGCCGTTCTGCCAACGCCTGAGTTTTTGGCCATACTTCAGCGCCTTCGGCGAGGCGAAGCAAAGGCTTCAGTTTTCCCCCCACGGCAGCCTCGTCCCAAAAAGCGACGTTAAGACAATGGAGGGTCGCGGCATAATGTGCCAGTGATGACGACCTCAAGAGCAATTTTGTGTGCCTGGACCGTGGCCGCTTTTGAAGCGGGCCTCGTGTTGTCTTCTTCTGCGCACTTTGCCGAAACACCTTTGTTTTGGCTGATGACCCTTCTTGCCCCAGTCTTTGTTTATGGCACCCTTGCCTGGGCCGCTTCTAGGCTGCCGTTTGCTGAGCGTCTCCCCTGGGCATTGTTTGCCATATTTGGGTGTCTTTTGGCCCTTCATTTAAGGCGCCAGCTCTACATCGGTGCCGATGGTTGGGCATGGGTGCTTGGCGGCTCCACCCTAGCCGTTTTTTTCTGGGTAGGCTCCCACAAAGATCAGGAAGGCAAAACGGAACGCATCTTTAGCGGAATTTTCTTTGCCTACCTTCTGTTGCGCTTAAGGCAATTTAGCCATAACGACCCACAAAAATTGGGCGAGCGCGGCTGGAGCGGCCTATTTGATTATGGTTTTGATTTTGGTCAAGACTGGCTATGGGCGTTAATCTTTGTGGCCCTGGTAATTGGAATTTATCTTCGGACCTGGATGAAGTCGGAGGAGGCCAGTCATGCCGTTGTCAAAACCGCAGGCTGCGTGCTGATTACTCCCTTCGTGTCAGCGGCTTACCTATATTTTTCTCTACAAGAGGGCGCACTCCAAACATCTTCGTCTTCTGTTGCGGCGACCGCTCACGGTCCTAATGTGGTTTTGGTGAGCTGGGACACAGTTCGCGCTGACACCCTTCCCCTTTATGGAGGAGGAGGGCTGGAAACACCAAACATTCAACGCATTGCCAACGAAGGCGTCGTTTTTGAAAACTGGCAGAGCGTGTCGCCGATTACAGCGCCAGCGCACAACAGTATGTTGACCGGTTTGTATCCGCCGAGTCATGGACTTCGCGGCAATGGAGATTTTGCCCTTCCCTTAGACACGCCACGACTTCCCGAAGTATTCCAAAGTGCTGGTTGGGCCACAGGCGCATTTGTTTCTGCCCGTCCCGTGATTGGTCGTGACAAAGGATTTCCTCAGGGCTTTCAGCACTTTGACGATCGAGCGGGAGAAGCCGCAGGCTTGTTGGGCGTTATGTTGGGCTTTTCAGTTCGAACCGTTGCTCTTTGTGACAGGATTTTCCCTGCTGGATTAGATTCGGCGGCATCCACAACGCCAGGTGCAACCACTACAGACCGCGCGATTGAGTGGATTGCCGGGCAAACACGACCGGCGTTTGCTTGGGTCCATCTTTTTGATGCCCACGACCCGCGAGAGAAAGGCCAAGACTATCTTCCATTTCGCGAAGCCGCTCTACGGGACAAGGAGGCTGGCCCCCATGCTGAGAATTCAGAATGCGAAGAGAGTCTTGTTCTCCAGAGAGGCGAGGTTGCTTTTTTAGATTTTCAACTTGGCCGCTTACTGGATGCACTTCAAAAACATGACCCCGGCCTTTCCAATACCGTTATTGCATTAGTTGCTGATCACGGCGAATGTTTTGGAGAAGGGGCGGACACGCCCGAACTTTTCGGCCAAGGCGGAATTAAAGTATTGCACGCGCCAAGCCTTTATGCGGCGACCCAGCACGTCGTCGGAGTGATTCGTTCGCCCCAAACCTCTCGGGCTTTCTCAGGGAAACGGTCTCCAATGATTGCTTCTCATATCGACTTGCTTCCAACACTTTGCGACATTGCCAACATTGAGATTCCAGAAGGAATTCAAGGCCGGAGCTTGAAGTTGATTCTTGAGGGGGGATCTTTGCCCGACAAGCCGATCTACATGGAGGCTTTTGGCCTTAAGAATGAAGAGAATCGGTTGGTTGGGTACCTACACGGAGAGTGGAAATATGTGCGGTCCACTTCAGGAAGACACGAGTTTCTTTTTTCTAAAGCTACTGGAGATTCTGTGAATCACTTGGCCGCCGAACCCATCCGAGCCGCGGAAATGCGTACAAAGCTAGAAGAGCTAAGTGCCTCTATCCCGGAAATCAAGCGCGCAAAAGTCGACATCGGAGCCGCCGAACAAGCGAGATTAGAGGCGCTTGGTTACGGCGGCGATACCGACGATTCAGATTATTGAATCTCGACCTTTTCGACTAACGAGAAGAGGGCTTGGCCGGTTGCTCCAGCCAAGTCATTACAGACCGATTGGACGTAAACAGTTTTGCCCACAAGAAGTGGATTATTTGGGACAACACCAATGAAAGTAGATTCGCCGGTGGCACTCAAGTTAGAAACTTGAGCGAGCTTTCCACTAGCAAGATCTAAGTCACCGATATTTGGAAGCGTGGTGGTTCCTAGGGAGAGCGAGTAGAACAATCCGTAGGTGGCGTTAGCCGGGCCGCTAATGTTTACGGTCACATTTGATCCAATCGGGGCTGTTCGCTGTGCGGGAATCGCAAGGTGGATTAGGCGCATTGCTGCGTCATATACCTTTGCGACACCGGAACCCCAGTTAAGGTCTTTTCCGACCGAGCCCTTGTCTAGAGCTGCAATTTGCAGCGCTTCGCTGATATGGCGAGGTTCGGCGCGCGCATTCGCAGAAACCATAAGTGCGGTGGCGCCACCAATATGGGGTGTTGCGCAAGAAGTTCCGCCAAAAGTAGAGTGGCCACCGCCGTCGGATGTGGTGTAACAACCATCGGTGTAACCAGCAATGTCTGGCTTGAGCAATCCTGCCTGAGGAAGACCCCATCCACCTACCGGGTAGTCCCAGTAACTTTGGTTTTGGCTGTGAGGATAGCTGGAGTCATAGATTTTGATGTCCTCCCAAGCTGAAGGTCCGCGACCACTTGGATCGTAGTAGGTGTCGTCTCCAACGCTAATACCGGAGCATCCCAAAACAGCTGCAATCCCGCCATTGGCTTGCTGGGGATGAATCCAAGGACCGGGGACATTACCCGGGGCGGAGATATTGAAGGGAATGGGGTAGCTCGAAGACCCACCCTGATTTCCGATAGAGTTACAGTGAATTTGGCCACCAGCTAAAACAATTTCAGAAACGGCGCGGTGCTGGTGGTAGTCCGGGCGTGGCGAGAAGGGCCACTTGTAGGAGTAGGAAGAAGAGGAGCAATCTACGGCAACGGAAAGTCCCCATTGAAGTGCGCCCCAGTGGTCGGCCTCGCTACCAAGCTGACAAACCGCAAGGCTTGCCCCGGGAGCCATACCTGTTTGGCGAACGCCACCAGAGCCATCACCAACCATGATGCCGGCAGTGCTGGTGCCGTGCCCGCCACCGCTTGGGTTGTTGTTGTTGCCAGAGAAATTCCAACCCCAGTAATCATCAACGTAACCGTTTCCGTCATTGTCCACGCCGTCAACGGGGTCGTTTGGATTGGTCCAGATTCGGTTTGCGAGGTCTGGATGGTTGCGGTCAGTTCCTGAGTCAATGTTCAGCAGGACGGCACCGCTTCCATCAATGCCAATGCCCCATAAGTCTGGAGCCTGATGCTTCACAAGGTTTGGTTCTGGTGAAGGGGGTGGTGGCGGTGGGAAGTAGTCGGCAAGCTCAATGTTGTCGAAAGCAAAACCGTCAGTATCGGCGCTGTAGTTGTCATACCAAGACCAGCGAATCATAAAGTTAGAAACATAATTCAGGCCGAAGGTGTCCAGATCATGGTTCATGAGGACATAAGCATTGTTGCTTCCAGTTAGGTCTGCAATCTTTTTCCAGGTTGTTCCACCATCATCAGAGGCTTGAAGGATGTCCGAGCCTGTATTGAACTCGTCATTTAAATCCTTGAAGGCATATTGAAGCTGAACCGTACTTTGTGCGGAAAGGTCAACAGTTAAAGTCAAAGTAACGGTTCCGTAGCATCCGTCTGAAGAGCTGTCGCAAACCCAATGCTTGCTTCCCGCATAAGGCCCAAAAGAGGATGTGATTTGCTCGCGGCCACACCCAGTCGTTGTTGTCGCCCATTCGGCACCAAGGGAACCGGATTCGAAATCTTCAAAGTAATAAGTTGTTGCTCTACCACTTCCGCTTGACGTTCCAGCGGAGGCACGCTGTTGAATTGCAACTTTCAAAGGGATGTCCTGCATCTCCATGGGGTCCCGCACGGGGTCGTATTGGATGTAGGAAATGCCGGGGATTGCTGCCAAGGTTTCAATCGCAGCGGCATTGGCTTCAACGCGGAAGCTGTTGGCAATCCAGAGGGGTTCGGACCAAGAAATATGACCTTGGGAAGTTAAGAGAGACGCGGCTTCCCGCAACGTCGCTTGAGAGGTTTCCGAAAAGGAACGAAGCTCAGCAGAAAGGGCGAGTTGGCGTTCGCCGCGCGGTAGGTGAGCGAATTGTTCACGCAGGGCGACAGCATCAGGTTGTTCGGTCATCACGATGTAGGCGCGATGGTGTTCAAGCGGAGCTATGTGCATGACCTCGCGAAGCTCAGGCTTGACAACAAGGGTGTTGGAGTCTGCCTGGATAGAGGCTTGCGGAGAAAGTAGAAGTAGGGGAAGAAGTAGGGATTGAAGCATGTTTTTGGGATGAAACGAGGGACCCTATTGTTACGGTAATTGGCCGTATTAGGTGAAAAAACTAGCTAAAATCTTGCGAATTCAACAGTTTTCGGTTGCCTCATGAACATTCCAAGCCTTTCTTATCAGGAAGCGCGCCCGCTCTTGGGTTTGCGGGTGGTCGACGTTCGGACTCCTGCCGAGTTTGCGGATGACCATATTCCTGGGGCAATCAACTTTCCCTTATTTGAAAATGACCAGCGCGCCATTGTGGGAACTCTTTACAAACAAGAATCTCCCGAGGCTGCTTACGAGAAGGGCCTTTCTTTTGTTGAGCAACGCATGGGGGGCATGTTGGGAGAAATCCTGGGCGTACCCGTTTCGCGCGAAGAGTGGCTGCCAAAGTTCCGAAAGCTGGTTCCGCTAGTTCAATCCCTGAAACCTGAGAAGGCGCTCACGTTACCCTTGCCCGAAAACGCGATTTTGATTCATTGTTGGCGCGGGGGAATGCGGTCTTGCGCAGTGATTGCTTTGTTGCGTGAACTTGGCCACTCCCAAGTCTTTCACCTCGATGATGGCTATCGTGGTTATCGAACTTGGGTGCGCGGACAATTAGAAAACTTGAATCCGGAAACACCGCTCGTAATGCTTCGCGGCTCGACGGGGGTTGGGAAAACTCGGCTTTTGCATCGTTTGGAAAAAGTATTTCCGGGAACAACTTTGGACCTGGAATCCTGTGCCAGCCACCGCTCTTCCATTCTTGGCGCGATTGGGCTTCACCCGAAAAGCCAAAAATCATTTGAGTCGGCAATTGCTCAACGTCTTGTTGAGATGAGCGCCCCGCCTTGGTTTGTGGAAGGAGAGAGCCGGAAGGTGGGGGATTCTGTAATCCCTAAGAATCTTTTTCAAGCAATGGAGTCCGGCGCGCATGTGCTTGTCGAGGCAAGCGATGCCTTCCGAGTGAAAATTTTAGGGGAGGATTACGCTAGCACACCTGAGAGCCTTCGAGAATTAAGAGATCGACTCCCGTTTTTTGAGCACCGTATTGGAATGGAGTGGAAGGGCAAACTCCAAGAATGGCTGGACCAAGGAGAATGGCCAAAGGTGGCTCAAGCCCTTCTAGACCTCTATTACGATCCTTTATATGGTCGGGGAGATGTCCGCAGAGAGTGGACAGGCCGCGTGAATGCAGAGTCAGGGAAAATTCTGGAAGAGCTTGAACAAATCCGAAAAGAAATATCGGAGGCTTTACGGTAGAATGCTCTCTTCCTGGCGGGTTTTGCGCCACTCCCACCCACCCCTAATCATCCCATGTGCGGATTCATCGGCATCGCCGGCTTGCCCGGAACGGACACTGCCCCTGAGCTTTACGAAGGGCTTATCGCCCTTCAGCATCGCGGCCAGGATGCTGCTGGAATTCTGTCTTATGACGGACGTTTTCATTTACGAAAGCAAAACGGAATGGTGCGCGACATTTTTCGCTTTAGCGATATGCAGCGCCTCAAAGGCAACTTAGGTATTTCTCATGTGCGCTATCCAACTGTTGGGATGGGATCCGATGAGGACGCCCAGCCCTTCTATATCAACTATCCATTTGGAGTGGGAATGGCCCACAATGGGAATCTCACCAACTTTTTAGATTTGAAGGGCAGACTGTTTCCGCAAGAAAATATTTGTTTTACCTCTTCTTGCGATGTGGAAGCCATTCTTTACGCCTTCGCTAGAGCCCTTCACCGGACTGACCCCACGGCGGAATTGTCGGATCGTATAGGAATTGCCGTAAAGGGCGTATTTGATCGCACAAAAGGGGCATATTCCGTTTGCGGTATTTTGAGCGAAGGTGCCATGTTTGCCTTCCGGGACCCAACCGGGATTAAGCCCTGCGTTATTGGAAAGCGCGAAACCCCAGAGGGTGTCGAATGGGCTGCCGCTTCAGAGTCAGTCGCCTTTGATGTAATTGGATTCGAGCGAGTGCGGGATTTGCGCGCAGGGGAAGCTTTTGTGGTTCGGCCCGGCGAAGACCCAGAGTTTGTTCAAGTTACCGAGCAAGCGCATCGGCCATGCATCTTTGAGTTGGTTTATTTTTCAAGACCGGATTCTTTTTTAGATGAGATATCGGTTTACAAAACGCGTCGGCGCTTTGGGAAAGCATTGGCTCAACAATGGGAACAAGCTGGAGCTCCAAATCCTGACGTGGTCATTCCTATCCCCGACTCTGCACGCGATGCAGCACTCTCTATGGCCCACCACTTGGGGATTTCCTACCGCGAAGGATTTATTAAAAACAGATATGTTGGGCGGACGTTTATTATGCCGAATCAAAAAGAGCGGCGCTCTGCGATTCGAAGGAAGTTGAATCCGATTCCGTTAGAGTTTAAAGATAAGAATGTTTTGTTGGTGGACGACTCCATCGTTCGAGGCAACACCTCTCGTAAAATTGTGGAGATTGCCCGCCGGGCCGGCGCAAAGAATGTATATTTTGCATCAACTTCTCCGCCACTCGTTGCCCCGTGCCCTTACGGCATTGACATGGCAACGAAAAAAGAATTTATTGCGCGGAACAGGGACAACAATGAAATTGCTGCCGAGGTTGGGGTGGACTATCTAATGTATCTCGAACTTGACCGCATGGTGAAGGCAGCGCAAACTGGAAATCCAGCCATTGATGGATTTTGCACGGGATGTTTTACCGGGTCATATCCAACCGAAGATGCCGTCGAGCATCTCGACGCTATTGGTGCGGATCGTGCGGCGTCTCGCGATTGACTTGTTGGCTCGTTCGAATTCGTAGGAGTCAGGGGCTGTCCGGGCCAAGGATTTGGGATTTTCTACCGGCAAGGCGTGTAGTTTTCCCCCCTAATTGGGGCTATTTGGGTTAGTATTGATTTCAGAAAGCAGAGTCTCGACCCCGTGCGCATAACCCTCCCCCTCCTCAGTTTACTTTGTCTAACTCCTGCTCTCACGGCTCAGGTGAGCAGTCGAGGCCCCCATACGGGCATCAAGCCGGCGCAATGGAAGTTTGATTATTATCAAATACTGGCCAGAGATTGGAACCCTCGACTCAAAGTTGAAATATTCCAACAAGCCGGCCCTCACGCTGACCTGTACCTTCGCCGAAATCAGCCACCGACTTTGACGGAATGGGATGCCCGCTCGGTCACTTCCGGGACGAGCAACGAACTTGTTATTTTGGATCAGACCACGACTCCTGTTCTTACAACTGACACGTGGCATATCGGAGTCTGGCGACCTCATGGAACTTCCTACTCCATAAGCTATCGGCTGGAGACAGAGGCATCTACTCGACCAGGCCCGGGTGCGGTCCCTTGGGACGACCGCCCGAATGGAGGGCGCGGAACATCCTTCCGTGTTTGGGCACCCAATGCAACGAGTGTTTACTTGACGGGGAGCTTTAATTCTTGGAATACAACCAATGCCCCAATGGCGAGCGAAGGCAACGAATGGTGGTCCTTAGACGTGCGAAACCTTTTGCCCGGGGCCGAGTATCAGTATGTCATTGATGCCCCTGGCTCACGCGTTTGGAGAAACGACCCGCGAGCCCTTCAAGTCACAAGTTCGCTCGGAAAATCCGTTGTCGTTGACCAGGAGGCCTTTGATTGGAGTGGCGACAACTTCCAGTTACCCGCCTGGAATGACCTGGTGATTTACGAAACGCATATTGGAACGTTTTATGACGCTGTTGGTGGCGACCCAGGAACACTCCTCACGGCAGCCACGAAGCTGGACTACCTAAAAGATTTAGGTGTTACTGCAATTGAACTGATGCCTTTCTGCGAATTCCCCGGTGAATATTCTTGGGGCTACAACTACTCCCATCCGTTTTCCGTGGAATCCCACTATGGCACGCCGGAGCAGTTTAAATCATTTGTGAAAGCCGCCCATGCTCGAGACATGGCCGTTTTTGCTGATGTTTTGTTTAACCACTGGGGCCCAACCGAAATGGATTTGTGGCAGTTTGATGGTTGGTCACCCGGAAGCCAGTACGGAGGGATTTATTTTTATAACGATTCTCGTTCCCAAACCCCTTGGGGCGACACGCGGCCGAATTTTAACTCAAGCGAAGTCAGGAATTACATTCGTGACAATGTATTGATGTGGCTTGAGGATTATCATTTTGATGGGCTTCGCTGGGATGCTACGTCCTATATTCGGAGCGTAAACGGTACTGACCTTCCTGAGGCATGGTCTCTAATGCAATGGGTGAACGATGAAGTCGACGCATTGCTCCCTAACAAAATTAGCATTGCTGAGGACATGTGGTCCAATGCGTGGATTACCAAGGACACGGGTGCTGGTGGAGCCGGTTTCGATTCCCAGTGGGACCCTAACTTTGTGCACACAATTCGAGGAAACCTCATCGTGGGCGGTGATGTCTCGCGAAACATGTGGTCTGTTCGAGATGCTATTAATTACAACTACAATGGCGACCATTTTCAGCGCGTGATTTACACCGAGTCTCACGACGAAGTGGCCAACGGCCGCTCGCGTCTCCCAGAAGAAATTTGGCCTGGAAATGCGGACAGCTGGTTTTCTAAAAAGCGTTCGACTTTGGGTGCGGTTTTGGTCATGACCTCCCCCGGAATACCCATGCTTTTCCAAGGGCAGGAATTCCTTGAAGATGGACATTTTGATGATCATGATCCACTTGACTGGTCGAAACTTTCCACTTTTAGCGGAATTCACAAACTTTATAAGGCGCTGATTGCATTGCGCCGAAATCTTCCGGGCTATGCGAGTGGCTTAAAAGGCTCGGGCCTCAATATTCACCACGTGAACGACTCCGATAAGTTTCTTGCCTTCCATCGCTGGGACCAGGGAGGCCAGGGAGACGATGTCATCGTCGTCCTCAACTTTGCCAATAAGTGGTACACTTCTTACAGCATAGGTCTTCCGAGCGGCGGCACCTGGCAGGTTCGTTTCAACTCAGATTCCACAACTTACGACTCTTCGTTCGGGAATTATGGGTCCACAAGCGTAACCGCCAACAACACTCCCCAAGACGGCATGCCCTTCTCTGGCAATGTCCGCATTGCTCCTTACTCGGCTCTCATCCTTTCGCGTTAAGCGCAATCCCCATGAAATACCTCCTCCCCCTCACTTTTCTTCTCGCCTCTCCAGCATTCTCCCAGACTTATGAGCACATCGTCGACGAGTCTTTTGACTATGCCGCCGGCTCACTTGGTGGCCTCAACGGAGGCTTCGGCTGGGAAAATGAATGGTGGTCTGGTGCGGGTCTTGGCGATGGCGTGGTCGTTGGTTCAAGTTACGACCCTCTTGGCAATCGTATGCAAGTGAATGTTGACCACGGCGGCTCCTATCGGCTCATTGATCGCTCGTCCCTTGGCCCTATTTTGGATGGCGGCCAATTGGGCGCCGACAACACGACCATTTGGATTGGCTTCATGATGAAAAAGGAAACCGGTTGCGATCACCTTTACGGTGGACTTTCTTTGAACTGGCAATGGGTTGGAGAGCAACTTTTCCTTGGTAGCCCTTGGGGAACCAATGAAGTTGGTTTTGCCCGCGCTGGCGCCCCAGGCCACAATGTTGTTTCTGGGTCCGACGATGCAACTCTAAATACCATGGTTTATCGGATTGATTTCCTCTCGGGCGATGACCGCATTCAGTTTTGGCTCAATCCACCAACCGATCACCCCACAACCGCTTCAGATCTTGATGTCATGGTTGCCGATTTCCGTTTCAATGAAATTCGCCTTCAGTCTGGTGACGGAACAGTGACCGGCTTTAGCTTTGACGGGATTGCCATTGATACTCCCGCTTTTCGCCCCATCTACACTGTGACCAACGCGACAGTTGGTTCGATTGCGGATTTTGAAGTTTCCAATGTGGCTCCTGGCAATAAGGTCATTATCGGTTATTCACTGTCAGGTGGCGGTCCAACCTCTACCACATTCGGTGACGTGGGCATGTCCCCACCAATCAGCCAGTTGCCCAAACTTGTCGCAGACCCAACTGGCGTTGCTTCGTTTAGCGCGTCGGTCCCACTCTCCTTGGGCGGCGCAACGGTTTACACCCAGGCAGTTGAATTGCTGGGCGGCGGCGCCGGCAACCTAAGCAACCCCCTTGTCGTTAACATCCCATAAAGAACGGGTCTTTCCATGAATAAAACCCTCATCCCCGCACTCCTTCTTCTTGCGACACCTGCGTTTTCACAGAGCTATGAGACCATTTGCTTTGAGTCTTTTGACTACCCTGCTGGCCCCCTTGGCGGCATGAGCGGCGGCATCGGCTTTCAAGCAGATTGGTGGAGTGGCAACAACTTAGACGATGGAATGGCCGTAGCCCCTGGATTTGACCCTGTCGGCGGCATGATGACCACCAACCTTGACCACGGCGGATCTTATCGACTCATTGATCTGAACGGTCTCGACGCCATTATGGACCAAGGCGCGATTGGCGCAGATGGCACGGAAGTTTGGATTCGCTTTGATAGCCAACGCTCAAGCGATGATGAGTATGGCGGGCTAACCTTGAACTGGCAATGGAATATGGAAGGCCTTTTTATTGGTAGCCCTTATGACCAATACGAGTGGGGGCTAGACCAGCCTTGGACCGGAAATCTTCCTTACTACGTACCCGCAACGCATTGCGATAACCTTGCACGCCTAGTCGTAAAGGTGGAATTTAACCCTGGCGATGAAATTGCAAAGCTGTGGGTGGATCCCCCTATCGATTACCCAACGACACCTCCAGACTTGGAAGTTTGGTTTGGCGATTTCCGCTTCAATGAGCTGCAACTTAAATCGGGTCATGGACTTGACCCTCTTGACGTTGGTTTTGATTTTGACGCTATTGAAATTACTGCTCCACCATGGCGACCAATTTACTCCACGAGCAACATCGTTGCCGGGCAATTGGGAAACTTTGATGTTTCAAATTGCACCCCTGGGAATAATGTAATCATTGGATATTCCCTAACGGGTTCAGGTCCAACCCAAACCATGTTTGGAGATGTAGACATGTCGCCACCGATTGGTCAATTCCCCGCTCAGGTTGTTGACCAAAACGGTGACGTTCATCACCAGGTCACCATTCCTCCCGGAGCCGCAGGCCTCACGGTTTACTCCCAGTGCGTGGAATTGACAGGTGCTGGCACAGGCAACCTGGCCAATTCCTTGGTCGTAACAGTCCAATAATCTGGCCCTGAGAACAGGGCTTGACATTCAATGACCCCAAGAAACCCTGTACCGAGGCAGAGGCGGTCGGCTTATTCAGCCGTAAACTGCTATTTCCACACATTTTGTGTGTATATTTGCTTTGGACGGGCCAAAAAAAGGGAACCTTGAAAGGGCCCACTTTGTCCGACTGTTAACATAGGGTTGCCGTCTGGCATTCCCCACAAACTCTCTCATGAACATTCTCCCCCTCATTGCGGCCATTCCTTTGGCCTTTTCTTCCGGCAATACCCCAGCCAACGAACCTGCAACGACCCTTGAAGAAAACTTCTTCGCATGGTCCCTTCAGTCCCTGGAGCTTCCCTCTAATCCAGTAGATGATTTTCAGGTCCGCTTGGTGCTCGACGAGGTATTCGACACGGAACTCTTGCTTACGAAGTACTCCGTTCGTAGCCAGAACTTTGTTGCTTACGAGCAGCGCGAAGATGGCAAGCTCTACGCAATCGAAACACCTGAAATCCGGACTTATCGCGGCGTAATTGCTGGGATTCCTGGTTCCACAGTTTCAGCTTCGTTGCGGAAGACGGGGCTTCATGCTCGCATTGACCTAGGCGACGGCTCTCCGGTTCGGATGGTCCAACCTCTTAGCGATTTTGATGGCTCAGCTGTTTCCGATGTTCATGTCATTTACAACACCGCAGACATGGTGCCCGATGACAAGTGGGTTATGGCCGAATCATTGATTCCCCCAAACTATCAGTCAGATCCAGTCTCTCCGTTTAATGGCGGCAACCACGGTGGATCGCATGCTCCCGGTTCCGGAAATAACCAGCATGTGAGCCCCGGCTCCCTTAATGGAAACCAGCGCGCCGACAAAACCGTAGAGCTTGCTGTCGACGCAGACTATAAATATTTCCAGAGCAATGGAAATAGCTCGAATAACACGATTGCAGACATCGAAGATGTCATCAATGATGTTGAAGCGATTTACCAAAACGACGTTAGCATTTGCTACGACATTACCACGGTTATTGTCCGCACCTCTAGTGGGTCAGATCCGTATACCAGCAACAATTCTTCAACCCTCCTGAATCAATTCCGTGCTGAGTGGAACTCGAATCAAGGAAGTGTCCAACGCGACTTCGCCCAACTTTTCACCGGCCGATCTATTAGTGGCTCTGTAATTGGGATTGCTTGGCTTGGCGTTGTTTGTAATAGCGGCTATGGCTACTCCATGGTGCAGTCCAAATACACAAACAATATGTCACGACGAGTGAGCCTCTCAGCGCATGAGCTGGGCCACAACTGGAATGCTGACCACTGCTGTAGTAGTTGTTCCGGTTGCGGATCTTGCCACATCATGTGTCCCTGTAACGGCGGCTGCTCTGGCAATGTTTCCAAGTTCGGAAGTTCCAGCATCAGTAGCATCAACAGCCATAAAAACTCCCGCAACTGTTTAGATTCAGGTTGTAATGGCGGTGGCGGTGGCGGTGGCCCTTTAACCATCACCAATCCCTCCCCAGGCTATGCAGGAGTTGTGAACTCTCTTACCGTAGCCGGCGGCACTGCGAACGGTTCAGGAACCCTTTACTACAGCGCCACCACTGGCTTTGCTTCAACGCCCTGTACGTCTGTGTACGTGGGCCTAAACAATCCTAAAGTGGCGGGTACAGTCAATTTTGATAGTTCCGGTAACGGTAGCTTCTCTAAAACGGTTCCTGCGCGCGCCGCAGGAAGGACCATCTACATTCAGTTTGTCGACACCACGGGTTGCGAGCTGAGCAATATGGTTACTGAGGTGTTCTAGGGCCACGCCTCATCTGCTCAAACGCTCGCCCATTCATTTGGGCGGGCGTTTTTTGATTTTGGGCTAGGGTTTGCCGATTATTGAGGCGTCTTTATTCTGGACAGGGCAAACATGCCCCCCGCCCCAGAAATGCGTACACCTCTCCTCTTAACGGCACTCTTTTCCTTTTGTCTGGCCCCCTCCACTTTTGGGCAAAGCCCCTGGGAGGCTTCTCCGAATCTCACCGATACCCCGCCGACAGTGGACGGGATTCTGCGTGACCCGGTTTGGGAAGGTGCGACCCGCTTGGGTTCTCTTTCGACGGTTGTTCCCTTTGAAGGGGAAAATCCTCTTCGTGGAACAGATGTCCGCCTCCTTCGAAGCGCGACAACTCTTTTTATTGGAGTATTGTGCACCGAAGAAGATGGTCGGCATGTGGCTCTTCGGCAAATGGCGCGAGACGGCGATGTCTCTCAAGAGGATTACATCGCCTTTGTTCTTGACCCCCTCAACGATGGGCAAAGTGGATTTCTTTTCGAAGTTGGGGCTGCCGGCGGAAAAACAGATGGCTTGATTTCTGCGAATGGCCGTCGCGTGGACCGCCAATGGGATGGTGTTTGGAAGTCGCAAACACGCATTGGGACGAATGGCTGGTCTGCTGAGATTGCGATTCCAATCTCAACTCTTTCCGCTCAAACAAACACAGTCTGGGGCTTCAATATTGAAAGATATCGGGCGGGGCAGAGAACCATCGACCGGTGGGCTTCTTCAAGCCGTGGTGTTAAATTAACGAACCTTTCATATGCAGGGAAGCTTACCGAAATGGACTTTAAGGTTCCTGGGCATGGCATTTCTGTTCGCCCCTTCGCAAAGACGTCGTGGCGCCACGACATTGTTTTAGGTAACGGGTGGCAAACCGATCAAGGCGTTACTGGCCAAATGGGCGTTGATGTTGATTGGCAAATTGATTCCAGTACAAAAGCAGGCTTCACGCTCAACCCTGACTTTTCTGAAACTGAAGTAGATTATGTTCGGCTAGACAAAACTCGTTTCCCAGACCTTTATCCTGAAAAGCGAGACTTCTTCCTAGAAAGCTCCTCATTCTTTGATTTTGGTCCTTTGCACGACAACCCCGATGTTGTCCCTTTCAATACGCGTAGCATTGGGCTTTTAGGAGGCGAAGAAATTTCGATTGCGGCGGGGGCCCGAGTCGCTGGGCGACGAGGCCCTCTCAGTTTGGGCGCAATGGCCGTGAGCCAAGACTCTGAAACGCTGTCTGTCCTGCGCCCCACATTTGATTTAAGTAGGGATTTGCGAATTGGTGCTCTTTTAACTACTGGGGATCCCGCCAATCCCGAGGATGCCTTGTCCTTGGGCTTTGATGTCCGTTACCTCAACTCGTCGCTTTTGGATGGAACGATTGGCCTGAATGCATGGGGGGTTCGTGCCTACGACGACTCTTTTGCTGAGGGATCTAGTGACCACGCTTGGGGCCTTGAGGGCGATTTCCGAACCGATCATCTTTCAGGTTCCTTGTCCGCCACTGGCGTCGGCATCCGCTTTCGGCCAGCGCTAGGCTATGTCCGCGATAATGCCGCCCATATTTTCCGTGCATCGACTTTCTGGGAGCCTCATCAGTCAGGCAAAGTTGTGCGCCACCACCAGTTTGGCGCCTCTGCTGTAATGCACACGAGCCTGAGCAATGAGCTTCAGTACTACAAACTTCCCATTCAGGTTTTTGGTCTTGAGACCCACGCAGGAGATGTTTTGTCTTGTGAAGTGAGTTTTGAAGGAGACACAATTCAAAGTGAAGATATTGTAAACCAGACAAACCGGGTGCTTGGTCTGGAACTTCCTGTTGGCGAATACGATTGGGTCTCTGTTGGGGCGACAGCTTCAACCTCGGCCGCCCGCCCGCTTTCAGGGTTTGCAAGCGTTTCAGTCGGAGGGTGGTACGACGATGGCGATTTAATTTTCGTTCGAACTGGCGGCGAATGGCGACCTTCCCCGAGCTTGCGTATAGGCGGAGAGATTCAGCGCTATTTTCTTGATACCAGTTCTGCGGGAGACTTCACCGCAAACCTCGAACGTGGAACTCTTGATTGGTTTCTCTCTCCATCCCAGTACTTGCAAACAGTTGTTCAAGCGTGGAACGTGGACCAAGGAGGCAACGCTGTTCCCCAGATTGGTCTTCAAAGTCGCTACCGCTGGATTATCGAGGACCAACGAGAGGTTTTTGTTTCTCTTGAGTCCGGAATGACAGACTACGGATGGGGATACCGCCGTCAAGGCGAAGACCTCACAGCCAAAGTCGTCTGGTCCTTCCAGTTTTAGTGGGGGTTGGTGCGCCCGGCGCGATTCGAACACGCGACTTTCAGCTCCGGAGGCTGACGCTCTATCCAGCTGAGCTACGGGCGCACTCAGGGCCGCACAGAATAGCGGCACCTCTCATAATCGCCCACTCAGTAGCCTTCATAATTGGCTAGGACAGCCCTGTTACCATCCCTTAAACTCTCACTCTATTGAATAAGGGATTTGGGGCGATTTAGCCCCATTTCTTGTCCGAAAACTGCTAATCTGGGACTAGCCCCCCTGGTTGAGTAACCGGTACTTCAACATGTTCAAACCAGCTTCATCCCTTCTCGCGGCGCCTTTTGTGCTCCTTTGCATGGTGGGTATTTCGTTCGATAGCAACGAATTACACGCCTCTGGGGTTATTAGCGCCCCTCTTGTGGACTCTGACGGCGACGGCCTCGATGATATGCTGGAACTGAGAATTGGAACGAGTGGACTTGCTGCGGATACCGACTCTGACGGCGTCACAGATTTACAAGAAATCATGATTGGCTCGGACCCCTTGGTTCTTGAAGCCCCTGGCGTTCACCCTGACGCGGACACTTCGCTTTATTTCAACGTTTATTCCAACGGCGCCGAATTTGTCTTGGAAATATACGCCCAGAACGCCTCCGCAGTCTTGGATTTTCAATTAGTCCGCGCTCTGCCAAGCGGATTGCGTAGCTTCAGCTTTTCGCAGCTGACGCCCTATTTTGTGGACACCGCTTCCTTCCCCTCTGTTAGTGCGGGCTGGAAGATTGATCGCGTTCGGTACAACTTGCCCGCCATCTGGTTTGCTTCTCAACCCACGGTTGCCCTAGCTGCCCAGGTAGTCATGGACCAAGCCGTTCTTGCTCAGTCTGTGACTTTGGTTCACGCTGGGAATGAGCTTGGACAATTAGTTTGGGATTCTATGTTTGCTACCGTGAGCCCAAGGTCATCTGTAAACGCAAATAGCGTGGGATCCGGGTCTGGTTCTTCGGGCAACAGCAATTCAGGCACCGGCGGTCCTTCTGGCGGCCTTGTCCCTGTGGATCCCGGCGAAGGTCCACCCCAGACCGGTACCCAAGACGCCATTTGCCTCCAGTCCCTTCAGGCTATTGCCAATTTGGGTGCGGGCAGAATTCTTTATCAGGTAACCTCTGCTGCGTGTGACCCCCTTCCTGGTGCTCTCTGTTTGGCCGGATGCTCTGCCACCGCTGGCGACTCCGTAGTTGGGATTGATGTGGTCGGTCTTCTCGGCGGCTGATAACCCACAGCCCTCACGGTACTTAGGTGGATTTCCCTCTTTTCGAACTAGGAAACTGCAATTATCAAGGCATTTGTCCCAAAGCTAGGGAGGCACTAGGCTTAGGGAGGCTAATAAGTTGCCAAAAAATCTGGAACCTCTAACCCACTTCTGCCGTCTAAACTCCACGCCGTGAATTCCACCGAGCACGAACTCGTTAAGCGGTGTCAAGAGTCCGATGGTTCTGATTTTCAAGTCGCATACCACCAGCTCTACGATCTTTACAAGAATCGAGTTTTTACCATCTGTCTTCGCGTGACAGGCAATGAAGAAGATGCCCTTGATGCGGCCCAAGAGACCATGATCACCCTTTCTCGTCGAATAGGCGATTTTGCATACAGGAGCCGATTCTCATCTTGGGTTTATCGGATTGCCGTGAACGCAGCAATCGATGTTCGCCGCCGACGGCTTGCGGGTACCCGCGGCCAAGTTACGACCTTCTTGGCCAATATCGAAGCCGGTTCAGCTCTTGAGCCAGCGTCTACCCAGGAATCGGCCAATCCAACCCTTTCCGTGGAAAGCGCCGAATCAAGAGATGCTGTTCGGCAAGCCCTGCGGCGAATCAATCCTAAGTTCGCTTCCTTGCTTGTTCTTCGATACATGCAGAACTTGGCTTACGAAGAGATTGCCGAAGTTTTGGAATGTAGCCTAGGCACAGTGAAATCGCGACTCAATAGGGCTCACGGCGCTCTTCGCGAATTCCTCGAGCGAGAAGGTGAAGGCCCTGAACTTGAATAGAAAACACAATGAACGACAACATCCGACCCCTACCCGCAGAGCTTGAAGCTGAGCTTCGAGCCTTGGGCGATGTCCAGGCTCCCGCCGAGCTTTGGCACAGGGTGTCATTGTCGTTGATGGAGGAGGTGGAGGCTCCAGACGAGCTATGGGAACGCGTTTTGCCTGAGGTAGAAGCAGCTTCTCGTCCCACCACTCCAATTTTTGCTTTCCCACGTCTTGCAGCCGCTGCGGCAGTACTTTTTTTGGTCACCATCAGCTTTGTTGCTAGTGGATTCCAGCCAACTGCAATGAATTCTTCGGCCTCTATGTCTTCGCACGACGCTTTACGCGATTACTACGCATCTCGCGTGACGGCCGTATCCGTCACTCCGGACCAGCTTTCGCCCTCCGCCCGAGGGCTTGCGGCTTCAATGGGAGCTTCCATAGAGGTCGTCCGATGAGCTTTGCACGGATTGGCAGCGTCTTGATTCTTTTGTCTGCGGTGGTGGGATGCCTTCCGCAAGGTTCCCGTCCAGGCGCTCGCCTCTCCTACACAAGTGGTCAGTCAGGAAACATCGGTGTCGCCGCTGCCGCCCTTCCCCTTGCCGACTTTGTTTATCCCGAAGACGCCACGCTTCGGCAAGATCGAACCTACGAAGTTGTGGACGCGAGTGGTAACTTGGATCGATACCGAGAGATTCTTTGGGCAGATGGCACAGGTCAATTCAGCCTAGAAATTGCAGGAGTTGCTGAAGATGGATTGCCGTCCTTTAGTGCGCCCGACGCCTTTTGGCAATCGAGTTACTTAACTCGCCAACGCTACCTCGTTCATTACCGCGATTTTCGGATTCATAACGAGAATCAAGTCCGACGGAACTATACGTGGAGCGAACTGCCCGGAACCACCACGATGGCTGGTCGGAATTGCTCTCGATATTTAGCCGAATCAGTTTATTCTCTTGGTAGCGTTGAGTTTGTAATGGACCAACAGAGCAAGTTAATTCTGGGTTGGATTCGTCGAGACGGCGCTGGCAATTTGGTTTGCCAAATGTCCACGGACGCCCTGAACGAAACACCAAATCTTTCGGGTGTTGTTTGGTCACAGGCGATAGCACCGGAGCAGGAATACAACGGCCCTCCCGATGACAACCTTTTAGGTTTTTCTCCTAACCCTGTCATTTACTATCCCGCAGGATTTTCCCATGGGGACCAACGCATCATTTTGTCCCAGGTCACTTACGGCAGTCAAATTCCTAATCTGCATTTGGAGGTTTTGCGTGATGGTCTTGTCAACATAATGGTTGCTCAGCAGCTAGAGGTTATCGGCGGCGGCGGCGCTTTCCCCGAAATTATCATTGCTCGCGAGGCTGAGATTGGCGGAATTCGGGTTATGGAAGGAGATGTGCAATCCATTCGAACCTATGTAATTGGCTCATTGCCCTCCCAAGAGCTCCTCGCGGTTCTTGGTGCTATGAACTAAGGGGTGGTCCACTCATACTGACGGGGACATGTCGCTGCTCTGTATCCCTGCCCTAGCCTTCGC
>PVBE010329694.1_pt1 | contig 76706 bp, 76 predicted proteins | sample 1631181 | NCBI WGS metagenome assembly PVBE01 (sample SAMN08397723, study PRJNA350692) | Marine metagenome, whole genome shotgun sequencing project. | isolation source: water | place: Pacific Ocean | collected 2012-04
ATCGCCGAACCTAGCCGTCTTCTTTCAAGGCGTCTAAGTCGGCCTTCATGCCGTCCAACATCTTTTTGGCACGGGGATTTTTGCCGTATGCTTCCAGGTAGGCGTCATAGCCTTTTTGGAACATGGCGGAATCCTTGCGCTTTTTGGAAACATTTAAAACAGCGGACCAGAAAGATCGGTTGAACTTAGAGGGGAACTTCCCTTCGTTGGCCATTTCGTACAAAAGGATTTCTGTATCGGGCCAAGCTTCCTTGTCTCGACGCGTTGTGCGTATCAGCGTATCGATTTCAAGGTCTAAAAGGAGGGCGTCAATCTCTCCGACTTGGACTTTCCATTCTTTGGCACCTTTCCTAGGCTTCTTCAAAGCTTCGCGCCGACCCTTGGCGTCCTCGAAGTTGGCCGCACCCATTTGAAGTTCTAGCAACAAAAGGCGGGACTCCAAGCCCGGAACACCTTTTGCAACCTTCTTGCGTAGGCTCAGCAAGTCATTTGCAGCACTTGCACCAGCTTTGAAAGCGTCCATGTCTCGACCGGTCGGCTTTCCAATTTTGTTGCCGTCGCCGTCGAGGTAGATGAGATAGGGGAATCCAGTGCCGCCATAGTCGCGCAGCAAGGCATCGTTTTCACGATCCGGAATCCGGGTCATCACACTCAGGAAAGGCACCACATCGTTTTGGGCCCAAGCTTTAAAATCGTCTGTGGAGAGTGAACCACCCTCCAATGATTTACAAGGTGGTCATGGTGAATAGGATCGCGTGAAGTAAGCGAACACAACTTTGTTCTCCCTCTTCGCGCGAGCCAAAGCAGCAGTTAAATCTTCGCTCCAACCGCCGTGGGCAACCCAGGATTCGGCGATTTTTGCTTCGTACTTGGCGACAAGGTCATCGTCCTGTGCCGCCAACGGAGCGGCCGACAGAATTCCCACCACCAAAAAGGCTGAAATGAGGCTAGCTTTCATGCCGGCATCCTAGCACGGAAGGGACGCTCGTGGGCTTTGCTTTTCGCCCTGATAGCGGATTTTCTTGAGCTTGGATGTGTGGTCGCGGCCCCCTCTCTTCGCTATTCTTTTTGGCATGACTGCCACCACCGTCTGGTTTAATCCGAATTGTTCCAAATGCAGAGCTGTGCGAGAAATTCTCACCGAGAGAGGTGTAGAAGCCGATTATCGCCACTATTTGGAGACTCCTCCGACTTTGGAAGAACTTGCACGAGTCTTGGAGGGGATGGATGGGACAGCGCAGAACATCCTTCGCTCGAAGGAGGCCGCTTATGGCGAGCTTGGGCTGGCAGAAGCTACCGATGGCGAGTGCCTGCAGGCTTTGACTGCACATCCGGAGCTTTTGAATCGCCCTATTTTGGAGCATGAGGGGAAGTCCATTGTGGCGCGGCCTGCTGAACTCGCTCTCGATCTGCTTTAGGGGCGGATTCTTCTGGAACAGAGGCTAATCTAGACAGCATGGCTGAATCGATAGACCTTCACAAAAAGCTGGAGACCATTCGTCAATTTTGGCATCCAAAAATCATTGGCGAAGCGAATGGTCAGTACATCAAGCTTGCGCGGTGCGAAGGAGAACTTGAATGGCATCGCCACCAGGAAGAAGACGAAGTCTTTTTGTGTTTGGAGGGTCAATTGAGACTCGAAATGCGAGACGAGGAAGTAGTTCTGAATCCTGGAGAATTGTTTGTGGTCCCGCGCGGCGTGGAACATAAACCTCATGCGCAACCCAATACTTCCGTTCTTCTGGTCGAGCCGAAAAGTACTCAGCATCTCGGTGAACTTGAAAGTCCAAGAGCCGTAAATATTGAGGAGCAGATGGAGTGACCGGCCCAACGGAGTCGATGCAAAGGGTCTGGGCCTCGCTTTGGATTGGCCTTTTGGGAGTGTCTACTGGGGCAGTTTTGGTCAAGCTGGCAGGCTCGGAAGCCCATCACCTGACGATTGCTTCCTGGAGATGCTTGGTCGCCGCCGCCATCCTTTTTTTGATTGCCCCTTTTCAGATTGTTCGCTCCTGGAAAAGTTTTGAAAGGCGAACGGTTGCGAAGTTAATGATTGGAGGTGCACTTTTAGCAGTTCATTTTGGAAGCTGGATTGCATCCCTCCAGTACACCTCCGTAGTGAGCAGCCTGGCCCTTGTTACGACCACACCTCTTTGGGCTGCGATTTTCTCCCATTTTCTTCTTCGTGAGTCTGCAACAAAACGTCAGATTCAAGGAATATTGATTGCAGCCTTGGGGTTAGGTTTCTTTGTCCTTAGCCAATCGTCTGCAACAGTAGGAAGTCGGCCTCTCCTGGGGAATGCCCTCGCACTTCTTGGAGCCATATCGTTCAGTTTGTATTTGATTACAAGTCGTTCTCTTCAAAAGACTCTTCCTGTCATCCCTTTCCTTTCCTCTGTCTATGGAGTTGCTGGGGTGCTTCTATTGAGTGTGGTGCTTCTGACCCAAGAGAGCTTCCTCGGCTTTTCCTCTATGACATATCTTTGGCTTTTACTGTGCGGAATTCTTCCCCAACTCATTGGGCATTCTGGTTATAACTTTGCTCTCCGTCGGCTCTCACCCCCAACAGTTTCGATTGCACTGATTGGCGAGCCCGTTCTGGGTTCGATATTTGCCTGGGCTGTATTAGGGGAAGGGGCTACCTCGGGCGAAATTTTCGGAGGCTGCATTATTCTTTATGGAATCTTTTATGCGTCCAGGAAGCCACACTTTCAATAGGAAGGTAAATAAGAGAGTAGGCTCCAGAGTTTGTTCACTTTAGTTCGCTAGATTTTTCTGCGGGCACCCAGGTGAAGCTCGTTTTTTTGGATCACTGACTTGACTAATATGTTGGCATCGCTCGGTCTACATCTCTCTGCCAAGCTGCGATGCCACCCGTTAAGTTCCTGACATCGCGGTGACCAAGTTGGGAGAGAGCAAGACAAACCTGCGCACTTCGTACACCGTGGTGACAGTAAACAATGGTGAGCTCTGCATTGCCTGCCTCTTCCTCTAGCCACGTATTTGCCGAGGACAAAGGCCGGGAAATCCCGCCTGGGATCCGGCATATGTCCCACTCTTCAAGCTCCCTAACATCAAGAATGCGAAGGCTTCGATCAGGGAACGCCTTCTCCTTGAGTTCTTTTGGGGAGATGGGTTCGATTTCCGGGGAATGGTTTTCTTCCACGGAGAGAGGATATCGTTTTCCAATGAGTGCATCTCTTCTAGAATCTCCTAGTGTTGATTCTCCTTTCTCCCACAAAAAAATTAGGTACAGAGCATCCTGCTGGACTGCCGTGCACAGGGCCAAGCTTTAAGAAGGAGGCAAATCGCCTTGTCCGAGGATTACGTCAGCTTTCGTCCGCTCAGTTGGGATCCTTGATGAACTTAAGCGATTCTCTAGAAAAGCTAACCTATGATCGGCTTCAATCTTGGTCACCCAATCCAAAAATTGGTCAAGCAGTTCCGAGTCTATTTGCATATCAAGGCGAAGTGTTCTCAAAGATGAACCCAGCGGACTTTTCGGAATCCGAGTTTGATTTCTCGCAGAAACACCTAAGGATTGTCTCTGGACTTTATGGGCTGTTGCGTCCTTTAGACTCCATCATGCCTTATCGGCTTGAAATGGGCCTCCCATGGTCTTGCGGAAAGGGGAATAGCTTGTACGAGTTTTGGGGTGAAAGAATCGCCAATGCGGTAAATAGCCAGCTTGCATGTCAAGGAGATGACATTGTTGTCAATCTTGCATCCAATGAATACATCAAGGCTGTGCAACCGAATAAGATTGCTGGCCAGATTCTGACACCCATCTTTAAGGAAAAGAAAGGTGAGAAATTCCGAGTTGTGAGTTTTTGCGCGAAACGCGCGCGGGGACTAATGAGCCGCTTTATTATTAAAAATAAAGCGAAAGTGCCAGAAGAGCTCAAAGGCTTTCGTGAAGATGGCTATCGATTTCAGCCTAAGCTCTCTTCAGAAAAAGATTGGGTTTTTACGCGGCCGACCCCTTAGCCACTCTTCTTTGCGCCACGCAGTTTGATTTTTTTTCTCGTTCAAAACGAGCGAATGCAGCATCTACAAGGAGTTGGGTGAAGCCTTCATGGCCAGCAGGGTCGTTGGCCAGAATGAAGTCGGCGCTGCCAGCCGCATCCTCGGGGTAATAGATTCCGCAGTTGGCGTTAATCTCCAACATGTAGGGCGTCCCATCTTCTGCAATGCGGATATCGCAACGGGCAAAGCCAGCTCCGTTTAGCTCACGAAAAAGATCAGCGGACTCTTTGCGCAATCGTGCGGCAAGGACAGGATCTTTGACTGGAGTTGTGCTTAGGCCTCGAAATTCTTTTTCGTCCCACTTTAGAGCCTCATGCTTGAAAGTATCGCCCTTAGGGAATTGGTATTGAATGGGAGTAAATGTAATAGGAGAATCGGGGTCTTGCGGATTCTCGGCGACAAGAACAGTGCACTCATCCCCCTCGATGAACTCCTCGACAAGGGCGGCGCCGTGCTTTGAAATGATTTTATTTACTTGTCGCCACAGGCCCGCTTCGGTTGTGACTTTGGAATGACGACTCAAATCCACGCTTGCGTAGCTACTGTAGTGTTTGACGAAAAGTGGGAATTTCAGTTTGCTTAAAACCTTGTCCAAGCTTTCTTCCTCGCCGACTCGCACCGATGCAGGAGTGTGGATGCCAAGCTTTCGACAAACTCGCTTGGTCTTTTCGCGCGAGGGCTCCCAGAACTCTGCATTAGCGCCTGTATAGGGGACTCCAAGCCGGTCAAGAGTTTCGACTACTTCTACGCCGGGATTGTCTTCTTCGCATGCGGAACCATCGCAAAGGTTGAAAAAAAGGTCGAAGCCGTCTTGAACAAGGGACTCAACTTCTTGAACAGAGGTTTCTTTGTCTTCGATGTACCCCAAATGCCATTCAACATCAGGGAGGAAGGGGCGAGGGTCGCAGGGCCAATCGTCTTTAGGGAAATCCTCAGAGTCAATGGCTTGATTTGTTAGGAGGCAAACGCGCACAATCCTATTTTAGCAAAATAGATTACAATGCAAAGCATGAAGTCCCCTCTCATCTTCGCTCTACTTTTTTTTTCTTCCCCCATGCTTGCGCAGACAGAACTGCTTCATGTGGAGAGTCCAGGTGGGAAAATTGAATTTGGTCGCAACTGTGTTGGCGTTGACGATCAAAATGGGGATAACATCCCCGACTTTTTAGTGGGTGCGAATAAAGATAAATCGATTGGCATTCAAACGGGTGCGGTTCGGCTCTATTCTGGTGTTGACGCAAGTCTGTTGCACACTTTTTACGGTGAAGATGAGTGGGATCAGCTCGGTAGTTCCATGGGGAACTTTGGCGACCTTAATGGAGACGGGATAACTGACTTCGGGATTGCTGCAAGCGGAGATGACGACAACGGCGATGGCTGCGGAAGTGTTCGGGTGGTTGCCGGTGGGACTTTCCAAACTCTTTTCACTCTGTACGGGTCTTCCGCGAACGACCGTTTTGGCTCCACAATGGCCTCATTGGGTGATATCAGCGGCGATGGTGTTCCGGACTTTATTATTGGAAGTCGCGATTCAAGTTCTTCTGCAAGTTATGCTGGTGCTGCGCAAGTTCACGCCTCTGACGGGGCACTCCTTTTTCGAGTTGAAGGCCCTAACGCCGGAGACTTCTTCGGGAAGCGCGTCGCAGCTGCGGGTGACATAACCGGAGATGGTGTCCCCGATTTCTTTGTTGGTGCAAACAGATTTGATGGTGCAGCAGGGCTTAACACTGGGGCAGTCTTTCTTTTCTCTGGTTCTGACGCATCGTTGGTATTCAGGATTGAGGGCGAAGTTGCTGGCGACAAGATGGGAGGGAATATTTCTGGCGGCCATGACTTGAACGGTGATGGCGAACCAGACTTTTTGGTTTACGCTCCCGCGGATGGCCCTTTTGGAATTCAGAGCGGGCGAGTGAATGCATATTCTTCTACTGGCACGAAGTTGTTCTCTCTTTACGGCGAATCGTCAAACGAACGGTTTGGGGATGGGCTTAGTTTTGTTGAAGACATCAACGGCGATGGAGTTTCGGACATAGCAATTGGTTCTCCAAGGTCGGACATCGCTGGCACGGATAATGGCGCGATTCGTTTTTTCTCGGGTGCAACCCAGGAACTTCTTTTCTCCCACACCGGCACATCATTGGGTGCGGAACAAGGCATCAATGTCTTGCCCATCGGTGATATTAATGCCGATGGTTTGCCCGAATTCATCTCCGGTGCACCGCTCGCCGATTCAGCCTTGGGCTATGATGCGGGCCGAGTCATTATTTTTTCCGTGGGGAATCATGGGCCATCAATCTGGACGGAGTCCCTCATCGCGGGAACCACGGCTTCTCTGAAATTGCGCAATGCCACTCCAGGCTCCGTCATATTCGGGTGGTCCCTCGCTGGTGGCGGGCCGATTTCTTCACCTTGGGGAACGGCATCACTTTCGATGCCCGTTCGGGATGCCTCTGCTCAGGCAGACGCAAGTGGATATGCTTCCATTTCAAACGCAATCCCTTCCAGCCTTTCCGGCCTTTCGGTTTGGTTCCAGGCAGTTGATTTGGGGACAGGCACCTTGAGCAATGGTCTTGCCCAAATAGTGCAATAGGCCTTCTTGAGGAAGTTTTGCGAACCTCTCAAACTCTACCTGCCCTTAAATTAGGGTTTGATCTGAATCGGAATTGGATTCGACGCGAAATCGATGGGGTTCAATGTGACAAAACAGAAGTGCGCCGTTTTTCCAATTAACGAAGAGGGGATTGGACCCATCGTGTCAATTTTCGCCGAAGCAAAACCATTCGCGTCTAATGTGCCGCGGAACGATTGGAATCCCGGTCCGTTTGTCTTCTGCATGACAAATTGAGTGAAGGCGTCATTGTTTAGAGGGGCAACAATGCCACCCGGCAGAGTTGTGCCTGGACTCGTTCCGCTGAAGCCTCCAACAATCCAATAATCTCGGTTTCCGCGATCCGATCCCGCAACAATGTCAAGCTCGAGAGTGTCGCCAGTGGAGGCCGTAAGCACTCCATTGCCGGGCCACAGCCACTTCTGGTAACGGCGCACCTTGAAGATTGAAGAGCTTCCCTGGGGCTGAATGTCCCAAACAACATTCCCAGCGGGATCGACTTCAATGAGGCGGCCATCTTGACCGCAGCAAATAAGAGTATTCCCATTGGGCTGCCGCTCACATCCGGAAATGGCTGACGAATACATATTTGAAGGAGGTGAGTCTGTCCAAGTCCAGTGCGATGTTGTGGGGCCAAATGGGCTAGTTGCAGGGACGGCGTAGTTTCCTTGTGCGTCAACTGCTGGGACAAGTTCTTCAATGGAGGAGTAGCGGCCACTGGGTCGACTATTCCCATTGTTGTATAGGAGGATATTGCTTTCTCCTGGATACCCATCAGGAATCCAGTTCGCATCATGCTGGCCAAATAGGAGGCGATCGGAAGAAGTCCCTCGGTCGTAGCACTCGGGATTGCCCCAACGGTAAAGAATGTCACCACCTTTTCCGTAACGCCCACCGGAGTGTCCTGCCGCTTCTGCCGTTGTCGTGGAATGGTCAATAACCCAAATTTCACTCCACTCTCGACTACTAATTAATATTTGGTCAAGTGCGGGGTTGTAGGCCACGGAGTTCAGATGAATCCAGTCACCGCGATTTACGGTCCGTGCTGGATAATTCATGCTTAGTAACTCGGGATGGTCTGCGACCACGCCATGACTGGGAAGGCTTGAGTCGTAATCTTGGACAACATGGTCCCAGATTCGCCATTGCCAAACGATGTTGCCTGTTCCTCGCTCAATTTCAATCACTCGATCGGACCAGAAGTCTTGGCCTTGAAGATAAGAAGGATTTCGACCCGCGGCAATGGCCGAACTTCGCCCGACATTCTCCCAGGCTAAGGCCAGAATGTTTCCATTTGGGAGGATTGCTAAATCGTGATGGAGATGCTCCGTTGTATTTGCGAGTTGGAAGTCCCATAGGATTTGCCCATCCCAGTCAAATTCGCGTAGGCCGCCACCACTTCCCCCTAGTGCGGCTCCGGGAAAACCAGAAATTTTGTAGAGGCGAAGAAGATTTCCCTCTGGAGAGAGATAGTTTGCGAGACCTGGGTTGGCCTGCCCTTTCCAACTATGCATATTGTTTCCTTGGATATCAATTAGGTGCGACTCTTTTGAGTTTGAAAGCGAATAAAGAGTCATGCCGTCTTGAGGGACGTACTGGGGGAAAGCTGCGAGGATGAGGGGAAGAAGCATGTCAGCTAGTCTTTATGAGTACACTTTTCGCAAGAGGTGGTTCTGGGAAGATGGATTATTAAGCAGAGGGAGGCCGCGCGAAGCCTTTTCGCCCATTCTTAGGGAACCACAATCGAGTTAACGAGGCTAAAGGATCCCGAAGGTCCTCTCGAGGCAAGTGCTTGAAACCAAATCGTGCGTCCCGACCAAGCTGGGTCGAGCGGCAGGCTCAGGCTTTTCCATCCACTTGCGTCAAGCTTGGCATCGTGAAGAATAGAAAGAGCAGACAAATCGAGTCCAAGTTCGCCATAAATAGTAGAGAGGCTCCCCGTTGAGGAAGATCCTGCAATCCTTAGGCGTGAAGAAGGCATGGAAAAACTGCCAAGTAGAACAGCGCCCGAGTTGGTGGGGTCGACCAGCGACCAAAATGGGGTGTCCTTTGCCGAGGCTTCAAAGGAAATATGTTCGGTTGTCTCGATTTCGCGAAAGGAATTTTCTTGGCCCTTAATTTCGGCGAGCAAAAAGCTAGTCAGCAGTCTGCGGTGCGCTAAATGCTGGAATTCATAAGAAAGAGAACCAAATCCCCATAGTAGATGCACATCAGGGTCTGTAGACCCAAAGTGATCGCCACCTTGAATAAGGGCCCAAACTTTTCGGTTTGCACTACTTGCTTGTTCGTACCAAGGGCGAACAATAGCGCTCCAATTATTTGTCAAATCCTGGTCGCCCGCAATGACAAGCGCACTTCCGGAGTAGTTGTCAAATGAGGCAAATCCATTTTGAGAGTTTCCAACAAGCGTCCCCTTGTAGGGCTCAAACATGACAACTGACTCGACGCGTGGCTCATCTTGCACTAAAAAAGAAAGTGCGCCACCGCCCATTGAGTGGCCGAAGGCACTCCACGCCAAATTGTTTGTCATGCCAGAGAGCCATGACGCGGTCTCCTGGGATTCGTCTTCCACCCACTGCATCAGAGCGCGAGTGTCTTTGGCTTGCCGCTGCATTTTGACGAATAGCGCACCTGTTTCGGTGTCATTCGACATAACCACAAAGCCCCAGCTTGCGAGATGGCTGCAAACATCGTCGTAATCACTCGCGGGCTCTATCCATCCATGCATGAAGCCAACAAGAGGGAAAGGGCCCTGGGAGGGGTCTGCGACTGCACCTTGCCCTTCAGTGGTAGCTGGATAGTAAATCCGGCCATAAACTTGTCCACGGTTGTAATGTGGATCATTAAAGTCGACATCACGCCAGCCGACTAAATATGGACCATCTGCACCTACATCCTGTGCGTGGAGAGGAGAAGTCGCGAGAGTTAGGGCGAAAATGAGGGTTCGACTGAGTCGCATTTTGAACCTCCACCTTAACCGGAAAGAGGATTTCTCGCAATTTGATTCAATCAGTGCCGATGTCGTTTTGGCGAGGGTCTGCCTCAAACCCTTTCGGGTACACGGTCATCTTGGAAATTACACGGTGCATCCAAAACAAGGCGACAGATGCGATAAGAAACATGAACATCCAGCAACTTGTCCAAAGGCCGGTCCACTCGAGCAAGTATCCAAAAATAATTGGGCAAACAAATCCGCCAAGGCCACCAATGACGCCGACCATCCCGCCAACAACTCCAACCTGGTTGGGATAGTATTCAGGGATATGTTTGTAAACGGCAGCTTTTCCGATTCCCCAAATGCTGCCCAGGGCAATGACAAGGACTGCAAAAATCCAAATATTTGCCTGGAAGTAAATCCGTGTAATCCCTTTGGCCAGAAGTTCGCGACGCTTTACGGTTTGTCCAACAGTGACCGTAGCTTTATGCCATGTGTCTTTTGAGGGGAGAACCAAAGTCTGATTGTCCTCCACCATCTTGGTTGGCTTTGGGTCAATCTCGTAAACGCGGTCGCTTACTTTGATGGAAGTGGCGGTGATTTCTTGGACAACACCGTCAGCCTGAGCGGATATTCCGCGACCAGGGGAAACGATTTCCATTTTTGGAATTGTCACCATAAGGCTGACAAAAATAGAAGCCCCAAGAACCCAGTACATTACAGAACGGGCCCCCAGCTTGTCAGAAAGCCAGCCGCCGAGTGCTCGGATAACGCCAGAAGGAAAGCTAAAGAATGCCGCCAGCATTCCCGCTGTAACTAGGGTGACGTTGTACACATTGACGAAGTAGGGAACGAGCCACTGTGAAAATGCGACAAAACAACCAAAGACAAGAAAGTAGTAAAGGCCAAATCGCCAGACTCGCATTTCTTTCAGGGGCTGTAAAAGTTCAGGAAGCGTTTTATTTTGTGCGGCGGGCTTTTTATTTTTAGCAAAGAGGAGAAAAAATAAGCCCATTGCCACCATCAGGCCTGCGTAATAAAGAGGCAGGGTGCGCCAGCCTTCGATGTTGTCACCGTTATGGGTCAGCTTGTTAAGGATGGATGGCGCAAACAAAGTAGTTGCCGCGGCGCCGGCGTTGCCAGCCCCAAAAATCCCCAACGCGGTGCCCTGGTTTTTCCTCGGATACCAGGCAGATGTGAATGCGATTCCAATTGAAAAGGAGACGCCTGTCATGCCGAACCCAAAACTACACAAGGCGAAACCTAGAAAGGAGTCAGCATGCGACAGTAGGTAAAGTGGGATGGATGAAAGAAAGAGCAAGCTGGCGAAAACGGGCTTCCCTCCAAACTTATCAGTCAGGATTCCGGCTGGAAGGCGGAAGATAGAGCCCGTTAAAACTGGAATTCCAAGAAGCCAGCCAATCTCGATAGGTCCCCAGTCGAAGACTTGATTGCTTGAGAGCCAGGTGACAAGAACGCCATTGAGCATCCATGTAGCAAAGCAAGTCGTGAATGCCAGGGTGTTGACAGCGAGAATCTTGTGCGAGGCAGCAGTGGCGCGGTTTTCCATGGTCAAGGAGGTTTCCTAGAAATTAGGGGCGGCAGTTTAAGAGTTTCCGAACTGTCTTTCTAGAGCTAGATTAGACTGAGCCAATGTTCCTCTCAGCGCTCCTCCTTGCAGTTCCCCAGGCTCAGCACATGGTTCACTCAGTTTCAGATATCAGCCAGGAATTTAGTTTCTACATGGATGGTCGGTTTGCTAGGCAATACCTTGACGGCTATGGTCGCGATGTTCGAAACTGGGGCAGTTTGTCGAAGCTCGACCTGTCTAATGCGAACCTATTGCTGCTGACTGAAGGCGATTCGCGGATTCCATATTCCGATGGTGCGATAGACAACGTGAATTGTTTTTTGCAGGAAGGGGGCACGGTTTTGATGATGTTGAAACCCGTTGTTCAAAAAGGGAAAGAATTTTCTTTTAACAAATCTCCAGGCTCTGTTCTCGCGAAAAAATATGGCGCAAGGATGGCGGATGTTCTCCACCTGGACCAACAACATGTATGGACGATTAAGCATGACGACAAATTGGATAATCCTCTGCTTGCTTGGCGAAAAGTAGGAGAGGGTAATTTTCTTGTCGGTAGTCGAAAACTCTTCGGTCACCGCCCAGATGCGTCGGACCCCATCAACGCCGAATGGATCACTCCACTTCTTTTAAAATTAACGAAAGACAAAAAAGTAGACCCGAAGACAGCCTTCAAGGGGCCGTGGGCAGAGCATGAGATGAGACTGGGGCCATTGGTCGTGGAGTACCATGATGGAACTGAACCCTTTGCTCGTGCGATTGGTGAGGAATATCAAAAAATTCGGCCTCACCTCGTAGAAGTGACCGGAGTGGAACCATCGGAAGGGATGATTAAGCGATTGCTGATACTCCCAACCGGCGGCGGTGGTTTTTCAAGCGGAGCACGTATTGCGATTGGGGCGTGGTGGGGGAATTACCCCAAGCAGCGGTACGGAATGGTGGAGCTAATCGGGCATGAAGCAGGGCACTCTTGGGTTTTGCCCCATGCAGAGCCGCTTTGGAATGAACCGATTGCTACTTGGCTTGGTATTCAGGTAGGCAAACGGATGGGAATGCCTAAGGCCGAAGAAACGTTGAACCGCCAGCTAGGCAAAGGCCGCAAGCTCGACCCGGATTTCACCAAAATCAATCCTTTGTCCCAAGATGCCCCCCGCGACCTAATTTGGGGCAAATCCTACTTCGTTTTTGAGGAAATGGAACGCCGCTTCGGGCCCGGTGCCATGGCAAAGTACTTTCGAACCAAGCGTGCTACGGTTTCTGCGACTCATTCTTCTTACACCATGGACGACTGCGTTGCGATATGGAGTCTTGCCACTGGGGAAGACCTTTTCCCCTGGTTTCGGAGCTTGGCTTTTGATGTTCAGGCAGAGCGGACTAAGTTTTATCCCTAAAATCCAACTGAAACAGAAAGCGTAGGGTCCGTGCCGTCAAGTAGAAGAAGGCTCAGGCTCCAGTCATCTATGTAGCGAGTAAGGATTGGATGCAAATTTGTTCCGTCCCACATCACTCGTGTGTTCCACTTGTCGTTGATTTTGTAATTCAAGCCTGCTGGCATTTGCCAGAGATCTCCATTGGGCGCATAACTTGCCGAAAGGTAGGCACTCCAATCTTTGGCAATGCTCTTCGCCGCGCTCAAGGAGAAGGCCGAGCCACTAGTTTTTGAAGATGGCCATGCCGTGCTTTGCCCAAGAGCAATGGCCGGCCTTGTTTTTGTGGCTTTAAGAATCCTCCAATTCCAAACAGGAGCCCATCTTTCATCTCTTGGCATGTATTCTAATCCTGCCCGAAAAGAAGGAGTCCATTTTCGAACGAGCGAGAATTCAATGGGTGCCCGTGCACTTCCAGTTACGAGTACCCGCCGCATAGACAAACTCCATGGGTGGCTTTGTAATTTTCCTGCGCCCCGAACCGGAGCACCTTCTCCTGGTCATCCTGGTCACATCGGGATAATGGAGAAGTCTTCCTCTACGCCTTCTTGGGCCATCACCGAGGAAAATGAAAACAAAAGATAGAAGAGGAAGATAAGAGGCGTGTAGCGCATGAGAGCATGCATCATAAATATAACCTTCAGTGCCAAAGCTATAAATATAGGCTAAAATCATTTCATGATTTCACTTGCCGCTTTTTCCGCGTTAGCCCTGGCGTTTTCAGCCCAGGCTCGACCGCCGGAAAGCCCAGGTCCGATTCCTTCAGGATGGAAAGACATTCAGTACACCGACCCGGCAACCGGAAGCACGAACAAGGCGCGTATCTATTACCCTGCCCTCTCTGGTGGTTCCGGCGCAACCCCTGACCCTTCTTTGGGGCCATATCCTCTTGTTGGTTTCTTGCATGGCTATGGGGGTTCTGCTTCTTTCTACGACATACTTTCTTCCCACTTGGCTAGTTATGGTTTTCTTGTGGCCTCCATTGATAATGGGCCGGTTCCAACTGCGCTAGAGTGCGCGAACCTTCTTCATTGGGTTGATATCCAGTCGCAAGATCCAACTCACTGGCTTTCGGGCATGGCTTGGGATGGCGATTGGGCTGCTGTTGGCCATTCGATGGGCGGTGATGCCCTCGGTTCCTTGGTGAAGAACGAACCTCGCGTGCGAACAATCATTGGGTTGCAAGCTTGGAATGGTTCGCAAAGCTCAACTCAAATCGGAAGCTTTACAGGGAGCGCTTTTTGGATTGCTGGAACTGCAGATGCGACTTGTCCGCCATCATTTAGCAAAACCTGGTACACCCTGTGCCGTAACGCAAATCGAAACTTTTACTTTGAGGTAATTGGAATGGGGCATCTTGGTTGCACAGATTATCCATCGCCTTCTGATCCGATGCCCCCCTCTGAGCAAACTCGTGTACATAAACGAATCGTGACTCCCATTCTCCAGGCAGAAATGCTAGGACAGGACGGGCAATACGAATGGGTTGTTGGACAGGGGCTGAGTTACGGAGAACCTTGGACTCGAATGCAGCTTTGCACTTCTCCAATTTTGTGGGGAGGCTTTCAACCGACCGCTCTTGGAATTGAAATGGGCGTGATAGGTCTTTCCGGTCGCACGTGCATCTATGCAGGATCCCTCTCAACCGGGTCATCCTCGACACCTTTTGGAAACTCGGGCCTGAACCTCAACCAGGGAGGAAAACTGGGCTCGGTCCAGCTCAATTCAAACGGGTATGCCGCATGGAGCCAACTTCTTGATCCTCGTTATTCGGGTCGCACGGTTTTTTCCCAAGCTGCGGTTTTTGAATCCTTGCCGACAGGGCTCACCGGCTCGCTTTCCAAAGTTTTGACAATTCAAATCCCTTAAACTTGATAAGGAACATTTCTATAAAAAAACAGCCTATACCAAGAGGTGATAGGCTGTTTGCGAGGACGACGGAGAATTAATTCAGCGTCGCACCGAAACCAAGCTCAGTGATTGCTTTTAAGGTTGCAGTGGCATCGTAATCGCCGTTCACTTTGAGACTTAAACTTTTATTACGCACGTCAATGTTAATTTCCTCTACCCACGGTAGAGCGGCCAGGGCCTTTTTAATCCTGGAACCTCAGCGATTTGCTCAGCGCATGCCGGTGACCGCAATGACCACCGATTGGGATTTTTCTGCAGGGGCAGCAGCTGAAGTCGAAGGAGTGGCACTCACAGTTGCGTCAGCAGTTGCTGCAGGTTGAGCGCAAGCGCCCAACGCAAGCGCTGGCACAAGAAGAGCTAAGGTGTTATTTCGCATGCCATACCTTACAGCGGCCTGCCCATTCTGTAGGGGACTTCTGGGGAAGAAAAGAAGGGTTTTCTCTTCTATTTGGCCTACATAATGATTCCGGGGATAACTTGGGAGATATCACCCATGACCGCGGCTTGAAGCCAGATGGAAACGAATCGGCCACTTGCTGGAACATTTCTGCTCATAGATGCCGTGCCTGAGGCATTGGCAATCCCTGTGCCCGCAAGGGCGGGGGAGGCTAAATTTAGAGTGACCCCAAGGGAGGGAATCGTGGTGCTGCCGGAACCAAGGAGCGAATAGGCAAAGTAAACCGTACTGCTGGTGGGTGCGCCGTCGACGGTGAGTGTCGTAGTGGAGCCAGAGACAAGGTTCGAGAAGCTTAAAGTGAGGCCGCCACCTGGGTCTCCTCCGGTAAGAGATTTGTACAAATTCACGCGGCCATGACCATATTTGGTCGAATTTCCCATGTCGTCGCAGGCGTCATAAAGTCGTTGGCGAACTTGCGCAGTGCTCCAGCTTGGGTACTCCATTCGAATCATGGATACGACACCATTGGTGATGGGGGTCGAGAAACTAGTCCCACTCACGGAGTTGTAGGATTGGTTGCGAGCCGTGGTTGTGACATTGACACCAGGAGCCATGACATCGACAGCCTTTCCGTAACTTGAAAATCCAGCTTTATTGTCGTTGACATCAGTCGCACCCACAACTTCAACCTTGTCCCAATCGAAGCCAGAGAGATTGGTGTCTGAGTTTCCTGCTGCCCAAAGGAGGATGCAGTCTTTCCCGTCGCAGTAGTCTCCAGCAGAGCGAACACTCGAGGATTCCACCCCACTAAAACTCACGCTGACCGAACCTGCGCCATTATCTGCTGCCCAGCGCGCGCCTTGGGTGAGGTTGCTCATGGAAGAAGAGCCGCCACTTCCACTTGTGGTCTTGATGGGCATGATGCTGACATTCCAGCAGACGCCTACTACGCCTTTTCCGTTGTCTCCTATTGCCCCGATGCATCCAGCGCAATTTGTCCCATGGCCATTTTGGTCCGAAACGTCTCCACCGCTTGATTGCGCTTTGTCAGAAACAGAGTTGAAGCCAGGAACAAGGGATGCCTGAAGGTCAGGATGATTCAAGTCAACTCCAGTGTCTACGTATGCGGCAATGTAGCTCGAATTACCTGTCTGAATATTCCATGCATCTTCGGATTGAATGTTGCGGTGCCATAACTGCATACCGAACATAGGGTCATTGGGCTTTTTCACAATAAAACAAGTCCAGTCAGGTTCTACATACTCAAACGCGCCAGTCGCCATGAGACCGGCAGATGCCGTGTTTTCGGTCATGCCTTCAGGGACGCGCAAAATGAATTCGTCCACATCGGCAAAATGTTCAACGAGGTCGAATGGCTCCATGGAAACGAGCGCGTATTCATGGAGAGCTGCATCGCTTTGGACGGGTCGCGCGATGAGGTTTCCGGAAAATTCCAGTTCTCCTGGCCGCTCTACAAAGATGGGGTGAGGGTCCTGGAAGGGAAGTGAGAGTAAGAGGGTGGCGAGTAACACTTAAGAGAGACGAGGGGAGTGGGTGACGTGTTCCGTTTTAATCCTAACCCCTAGACAAAACAGAGGTTCCTTTTTCGACTGGCCGTCACCCCTCTAGTCTACGGCAAATCTAGAAAATGGGTGCGACCGTAGCGGTCGGTGGCGCGGACCTGAAGAGCCTTGACCTCCTTTGGGAGGCGACATTGCCACAGATGGCGACTTGGCGCTGCTTTTGAAAGTCGACGCCATTTTTTGTCGTGTTCAGCTTTGTCGCGTTCAGCGTCATCTTGGGCACGGATCTGAACAAAGTGGGGGTCAAGCTTCACTACCTTTTTCATTTGAATCCAAGACTGATCCCAAAGCTGAAGTTCGACGAGGCTTCTCTTTCCCCCGGCCCAGAAGTTGACATTGAAAAGCTGGGAGCCGTCTTCCTGAGGAAGAATAGTTGCCGTCATACTCTCGCCTTTCGTGTGGCCAGCGCCAATGTAGTCGTACTCCCAAGTTTGCTCGCCTTGGTCTGCAAAAAAACGAATTTCGGACCAGCCGTTGGGGGCGCCATCACGCATGGTTGTGAAAGGGACCCCATTGTCCGCGGGTTTTCCAGTCCACCAACTTCCGCATGTCGCACCATTCACAATGTGAAGGTGGGGCTTTTTCCCTTTCCATCCGTCTTCTTGTTGGAATTCGTCCTGAAACAAAGTATGAGTGTGGCCGGAGATAGAAAAACTCTTTTCAAAAGGCTCCAGTAAACGGAACAAAGATTCGCGATTAGAAATTTCGCCAAGGGGAATATGCATCATGACCACGACGAGTTGATCTGAGGAAATTCCTGCGAGGTCGTTTTTGCAAAAAGATAAAACTTTATCCGTTAGGAGTGCTTGGTAGCTCCCCCTTTTTTTTCCGGGATTCTTGGGGTCATCAATCCACTCCCAATAAACATCATCAATGGTAAGGAAGTGGACGCCGCCATAATCAAAGGAGTAATTTGGAGGCCCGAAGTGTCGCACATAGGTTTCGTTAGAAAGGGCATCTTCGGGTGTATCCGTATTCAAGTCATGATTTCCAACAACTTGATACCAGGGGATTCCAATGCGAGAGATACTGGTACTGATTGGACCGAAAATATTGAGATTGTCGAACACGATATCGCCGAGCGTGACGCCGAAAGCTGCATCGGATCCGACAAGCGGCTCGACTACATCGCGATCTAGAAAAAGGACATCTTGGAGATTTCTCGGTTGGGGGTCACCAAAGAAAATAGCTTCAAAGTCACGAGGCTCTTTCTTGTGGCGAAGAGGGAAGTTGATGCTCCTCGGGAGAGAGCCGGTTGGGGCCACCCCTTTGTACTTAGACTTTCGGGAACCATTGGGGCGATGGGCGTAGTAAAAGCGAGGGAGTTTCAGGTCATCTACGGGGACCGCCCAGTCGCTTGGCTTTAAAACAAAAAACTCGCAATCGCCGGGTACGGGAAGAGTCCAGCGCCCGTTCTTGTCGGTGGTTGCAACGTCGGCTCCATTGGAGACACGAATGCCAGGCAGTCCCGGTTCATTTTGGCTACGAACTCCATCAGCATTCAGGTCATGAAATACGATTCCAGTTGCTTGATTGTCGGCGGGGACCCCAAAGAAAAATCCACCGATAAGGGCAAAAAGGGCAAAGGCGACTCGAGTCATGGAGGTAGTCTCGGATATCCTGTACCAATGAACCAGGAAATTCAAGACTGCGTAGACTCCTCGTTAAAGCGCGGCACAATACTCCTCTCCCTTCTTGGAGCCCTTCTCGCTCCAAGCGCATTTGGCCAAGAAGCACCCGATTATGTATTCGTGCAGGAAGGGAACCTTCCACTTGTTCTTTCTGCGCCACACGGCGGGACCCTTAAACCCGAGGATGCCCCAAATCGGACACAGGGAGTTCTTACGAGGGATTCCAATGTGCGGGAAGTCGCGCTTGAGCTTGCCGATGCGATTGAAATTCGGACAGGGTGGCGACCTTTTGTTGTGACGACATCGATTCACCGCGTCAAGGTGGATTTAAACCGTGCGATTGAAGAAGCTGCGCAGGGGGGAGAGTTGGCTGAGGAAGTGTGGGAGATTTATCACGCTGCTTTGGAGGAGGCTTCCGGGAAAGCGCTGAAGATTGGCGGCGGAGCCGCTTTGGTATTGGATATTCATGGTCATGGCCATAAAGAGGATTGGATTGAAGTGGGACATGCGGTTTCTATTTCCAATCTCGCAAAAGATGACAAAGCGCTCGATGCTCTTCCTGAAACAAATGCCGAGTGGATTCGTGGAGCTTCGAGTATTGGCGCAACTCTCACGGAATCGGGATTTCGCGCAGTACCTTCGCCAGAAATCCTACATCCCGATGGAAAAAAATATTTCAACGGTGGTTACATCACACGTCGGCACCGAGGGGAAGGCTTGCGTTCAATCCAGCTAGAGCTTCCTTCCAGTGTTCGGAAATCAAAAAACCGAAAGGACACCGTGCCACGTATGGCTGAGGCCATCTGCTCCTTTGTTTCGCAACATTTTACGATTCCAACGATTTCCTTGGAAAGCAAACCCATACCCAAAGAAGGCTCAATTTCCGTGTTTCGAAAGCACTTTTCCAAAGTCGCTTATGTTTTTGGAATCCCCATTCTTGCTACCCAGAATGTGTCGTCCAAAAAACTGAAGCATGCTGCAGCTGTTTTGGCAGAGTATTTGGATAACGATGAAAATGGAGTCGTAGACGATGGGCGAGTTGTCTCTTTTCTCCTAAATGAGGGTGCATTTTTGGTGATGCCAGAACGGGAGCGTGAAATGAACCGTATTGGTCGATCGTTTAGAGATATTGAGAGTGCGGGCTGGAAAATCGGGCAGGATCTTTATGGGGAAGAAACGTTTCCCGAAGGGCCTCCGCATCGAAAGGTGCGAGGTCGTTTTGACGCCGCCTTAGAAGAAATTTGGCACCTTGTTTCTAATGGTTGGGCTGAGGTGTACCCCGAAGACTTTGGGTATGAACCTGGCTCTAGCCTTTGCGATGCAATGGACCTTGCACGCGGAGGCCGCTTTGAAAATATCCCCCGGCGCTATCCCGAGGAAGCTTGGTACCACTACGACGACCGTACTTGCGATTACTCCTGCATGGCTGCTGAGTACTTCTATTGGTCCTTAACGACCCTTCTTGGTGGCCAGGACTACCCAGGGCGCGCTGAAGAAATTGAAAACGAGTGGGAGTGTTCTACGCCTGAGTCCCTTCGGAAAAAGGACAAGGCGGTAGTAGAGCTACTTCTTAGGGCTGAGTTTTATCTTCCTTTAAAGCGCCCCAATGGGAGCTATCGGGGTTAATCATTCCAGACTCATTTCCTTTAAGAGTTCCTCCACCTTTTCTTCCACCCTTGTGCCGCGCAGATTCTTGTAACGAATGCGGCCTTCGGCATCGAGAAGGAAGGTCGTTGGGTATGCAGAGACACCCCATTCTTCGGGGACCCCACCTTTGGTGGACCCATTGAATACACTCCTCCAACTCACGCCATGCTCCTCGCACTGTGCACGATAGGAGTCGGCATCTCGGTCTGTGTTGATTCCAAGAATGGCGAAGTTTTTATTTTGGAAACGCTGAACCAGCGCTTTTTCGTGGGGGATTTCACCCTTGCATGGGCCTCACCAAAAACCCCAAAAGACGATATAGGTCACTTTACCTTTATAGTCCGATAGGGCAATCGGGTTGCCGTCTACATCCGCACCAGTAAAGTCAGGAGCCTTCTTTCCTATCCTCAGTGTTCGCAAGTTTCGCAAGTAACCTTCCGCTCTTGCAGTACGCTTATCGTCAGGGAACTTTTGCAGAAAATGAGTCAATTCCTTTTCAAATTTGTCCTCATCGCTTCTGCGGAAAAGACTGGCTCGGCTGAATGCCGCATTTGCCTGAAGAACAGGAGAGGTGGCGCGACCTTCCAATTCAACCAGGGCTGCTTCAGCATTGAAGCCAGTTGTACCTTGGTTTCTTGCAATCGCGGAGGCTAGGCCACTAGCCCACTCCGACTCGCTCCATTCGTGAATGAGGGTGTAGGCCAATCCGGTTTGAATGGCGCCTGGATTTTTCCAGTCGATTCCTGATTTCCGGAAGTTCGAAAAGCACCAGAAGAGGGCCTGTCCGCGATCGTCGGGAGAGGCCAAATAGTTTTTTGCAAGGGCGCGGAACTTAGGGAAATAAGTTTCTTGAATGCCGGACTGAAGTGGAAGAGCAGTTTTTTCGCCTTTCGACCGACGCTCCTTGAGTTCTTTTCGGTAAGCGGCCATCGCCTCTTTGTGGTCACTGTCCAGCTTTGAAAAAGAAGTTGGGGAGGCTGGGATTCCCTCGACTGCTTGGCCGTACTTGGAGTCACGAGCTTCTGCGAAGGCTCTTTGTTGCTCTGCAATCCGAAGCAGCTCTTCGTCGCTCAAAGAGATTCGAGCCGAAGAAAGACAAGCAAGGAAGTGCGTTCGCTCTTCGAGCGCAACAGGGCAGCCTACATTCCCTTCGGGGCCATCGGCAGTTGCCAAAATAGCCGCTTCGCGTCTTCGATGAACTCCTGTTTTAGAATCTGGGGCGAGAATAGGTTTGCTGGGGTTCAGAAAAACAAACCAAGGAATGCCGCCATCCTTTCCAGCGCGTAAGGCGGCCGCAACTTCTTCTCCGTGCTCCATTAAGTCTTGATCAATCGAGCAATCCACGAAATCTTTAGCCAACAAATTAGTGACTTCTTCTTGCCCGAGGAACTCCTCGAGAACATCACACCAACCTCACCAAGGCGCTTCGAGGTGTACAAACAAGTTGCGACCCGATTCGGCGGCCTCTAGTCGGGCCTTTTCGAGAACATCAAAGGCATCGGCCTTTGTTTCTTCTTGGGCAAGCGCAAGGGTAGAAAGAGCGAGAGCGAAAAAGAGGGGTAGGTATTTCATGATTCTAAACCAGGGATTTCCCAACCGCTTCGATAGGGTTTATGCAGAAAACGGTCAGCATCGGGACGGCTAGGGAACGAGAGGGCTTTTGCATCAAAGTCCAATTTTTGGTTGGGGAAACGAAGGGCTACATTGCCTAGGAGGGCAATTTCGGTCAAACGGCCTGAATAGGAAAAAGGTGCACTGGGTTTCCCACGACCGAAACAGGCGTTTACCCACTGATGCCAATGATTGACACCCTTTGCTTCAGGTATGGGAATATCTACAAATTGGTCTGCGGGTAAGAGCCGCGGAATTTCATAAGGGCTTGCCATCAGTGCACCTTCTTCTCCCACAAATAAGCATGCGTTGTGGTAGGCGGAATCGCCGACACCCAGTTCGGCAAGTAAAGCATCGGGCTTTCGTTTGCCATCGTGCCAGGTTACGACAACGCCGTCATCCGAGGTCCAACGTGTAGGCCCGAATTCATAACGCACTCGCGACCAGAGAGGAAAGGTGTCATTCGTAGGCGGCGGGCCAAAACTTTCCACGTTTAAAGGATCACCCAGTTCCATAAACCACGGCGCAGGATCCATTAAATGGCATGCCATGTCCCCTTGGGCGCCCGTTCCAAAGTCCAAACGACCGCGCCAAACAAAAGCATGGTATGCACCTTCTTTGTAAGGGCGTTCGGGGGCGACTCCAAGCCAACCGTCCCAGTCCAAATGCTCTGGAACGGGGTCGGTTCCATCAGGGCGGCCCACCCCTTGCGGCCACCAACCTGCCGGGCGGTCGGTCCAAACATGAGCCTCTCGAATCGGGCCCACATGCTTACGTGCAAATAGAGCCTGGGCCCTCGCATAAGATGGATTTGAATGGTTTTGGATACCCATCTGGGTCACAACGCCGGATTGCTCGGCTACTTCCCGAAGTCGCCGCGCTTCCACAACCGTGTGGGTCAAAGGTTTTTGGCAATAAACATGTAGTCCATGATTGATTGCAGAAAAAGCAATGGGTGCGTGCATGTGATCAGGAGTAGTCACGTTGACAGAATCCAAGTTGGCATGTTCTGCGTTCAACAGTTCTCGCCAATCTTGATAGAGACGAGCTTTTGGATGTAAGGCCCCGGCCTCTTTCAGTCGCCCTTTGTCCACATCGCATAAGGCGATGATTTCAACATCGGGGTGTCCAGAAATTTCGCGGAGGTCAGTGCCACCCATCCCGCCAACGCCGATACTTGCGTGGCGGAGTTTCCCTCTCGCATAGCGTGTGGTCGCACAGCTGCCAAGCAAAGATGTGCCTGCAGAAATGACCGCAGACGAAAGAGCGGCGCTCTTTAGAAAGGAGCGCCGCGAAGGGGGGGATGGAGCCGAATGCATTACTGCTTTCTAGCAGGCTCCTAATGGATTCGGGTGGGGGAATCGGCCTCAAGGGGTAAGGGGCAATCTTGATAATGAGCGACCATCCATGTCGCTATGATTTCCCTATGCCCCTACTACAACCGCTGATAGGCCTGATAGGCCTGCTAGCCATTGCTTGGCTCATCTCCTCAAATAGAGTCTCAATTCGGTGGCGACCGGTCCTCGTCGGCCTACTTCTGCAGTGGATTCTGGCTTTTTTGATCCTCAAGACTAAGCTCGGGCAAAACTTTTTTGATGGAGCCCAATCTGTTTTTACCGCCCTGATTGGCTTTGCCTATGAAGGAGCTCGTACGGTCGTTGGCGAGGAAGCCCTTGGCCTAGCGGGTGGCGCTCCGATGCTCGCGATCATTGTTTTGGTGAGCGTCATTTTCTTTTCCTCTCTTTTCGCCGTACTCCATCATTTGGGAATCGTTCGCTTGGTTGTAGGAGTGATGGCAAGGTTGATGTCCAAGACAATGGGAACTTCGGGTGCTGAATCCACAAGCGCTGCTGCCAACATCTTTGTTGGCCAAACGGAGGCACCACTATTGATTCGCCCGTACATCAATAAAATGACGACCAGCGAGATTGGGGCTGTCATGACAGTTGGTTTTGCAACGGTCGCCGGAGGCGTATTTGCCGTTTACATCACAATGATGCAGGGAGCAGTTCCAGGAATTGCAGGCCACCTTCTTGCGGCCTCTGTGATGTCAGCCCCGATGGGATTGGCTATGGCCAAGGTGGTTTTCCCCGAGACCGGAACTCCCGAAACCATAGGCGCAGACATTTCTCAACCTAAATCCGAATACGCCAATACCGTTGACGCTGCTGCAAGTGGTGCCGGAGACGGCATGCGGCTTGCGCTTAACATCCTGGGAATGCTCATTGCTTTTCTCGGATTACTTGAACTGTTCAATGCAGGCTTAGGGTGGATTTACGAGGGGACAACTCTTCAAGGATTGTTGGGAAAGGTGTTCGCTCCCATAGCCTGGCTGTTGGGCATTCCTTCTGGTGAAACGGCCCAAGTGGGCTCCCTTTTAGGAACAAAGTTGGCGGTTAATGAGTATGTGGCGTTTCGCGAACTCATAGATCTTTCAAATGACACTGTGGCGCCAATTTCTGAGCGGTCGAGAATCATTGCAAGCTATGCGCTTTGTGGATTTGCCAATGTCGGGAGTATCGCCATTCAAATTGGCGGGCTTGGCGGAATTTGTCCAGAGAGGCGCGGGGAGATCGCGCGTTTAGGTATTCGCGCGATGTTCGCAGGCGCACTTGCTAGCTTTACAACTGCAGCAACCGCAGCCATTTTTATTTAAGGCGACTACTTCTCGTTCTGCGTAACCGTGATGCTGGAGTTGGAAGTGTCCAAGCGAAGCAGCCCGGGACCAGGCGATTGTTCAACCTTGATTTTTCCGTTGCTGGTATCAGAGCGAACTTCGCAACCCAACTTGCCAGAACAGGAAACTTTGATGGAACCATTGGATGTATCCACCACACCATCGCCAGACCAATCGCCATCCAAATGAACTTGAACGTTTCCATTTGAACTTTCAATCACGAAATTTGTCGGCAATCCGCGCAAATAAACTTTTCCGTTTGAAGTGTCTAGCTTTGCAGACCCAGAGTTTGAAACCACATTAATTGACCCATTGCTCGTGTCTGCAAGAACATCGCCGGCCCCTTCTTTCACATCGATTTTTCCGTTGGAGGAGAAGAGCTCAAGGTGAACGCCGCTAGGAACGGAGATGTCCCAGCTTGAGGAAACGCCTTTTGCCCCTTTCGGTTTTGGGACGCTCATCTCAAGCGTCTCGCCAGAGGTCTTTTCGGACAACTTAGCTTCTTGGAGTAACTCATTAGCCTCAGTTTCGCTTGAAGCATGCACCGTGATGTCCACCTTTCCTTGAAAAGAGTCGCTACCGGGATGAATGACGATTGAACCGTTATGAGCATTGACTCGTAAAGTTGAGATTCCAGTCGAAGCTAAATCAAAGCTGCGCGTTTCTTTGGAATTCGACGAGCTGCCATACTCCCAAGAGATGCTGCATGAGGAAGTAAGGAGAAGGATACCAATAAGAGAAGTAGGGACTTTTTTCACGACAACAGTCTACTTGGGAACTCAGCTTTCGGGATTTCGCTAATCTGTTGAAAATGAATTTCGAAACCGACCTCGTGGCCCATTTGGCTGGCTCCCTTCAAGGCCACCTCGGCTCCGCGCCGGATGTGGCCGTTGTACTGGGATCTGGGTGGGCTGAACGTGCCGACACTCTTCTATCCGGCGTGGAACGGCTCCCTCTTTCCGAATTGGAGCATTGGCCCCTTCCCAAGGTTGAGGGGCATTCCCCGGAACTTCGCCTTGGCACCGTTGAAGGTCGTCGTGTCCTCCTTTGTGGCGGCCGTGTCCATTCCTACGAAGGTTGGGAAGCCTGCGAGCTTGTGCGGGGTGTGCGCTCCATTGTGAAGTGGGGGACTTCCAAGATTTTGCTCCTGAACGCCGCGGGGTCCCTTCGCGAAAATCGCCCGCCCGGCTCCTTAATGCCCTTTGCTGACCACATCAACTTGGGTCTTCCGAATCCACTTGCTTCTGACCAAAGTGAGGACGGCGGTGCCCATTTCATGGATGTTGTTGATCTTTATGAGCCGGCATGGCGCGATGCCCTTCTGGCCAGCCGGCCGGATCTCATCTCTGGCGTCTATGCTGGGCTTCCCGGACCGAGTTATGAAACGCCCGCCGAGGTCTTTCGCCTTCAACAGATGGGAGCAGATGCGGTTGGCATGAGCACGATTCCGGAGGCCCTTGCCGCGAAGTCGGCCGGCGCCTGCGTGATGGCCCTATCGATGTTGACCAACTATGCCGCAGGGATTGGGGGTAGCCGCCCTAGCCACACCGAAGTTCTTGAAACTGCTATCAAACACGGATCAGCCGCTGCGGAAGTGTTGGCCGCTACCATTCAAGTCGCGCCACGATAGAATTACCCGTCGAATTTCCGGCTTCTTGTCCTTTTCGGTTTGAAACGCCGCAATTCTGTCTTAATAACCGCCACCACCCTGAACCCCTAAAAAAATGACTGTTCTCGTAACCAAAGAAGCTCCAGATTTCACTGCCACCGCCGTTATGGGCGACGGTTCCTTCAAAGACGACTTTAAGCTTTCGGATTACCGTGGCAAGAAGGTTGTTCTGTTTTTCTACCCCCTCGACTTCACTTTTGTTTGCCCGAGTGAATTGATTGCTTTTGATCACCGCATGGCTGAGTTCGAAGAGCGTGGCGCGCAGGTCATTGGTTGCTCGATTGACAGCCACTTTACTCACCTCGCTTGGCGGAACACCGATATCAACAATGGTGGAATTGGTCCGGTTAAGTACCCACTCGTTGCAGACCTCAACAAGAACATTGCACGGGACTTCGATGTACTTTTCAACGAAGCCATCGCTTTGAGAGGCTCTTTCTTGATTGACGAAGAAGGCGTGGTTCGCCACCAAGTCGTAAATGATCTTCCTTTGGGCCGGAACATTGACGAAATGCTTCGGATGGTAGATGCTCTTTCCTTCCATCAGTCTCATGGCGAAGTTTGCCCTGCTGGCTGGCAGCAAGGGAAGCCCGGTATGAAAGGCTCCACCGAAGGTGTTGCCGAGTACCTTACCGAGCACGCCGGCGCCCTTTAACCCTCGGGACCCAAGCGTTGCCCTCTGCAATGCTTGAGCGCAACCCACGAGCGGCCCTCCTTCGGGACGGCCGCTCTTCTCTTTTGTAGAGTGTGTGAGATGCGAATCTACACCCGAGGCGGCGACGAAGGCGAGACCGGTCTGTTTGGCGGCAGCCGCATTGCGAAGTCGGACCTGCGCGTGCAGGCCTATGGCGAGGCGGATGAGCTGAATGCGGCTTTGGGTTGGTGTGGAGTGATAGCCGAGTCGCCGCTCAAGGACTGCCTGAAACGAGAGCAGCAAAGGCTTTTAAGTTTCGGCGCCTGGCTTGCCACACCCTGCGACGCTTCTGAAGAAACTCGAGCGAAACTCCCCGCCTGGGAGGATTCCGCTGCCACTCTCCTTGAGGGGGAAATTGACGAAACCGAAGCTCAGTTGGAGCCCCTCAAGGCCTTTATTCTTCCTGGGGGCACCGAGCTTTCCGCTCGCTTGCACCTAGCTCGTGCCATTTGCCGCCGCACTGAGCGAGCTGTTTGCGCTCTTGCAACCGACTCAGAAATTCCTGCCGCCCAACTTGCCTGGCTGAACCGTCTTAGCGACTGGCTCTTTGTGCAGGCGCGAATGGTCAACCCAAACGACTAAATTCAGCTTAACTCTAGCCCTTCAAGAATGGGTCGAGCAATCCGGACTCCAGAGCCTCGCGCGTACACCGTTCACCCTCGGCAATGAGTTCATCTGCGCGGTGATAGTCAAATAAGCCGATATCAGGAAGGCGGGGTTCCAACACTAAGTCAGGCTGGGATAACGCAATATCGCGTTGCGCAATGGTGAGTTGGGCGAAGGCCATCGTGTCTCCAATCACATCAGAGATTCCTGGTGCACCTCGCTTTGAGGCTTGCCCCAAAACTTTTTGCCAGAATCGGGTAGCTTTACCCGCGACTTTTCCTGCCGTATCAGCAACAAAGCCAACGGATTGATGAAGTAGCTGTTTTGATTTCGCAGCCGCTTCAGGGCTAGGATTATGAACATCCTGCGAAACTCCAAGTGCGGTTGGCCCTTCGGCATCCGGACCGTAACTATGGCCATGTAAGTCCACCGCAATCATTTTTGAAAACCCCATTTCAGAAGCAGCTGCAACAGGGACGGGGCAAACTGCGCCACCGTCCGTCAGCCAAATCCCATTCTGTTTTTGAGGAGTGAATATCCCAGGTATGGCGTAACTCGCTCGAATCGCTGGAACTAATTCACCCTCACGAATGCGAACTTCAGCCCCCGAAGACAAGTCGGTCGCTACTGCAACAAATTCCACCGGAAGATGCTCAATCATTCGATCGCCTAACAGGGAATAGAGCACTTTTTTGGTACGTTTTCCAGCAAAGAGTCCGGATACTGGAACAACGGGATCCAGAAACCAAAGCACCGATTGTCGGTCCATGCCTCGCATGAGTTCAACCCAGCCTTCAAGCCCTCCCCCAGCGTGCAAACCACCAACAACAGCGCCAATGCTGGAACCAGCAATGCCTTTCACGGGAACACCAGCTTCCTCGAGGACTTTCAGCACACCGACATGTGCAAGGCCTCGTGCGGAGCCGCTACCTAATGCAAGGGCAACACCGGACTTCCGTTTTTTTGAGCGCCAACTCATCTTGGCGTCAAGGTTACCATGACCCTGATGACTTTGTTTGATTCCTCCACCTTTCCAAGCGATTTGCAGCCCGGTGAACCCGTGCTTGTGAGTTCATGCTTGCTTGGGGAAGTCACCACTTGGGATGGCAAGCACGACTTTGTTTCCGAACTTGTTGAACTTCTCGAAAGAGCCGAAGTGGAAATCATCCCCATTTGCCCAGAAGTATTGGGTGGACTTCCTATTCCGCGGCCACCAGCCGAACCTCCAGCGGGAAACGGGTTTGATGTTTTGGATGGGAAGTCTCCCGTACTGGTTGTGGGGGATTCTCCCGAAACTGGCAGCGATGCCACCGAGGCCTTTTTGAGTGGCGCCCACCAGGTTGTAGAAATGGCTCAAGTTCGTGGAGTCCGCTACGCCTGGATGAACGAACGCTCCCCATCCTGTGGGGTTTTGAAGAGCCATAGCGGTGGAGGACTAGCCGACGGACCTGGGGTCGCTTCTGCCGCCCTAGAAAGGGCAGGGGTGACCGTTTTCCCTGGCCAGGTCTAAAACTCGCTCGTCGGTAAAATCGGGGAATGGATTCTCACTCGGACATCTTCGAAGAGATTGTCCGGCTTCGCCAAGAAGGCGTGCCGACTGCTTTGTGTACGATTCTCCTAACCCAGGGAAGCACTCCGGGAAAGGAAACCATGCGCATGCTGGTCCGGGCCGATGGTAGCACCCTTGGGTCAGTAGGCGGCGGTTGCGTTGAGGCCGAGGTCATTGAGCTTGCCCAAGAAGTGCTTTGCACGGGGCGCACCGAAACGAAGAGCTTCACCCTGAACCGCAAAGACCTTCCGGAGTCTGGATTAATCTGTGGGGGACAAGTGACCGTGCTTGTGGAACCAGTTGTTTCCCCTCGGCTCATCCTATTCGGTGGGGGTCATGTTTCCGCCGCCGCCTCCAGAGTTGCGAAAGAGTGTGAAATCCAGAGCACTATTTTGGATGACCGACCCGAATACGCAGACTCCTCGCGGCACCCTGCAGCTACGGATTGCCGGTCAGGGAGTTGGGAAGAGCTGGCGCAGTCAATCGGAACGGCCGAGCACCAGTTTGTGGTCGTTGCCACTCGCGGCCACCAAGCCGATCTCGAGGTCCTCCTCGCCCTTGCCCAGGCTGGTTGCCGTCCTCGCTACCTCGGTCTGCTTGGTTCCAAGACCAAAAAAGCCACCTTGGAGAGGGTTTTGGCGGATGAGGGCGTCTCTGAGGGGTTTATTCGGGCTATTCAAACCCCTATTGGGCTTCCTATTGGCTCCAGAACAGCTGGTGAAATTGCCGTTTCCCTGCTGGCTGAATTGGTTCAGATGAAGAACTTGGAATCCTCTCGGGAGTCACGTATCCGCGCCACGACCGCTAACTAAATAGGCGTTGAAGACGGGCTATAATCTCCCTCCTAAAATTCGCCCAGAATCTAATTCACCATGCTGATTAGCCTTTTCGCCCCCGCCCTGCTCTGCGCCGCCGCTCTTCCCCAAGAGGAAATCGTCCTCGTGGATGGGAGGATTTTATCGGTCGAGCGCATTACCTCTGAAACCTATAACGAGGTCACCTACAAAACTGCAACGGGTTCTGGCCGCAAAGATGCGGATCAGGTGCGCGAGCTCAAGCATGCCTACGGCTCTCGCCTCTTAAGCGCCTACTCCGATGGGCGTGATTTGATGGTTGACGAGCAATATGTTGTAGCCATTAAGGCCTTCAACGAAGTCTTGGACGATAAGCGCGTCATGTCGAACAAGCGCTATGCTTGGGTAAAGGGCGACACTCTTTTTCGTCAGATTCGGTGCATGTTCACTTTGGGAGACTTCGAGGGTGTAGTCAAATTCGTGGATCGCCTATTGGTGGAAGTTCCTGACACCTTCTACTACGCTGGCGCCCTGATGTACAAAGCTGAAGCATTGGAGTTGAAGGGCGATGAAGCGGGTGCTCGAGACACTTTTAAACAAATGTCGGCAGATGTAGCCGCAAAAGGTCTTCCTGCTCGCTGGGAAAAGGAAAGCGAGCTTGGCTTGTTGCTTTTAGATAAAGCAAAGAGTGGTGCTGGCCTGCGGAACACACTTGAAGATTTGGTGGCCTTGACGGAAGAGTCTTTCCCAACCGTTGCCAGCCGTGCAACCGCTGCCATTGGTCTCTCATTCATTGAAGAAGAAGATTACAGTAGAGCGCAAGAGTTTTTCGAATCGATTGTGAATAGCGATGGTGCCGATGACCGTACTGAAGCCTCTGCCTTTTTTGGCCTCGGCCTTTGCAGCTATCGCCAAGGTTTGGATATGACCGACCAAGATTCTGCTGGCGAGACCTACTTTGAAGCAAATTTGAATTTTCTTCGAGTCGTCACCATGTATCGAGACAATGTTTCTTTGGTTCCAAAGTCTATGTACTACTCTTCGCTTTGCTTTAATCGTTCGGGTGGTTCGGCAAATCGCAGAAAGGCAATTTCTATTGCAGGGCGCTTGCTGAAGCGATACCCAACTTCGCAGTGGACTGCGAAGGTTAAGCGAGATTTGAATCTCCGCTAAGTTATCCACAAATATGAGAAGTTATTCACAACCGTAACTTCTTGAGAATATTTTCGTCCTTTTCTTTGTCGCAGAAGCGGTCAAAGGAAAGTGAGAACAAGCCCCCATAAGAAGTCGGTTGAAGAATTAGCCAAGTTTGGCGAGGAGATTGAGCGTTTTTTGTTGAAGCGGACTCGGGATCGCGAAACTTGTCGGGATATTGCTCAAGAGTCTTTGCTGCGCTTATTGCGCTACGAGGCTTCCGAGGGAGCAGTCGAAAACCGTCGAGCTTGGCTTTATCGAATTGCACGGAATCTATTGATTGATGAGTTTCGAAAGAAGTCGCCCAGTCAGTTGGGGCTAGAGGTGCAAGAGAAAATTTGTATTCAGCCGAAGCAATGGAAGGGGGAGCGCTATGAAGAACCCAGATGGACCTTGGCGGAGACAGAATTTGACCGTAGTGAAGTTGTTGGGATTCTTCCGAAGGCATACGAACAACTCCCTCTTTCGGAACAGTTGTATTTAGATTCCAGGTTTATTGGAGGAATGCGTTGTCGAGAAATTGCGGATTTAGAAGGTATTTCGACGTCCCACGCTCGGGTTCGTCTGTTTCGAGCTCGGCGGCGGCTTCGTGAACTTTTGTTCACAGCCGCAAAACAAAAGTTAAAGGAAAAAGAGGAGAAAATAGAATGTTTTTAGGAATTTTGATGACCAGTCTCATGCTTGTTGAACCAGGCGAAGGCGTGGAAAAATATCCCACTGCTGAAGAGCAGTTGCTTCAAGCGAAAAAGGTAAAGGCTGAGGCGCGTGGGACGAAAGGTGAGGCACGAGTTGTAGCTTTAAATAAAGCATGCGAGGCCTATGGCGCCGTTCTTGAGTATTGGCCGGAAGCTGGCCTAATCACCGCCGAGGCAGCGTTTCGCCAAGGCGAAATCCATCGTGGTCTTGGTCGGCCAGGGCCCGCAAAAGGTGCATTCGAAAGTGCAGTCGATCAGGGTGCGAGCTCTGGTTGGGAGGCGCGTGGCTTATTGGAAATTGGTCACATTCACCGTCGGATGGCAGAAATGAAGGATGCCCTTCTTTATTACGAGCGCGCTTTGAAGCTAGAGAATGTTCACCTTCGATACAAAAACGATAGTCGTGAATGGACTGGAAAGGTGCATTTGAAATTGGGGAATTGGGAAGCGGCTATTGGGTCTTTCGTTGAGTGGGCAAACAACTCCGAAGGTCCCATTGAAGTGGTCAAAGCAACAGACTTAGAAGTTGGGGCTTGGATTAAGCTTGGGAAGTTGTCAAAGGCTGAAACCCGATTGAACCAACTTCAAGAGGAGATGGGAGGCCTTGCGGAAGAGCCCACTAAAGAGAGTGCTGGTTTAGCTCGAGCAATTGAACGGATGAAGTCACCATCACTTTTGATAAAAGCCCAGGAGGAAGCCATTCAAGAGGCTACGGCTCCCATGGCAGAGAATTGAAATTTATTAGGCTTGGGCCATCACGACTGCAGCTGCCGTGGTTGAAGTATGGCTCAGAGATAGGCGAAGGCTGCGGAGCCCGCGTTCTGATGCGAGTTCCGCGGCTTTTTTATGGAGGAGGATTTGAGGAGGGGAAGAGCCGTCAGATCGGATTTCGAAATGAGTGAATTCCACACCATCTTGAGCAAAACCACTTCCAAGAGCTTTCATTGCCGCCTCTTTGGCAGCCCATCGGGCCGCATAGTGAATGGGGGGGTCGGCTCGGGAAGCGCAGTCTTCTTGTTCGCTAGGCGTAAAGAGTCGATTTAGGAAGGTCGCTCCCCCTTTTTCAAGGGCCGAACGGAAGCGGTCCACCTCGACGAGGTCGATTCCGATTCCTGGGGCGAAAGTTTCTTTCATGAAAGCAGGATAGCAGGGTGCGCTGACTGGCCTGAATGGGAATAATGGTGCCTTCCCCATGAGCATCCCCATCCTTGAAGGACTGAACCCTGCCCAACGAAGTGCCGCCGAGCATGGCGGGGGCTCCCTCTTGATTTTGGCGGGAGCAGGAACTGGGAAAACACGAACGATTACGCGGCGAGTTGCCCACTTGGTGCGTGAACGTGGGGTGGACCCAAGGAGCATTTTGGCGATTACGTTCACGAACAAGGCAGCCAAAGAAATGCGGTCTCGGATTCGGGAGTGGATTCCAGAAGCTGGTATGTGGGTAGGCACTTTCCATGCAACTTGTGCGCGCATGTTGCGCATGGATCCAGAGCCAGTAGGGCGATCGCAAGACTTCACCATTATTGATGAAGACGATCGAAAAAAATTGATTCGGCGAATCACCAAAGACTTGGGGTGGGATACTACGGTCTATAAGCCGCGCGGTTTCCAAACGATGATTTCCTATTGGAAGCGTCTTCGGATGGGGCCTGACGGAGCGGCAGAAGAAGCTGCCTTGCATGGGTTGAAAGAAGAGCGTGCCGCTCAAGTTTATGAGAAATATGAAAAGGCCCTCGCCAAACAGGATTCGCTGGATTTCGATGACCTTCTCTTAAAGGGCCAGGAACTTGTGGAATGGGATGGAAAAGGCCCGAAGCGTTGGGCGACTAAGTGGGAGCACATCTTGGTGGATGAATACCAAGACACGAACGAACTTCAATATCAGTTTGTGCGTCACCTTTCGGAAGCTCATGGGAATCTTGCCGTTTGCGGCGATCCTGACCAGTCGATTTATCAATGGCGAGGGGCGGACATTCGAAATATTTTGCGCTTCGAAGAAGATTTTCCGGGGACCCATGTTGTGCGATTGGAGCAAAACTACCGTTCCGTAGGCAATGTCCTTGAGGCGGCTCAAGCTGTTATTGCCAACAACCATTCCCGAAAAGAAAAGGATTTGTGGACTGAAAAGGAAAAAGGCGAACCCTTGACTTTGTCGGAGAGCCCCGACGAGGAAATGGAAGCCTTGGCCATCGCCGCGCGAGTGCGTCAGTGGACCAACGCTGGAACTCCAGCCAAGGAAATTGCAGTCTTCTATCGAACGAATGCTTGCTCCCGATCTTTGGAAGCTGCATTCACGCGCTTACAGATTCCTTACCAGGTTGTAGGTGGGCTCTCGTTTTTTGAGCGCCGAGAAATAAAAGATTTGCTTGCTTATGGCCGTTTGGTTGTAAACCCAAAGGATGATGTTGCCGTCGAACGGGTAATTAATGTCCCTCCACGGGCCATTGGGGCCACAACGGTGGACCGCCTTCGAGCAAAGGCTCAAGAGTTAGACGAACCCTTACTTAAAGCCCTTAGCCGGTCCGAAGTTCGAGATGCAATGGGAACTCGGGCTAAAAAGTCTTTGACCTCTTTTCTTTCGGTTTATGTCAAAATATCAGAACGAGCCGAGAGTGCTGAAAATAGCCTACGGGCTATTATTGAACGGACTGGCTACCGCCGATTCGCCGAATCGTTAGGGGATATGGAAGATGTTGACCGCCTGGAAAATATCGACGAACTTTTGGCCTTTGCATCAGAATACGATGAGCGAATGGGCCAAGGCTTACGAGGGTTTTTAGAAGAAGTGACTTTGCTTACCGACCATGACCGTTGGGAGGAAGGCGCTCAGCGAGTTTCCTTGATGACGGTGCACACTGCAAAGGGGCTTGAGTTTGACCGGGTTGCCGTTGTGGGTTTAGAAGAAGGCCTGTTTCCGCACGCCCGCTCCTTTGAGAATCCAGGTGGCATGGAAGAAGAGCGACGCCTTTTCTATGTTGCTTTAACGAGAGCTCGACAGGAGTTATTTCTTTCCCACTGCCGAATGCGTTTCCGAACTGGTGCGCCGGGCCCGCAAGCCCCTTCTCGTTTCCTGGACGAACTCCCCATCCATCTTTTGGAAGGAGAGTCCATGGAGGAGGCCTTGCCCGCTCAAGAAGCTACCGAGGGGATGAGTAGAGCTGGGAGCGAGCTCTTTCGTGTGCAAGATTGGGTCGATCACACCACCTTTGGCCGCGGCGTGGTCCAAAAGGTGTTAGGAAAGGGCATTAATCAGAGGGTGGTCGTACGATTTGAGGGCGAGCGAGACCCACGCCAACTGTTAGTGGCCTATGCCCCTCTCGCCAAAGTCCAAAGCTCATGAACTCTCTTCGCGATAAAGCCTGCGAAACCCTCGTCACCTTTTTTGGTTTAGGCCATGCCCCGGTCGCCCCGGGTACTTTTGGCACCTTGGGTGGCGTTGCGATTGCTGCTGCGGTGGGCAACTATTGCCCCGAGAATTACTTGGTGTCGGTCCTTGGGATTGCCCTTGCTCTTTGCCTGCTAGGGGCACCCTGTGGTGCATGGGCGGAACAAAAATGGGGCAAGAAGGACCCCGGCCAATATGTGTTGGATGAAGTCGTGGGCTACTTGATTGCTGCAGCGTGGCCCGTATTTCCGGGCTGGACCCATCTTATTGCCGCATTTTTGATGTTCCGACTAACCGATATCGTGAAGCCGCCGCCTGCCCGCCGCATGGAGAAGATTTCTGGCGGTTGGGGTATCTTGGCGGATGACATCGTTGCTGGCGTCTGGGCCCTCCTTCTTTTGCTTGGGGTTTCTTTTCTGTTCCCAACTCTCCTTGGTTCTTGAATAAAGAAATAAGTACTGACACGGTATCCACCAGCCGGCAATCTGCCGGGATGGGCATTGCTGCGCGTTTTACTTATGGCATTGGTGCTTTTGCACTCTTGTTCGCTGCCATATCGACTTGGATTCTCCTCAGCGCTGCCAAATCCTTGAATCAAGAAACAGCTGATGCCGCTCGCCTTGAAATGGCGAAAGAAACAGGGCGAATGCACGCTAGGGAATACGAACTTCCACCGAAGCTGTCCGGAAAACAATACTCTGCAGGGTCTGGAGTCCAAGTCCTTGTGGGTAGAGGCGAAGTTCTTATTGGAGAAGAATCTGTTGAATCCAAAGTATTTCGTGTGCGCAAGGCCAGCGAGGAGGAGGGGGTAGTCGGCCAAACTTTGGATTTGTTTGCCCCTTCCAAAGACAGTGCAAACCCTGAACAGCGCTTTGTCGTTTTGGTGTTGTTGGTTACTGCGGGTCTCGTGGGCGTCGTGATTCTGTTTGCCTCCATTACTGCGCGCCGAGTTGCATTTCCGCTGAAAACACTAACCGAAGATGTTTTGACCATCAGCCGTGGCCGTTTGAACCATAGGATTCGAACCGAAGATGCTGTGGGCGAGGTCGCCATGCTTGGCTGGGCTGTGGACCGAATGGTGGACGACCTTGTGGAAGGGCAGGAAACGCAACGAAGTCTTGAAAAAAGGCAACAAGAAGTGGAGACCCTTCGAGAAATTCGCCGTAATTTGCGGCCAATGGAAATTGATCCGCCCAAGGGCTTCAAGGTGGAAACTCTATTGGTTGAATCTGATGATGCCGGAACGGGTGATTTCGCTGACGCTCTTTCGGATGGCGAAGGCCGACCCACACTTGTGGTGGGCGCTACCGCCACTCGCGGTATGCCTGGCGCCCTTTTGATGGCCATGACTCGAGCATATTTGCGCGTTGCGATTTTGGATGGTCTTTCTCCGACCGAATCCGCTGATCGCACCAACCTTGCCCTGAATCGAGATTTGTCTCGTGGCTTATACGCAAGTGCGATGATCGCTCGTTTGAATCCCTCCGACGGTTCAATTGAATTGGTTTCTTCCGGACATAAATCTCCTGCCATTCGCTGGGATGCTGAGGCTGGGATTTTCCGGAAGCTACAGCCGAACGGAATTGCACTTGGTTTCGACCGGGGCCCCATTTTTAGGCGCTCTATGGAAACCTTGAATCTCCAGCTCAAAATTGGCGATGCACTTTTCCTCTTCAGCCCTTCTGCTTTTGAAGAGACCAATCCCAAAGGGAAGCCGTTAGGAGAAAACGGCGTTTACGCCCTAGGGAAAATCGCTGTTGAACATGGCATGAGCACTATGGAAGAGAAATTGGAGACCTTTTTGGGAGGGCAGCCCCACTCGGATTTAGCTTTTGCCATGTGCCGAGCTGTTGAACCAGAAGAAGAGAAGCCCTCATGAAAATCGGCGAATTCCAGAAACTCATCGAACAAATCTACTTCGAAAAAGACAAGGGTCGGGGACTCGAAGCCACGCACATGTGGTTTTGCGAAGAAGTCGGCGAGTTAACTCGCGCGCTCCGCCGTGACGACAATCGTGAAAACCTGGAAGAGGAGTTTGCAGATGTTCTGGCTTGGTTGGCCACTCTTGCCAGTATCAAGGGCGTGGATTTGGAAGCCGTTGCCGCAAAAAAATATGCAGAGGGCTGTCCCTACTGCCACGCAACACCTTGTGGTTGCTAATCTTGAATCCTCCTTTTGGAGGAGGGAGAGACCTCATATTTGGGGAAGGGCAAAAAAAAGTGGGACAGCCAGTTCCACCTGCCCCCTGGATGAATCCAATGTGGTGTCGCCAACTGTCCCGTAAGGTTCGAAAACCTTGTTGGTAGCCTTTGCTGAAGAGTAGGAGGGGGAAAGAGGGAGAAAGGTTCCCTTTTATTGGCATAGGAAAGGTATTCCCTCGAGATTTGCCACCGTAAGTCCTTGATTTGCCGATATTTAGCAGTTTGCGTCTCGGGCAAAGATTAGGAAGAAAAGTGGCTTTTGTATGCTGGAATGCATGAAGGCCATTCCCCTTGAAGTCACCTGTCCTTGCTGCGAGACCTTACTCAAGATTCATCCCCATTCGGGAAAGATTCTCGCCCATGGTGAAGAGGCTCTAAAACCCATTGATTTGGGTGATGTGGTGAAAAGGGTTGAGGGGCGAGACGAAAAGTTGAAAGATTCTTTTGCGGAAGCTCTTGATGCTGAGCGCAATCGAAAGAAAGAGTTGGAAGATTTATTCCGCAAGGCAGCGGATAAGGCCAAGGATTCTGATGGGGAAAAGCCTCCAGAGAATCCATTGGACGATCGCTGGCGTTAGTCCGTTGCTGGAATCCAGGTTTCTTTGAGAAACTTGTATTCTGTCCAATTAAAGCGCAGAGGCGTCACCGTTATCCAGCCATTTAAGTAGGCTTCGGTATCGGAGTTTTCGGGGTAGCTTCCTTTGAAAGTGAAGGCGGCACGAAAGCCTTTGGCGTTTTCAGGTTCGCCTTTCGGAAGTTTGGCCGATTTAAATCCAGTGACTTGGATATAGCCACCACCCATAGGGGCAAGTTTCGCCCCAAGCCATCCACCTTCGGGTTTTCGGGGCGCATTAATGGACCAACAAATATTGGGGTCGGCCTCTTGGGCAAGTAGGGCTTTTGCAAACTGAGCGGTCCACTGGGCCGTGGCTTCGAAATCTCTCATCCGCGACTCTTGGGAAACAGCAATAGATGGAATCACATGGTAATTTCCTTCCAATGCAGCGCCTACTGTTCCGGAGTAGTGAGCGATTTTTCCAACATTGGCGCCACGGTTAATTCCAGATACGACAAGGTCGAAGCTATTGGTGGCCCCAAGGTGCAAGACTCCAAATGAAGTTGCGTCGGAGGGTGTGCCGCTGATGGAGCAAGCGTAGGTCGCGCCTTTCATAGAAATATCGTTCACAACCAAAGTTTCAGAAAAGGCGACAGAGGAATGGCTTGCTCCGGAGCGGTTTCCACTTGGCGCGCAAACGACAACTTCACCGACATCGGAAAGGGCCAAGGCAAGGGCGGAAAGACCAGGAGAGCGAATGCCATCGTCGTTTACAACAAGGATGCGCGGAGTGGGAGCTGCTTCCGAACTTTGCGTTGTGGCAGTGGAGGCGCAAGCGCTTAGGCTTGCAAGAAGAATAAACAGGCTAAGGCGGTGAATCACGGTCAAAGAGAATACATGTCTCTTCGCCGGTCTTCAAAGAGATGATTGTGGCCTGTAACTTGTTTATTACGAGCGAGCGAAGGTTCGAATTCGAAAACGCCTTGCCAGATTTCCGCGCGAGGAGCGGAGGCAAGCAAGTCAGCTGTGGGGGTGATGGCTTGTGAGCCACCAGTGAAGGTGACCTGAGTGTCTCCCTGAGATTCCGTTCCAATTCGGTTGGCCGTGAACACACCAATGTGATTGCAAAGGGCGTGCCCCTTGACCCCGGTTTGAGCCCAAGGAAGTACGAGGTTGGAGCAATGGGCAACAAAGTCAGCTCCAGCGAGTGCAGCCATTCGCCAAACTTCGGGAAAAGACCAATCGAAGCATATGAGAATCGAAAATTTTGCGCCTCTCCATTCGAAGACCGGAACGCCAGCATCGCCGGGCTGAAAGAGTTCTTTCTCAGTATCGAAAAGGTGAAGCTTTCGATAGTTCCCGCGAACACCTTTTGGGGTTAGAAATGCGGCAGAGTTAAATAAAGTGCCTTGGGAGACTTCAGCGTAGCCCGAAACGATGGCGATGTCGTGTTCTTTGCAGCGCTGAATGAGCCAGTTCAAAAATAAACCCGATCCGTCGGCTGGTTCTGCAAGGCCGGAGAGGGCCTCAAGATTTGGGAATAAGTAACCGCTACCAGCAAGTTCTGGTAGTACTACGATTTCTGCACCCTCTGCCACACAGGCTTCGATTTGTGGAGCTAATCGCGTGCAGCTGAGTTTTGGATCAAGGTGGGCGGGTTCTGATTGAATGATGCCAATGCGCATCAAACTTCGACCTGCTCGCTGGTGTCGCCTAGGAAAAAGTCATTACCTTTATCGTCGGTAATGATGAAAGCAGGGAAGTCTTTAACTTCTATTTTCCAAATGGCTTCCATGCCAAGCTCTTCGTACTCCAAACACTCTACTTTGGTAATGGAGTTCTTTGCTAGGCTCGCTGCCGCACCACCAATGCTGCCTAGATAGAAACCACCATTATTCCGGCAGGCTTCGGCAACTTGACGAGAGCGATTTCCTTTGGCAACCATTACAAGAGAACCACCAGCTTTTTGGAATTGGTCAACAAAGCTATCCATTCGGTCGGCAGTCGTGGGACCGAAGGAGCCCGATGCATAGCCTTCTGGTGTTTTGGCGGGGCCTGCATAGTAAACGGGATGATTCTTGATGTAGTCTGGCAAATCTCCTTCCTGTTCCAATCTCTCACGAAGTTTGGAGTGGGCCAAATCACGAGCCACAATCATGGGCCCGCTTAAGGAAAGGCGTGTACGGACCGCATGTTTGTTTAAGGAAGCCAGGATTTCACCCATAGGTTGGTTCAAATCAACCTTAACCACTTCATCGGCGAGGGCGGTTGCATTGTCTTCGGGGAGAAAGCGAGCGGGGTTGGTTTCCAGTTGTTCAAGGAAAACACCTTTGGTTGTGATTTTGCCTTTGATTTGTCGGTCGGCTGAACAAGAAATTCCAATCCCGATGGGAAGAGAGGCCCCGTGTCTGGGTAAGCGAATCACACGGACATCGTGGCAAAAGTACTTGCCACCAAATTGGGCGCCGATTTGAGAGTCGCGTGTCATTTGAAGAATCTTTTCCTCAAAGTCTCGGTCGCGGAATGCGTGCGCGCTTTCAGAGCCACAATCGGGAAGAGAGTCAAGGTAGTGCGCACTTGCAAGCTTCGCCGTTTTTAGATTCATCTCTGCTGAGGTGCCGCCAACAACTACAGCGAGGTGATAGGGGGGGCATGCAGCAGTGCCGAGGCCCTTAATTTTTTCTTCGAGGTAGGTGAGCAACAAATCTTCACGGAGAAGAGAGGGCGCGCCTTGGTAGAGATACGTTTTGTTTGCAGAGCCTCCACCTTTTGCCATGAAAAGGAATTCGTAAGAATTGGAGTCGGTGGCAATGAGGTCGATTTGGGCTGGAAGATTGCACTTTGTGTTTTGTTCTTCGAACATGCCAAGGGGGGCAAGTTGCGAGTAACGAAGGTTGTCGTCCACGTATGTTTTCAAAACTCCAGAGGAGAGGGCGGCCCTGTCTCCTCCTCCGGTCCAAACCCGTTCCCCTTTTTTGCCAAGGATGATTGCTGTTCCGGTGTCTTGGCACATTGGCAAAATCCCTTCGGCAGAAATTACAGCATTCTTCAACAAGTCCAGCGCAACAAATCGATCATTGGCGGTAGCTTCAGTGTCATCCAGAATATTGCGCAATTGCTGGAGGTGGGCGGGGCGCAAAAAGTGTGCAATATCGTGAAAGGCTGCACGCGCAAGCTCGGTAAGAGATTCAGGAGTTACTTTGAGAATCTCATGGTCCTCGAACGAGGTCTTTTCAACATCTAAACCCTCCAGCTTTCGCCACGGGGTGTCATCCGCAGAGAGAGGGAACATGTTTTGGGCGAGCAGGTCGGTGGGGTCCGTCATGGCAGTCCTCATAAGCTACGACTGCGCCCGTTGTCAGCCATGCTATCCCCTGATACGTGCAATCTTCAGCGGTCGATTGAAGACCTTCGTTCGGGCCAAATCCTCGAAAACATCAGGTGGCATGCCTTCGGGCAAATCAACGGTTGCGAAGTCTTCGTAGATGTCAATGCGGCCGATGTGCTTGCCTTGTAGGCCGGAGGTGTTAGCAATTGCCGCCACGATTGGGCCAGGTTTGGCATCATCTCGATATCCAACCTCGATACGGAATCGCTCCATACCCTTCTCAGTAGTCTGCCCGAGTTTCCCGGGGTCCTTTTTTCCACCACGATCGGCTCTGTGGGCACCGCGTTCTTTTCTATCCCGGCGGTCGCCACGCTCCCTCGGTTTTTTCTTGCCTTCCACGAAGCTGTCTTGTCCAAAAGTTTCGTTGCTTGCAATCAGGAGCGGTTTTTCGCCTTGAGCAATATGGGCTAAAGCTGCAGCAACTTGAAGTGCATCTGCTTCGGGGTGGTCCGTGAGATAACTATCAATGAGGCGCACATTAAATTCTAAATCACCATCCGCAATGGCAGTCGAGATCTGGTTTTTGAAGCGCCCGATTCGTTGTTCGTTGACTTCGTCAGGCGTCGGCATTTTCATGGGCTCAATCTTCGCGCCCGTGACCTTGCCCAACATATGGAGTAGCCGTTTCTCTCGTGGAGTTACAAATAGAATGGCTTCGCCGGAAGCGCCAGCTCGACCAGTGCGTCCAATTCGATGTACATAGGACTCGGGGTCGGTTGGGGCATCAAAGTTGATGACATGACTGATTCGCGTTACATCAAGCCCGCGTGCTGCAACATCGGTGGCAACGATGATGTCCAATTTGTTTTGCTTGAGCCGGCTGATGATTTGTTCGCGTTGCGCTTGAGGGATGTCACCGTTGAGAGCTGCCGCAGCAAATCCGCGCGCCTCCAGCTGCTCAGCAACAATTCCCGTTGCATTTCGTGTGCGTACAAAAATCAGCACTGCATCAGTTTCCTCAACTTCAAGAATGCGAGTGAGGGCATCAATTTTTCTTCGACCACCAATGATTTGATAACGTTGATTGATGGTGTCCGCAGTCGTCTGCTTGACTTTGATTTTGACCTCAGCGGGGTTGTTCAGGTATTTTTTCGCAATCCTTTTGATTTCACTGGGCATAGTTGCCGAGAAAAGAGCGATTTGTCGCTGATCTGGAGTTTGCTCCAGCACCCAGTTCACATCTTCAATGAAACCCATCCGCAACATCTCGTCGGCTTCGTCCAGGACGAGGCACTGCAAGTTTTTCAACTTAAGAGTCTTTTTGCGAAGGTGGTCGCAAACTCGGCCGGGTGTTCCCACGACGACATGCACGCCTCGCTTGAGGGGTTGTAGTTGATGCTGATATCCCTGGCCCCCGTAAATGGGAAGTACATGGAAGTTCGGAATCGAACGAGCGTATTTTTGAAAGGACTCTGCAACTTGAATTGCAAGCTCGCGAGTAGGGCAAAGCACCAAAATCTGCGGCGAGCGAATGTCAGTGTCCAAATTTGCCAGCAGAGGCAGAGCGAAGGCAGCCGTTTTGCCGGTGCCTGTCTGCGCTTGGCCAATGATGTCGCGCCCCTCGAGAAGGTGCGGGATGGCTTCGGCCTGGATGGGGGAGGGACTCTCGTAGCCAAAGGTCGAGATGGACTTCACCATTTCGGGCGGCAGTCCTAGGTCCTTGAAGTTGACGGATGACATTGTTTTGACCACAGGAGGGGGGTTCGGCCACCCGGGGGCGCATAAAATACCCTCGCGATGCCATTTGGGATGAAGGAACAAACCGAGTATTTCGTGACGTGCTCTCCCGGGCTTGAGCCGGTTTTGCATCGCGAAGTGCGTGCGCTTGGCTTTTCCAAGGTTGAGCAGCAAGTTGGCGGCGTAAAGTTTTTGGGCACCATGTTGGATGCATGGCGTGCAAATCTGGAGCTTCGCACCGCAATCCGTGTGCTTCGGCGGCTGGAGCGCTTCTCATGCCCTGACGATAAAACTCTTTATGAGACAGCGAAGGCAATCGATTGGTCTCAATTCTTGGCTTCGGAGGGCACATTTTTTGTTGATGCCCAGTGTCGTGAGTCGGCTTTAGATCACTCGCAGTTTATTGCCCAACGCACCAAGGATGCCGTGGTGGATTCGCTTCGGGGGGCTAGCGGAGAACGCCCGAGCGTGGCAAAGGACGATGCGGATTTAAGGATTCATGTTCACTTATGGCGAGACCGATGCACCTTGTCGGTAGACACATCCGGTGATTCTTTGCATAAACGCGGATGGCGAAAGTATCAGGGTTTTGCCCCTGTTTCGGAGACCATTGCGGCAGCCGTGGTTTTGCAGTCTGCGTGGAATCAGCGCGCTCCCTTGGTGGATCCTTTTTGTGGATCTGGAACGATTTTGATGGAGGCAGCCATGATTGCTTCCGGAATGGCACCAGGCCTATTTCGAGTTTTCGGATTTGAAAAGTGGCCCGGCCATGATGCGTGGGCATGGGCAAAGTTCCGCGCGGACTCGAAGTCTCGCATCAAAATGCCGAAGAAGTTAAAGCTCATTGGGTGCGACCATGAGCACAAACACATTTCAGGAGCGAAAAAGAATGCGGAGAGTGTTGGGCTTGAGGACAATTTTTCTTTTGAAGTCGCGGACGCATTGGATTTTCCCTGGAAGAAAGGGTGGGGGGCTACGGTGGTTTGCAATATGCCTTATGGCGTGCGAGTGGGAAGCCCTGAAGAGTTAGATCAGCTCCACAAAGAATTTGGCGCAAGCCTTCGTGCCAACTGTTCAGGCTACGATTTTTCTATTCTTGTAGGGACTCGACAATTTGCTCACCTTCTCGGCTTTCAGAAGTGGGAGAGCATGCCCATTCAGAATGGCTCCCTTCAGTGCCGTTTGTTGACGGGCAGCTTGTCGGCGGACTGACCTTTACTGCAAAACGAGTTCCAAAGCTTCACTTGATGTAAAGCCTTGTGGAGCGTTTGTGTCTGCAAGGAGCCATTGGAGATAAACGGACTGGCCGCGAAGGGCCGGATTGAAAGGGAGTTGTGCGACGTGCGTGAGGTTTCCGTTAGAGTCTAATACTCCTTGTGCAACAACTCGATGTTGGGGACCCCAGTCCAAGAAACAAGTGACGCCGAAGTCAAGATGGCTGACAAAGTCTGGAACCCAATCCATTCCTAGCCACGCAAAGGCGCCAGGGTTTCCCCCGTGAACACCAACGGAGAGTGAATTTCCAAGAAGTGCAGGATCATCAAAGACCATTGCGGGCGCATCGCTGCTTCCACTTGCGGTGCCAAATCCAAAGGTCGCTCTGGTTTGTGAGGAACCACCATTTAGGGTTGGCGCATCAAAGGGAAGAGTGCCTGAGGCCACTCTTGAGTCCAACAAGGCCGAATCTAGAAAGGCATGAAGGTCGTCTTTCTCCGATTGAGAGAAGCCGATGGATACGATATGAGGAGATTTGTTTGCATGAGTGAAGTCACCGCCTCGGTCATAAAAATCAATAACGTCCATCAGGGAATTTGCCGACCCATTCCGGAAGTAAGGCGCGCGGAGGGAAACATTCCGGAGGCCTGGAACCAAAAGTTTTCCGTAATCGGATTGGAGTCCTGTGACGGCAAAGCGGCCAGAGTCTTCGTCGGCAGGTCGAACGCCTGTGTATTGAAATTGAACGCGACCCAGAGTGGGGAAAGTGTGGCATTGGACACATCGGCCCTTGGTCTTGAATAAATCCATTCCTCGAACCTCTTGGGCGTTCATGGCGTTCATATTGCCATTTTGATAATTATCCAAAGGTGTTTGATTAGAGAAAAGAGTGCGCTCATAACTCGCAATGGCAAAGGCGATTCGCTCGGCGGTGATGGCGGGCGTACCAAAGGCAACGGAGAAAAGTTCCGGGTAAGTTCGCCGACCCACAAAGTTTTGAAGACGATTGGGAATGGAGCTTGCTAGCGCCAGGGGGCGTACTTGAGTCAGTTTCGTCGTGAGGTCTTGCCAAGTCCTTCCGACATGAGCCATTTCTCCGTCGGCCATCGGGGGGCCAACAGATTGCGATTCCAAAGCTGCGCCCCAAGACAAACTCACTTGTCCAGAAACTGGATCCGTGAAGGTGCCAGAAGCTCGGCCGTCCCAGAAAAGAGCGGGTGCCAGAAGGGCGTTGATTGTTGAGCCGGGCCGTCGGCCCGTCGCTTGTGGATGATGAGCAAAGGGTCCGGTAGGGTCGAAGTCGGCTTGTGAAGTTCGCCGAACCAAGCCAACAGAACCAAAGATATCGTCGGTAGTTTGGAACAAACCGTCAGGGCCAGGGTTGCGCGATGCTTCTGCTCCCGTACGCGGGTCCACGCCACCGGCGGAATGTTGGTGGCAGCTTCCACAAGCGACTGAGTTAGAGGAACTCAATTGCTCGTCCCAAAACAAGGCCATTCCCAAGGCTTCCTTTTCGGCGCTGGAAAGGTTGCCAGAGGGGGGGGCTGGGGGAGTAAGGAAACCTTGTGCGGAAAGTGATGCACAAAGAATGACTGCTGCACAGAGGGGATGTCGTAGTGAAAGCACGGTGTCTTAGCCTACCACGAAATCGTCCTTTTGGACGGATTGATGAGCCTGAAGGAACTAAGGAAAGTAGGGATTAGCTCATCACATGTTCGCCAATTATTTGGTTTTTGCGATTCAATAAGAAAAGTTTCGATTAACCGGTAAATGGCCCCATTTTGGCTCCTTCTATAATCCTATTCTGCGCTGTGTGTGCGGCCGTAGCTCAGTTGGTAGAGCTCCAGCTTCCCAAGCTGGTTGTCGAGGGTTCGAGTCCCTTCGGCCGCTCCACTTTCTTTTGTTGCCAAGAATCCTTCCGAATACAAGAACAGTCTCCAAGCAATGAATACAACTACGTCGCAAGAGAATCGTCGTCATGACCTTGACGCGCTACGGGCCTTTGCAATGTTGCTCGGTATTGTTTTGCATGGGGCACTCTCGATGGCACCAATCCCGTGGCTCGTTGAGGACGACGTGAGGAGCCATGGGATGGGGATGCTGAACCACTTCATTCATGTGTTCCGTATGCCACTTTTCTTTTTGCTCAGTGGATACTTCTCAATGTTGCTTTGGCAGCGGCGCGGCCTGGGCGGACTACTTCGGCAGCGGGCACTGCGAATTTTTCTGCCGCTTTTCGTAGCAATTTTCACGGTGTTGCCCCTGTTGGCAATTTCGGTTCCAGTTGCGTGGGGATTGTCGGAAGACGCCAAAGCTCCAGGTGGTGGACCGAGTTCTTTGCACTGGGCAGTCGGACATGGTGATGTGGAGGAGTGCGAGCGCTTGCTTGAGTCGGGATCTGATCCGAACCTCGGGGACGATCGTGGTTCAACACCATTGCATTGGGCAATCTTTTTTGGTCGTGAGCAGGCGGCCCTGACGCTAGTTGACGCCGGCGCTGACCTGAAGCGCAAGAATGTCGACGGAAGGACTCCACTTGACGAACTGATGGAGCCTTGGACTCCCGAAGTGCGCTCTATTTGCGAGTTTTTATCCAGCCTCCTTCAGCTTGAGGTTGACTTGGACGAGGTGCCTGCCGCGCGTGCACGTATTGCTACTTCGATTGGTTTGGAGGCCCCGATGCTGGTCAGTTCAGAGGAGCTCAATAAGGAGGAAACAAAGAGTGCATTTGAACTCGGACACCTGTGGTTTCTTTGGTACCTCACACTTTTGACCTCACTACTGGCCCCACTGTTTGCTCTCCTCGCGAGGGCCTCCCACCGCTTATCTCAAGCGGCAGCATCGCCATTGACCATGCTGGCCCTGATTCCGGCAACGGCCTTCCTTTTGAAGAGCATGAGTAATTCAACCGGATATCCTTTGTTTGGCCCGAATACTTCCATCGTTCTCAAACCGGATCTACTGATACTTACTTTTTATGGCCTTTTCTTTGGGTTTGGAGCTTTGTTGCGGCTGGTTGATCCCGATACCCGACGCATCACACGTCGTTGGCCGGTTTGGATTCTGATTGCGTTGGTCGCCTTTCCGATGGCATTGCATGCGACCTTTGAACCACAGGATGGCGAGACAAGCATGGGCGCGTGGGCCGCTCTCCTTCAGGCAGTCGCGTGCTGGGGCCTAGTAATAGGTCTGCTGGGGGCCTTCCAAAGAGTGCTGAGTAAAGAGTCTCGATTCGCCCGCCTAGTTTCGGATTCCTCCTACTGGATTTACCTAATGCACTTGCCGCTGGTAATCATTCTTCAAGGTCTAGTGAGTCATTGGCAAGCTTCAGCCGTCCTCAAACTTCTTACAACCTGTTCTATAACCTTCGTCGCTCTGTTTGCGACCTACTTAGTTTTTGTGCGACCTACCCCAATTGGCTGGATGCTCAATGGCCGCCAGCCTCGACGAAAGAAAGTAGATTGAAATTTTCTTGGCCAGCTTGGCCATTTCAGTAGATAGAATACGCGCAAATGAAATCTCTAAAAATGAAAATTTTGCCGAGCGAATACCGTATTTACCAGCTGGCGCCTAATAGCTCAATTCCCTCTCAAGTTTTTGATGAGGAGTTCTTTAGCGTGACGAAGACAGAAGACGAGGTCTCATTGGTGTGTAGTGCTCGAATCAGCATCGAGTCCAAGAATGTTGAAGCGGGATTTTCCTGTATGCAAGTCGTTGGCCCCTTAGACTTTTCTTTGACTGGAATTTTGTCTGAGATTTCCTCTGTTTTCTCTCGAGAAAATATTAGCATTTTCGCTATCTCCACATTCAATACAGATTATATTTTGTTCAAGACGGTGGAGGCCGAAAATGTTAAGGAAGCTTTCTCGGTCTCGGGCCACAAGATTTTATAGTGTAATTTTCTGGAATAAAATATATACGACTGCACAGAAAAAATGGAATGAGTGGGTCAGGCGCGGTAGGCTTGGAGAACATGAGGGGACTTCTTCCGGCTAGGCTTTTTTTTGGCGCCTATTTCGTATTGTTCCTGGTTTGCGCGATTAGCCCTTATGACCGTTCGGTGTGGTGGGCGGAAAATTCCCCCATTCTTCTTTTGGTTGGGGTTGTTGCATGGGTTCAGAAACATCACCGTTTCAGTGGAGTTAGCTTTAGCTTGATGTTTTGCCTGATGGCGCTCCATACGATTGGTGGACATTTCACATTTGCGCTAGTGCCTTTTGATTGGGTAACAGACACCTTTGGATTCGAGCGAAATCATTACGATCGCGTGGCTCATTTTTCAGTGGGTTTTTGGGCCTTTCCCATAGCGGAAATATTGCATCGTCGAAACCTGGTGAACACAAAGTGGATTCTTTATCTTTTCCCGGTCTTTTCAATTGTGACGCTTGCAGGAGCCTATGAGGTCTTTGAGTGGCTCTACGCCGTTTCTGCAGACCCAGCGGCGGGAATCGCAGTCCTTGGCTCGCAGGGGGACATCTGGGATGCTCAAAAAGACATCCTCGCAGACACTCTTGGTGCGCTCGTTGGTGTTTCCCTGTTCGCGCTAGTTCGCGATTAAAGGGAAATCTTCCCCACCCTCAATGAGGGGGAAAGTCGGGCGCTGACGGCCTCCAGTTTTGCCTTCAACAAAGCCAACCACGAACTCACGCAGCTCTTCCACGCTGACCATGCCGTCGCTGTTTTTGTCTCCTCCACCCTTTAAGGCCGCGAGCACTCCAGCTGTAAACAAACCGTTTCCGTTTGCTTCCAATGCTGAGCCCGCTTCGGTGCTGCCAGCCAAAATGTAAACGCCACCCCCCGTTGCCGCGAGAGCATTTTCGATGTCACCTGAGGTGAAATAGCCTTGGCCACCTCTTGAGGATTCATCAGCGGACCCTCGTCCTGATTGGCAAGTGTCCAAAAGAAGAATCCTGCGATGGGCTTTAAGCTGGGACCAAGTGACGAGTTGCTCAATGTCGTGCCGCGAAACTCCTGCATAAGGATCCTCTGGAGTGGCATCACTCGTTAAAAAGTAATATTCGCCATCGGGGTCACGAACTCCATGGCCAGCGCCAAACACAATAATGGTGTCGTCAGGACCGGCCTTGCGTAGAAACGATTTCATTTGTCGCCGCAAGGATGAAGTGGAGACTTCATCGTTCCTCAGAACCGAAACTTGAACTTCGTCGTAGAGCTTTGAGTCTACATTGAGAGTTGTCGAAATATCTTCAGCATCTTTGACAGGCCATTGCAAATCTAAGACATTACTTTCGTAGTCCGCCACCCCAAAAGAGAGAACATAGAGAATGCGCTTTCCAGCTTGATACTCAATGGTCACGCTTTGTCCTGGGCCCTTCAAACCTGAAGTGGAAATCGGTTGAAGTTCCAAATGGACGCTTCCCCTTGCGGCCGGGACATCGAGAGGAAAGCGGAAGCGCCAGCGCCCGTCTTCTTCGGCAATCCGTATCTTGCTTTGGTTTCCCTCAGAGGAAGAGTTTTTCTCTAAGACCGAAAGCGTGGTCCAGTGGCCGCCATCGGTGCGCCAGCGCAAATCCGGCAAGCCCGATGGGTCTTCCAGCCAGCCCTCGACGGTGAAAATTCGCTTACCCATCGGAAGAGCTCCATCGGTGGGGGACCAGAGAGTCAGTGCAGGTGGTTTTTGCTCTTCATCTGGGTTTTTGAATTTCAGGCTTTCCGGATAGGGCGTCCCAGAAAGTTCACAAGCAGCTTTCACCCAATGAATAGTCTCCTGGATTTTTGGATGGTTGAACGCAATCAATCGCTGACTCATCCGGCCGTTCAAATCCCGAACCAAGTATTCGGATAACCGGAGCACTTCTGTCCAGCGTTGTTGGCGGGTGATGTACGGCCAAATGCGAGGCTCAGTCCAGCGATATTGCTCTGTCGCTGATTTGAAATGCGCTGTTGTGGTGTCTTCATCCATCAAGACTCGGAAGAAACGCAAATAAAGTTCATGCGGCTCCAGCCACCCTGGCTCATCGGGCCTTTCCCCCATCTCTTGCCCAAGGCTATACGCACGCATCAGGAGACTAATTTCCATGCTTTTGTTGTGCAGGGCTTCGGCGACGGAGATTCCGTCAAGAATAATTCCACAGGAGGAGCCTGTAACTCGAGCGTCATTGCTTGCAGAAAGCAAACTCATCCTCTCGTTCAGCGTGCCAAGCAAGATATTGGTTGCGAGCCCCTCTCGAAGTTGTTTGAGGGCGCGCAGAGAATCCCCTCTTTGAGCATAAAGAGAGGCCAGGTGAACGGCCGTCCAGCCATAATATTGCGAGAGCTGAAGTCTTCCTTGAGCCATCAGTTCTGCTGGAACTCCAGCTTCTTTTGCTTCCTCGCGAAAGCCGGACCACTTTTCCGCCCAGAAGACAATGACACCTTCAAGTCCGGAGTCCGCCATGCTGAAGTCAGGAGCCATGACAGAAGTGGTATTCTCTGCCTCCATCCAGTCTGCTAAGGAGTTAAAGCCACCTTCCCGGAAGGCTGAGAGGAGATTGGACATACTTTTGGAGGCGAGCTCAAAAGCTTCAATTGCTCCATCTTCGTCACCCAGGTCGCGGAGAGTTTTCCCCAAGTGAAAAGTGGTTAAGGTGTAGTAAAAGCCCACGTCATCGATAACCGTGCTGAGTTCAGTTCGATTTCTTGATTCTAGTAGCTGAAGTCCTTTTCGAAATTCACGAATTGCCTGGACCTTTTTCCCCGACCAATCCAGCATTGCTCCAAGTTCAACGGGAAAGAACTCTGCCCATTCAGGGAGTTCGCCGTGTTCGTCCAGAACAAGGCGCATGGATTTTTGGACAACTTGTACGGCGCCGTCGTAATCGCCGGCAGCCCTTAAGTAAAACTCCGGCCGCCCCGCTTGTAGGCACATGTTGAAGAAAAGAGGGTCTTCTACACCATTGGATTCTGCACAAAGAGTTATTCCATTTAGGAAAGCAACCCTGACTTCTTCCCAGTAGTTTTTCCAGGCGGGCTGTGGTCCGAACAGGAGAGATGAATGTGCCCAGCCTCGCGCACTCAGAATCCGCCCATAAACAATTAGAGCCCCCCATGCTCCTGGGTCGGAAGATTGGAGCAGGTTTTCTAAGGCAAGAATTCGAAATGGGGCGGACTTTTCTTCCAAATATGTACGCGTCCACTCTTCCGGAGTTTGGCGGACCCCATTTTCAAGGACAACCTCCCACTTCTTACTCGAGATTTTCTTGAGTTGAACATTGCTCCGTGAATCAGCGAGAATATTTCGCGCATGGTCCGCCCAATCAAAGGCTTTACGTTGAGCGTGGAGCTCAACTTTTCCAATTCCTAGCCCAAGTCCAAGAATAAGAAGTTCATATTCTTGGCCCTTTCGAAGTTTGACCTCGTGAATGAGTGGATTCAGAGCAAACCAACTGTCGTCATCAATAGCCAGATACCCTTTCTTTGGGTCACGAATGGCAATGGCTGTGTCCGATGTCCAAGATTCAAGGCGAATAGACCATCGCCCTGCGCGAGGCACTTTAAACGGGATTCGAAGTGTGGTTGCTGCGGATTGAGATGATAAATCTGCGAAGGGATAGAGCGGATGGTGGTTTTGTAAAGTTAGCGGCCAACTTTGTCCGTCCTTGAGCTCCACACCAGGCTGGTCCTTGAACAAGGATTCGAAAGTCTCCAAGGGGAGCTGAGTATTTAGTTCAAATTCGTGCGAACCCTCTTCCATCACCCAGGGGTTCTCCTGAGGTGCCGTTTGTATTGCGAAGGCGACTAAGGTTGCGGTAAGCACGAAATCGAGTCTAGCGCCGAGCCATGATTTATGGACCTAGATTTCCCGGTTGGTGACTAGACGGTAATCTCAGTTGTCAAAACGCCAATTGGCGGCGAATTTTGGATTCAAAGTCTCATTAGAAAGAGCTGCTCGCACAAGGTCGACTGGGATGGGGCCTTGGCGCAAAACGGCATCATGGAAATCACGTTTTTCCCAGCTCCCATTCTCGACGAGCTCTCTATACAAAGATCGGAGCTGAAGTCCGCCCAGCATGTATGCGCATTGGTAAAGCGGCCCATAGCCGCCTTGGATGGATCGGCGCACTTCGGCTTCAGCATTGCGTTGCTCGTGACCAACATTCGCGACTAAGAAGTCCACGCATTTCTGCGGAGTCCAGTTCCCCAAGTGAAAGTTAAGCGAGAAGATGATTCTGGCACATCGGTGTGATCGCCAAAACAGCATTCCGATTTCTTCCTCGGCATTTCGCGGGAATCCCCAATCCCAGAGCTGTAGTTCCCAGTAAAGCGCCCAACCTTCAACAAGGAATGGCGTGTAGAACATGCGTCGTTGTGGATTCCAGCGCTTGGCCATATAGCCTTGAAGATGGTGACCAGGAATTAATTCATGGTGGACAGTTGCGTGAGAATAGGGTTGGTTATTTCCTCGCATGGACTGCAACTTTGCTTCGTGATCCATGCCTTTAGTGGGGTAAGCGATTGAGATGACTTCGCCGCCAGTAAAGTAAGGGCTAATCATTTGTCGAGCAGGCGACATCATTTCCATACGCCAAGACTCTTTAGCAAGCTTGGGTATCGAGATTAGATTATTGTCTTCCAAGAAATCCACCGCTTCATTTGCAAGGTCTAGAATCATTGCCGGCTGTTCCCCGGGGTCAACGTGGCGTTCTTTTACGCTAGTCTGAGCGGCTTTCCAGTCATCCTTAAACCCCAATCTAAGGGCGGCATTGCTTCTTCGTTCGTTACACCAGGCTAGTTCTCTCTCTGCAATTGAAATGAGCTCTTCCGGCGTATACGGGATTCTTTCAAAGGCCAGTTCTTCCAGGAGCGCATCCCTTCCAATAGGGTCTCCGACTAAGGCGTCTTTGTCTTCAGGGTTTAAGCCTCCAACCTCTTTTTCGAGCCATGGCCCATAATCATTCAGGGATTTTTTTAATTTCTCCCAAGGTTTGTTGCACCACCATCCAAATTCTGGATCATATTCAGATCGGAAATTGTAAAGGTTTGCGAGCGATTGTTTCAGCGAAGAAATTTTTCTTGCGGCCCTCCGAGCAATCGGCCCCGAAGTTTTGGTTTCCTTTAGAGTTTCGCGGGCTTCCTCTATTCCTTTTAGGGCTTCGTGGAATATGTCGGCAACATCGCGCGCAGGAGTCTCTAATCTTTGAGAGCGGGCTTCAACGAGCCCGACTAGTGAAGATGTGAAGGGGAGGAGATGAGAGACTTCCTGCTCTTTTCGTCTCTCGGTCTCCGCTGCACCCAAGTCATGTTTGACCAGGTTGTTGAGCGCCAACCAGTCGATTTGTTCTGATCGAGCAATTCCGCCGAAGTCAACATTCGACAAGCGCACCAACCACTCTCTATATAAGCTCTCCATCCGGTTGAGCTTCATTGCTGACATCGTGAAGGGCATTAGCCGATTAAGGGTGGCTTTGTCTTCCTGGTATTGAGCGCACATTTCAGGAAGAGTCGCTCGCGCATCATTAGGGGAATGGTCGCTAGACTGCTGGGCAGCTAAGCCGGCTGTAGCGCAGGCGGGAATCAGCAAGAGGAGGGTGGAAAGGAATCTCATGCCCGCATTTTGCCGTCGAGACGACGCCTGTGGGCGGATTTCATGTTAGAGCTCGTGGAAGTAAAGTCTTTAGGCAGATGAATCCCGTACCGCCTCCAACCGAATCTCCGCAACATTCCCAAGCTCGCCCTCCCGCAGGGGGGTTGTCCAAAAATCGTCGAGCTGAATATTGGCGCAGGAATTTACGCTTGCTCAGTGTCCTACTCGCGATTTGGGCGGCCGTTTCTTTCGGGTGCGGTGTTTTGCTCCATAATTGGCTAGATCAGTGGAAATTATTGGGAAGCGGTTTTCCATTAGGTTTCTGGTTTGCTCAACAGGGCTCGATGTTGGTTTTTATAGGGATTGTTTTTTATTACGCTCGAAAAATGAATCGGCTCGATCGTGAATTTGGTGTGGAGGAGGACTGAGCAATGGATGTTCAAGCCTGGACCTTTACTCTTGTTGCCCTTTCATTCGCGCTTTATATTGGGGTAGCTGTTTGGAGTCGTGCTGGAAGTACGAGCGAATTTTATGTCGCAGGAGGGGGTGTCCCGCCGCTTGCAAATGGCATGGCGACTGCTGCCGATTGGATGAGTGCGGCATCTTTTATCTCTATGGCCGGCGCAATATCTTTCCTCGGCTACGATGGATCTGTTTATTTGATGGGTTGGACAGGTGGTTATGTATTGCTCGCTCTATTGCTCGCCCCCTATCTAAGGAAGTTTGGAAAATTCACCATCCCCGATTTTGTGGGGGACCGATATGAGTCTTCAACTGCCCGAATCGTCGCAGTTGTATGTGCAATCTTCGTTTCTTTCACCTATGTAAGCGGACAGATGCAGGGTGTTGGGATTGTGCTCTCCCGATTTCTGGAGGTGAACACTACTACGGGGGTCATTATTGGGATGGGGATCGTGTTTTTCTATGCTGTTCTTGGGGGCATGAAGGGGATTACTTACACACAAGTTGCCCAGTACTGTGTTTTGATTTTTGCCTACCTTGTTCCGGCAATTTTTCTTTCTATTCAAATGGTGGACACCCCCTTGCCGCAATTCGGCCTTGGCGGCACCCTCGCAGACGGCACGCCACTTTTAGAAAAGCTCAACGGCCTCCACCAAGACCTTGGATTTGCCTCATACACGGACGGATCCAAAACCATGACCGATGTTCTTTTTATTACGGCTGCCCTCATGGTTGGTACAGCGGGCCTTCCGCATGTCATCGTGCGGTTTTATACGGTGCCTAAAGTACGCGACGCTCGAAAGAGCGTAGGCTGGGCCTTGATTTTTATTGCTCTTCTTTACACGGCGGCTCCCGCAGTTGCCGCCTTTTCCCGTACCAACCTATTGATGACTGTGAGCAATCAGCCCTACAAGGAAATGCCAGAGTGGTTTAGTAAGTGGGAATCCACGGGACTTTTGAAGTTTGAGGATCACAATCAGGATGGGCTCATCCAATATGTTGGCGCTGGCTCTGCATTGGAAAATGAACTCACCGTCCATAAGGACATCATGGTTCTCGCCAACCCCGAAATTGCAGGGCTTCCGGGTTGGGTCGTTGGCCTTGTAGCTGCTGGTGGATTAGCCGCCGCTCTTTCAACTGCCGCCGGCCTTTTGCTTGTAGTTTCCACTGCGGTCAGCCACGATTTGCTCAAGCGCTCTTTTCGGCCTTCGATTTCAGAAAAGGGAGAACTCCTCGCTGCCCGCATCAGTGCGGGTGTTGCGGTTTGCATCGCTGGTTGGTTTGGAATCCATCCACCAGGATTTGTAGCGGAAGTCGTGGCCTTTGCTTTTGGCCTAGCAGCCTCTTCCTTTTTCCCCGTTCTCGTCATGGGGATTTTTAGCACTCGCATGAATCGGGTTGGCGCAATTTCTGGAATGGTCTGCGGAATTGTCTTTACGGCTGGATACATCTTGTGGTTCAAGTTTTTGCACCCAGAACTATCAAACCCCGAACATTGGTGGTGGGGGATTTCACCTGAAGGAATAGGGACTCTGGGAATGTTGCTGAATTTCTTTGTTGCGGGAGCAGTTCATCAGCTTGCGCCTCCTCCCTCACCAGCAATCCAGCAGCTCGTCGAAGACATCCGCGTCCCCAAAGGCTCCGGTCCTGCGCATGAGATTGAGCTATAAGCTAAACTGTCGAATACTCACCGACTCGGTGCGTAAGAACTTCCATGAACAGCGTAGCTGCAACATCTGCCTCTTCAGCCGCCACGATTGCGGCTGCCGAAGCGGCGCAGCGTGCCCGTGAGGAAGAAGAACAAATGACTCCATACACACAAGCCGAAATTGAAGGGGATTGGGAATTCAAAATACTGCGTTCCACGGGGAATATATTTTTGAAGCCCGAAAAGCGCGCGGAGGTCTTGGAACAAGAAGCCCGCGCAGGATGGGAGCTCCTTGAGGTTTTTGACGGCCGCCGGATTCGCCTCAAACGGTCTACTCTTGCGAAGAAGGATGACCACGCTTTGGATATTGATCCCTATCGGGCGCACATTGGTATGAGTTCTGAGTCTTTTGGTTTAGTGGTGTTCCTTGTCATTCTGGTTTTAGCCGGGTTCACGGTCTTCGCTGTTTATATGGCCCAACAATAAATGAATTGGGCTCCAATGACCCTTCTTTGTGTCCTAATGGGATGTAACATCGACTACGACACCATGATTCTTAGCGAAACTGATTGGAAGGAAAGGCTAACATCCGAGCAGTACTTTATCTTGCGAGAGGCGGGAACAGAGGCTCCCTTTACAAACGCTTTTGACAAGCATTTTGAAGAAGGAGGATATTCTTGTGCTGGGTGTGGCGAACTTCTTTTCCGGTCCACAGAAAAATTTGATTCAGGCTGTGGATGGCCAGCATTTACGATGCCCTGGAATGAAGAATCCATAACGAAGCATGAGGACAATACTCTTGGCATGAAGAGGATTGAAGTGCGTTGCGCAAATTGCGAAGGCCATCTTGGCCATGTCTTTGAAGATGGTCCACCTCCAACTGGGACTCGTTATTGCATCAACTCTGGCGCAATGAAATTTGCCTCTGCTGTCGAAGGCTCCGGTTCAGACAAATGGGAAGTAGCTACTTTTGGAGGGGGATGATTTTGGGGGATGGAATCCCTTTTCCGTCAGGTTGGCGGAGTTTTAGACACGGCAGTTGGCTACTGCGGCGGTACTTCTGAAAATCCAACATACGAAGAAGTTTGCTCGGACGGCACAGGCCACGCGGAAGTTATTCAAGTCCATTTTGACCCTGCTCGAGTTTCATATGAAAGGCTGCTCCAGGTCTTTTTCCAAAACCACGACCCGACAACTCCAAATCGGCAAGGGCCGAATATCGGCTCACAATACCGTTCAGTGATTTTCTTTCACGGACCTGAGCAAGAAGAAGCTGTAAATGTGGCGATTCAAAATCTGGTGGCCGCCAGTACGTACGAGAATTCTGTTGCAACCCAAGTTTTTCCGCGCGCCACCTTTTGGCGAGCCGAGGAATACCACCAGCGTTATTACGAGAAAAAGGGAATCGTTCCTGCCTGCAAACTTTAGGAAAGGTCTTTCTTCCAGGCTACAAGGTAGGCTATCCACGCCTCCTCATTTTCTTCACTGTGTGAGAGTTGGAAGTCGCCGTCGCCTTCACCCTCTTCGTCGGCACCTTCCCAGTAAACTTCGACTTTTTCAAAACCGGCATCGCTCAAAATGTCGCGCAGTTCAGTGAGGTTCCACAATCGCCAATCATAAACAAAGGCCTCTTCCATTCGCGACCCATCAGCAAATTCAAAGCTAATTGTACAACGTGTGTCGCCAGTAACGGCATCCATCGCATTTGTTCGCCAGATGTAATAGAAGCCATCTTCTTCACGCTCTTCTTCGGCTTCAATTTGACAGTCGGGGCCACCTTGAATATCGAGTACAAAGGCGCCACCCTCATTAAGTGCGTCAAATGCTCGCTTAAAGTAGTCGAGCATGATTGTGCGCTCTTTGAAGATCCAATAGGAAAAGTTGAACGCGGTGAGGACATCAGCCTTTGGTGTTTCGACAGTCAGAACATTTTCTTCTAGCTGAGTCACGCGATTTACGGCATCTCCAATTTTCGGAAAGTGGCTCTTGAGTCCGTAGGTCAGGGGTTCCGGGTCCAAATCCACACACCAGGCAGTTCGCTCTTCGTGGCTTTTAGCCCAAATCGCACCCAATAAGCAGGTGCCTGCGAAGTCTTCTCTCAGAACCATGGGAGAGGGGCGACCCTTCTCTTTAAAGATTCTCTGAAGGAAATCTAGGTCGGAATCTGGATCGTAAACTGCCGACTCATAGAGTGCATATTTGTTGGCACTCTTTGCAGTCCACTTGCGTGCCTTGCCCTTGAGTTTTTTTCGACCTTGCTTCTGTTTAACCATGGCGCAACAAGATACATGCGCCACTGTTAAACTTCCACCATGCGTTGCATCCCAATCCTCCTTCTTTTTCTGGCCTCCTGCGCCCAGTCAGCGGTTTTTGATTATCCCGTTACTCGAAAAGGGGAAGTCGTTGAAACCTATCATGGAACCGAGGTCGCCGACCCATATCGCTGGCTTGAAGATGACCTTTCCGAAGAAACAGCCGCTTGGGTTGCCGCCCAAAACGAAGCCACGTTCGGATATTTGGATTCTTTGCCTAATCGCGAGGCGATTCGTCAACGCCTCACGCTCCTTTGGGATTATGAGAAGCTAGGGCCCCCTTGGCGACGAGGCGAAAATTGGTTCTGGAGCCGCAATGATGGCCTTCAAAATCAATCCGTTCTCTATACGGGAAGCGCACCTTACGAAAGTGGCCAAGTCCTGCTAGACCCAAATTCTTTTTCAGAAGATGGAACCCGCGCCCTATCTGGGACAGTTGCCAGTCATGACGGTAGCCTCTTTGCTTACTCTATCTCTGACGCTGGTTCTGATTGGCAAACTTGGCAGGTCCGCGATGTTTCTACGGGAAAGGACCTCGAAGACAAACTGGAGTGGCTCAAGTTCACATCCGTTTCCTGGATGCACGACAACTCCGGCTTCTTTTACGCTCGCTTCCCTGCACCAGAAGGGAGCGAGCTTTCGGCGGTTAATTCTGACCAGAAGCTTTACTTCCACAAAATCGGTACTCCTCAATCCGAGGACCGCTTAATTCATTATGTTCCTGAACACCCTGAGTGGGGGTATGGGGCAAAGGTTAGCGAGGATGGTAGATGGCTCATCATTAATGGCAGCGAAGGTACCGAACGGAAGAATCGTGTTTGGTATGCGGACCTCCATGGCGATTGGAATGAAGTCCAACCTCTTTTTATGGACTTTGATGCAATCTATTCTTATCTCGCAAATGACGGCGAAGTTGCGTACTTCCGCACTACAAATGATGCCCCGCGTGGCCGAATTATTGCTGTCAATCCATCGAGCCCGGAACCTGAGTATTGGCGTGAGGTTGTTCCTCAAACTGAGGATGTTCTCGCTTCGGTTGCCTACCTTGGAGGGAGCTTCCTTTGCAATTACTTGCACAATGCCTACAGCGTGGCACAAGCGTTCAACATGAAGGGTGAGCGCCAGTGGGATGTTAAATTCCCAACATTAGGTTCTGCAAGTGGATTCGGCGGCCATCATGATGACCCCACAGCGTGGTATAGCTTTTCCTCCTTCACTTACCCGTCCAGTGTTTTCTCTCTCAACATGGGAACGGGTGAGTCCACACTTGTGCGCACACCCGAGGTTGCTTTCGACCCCGCTGACTTTGTTGCTGAACAGATTTGGTATCCATCCAAAGACGGAACTAAGGTCCCCATGTTTTTGGTTCACCATAAGAACATTCAACCAAATGGCGATTGCCCCACTCTTCTTTACGGATATGGAGGCTTCAACATTTCGATGACTCCCAGATTCGCAGTCAGCAACTTGGTTTGGATGGAAATGGGCGGCGTTTATGCCATGCCGAACCTGCGTGGTGGTGGCGAATTTGGCCGCGAATGGCACCAGGCTGGTACCGTCCATCAAAAGCAAAATGTGTTCGATGATTTCATCGCAGCAGGGGAGTGGCTTTGCGAGAACAATTGGACTCGTCCCGAACGCCTCGGCATCCGCGGGGGCTCCAACGGTGGCCTTCTTGTGGGCGCTTGTATGACTCAGCGCCCAGATCTTTTTGCCGCTTGCTTACCTGCGGTCGGCGTTTTGGATATGTTGCGCTATCACAAGTTCACCATTGGGTGGGCTTGGGCTTCTGACTACGGCACTTCGGATGACCCGGAGCATTTCAAGAGCCTCTACGCGTACTCGCCTTATCACAATGTGGAGCCTGGGAGGGCATATCCCGCAACCTTGGTTACCACCGGGGACCACGACGATCGCGTCGTTCCAGCCCACTCCTTCAAGTTCGCCGCAGCTCTTCAAGCGGCTCAATCTGGTTCGGAACCGACCCTCATTCGCATTGAAACCCGGGGCGGACATGGGGCGGGCAAGCCTACCGCCATGCGAATTGCCGAATATGCCGACCTTTGGGCGTTTCTCGCATCGGAACTTGGCATGGGGAAGTTATCCTTCTCGGAATGAAGCGCTTCGCCACTCTTCTAGCAGCCACCTCCCTCCTCGCCGCCTGCAATGTGCCCCAGCCGCAGGTCGAAGTTCTCGAGCATGACGCCATCGTTCCCGTTTCCCGCCCCGATGCTTGGTGGCAGGACCGACATAACGCTCAGATGAAGCTCGCCACTGATGCTCATTGGGACATTGTTTTCATTGGGGACTCCATCACGCAAGGTTGGGAAGGAGACGGTAAATCGGTTTGGAATGCCAATTACGGCAGTATGCGGGCGCTCAATCTGGGAATTAGTGGCGACCGAACTCAACACGTGCTCTGGCGGATTCAACAAGGAATTTTGGACAACCAAACCCCCAATCTCGTGGTGTTGAATATTGGAACTAATAACTCTGGCGAAAACACTTCGGGCGAGATTGCGGAAGGTGTGAAAGCCATCGTGAAGGAACTCAAGCATCGCTTGCCATTCACGAACTTTTTAATCTTGGGCATTTTTCCTCGTGGGGAATATCCAAACGATAGGAATCGTCAAATCAACATTGGTGCCAATCGATTAATTTCTCGAATGGCCTTTGATGACCGTGTCCACTATTTGGACATTGGCGATGTGTTTTTGGAAGAGGGTGGCCGACTCGATTCATCCATCATGCCCGATCTCCTTCACCTCTCCCCCGAAGGCTACCGCCGCTGGGCTGAAGCCATTTCAGGTTCGTAGCGCTCGACTGCGTTGCCGAAGGTAAAGGGTCTGGAAAAGACCTGCGAAGACAAACACCCCGATGGACCATTGGATTCCTGGCACGCTTGACCATTGTGTCCCCGCCCAAAGGCCTGCAAGAGCCAAGCCGACATAAAGCGCAACTGCTTCGCTGACACCGCGGGTTTTACGGTGATGTACCAAGAGTCCTTGGTAGAGGGATTGGTAAACCTGATAACCCGGCATGAAAACTGCCAGGACAATGGCTGACGCCGAGATTGTCGTAAGTTCCGGGGAAAGCCCAGAAACCGAACCAAACCACAGGCGTCCCAGTGGGGTAAATCCTAGGAGCGCCAAAAGGCTCATCGTTGCTGTCGCCAAGATTTTTGCAAAGCGACGAAGCTGTCGTTCGCCATCTTCTTTCCCCGCAAGAGCAACAACGACTTCGTTGAAGGCAAAGCCCATTCCGCGTGTTAGGAAAATCAGTCCATGTACAGCGGGCCATGCCGCAAGAGATGCCAGAGCCATGGGCATACGGCTCATAGCTGCAGAACCCGCAGGATGAATCATTAAAGTCAGCAAAGGTGTAAGGGCAAGTGGAAAATAAAAGGCAGCAAAGGAGCGCACATTGAGAGCGGTATGCTCGCTAGCCTCTGGGATCTTTTCACGCAGAACAGACTGGACAACAAAGTGGGCGAAAAGGGCCTCGGTTGTAACAGCACAGGCCACCGCTGTTGCGCCCACTAGGATTCCAGTCCCCATTTCAAACGTCATCGTAAGCCAAAGAATTCCGATAAGGGTGCCAAGGCGAATTGCTGTCCCAACGGCTACTGCACGCGAGTTTCCATAACGAATCAGAACCCCCTGGTTGAGTCTTCGCCACGCAATGGCAGCAGTCCAAGGGGTCATAATTTGTAGACCTAGCCTCCCAGGCTCAAGAAGCTCTTTAGGTACTCCAAGGATTCCTTCAGCTAGCCAGCTAAAGGCGGGGGTGAAGGCAACCGTGGCGTGGACGCCCGTGAGGAGTAGGGACATCCAGGCCATGTAGCGAATCAGTTTTCGATAAGAGGGCGTATCGACAGCTAAGGCTGTGCTTGCCGCAAGCAGCATGATGACCGGACCTTCAATCGCCAAAGAGACTGGGAAAACCAACGACCCCCATGCCGCCAAATGGATTTCTGGGTCTGCCATTCGAGCGACGAAGGCGGTGAGGGTGGGCATTTCCGCACCCATCAATGCCCAACTCCCTGCCAATGGGAGCCAAAGGCGAAAAACTCGACGGAAGGTAACGGTGGCGGGCAAGGTCGAGAATTTTAGGGGAGAATTGGGGGTCTTTCTAACTTAATTGAAAAACACGAACCCAGTCCACCAGCATGGAATCCGGGAAATCGGCAGGGATGATTTGTTTGGATTCCCACTCACTAACGAGCACAGAAAGAATGATGTATTCCGGATGATGAGAGAGTCCTTCCTGAGTTCGCCAAGTTTCTTTGCCATCCACGAAGAAAACAGATTCAGTTGGAGTCCATAAATATGAGTACGTGCGAAAAGACTCCTCAGGGTTTGGCTTCGATTGAACTAAACCAATCTTCATTCCCACATGTGCCTTTTCTTTGGATTGGTAGGCGTTCCAATGAATGTTATGAGAAAGAGAGACTGGAACGCCAAAGTACTCACAAATATCTATTTCCGAACCGCTGGCCTTTAGATCGTCTTTTACTTTCCCGTATTCATCCGATTGCAACCAAAAAGCGCCATGGTGGCCTGGGGCTTTTTCAAATTGAATTCTCGCTTCAAATAAGCCGTATGTCCATTCGCTAAAGCCATCCGTGCTAATCATTCCGGACTCGGGACCGTCTTCTGAGAGGCGAGTAGTCAGGACAAGGTTTCCTTTTCCATCTAGAACAGAACAATCCCGTCGAATAGTGCACTTCCCATGCTTGCCATTTTCGCGGCGGACTTCCCATTTGGAGAAATCGATTTCCGAACCATCAAATTCATCTGACCAAACCAGGCGATAGTTTTCGACGGGAGCTATGGGGTCCGGTTCAGGTTTGCGGAAGGCGGGCAAAGTTCCTTGCTGCGCGACACCAAAGCCGCGACGACGAACTTCACGAGATTGAGGGGAATGAGATTGCCAAAGAGGATTCGTGTGATTGAAGTGTGTAAATAGGACACGCGTGCCAGTACTTCCCACAGTCTCTTCTAATAAGTCCATTGTGACGCCAACGCGCGGGTGGGGAATTAGACTCATATCGCGCCCCGGCAATTCTTGGTCACTGAAAAAAGTACCGTCTAATAATAAAGTGTCGTGAGTGTTGGCGATTTGTATGAGGTCAAAACTGAGCTCGTCCCAGGCGTCGATGTCTGGAACATAAAACAAGCGTTCGCCTCCTGCAGAAATTGAAAAGGCAAAGGTGTCGGAGTACTCATCGCGATGAGGGACTTCAAAAGGAACGACGCTGACTCCGGGGATTGGGCTGTAGGAAACACCTGCCTCCATAATCCTCAATTCAATCTGACCCAACTCCACGAGCTGATTCCATGGCCCGTTTCCCCGCAAGAATTTTGCCATGCGATTACTGCACCAAACTTGTTGCTTGTGAGTTCCGGCGGCTTCGCGACCCAAGTGAGCTAATCCAAGGTAGTGGCCGATGTGGGCATGGGTAAGCAAAATCGCAGCGGGCATCTCTGCCATGGCGGCAACTTGACTCGGGGCATCGGGAGTTGCGTCCACCAACATCCAGCCGCGTTCGCCTCGTACACCGAGTGCAGCTACCCTCTCTTTCTGGTTAGCTTTTGCCATCTCGGCACAGCATTCTTTCGTGCAATTCATCTGGGGACGCCCGCCATCTTGGGCGGTGCCAAGAATGTGGAATGCGCCTTCCCCTATTGCCCCCCCGTTTGGAAGAACCGCACACCCCCAAAAAAGCAGAGGGAGGGCCCAGGAAAAGCGGGGGAGGGCAGCAGGCATTCCCCCATCCTATGGAAAGAAAAGCAGAAGTTTTTACTTTGATTACAACAAACACCCTTAATAGGGGGTAGACTCCCCAACATGAGCATGAAGAATTGGTACTGGCGCTGGCTTACCGGACCCGAGGGCAACTCGGGAGCCGGGAGTGGCGAATAGTGCCTACTTCCCTCCTCCTCTCCCCGCGGGTCCTCGTTCTTGACGATGGCCCGTTTCTCGTTTCCTGAAGACCGTGACCGGATTCCTCCACAGTTCAACTCCATCCACTGCCGAAGCGCATCACCTCGCTTGGCTAGTGCTTCCAGCTGATTTGCACACCCCAGTGCGCTTGTTTTTGTCTCTTCGAGCGGCGAATCATCAACTTTGCCTTCTTGAATCGGCGGAGGGCCCCGACCGGATTGCTCGTTGGTCCTTTTTGGGCGTGGACCCTATTGCTCGATTCGTCGGGCATCGAGGTGGCGCTGTATTGACCACCGAAGCAGGAGAAGAGGATGTTCCTGGTACTCCTCACGAGGCCCTTCAAGCTGTGGTGAATCGATTTGCTCTGCCTAGTCCTCCAGCTCCACTTCCCCCATTTTGTGGGGGCTGGGTTGGGATGATGAGTTACGAGTGGGCGACTGCTTTGGAGCCCACCATTTCTCCGGCCGCTCACGACCCTTGGGCAATCCCGATGGCGGATTTTCACCTTTATCGCACTGTGGTGGGTATGGATCACGCCACTCAGAAAGTGGTTCTGATTGCGGCATGCCCCGGAGGCGCTAGTGGTCACGAAGCCGCAATTGAAGGACTCCATCAACTCGCGCACGAAATTGGTCAGGAGCCTGGGCCAGGCCAACGATTCCGATTGGCGCAGGGCGAGCCGCGATGTTCCATGACTCGAGAGCAATACGAAGCCGGTGTAACTTCTTTGAAAGAAAGTATCACGCAGGGCGATATTTTTCAGGCTGTTCTCGCCCAACGCTTCGAGCAAGACTTCGAAGGCGAGCCCTTCAGCCTTTACCGTGCGCTTCGCTTAACCAATCCTTCACCACACATGTTCTTTTTTGAAAGTGATGGATTGACTCTGATTGGGTCATCGCCAGAACGTTTGGTTGCCGTTCGTGGTGGTCGGGTACAAAACCGACCTATTGCTGGAACCCGCGCCCGAAGTGATGATCCCGATGAGGATGATCGTTTGGGTGCTGAGTTGATGGGTGACCGGAAAGAACGTGCAGAGCACGACATGTTGGTTGATTTGGCTCGCAATGATTTAGGCCGCATTGCTCGAACTGGAACGGTGAGTGTTAAGGAACACGCCGTTTTAGAAAAGTTTGCCCGCGTTCAACATTTAGTGAGTCGAGTGGAATGTGATTTAGCGGCAAACCAAACCCCCCTCCAGGCTCTTGCGGCAAGTTTCCCAGCGGGAACGGTTAGCGGTGCTCCTAAAGTGCGCGCTATGCAACTACTTTCTGATATTGAGCCTGACACTCGCGGCCCATATGCAGGAGCCTTTGGCTACTTAGATTCGTCGGGAAACTTAGACATGGCGATTTCAATTCGAACCTTTGCTGTCCGAGCCGGTATGGCATCTTTGCAGGCAGGTGCGGGAGTTGTTTTTGACTCCAAGCCCGAACGCGAATATGCAGAGACTTTGGAAAAAGCGCAAGCCCTCTTCGAGGCACTGCGTTTGGCCGGAACCGGCCTCTTTGGCGGAGAGGAGGCAAGCTCATGATTCTTCTCATTGATAACTATGATTCCTTTACTTACAACCTTTATCAGTCATTGGCGGCAAGTGGCGCACAAGTCGAAGTGTACCGCAATGACAAACTGAGCGTAGAAGAGGCTCTCGCTCTTCAGCCCGCTGGCATTGTGCTTTCCCCCGGGCCAGGACGCCCAGAGGGCGCAGGGATTTGCTTGGATTTACTTGCCGCATTGCCCGCCGACATGGCCATGTTGGGAGTTTGTCTTGGCCACCAGTCTTTAGTGATTTCGAGTGGTGGGAAATTGGAGCTGGACCCCGTCCCTGTTCATGGAAAATTATCCATGGTGCATCACGATGGGAAATGCCCTTTGTTTCAATCCTTGCCGAACCCATTTCCAGCAGGTCGTTATCACAGCTTGCGAGCCGAGCGAGCCCAACTTCCAGACTGTTTGGAACTCACGTCCTGGACGGAGGACGGACTCGTTATGGGGGTACGTCATCGAGACAACCCATGGTTTGGAGTTCAGTTTCATCCCGAGTCGATTTTGACTCCGCAGGGAGACCGCTTACTCCAGAATTTTCTTGCTTCGACGGGTGAAGGAATTGCAAGCAGATGATTCTCCGAAACGCCGCGGATCGAGTTGCTTTAGGCGACACTTTGACTCGAGAGGAAAGCTGTCACATTTTCGGAACGGCTCTTAGCGAAGGGGCTGATACCGAGGCTTTATCCGATTTGCTTAGTGGGCTTGCCGCCCGAGGGGAGACCGTTGAAGAAATCGTGGGAGCTGCGGAAGCTTTGCGCGGGGCAATGGTTTCTTTTGAACACGGGGCCGAAAAGGCCATTGACACATGTGGAACAGGTGGAGACTGTTTGGGCACCTTTAATCTTTCTACCGCTTCGGCTCTTGTGGCAGCTGCAGCGGGGGCCAAAGTAGTGAAACACGGCAACCGTTCGGTTTCTTCCAAGTGCGGGTCTGCCGATTTGTTGGAGATTGCCGGCGTTCATTTGGAACTTTCATCCGAACAAGCCAGGGTCGTTTTCGATGAAGTGGGAATGGCGTTTTTGTTTGCTCCAGCCTTTCACCCATCCATGCGTTTTGTTGCCCCTGTGCGTAAAGAGCTCGGCATCAGAACGATTTTTAATTACTTAGGTCCTCTTTGTTCGCCAGGACGAGTCAAGAGGCAACTTTTGGGCGTTGGTGTTGCAGAAAAGTTGGAAGACTACGCCAGAGTTTTGGAAGGATTAGGCACGGAATGTGCTTTAGTTGTTCATGGAGCAGGCGGAGCCGATGAACTCACACTTGCGGGCACGAATCAGGTTATTGCCGTGGGCTCCGCCCCAAAAACTTCTTTCAATGCGAGCGATTTGGGTCTTCCGGAATCTCCAGTCGAAGCTTTGGGTGGCGGAGATGCAGAAGTAAACCTAGGAATTCTGAAAGACCTCTTATCTGGAAAAGAAGGACCTATTCGCGATGCGGTACTTCAAAACACTGCTGCCGCTTTGGTGCTCGGGGAAGTTGCCGAAGATGGTCTTCAGGGCGTTGCGCTTGCGCGAACGGCGCTGGATTCAGGAAAAGCACAAGCTACTTTGGAAGCCCTAGTTTCTGTGAGTCAACGAGTCGGAGGGAAAGCTTGACCGAGACAGGGACACGCCTCGATCCGATTCTGGGTTCCGTTCGTTCTCGCTTGGAAGCCCGGCAAACGGAGAAACCGTTGGTGTCATTGCGCGCCGAGGTGGGCAGGAACGTAGGCTCTGATGGCGACACAATTAGAGGTCGAGAGCGATTCGTGTCTGCGTTGAAAGAAGGTCCTCTTTCCATCATTGCTGAATGCAAGCGCATTTCCCCCTCACTTGGCCCATTGTCTGGCGAATCTGATTTGCTGGAACGCGCGACAAACTATGCGAAAGGTGGAGCTAGTGCCCTCTCCATTTTGACCGAAGAAGATCACTTTGGCGGTTCCCTTGAAGATTTACAAAGAGTAGAGGCGGCAAATCTCCCCAAGTTGAGAAAAGATTTTATTTTGGACGAGTACATGGTTTGGGAAGCTGCTGTAGCTGGCGCCGACGCCATTTTGCTTTTAGCTGTTTGCTTGGGGGACTCTCAGCTTTCTGAACTTCGGGCTTTGGCGGCAGAACTCAATCTCGCCGTCTTGTTAGAAGCCCACAATGCCTATGAACTTGAGCACGCATTGGCGGTCGAGCCTGATTGCGTTGGTGTCAACGCTCGTGATTTGACTACGTTTGAGATTGATTTCAAAACCGTTGAAAAGCTTTTGCCGCAGGTGGATTCTCGCTTCGTGCGTGTCGCCGAAAGCGGAGTGGACTCTTGGGAGGGGTTGGAGCGGGCCGTTGCCGCCAAAGCCGACGCAGTTCTCTGTGGAACGGCACTGATGCGGGATTCCTCTTTGCTTAGCGGATGGACCAGCCGGATTGCCGAGGAAGGTCTTGGTGTCTAACCTTCCTCGCATCAAAGTGTGTGGCCTTACTCGCCCAGAAGATGCTCAACAAGCCTTGGCTGCCGGCGCTGATGCCTTTGGTTTTGTTGCCGCAAGTCATTCCCCGCGTTGTGTTTCGTCTTCAGTTGCAGCAAAAGTTTGTGCCAAGCTACCGGACACGGTTCGCCGAGTCGGCGTTTTTGTGGACTCTAGCTCAGAAGAGGTTGCTCGCTTTTGTGAGGAAGCCTCTTTGAATACTGTGCAGCTTTGCGGTTCTGAAAGTCCGGAACATTGGTCGGGATTCGTGCAACCCATTTGGCGTCGCATTGCTGTTGACGAAAGCGGGCTTCAAGAACTTTCCCTGTGGGCGGACACCGCTGAAGCATTTGTCCTGGATAATCCATCCGGGGCAGGGGGGACTGGACTCCAAGTGGACTTTGACCTTGCTGCACGACTCGCCACACACGCGCCCTGCATTTTGGCGGGCGGATTGAATCCGGGCAATGTTCAAGAAGCCATTAACTTGGTGCAACCCGTAGGTGTAGACGCTTCTTCTGGATTAGAGTCTGAACCTGGCATTAAAAACCATGAACTTCTTGTTTCTTACATCCGAAAAGCTTCGGATTCTTTTCAGGGGCTAACATCATGAGCTCTTCCACTGTTCATTCTGGACCTTGGTTCGGTGATTTTGGTGGATCTTTTGCCCCCGAAACTTTGATGGCTTCTTTGCTCGAATTAGAAGAGGCTTGGAAAGGGATTGGGCAAACGCCCGAATTTAAAGAGGAGTTGAGTGATTTGCTTTGCAATTACGCGGGGCGGGCAACTCCCTTGACTCATGCTCGGCGAATGAGCGAAGAGTTGGGCTGCGAGTTGTGGCTCAAGCGTGAAGATCTTTTGCATACAGGTGCACATAAACTCAACAATGCTCTTGGCCAAGCATTGCTCGCCAAAAAGATGGGCAAAACCCGAATCCTCGCTGAAACTGGCGCCGGGCAACATGGCGTGGCCACTGCGACAGTGTGCGCTCTGCTGGGATTGGAATGCGTGATTTACATGGGCGAAGTGGATGCCGCTCGGCAAAAACCCAACGCCCTTCGCATGGAATTATTAGGTGCTCGCTTGGAAGTGGTGAAACACGGGCAAAAAACTCTCAAGGATGCCATCAACGAGGCCATGCGAGCATGGGTGAGTGACCCGGAGGCACACTACCTTTTGGGTTCGGCTTTAGGACCGCATCCTTTCCCCGCCTTAGTGGCAGGTTTTCAACAAGTCATTGGCGAGGAGGCTTTGGAACAAATCCAGCGACAAGCAGGAGGCTTGCCTGATACGGTTGTTGCCTGTGTGGGAGGTGGCTCCAACGCAATTGGCATCTTTCGCGCTTTTGTTCAGGAAGATGCTGTCGAACTGATTGGAGTTGAAGCGGGCGGCGAGGGCATTGAAACTGGAAATCATGCTGCTCGTTTTTCTGGTGGAGAACCAGGGATTCTCCATGGTTGTCGTACTTGGCTTCTTCAAGATGAAGGTGGGCAAATCCTTCCGACTCATTCGGTGAGCGCAGGTTTGGACTACCCGGCTGTTGGCCCAGAACACGCAGAGTTGCAGGCCCTGAACCGCGCCCGGTACGCCTGGTGTACCGACAGGGAAGCCTTGGAAGCCTTTGACACTCTCTCCAGATTGGAGGGCATCATCCCAGCTCTGGAATCCAGTCATGCTTTGGGTTGGGTTCGAAGTCACCGAGACAGCCTTTCCGGAAAACGAGTGTTGGTGAACCTTTCAGGTCGCGGGGACAAAGATTTGGCAAGTGTGTTCGCGCAAAGAGATGGAGGGGAGACATGAGCAATCGCCTCGTTGAAAAAATGAACGCGCTTCGTTCGGACAATCGTTCCGGTGTCGCTCCCTATGTCACGGCAGGTGATGGGGGGATGGAGACAACCCTTTCTGTTCTTCATGCACTGGATCAAGCTGGCGCATCTTGCATTGAATTGGGAATCCCTTTTTCCGACCCCATTGCTGATGGCCCGGTGTTGCAAGCCGCATCTGAACGCGCTTTGGCATCGGGCGCTTCTCTGAATAGTGCTCTTGCAATGCTTTCTCGATTTCGTACGGAGGGAGGACAAGCTCCCATTGCGGTGATGTCATATGCAAATCCTCTTGTTCGGAATGGGTTATCGGAGACCGCCCAGCGCGTGGCGGATTCTGGGGGCGATGCCCTGATTGTGCCTGACATCCCCTTAGAAGAAGGCGCCATGCTTGAAGAAGCCTGTGCGCTATGCGGCCTGTGCCCAGTCTTTTTTGCGGCCCCAACTTCATCGGATGAACGAATTCAGGAGGCCGGCGCCCGCACACGCGGTTTTCTTTACGTTGTGGGTCGCGTTGGAGTGACTGGTGCGGGCACAACCTTTGGCGAGGAAACTCAAAGCTTCCTCAATCGTGCACAAAAACTTTCTCAAGCTCCCATTGCCGTTGGTTTTGGGATTTCCAGTCCAGAAAGTGTGCGCGCTGCCGTTCAAAACGCAGACCTTGCGATTGTTGGGACGGCTCTTGTGCAACGTCTGCACGAATCAAATAAACCGGCCATAGAAGCCGACTCCTTTCTCCGCGAACTCCTTCAGGGATTGAACTGATGGACACATCTTCCCGAAACCAACTCTTTCACATTGACCGCGCCCTCGTGGAGCTTCTCCAGGAACGGGCTCGACTTCTTGCCGACATTCCGATGGACGATCCCGGCCGCCAACCTCGAAGCGAAGATTTACTTCGCCGGACGGATGGCCCTTTTGATGCCGAAATTCTTGAAGAAGTTTTGAAATCCGTTTCGCGCGGCTGCGGAGGCCAAAAATGATTATTCGTTTTCAACCCGGAACAACTGCCGCTGATGTGCAGGCTGTTCGTGAACGACTCGAGTCCGAAGGAGTGCGCACGATTCTCTCTCCCGAATCAGCGCGCCCGATTTTTGCAGCCGTAGATAAAGTTCCGCCCACTCTCCAAGCAGAAATTGAATCCAATGAACGCGTGGAAAGCACGGTGACCCCGAAAGGCGCATGGCGCTTAGCGGCCCGGAGCTTTCGAGAAGCCCCTAGTGTCGCCGATATTGGCGGAGTCCGGCTTGGCGCTGGTGAAGTCAGCATCATTGCGGGTCCGTGTTCCGTAGATCACCTCATGGAAGAGGCCGCCATTCAGGTGCGCCGCGGTGGCGCGCACATCTTGCGTGGCGGTGCATACAAGCCCCGCACTTCCCCATACTCTTTTCAGGGATTCGGAAAAGAGGGATTGCGCAAACTAAAAGACGCTGGTGAAAAAGTTGGACTCCCTGTTGTGTCTGAAATTATGGATGCTGCCCATGTCGGCCCCTTTGTGGAGCACGACATTGATTGTTTACAAGTTGGCGCGCGAAATATGCAGAATTTCACCTTGCTGAAAGCAATTGCCCAAGTTGGCAAGCCCGTATTACTGAAGCGTGGCCTTGCTGCAACGGTGGACGAGTGGCTGTACAGCGCAGAATATCTTTTGGCGGGCGGTTGCCAGGGAGTGGTGTTGTGCGAACGCGGAATCCGTACTTTTGAAACGGCAACGCGGAACACTTTGGACTTGACCATCCTTCCTCTTTTGCGAGAAATCACACACCTTCCGGTCGTGGTGGATCCCGCCCATGCCGCCGGGATTGCGAGCTTGATTACCCCATTGTCCCGCGCATCCGTTGCGGTGGGGGCCGATGGTATTGCGGTAGAAGTGCACCCTGATCCAAGTCAGGCGCGCTCCGATGCAGACCAAGCGCTTTTGGAAGGGGAGCTTGTTCAAATCGTTGCCGAAGCGCGGGTCATGGCAGCCGTGACGGGTCGCCGTCTACATGCTCAGCCGCGCATTCCTGACAAAGCTTGAGACATGTTGTCAGCGCGGAACAAATAAGTTCCTGCAACGAGAGCGTTCGCGCCAGCGGATAGGCAGTCGGCGGAGTTTTCTCCATTGATTCCACCATCCATTTCAATGTCTCCAGTAAAACCCCACTCGCGGAGTTGCTGTACTTTGGAGAGCACTTCAGGCATAAAGGATTGGCCACCAAAACCGGCGTGCACTGACATCACCAATACCATATCCAGTTCTCCAAGGTAATCTCGCAAAGGTTCCACACCACAGGGTGGATTGACCGCAACACCAACCGGTTTTCCGGTGGCTTTGTAGGTCTCTAGAGTCGCCTCAAAGTTGGCCTCCGCAGCTTCGTAATGAAAGCTCAGAATGTCGGCACCTGCTTCCGCATACCGTTCAGCCCATTCGATTGGCTTTTCAATCATCAGGTGCACATCGAGCGGAATCCCGGCTTCTTTTTTGATTGCCGAGACTACGGGGAGGCCGATGCTTAAATTTGGTACAAAATGGCCATCCATGACGTCTACATGGTGCCAGTTCGCCCCAGCGGCTTCGGCGCGCTGGAGTTCATCGGCCAAATGGGCGAAATTGGAGGCAAGTAGGGAGGGCGCGATTTGCACAGGAAGGCTCATAGAGGCAAAGGATAACGCTTCCCTTTCTTTTTTATTTGGATTCAAGATATGCTAGCCGCATGAAGACACCTCCACTTCTTCAGTGGCTTGCCGAGCAATACCAACACCAACCCATTGTGACCGTGGTTCTTGGTCTCATCGCCCTTGCCGTTCTACTGTTGGTGATGCGCAAAACCCTGAAGGTTTTTGCAGTCATCGCTGTGCTGCTTGTGGTCGCCATTCTCGCGTCGTATCTGATTCAGGGACCAGAGGGAACTCGCGAGGGTATCGACAAGGCTGTGGACAAGGTTAAGGACCAAGCCGAAAAGGTAAGCGACACGCTTCGGGACTAAGAGCTGGACCTGGGGGTCGCCCCCTGCAATCTAAAGTGCTCCGATACCGGGGAGCTCTTTGCCCTCGAGCATTTCGAGGAACGCGCCTCCACCAGTGGAGATGTGGCTGACTTTATCGCTGGCGCCAACCAGTTTGATTGCGGCAACAGAGTCGCCGCCACCAACGACCGACATGCAATCACTTTCGGCAACTGCACTGGCAATGCATGCAGTCCCTGCACGGAAGGGGGCCATTTCAAAGACACCCATTGGGCCGTTCCATACGACGGTGCTGGCATTACTCACGACTTCGGCGTAACACTTTTGTGTTTCAGGTCCAATGTCCAAGCCCATCCAGCCTTCGGGAACCATCGGGCTGTGGACTTCTTTGTTTGCATCTTCGGCAAATTGGTCAGCGCAAACATGGTCGCTCGGCAAGTGCAGTTTGATGCCTCGATTCCCGCATTCTTCAAGAACTTTCCGGGCGGTATCAAGGCGGTCCTCTTCACATAGGCTTGATCCAATCCCAAGACCCTGCGCTCGCAAAAAGGTATAGGCCATTCCACCGCCAATCAACACCTCGTCGACTTTGTCGAGCAAGTTTTCAAGCACAACAATTTTATCGCTGACTTTTGCACCACCAATAATTGCAACTAGAGGTCGTTTGGGCTCGGCAAAGGCCTGTTGAAAAGCATCAATTTCCTTTTGCAGTAACAATCCTGCTGCCTTTTCAGCCATAAGGCTTGGCACGCCTGCGGTTGAAGCGTGGGCGCGGTGGCAAGTGCCGAAAGCATCTTGCACAAAACAATCCGCCATGCCTGCGAGTGCAGAAGCCAAGTCAGAATCGTTCGCCGTTTCGCCAGCTTCAAAGCGAAGGTTTTCAAGAACAAGGACTTCGCCCGGCTTTAAGTTTGCCGCCGCCGCTTGCGCTTCGGCGCCTGCGATATCTGTCACATGGCGCACAGGTGTCTTCGCGCTCAGCAAGGTTTGCAGGTGCGCAGCAATTGGAGCCATCCGCAAATCTTCAACGACTTCTCCTTTTGGCCGCCCGCGATGCGAGGCCACCACCGCGCTCCCTCCACTATCCAAAATCGCGCGCAAGGTGGGCAACGCCGCTTGGATGCGGGTGTCATCCGTAATGACTCCGTCCTGCATGGGGACATTGAAGTCCACGCGCACAAAGGCACGCTTGCCGGATAAATCCAGCTCAGAGAGAGTGCGTGTCATTAACCGAGGTTGTGCGATTTGAAAGCCAAATCACAAACGCGGTTGGAGTAACCCCACTCGTTGTCGTACCAGGAAACAACTTTGACCATGTTGGAATCCATGACCATGGTTGATTTTGCATCGAAGATTGAGGAGTGTGGGTTTTGAAGAATGTCGCTAGAAACGAGAGGGTCTTCGGAGTATTCGAGAACACCTTTCATTTCGCCTTCGGCGCATGCTTTGATTGCAGCATTGACACCGTCAACGGTAACCTCTTTGTCCAAGACGGCAACCAAGTCCACGACAGAGCCATTGGGGACAGGGACGCGCATGGACATGCCATCTAGTTTTCCGTTCAACTCAGGCAACACTTTGCCCACAGCGCGGGCGGCACCAGTAGAAGTTGGAATGATGTTTTGGGCAGCAGCGCGAGCACGGCGCAAATCACTGTGAGGTAAATCCAAAATCCGTTGGTCGTTTGTGTAAGCGTGAGTCGTAGTCATGAGGCCGCGACGGATTCCAAAGGCGCCATGCAAAGCTTTAGCGATAGGTGCCAAGCAGTTTGTGGTGCAAGATGCGTTTGAAATGATGCAATCCTCAGCTTTGAGGTCTTCATCGTTCACGCCCAACACAATCATGTTGTCGATGGCGTCCTTTGGGGGAACGGTCAACAGGACTTTCTTTGCGCCAGCATCAATGTGCTTTTGACAAGCTTCGCGCGTTGCGAAAATCCCGGTAGCCTCAATCACAAAGTCAATATTTAAATCACCCCAAGGTAGACTGGCTGGGTCGCGCTCAGCGAGAGCTTTGAGGGACTTTCCATTCACGACGAGTTCTCCGTCGCCGACTTCCACAGTACCGTCAAAACGGCCACCGACAGTGTCGTAGCGGAGGAGGTGTGCGAGGGTCGCCGGGTCGGTCAGATCGTTGATTGCGACAACTTCAAAGTCGTCGCCACGAGTCTGCATGATGCGGAAGACATTTCGGCCGATGCGACCGAAACCGTTGATGGCAATGCGAATGGCCATAGGATTGGGTTATTTATGGGGTTTTACAGCTGAAAGGGGTTCCATGCTGCGGAGGAATGAGGCATTCTAGGCTCGTGACCCACTCTGCGAAACCCGCTCCTTGCCAGTTGGAGAGCTCCATTATCCAGCACTTTCAAGCTTTAGGGCCTTGGCCGCCATCTTCGAAGTGCCTCCTTGCTTGCTCCGGTGGCGCGGACTCAACTTACTTGGCTTTGGCGTGGGCTCAATTCGCGAGAGAGGCTCAAGTCGAGGGGCTGGCTATTGTTGTGGACCACGGAGGCCGGCACGAAAGCGCGGCGGAAGCTGCCGAGGCGGTTGAGCGACTTGCTGATTTTGGGATTCAAGCAAAAGTGCGCACACTGAGGCAAGATGTCCGGAGCGAAAATGAGATGCGCAACGCTCGTTATGACGAGCTTGCTCAGGTTGCGGCTGAGTTTGGGGCCGACTTTTTACTGACAGCTCATCACGCTGATGACTTAGCAGAAACCGTTTTACTTCGCCTGATGCGAGGAACGGGACTTCGTGGATTGACGGGAATTCCTTCGCGTCGCAAGTTCCAACTTCCAAATGGTCGTGAAATAGAAATTCGTCGTCCACTCCTCAATTTGCGCGCAAGTGAGATTCGGGAATTCTTAAGTGCTGCAGCGATTCCTTGGACTGAGGACCCGACGAACCAAGACCCTGAATATGCGGCGAGAAATCGGTTGCGAAAGGAAATTCTCCCGGCATTAGAAACAATTGCGACTGGCGATCCGATTAAGGCGGTTTTGCGTATCGCGAATGAAGCTTCGGATTGGCAGAACGCGATGTCGGAGTTCCTGGAAAATTCCACTGATTGGAATGCCTTGCCTAGCTATCTTCGTCAGCAGGCGATTGCCGAGAAGCTTCGAGAATTAGGAGAAACCGTTAGCCCGGCCCGGCTTCGCGATTTGGAATCATCTCTCCTAAAAAATGGTCTCGCAGGTGTGAATCAAAGAACGAAGCTAAAAATAGACAGTGGGGCAATCACGTATCGGAAGAAATGAAACTTTGAGGCTTGTGCTCTCTTGTTCGTTTTTGTTCCAACAATTCCCCTTCAGGGGTTGGTCGGTTAGAAAATCATTGCCTAGTGGCTACTGAATCGTAAGTGCCAACGAGTTGAGCATTGTGGCGTATCCCACGTCGGCTCCGTGGAACCAAATATTTATACCAGAAGCATTCGCTGGAACAGTTTGATTCAAGCTTGCCATGCCAGAAGCGTCCATTCGGATGGACGTCACATGGTAAGGTGAGCTCACATACCCTGTTCCATAAGGGGTGTTGATCGGGCCGCCACCAGAAATAGACCAGACGAAAAACACTTTTCCATTTTGGGCGCAATTCATAAAGTCAACTTGGGCAGTTTGACCCGCAACAAGGTTGTTGATGACCATTGTTGGCCCGGGAGGAACCGTAACAATGTCTACTGTTCCAGCCGCAAAACCATTCGCAGTATCCAACTCAATGGCGGCAAGTTGCCCGGTATTGTCAGCGTAGCCTCCTATCCACCAAAGGCCCCAAAAGGGGCCGATGTTTACGCTAACGCTATTGGAGTGGCTCCCGCCTGGAGGCAAATCAGGGATGGTTTCGTTAACCCCAATCTGGTAGTCGGATCCGTTGCTCTCAATGACATTGTCCTGCGAGAGGTAGAAGCCAAGATTCGTGGGCATGCCGCACGAGGCGGTACCAATATTTCCAACGGTGTAGTTAATTTGGACATTCCCGCCAACAGGAACAACCGTCGGGGAAAATGTCATAGACGTAATAACCAAGTCTGGGCCCATCTGTGCAAGGCCTGTAGAGGGGAGAAGCAGGAGCGTACAGAGGGGAAGTAGCTTTTTCATAACAAGACCAACCTACCAAAATATCTGAGTTTAGGGGTTGTTAAAGGAGCTTTAAGAGCACGAAGCCCGCCACGGGGAAATTGTCCCCATTTTGTTCCCATCTCTTAAACAAGTAGCACCTGAATTCAGGTGTAACTACAATCCTCACCTAAGGATGAGCCGATAGCTCAATTGGTTAGAGCTGCGAACTCATAATTCGACCCAAGAAGAGCCGGTCGATTAGAATTTATTTTAGCGTGCCCAGCAACACAGGTCCAACCGGGAAGAAGAGGTAAAAATGCTCACTTGCTCCTGCCACCTCTAGTTCGGGCAAGGTC